>Ga0315280_10008921_pt1 | contig 13034 bp, 13 predicted proteins | sample YL17G06_40_MG_FD_203697 | JGI IMG/M metagenome (GOLD analysis project Ga0315280, IMG submission 203697) | Sediment microbial communities from Yellowstone Lake, YNP, Wyoming, USA - YL17G06_40 | ecosystem: Environmental > Aquatic > Freshwater > Lake > Sediment | place: USA: Wyoming | collected...
TGGTATTCCGTCCAATAAACTCCATGCCCAGACACTCTCGCTTCCATGTCCTAAACATACCATATCGCCGCCTTTACATTCCCCCACGGGCAAAGCCCGTGGAACCCTGCCCTTCGGGTTATTGGGGCTCGTGTAGGGGCTTGATGAATCAAGCCCTTACGGACACCCCCAAACCCCTGGCAGGAAGCGTCCTGCACCTCTTTTGAAACAGGCTACTTGGTCACCACAGAACCATTATAGTCGGCATTTCAATACAACCGACCGGACGACACAAAGATGCTCTAATGCTTGAGAACACAGGGCAGTAGTGCGGCAGACTCCCAGCAAGAAGACCCCAGCCGAGAATGCTCAGAGGGGAAACGTCGCTAGACCTAAGCCTTGATATCCTCTGAGGTCCGGCCATGGAGCATTGTCGTGATGTCAGCACAAGGCTCCATAGCTCTCAGAAGCTCGCTCGTGATGCGGCGGTGAAGGTGCGGCTGGTAAAGACCGATCACCTCGACAAAGCGTGAGCCGATGATAGCCGGCGCCCTAAAGGCATAGGCCAGGTACGCGTTGAGCACCTGCATCATTGAGTCAAAACCCCCTCGGGAGACCTGTGATTGGTGAGTCCGAATTGCCGCCATCTTGCCTGGCATTTCCCGATCGACGCCGACCATCAGAACCTGGTCCGCCACATCGGGCAGCTTCTGGTAGAAGTCAGGAAACAGCCACACGGAGTACTTGGCCACTAGGGGACGTGGCTGCACCTTGTCTACTGCCGCGAGCACGACATCATGCGTGGCCCTGTGGTCGGGATGCATGTCGGCTCTGCTTGGTAAGAGAAACAGGTCAGCCTTGCTGTCAGCCAGAACAGACTCTAGCTGCTGGTTGACCCACTTCCGACGGACGCCGTTCAGCTTCTCGACCATGCCATCCTCTATCCCAAGTTCGAAGAAGCGTTTGATGCCCAGCAGACCACGCTCCCGTTCAGCCTCCCTTTTTCTAACCTCGACAAGCTTGTCCGGAGGAACAGAGTCGCTCCCGTGGCGGCCATCGGTCACGTAAACATAGGTGAGTTCCCACCCCTGCCTCACCATCTTCTGTAGTACGCCACCAACAGCAATGGCGCAATCATCGTTATGCGGCTGAAAACACAGCACCTTCATTCACACACCTCACCACCAAACCGGTGCAGGCTCACCGCCACAACTATACAGCATATCATTCCATGCTTCATACCAAACCCACGACGGTGGCCAATCAAGTCACCTCTCCTCCCGTATCAGCAGGTTCAATCAATCCTGGATTCCCGCTTCAGCGGGAATGACATGGGTAGTCCCAATGATTGAGTCTTTTCGGATACACCATACCAACAGACACAAGGCAGACCTACTCTACGTGAGCCAGGCCATGAGAACGCCTCGGCGGGACCTCCTTCAAGATCAGCGTCATTGCAAAGGCCAAAACCACTATCACCGTGCCGATAGCAAGGATATCTGTAATAGCGCTCACCAAAGCTCCCCAAATGACTTGCAGGAATTGCGCTATCATCTCAGGTCCTGCTTACACCGAACACCTTGTGATGACAACGGGGTATCAGTATAATCTAGGAGCATGACCGCACCAGAGTCTCCCAAGGGCCCACTAGACTCTCCCAAACCGACGGAAATGGCCACCACTGATCACAGGGTAGCCACCAGCGATGACGTCGAGTTGTCCACATACCTCGAAATCGCCAAGGAGAAACGCGGTGAGCATCCCATCCCTCAGAAGGGAGTGGCCCCCGGGGCTGAGCGTGACGCAGTCGTCATCTTCGACTTCGGTTCGCAGTACAGCATGCTCATAGCCAGGCGGGTGCGCGAGTGCCAGGTCTACTGCGAAATAGTGCCCCACGACACCCCCTGGTCCAAGATCGCCGGCCTACATCCCAAGGGGTTCATCCTCTCCGGCGGCCCGGCCAGTGTCTACGACGCCGGGGCGCCCCTGGCTCCCAGCTACGTCTTCGAGAGCGGAGTGCCCGTCCTCGGAATCTGTTACGGTATGCACGCTATGGCCCAGCAACTGGGAGGGAAAGTCGTCCGGCTGGATAAGAGGGAATACGGACACGCAACCCTCCACTTGAGCTCCGATTCGCCACTCCTGGCCTATCTGCCCTTCTCCATGCCGGTGTGGATGAGCCATGGCGACCAAGTGACCGAGATGCCACCCGGTTTTGCCTCATTGGCGTACACCGACAACTGTCCCACGGCCGTGATGGGCAATGACCAGGGCTTCTTCGGCCTGCAATTCCACCCGGAGGTCGTTCACACGCCGGACGGAAAGACGATAATCAAGAACTTTCTCTACAACATCTGCGGCTGCCAGGGCAACTGGACAGCCAAGAACTTCATCGCCGAAAGCATCGAGAAGATCAACGACCAGGTGGGATCTGGGAGGGTCATTTGTGCCCTTTCCGGTGGCGTCGACTCCGCGGTAGCCGCCACGCTCATCCATCAGGCGGTCGGCGATCAATTGACCTGCATCTTCGTGAACAACGGCCTGCTGCGCCGCGAAGAACCCGAGCGCACCATCAACGCCTTCCAGAGAAACCTGAAGATGAACGTGGTCAATGTCGATGCCACGGACAGGTTCCTCGGGAAGCTGAAGGGTGTAACCGATCCCGAAAAGAAGCGCCATGTGGTCGGCGAGGAGTTTATACGAGTCTTCGAAGAGGAAGCCGCCAAGATTGGCAAAGTGGACTTCCTGGCCCAGGGCACCCTCTACCCTGATGTAATCGAGAGCACGACGCCTGACCTGAAGGCCTCCGCCAGAATCAAGTCCCATCACAACGTGGGCGGCCTGCCTGCCAGAATGGCGCTCAAGTTGATGGAGCCGCTGCGCTTTCTGTTCAAGGACGAGGTGAGAAGAGTCGGACTTGCGCTGGGACTGCCAGAGGACGTCGTGTATCGACAGCCGTTTCCCGGACCAGGTCTGTCAGTGCGTGTCATCGGAGAAGTGACGAAGGAGCGTCTGGAGATACTGCGGGCAGCCGATTGGATTGTCATGAATGAGATCAAGAGGGCTAACCTTTACCGCCAACTCTGGCAGAGCTTTGCTGTGCTAACCAACGTCCAGAGCGTAGGCGTCATGGGCGACTACCGGACCTATGGCTATCTGGTGGCAGTGAGGGCAGTGACCAGCGAGGACGCCATGACGGCTGACTGGGCCAGGATTCCCTACGATGTGCTGGGCCAGATATCCAATCGCATTGTCAACGAAGTGCCCGCCGTGAACCGGGTCGTCTTCGATATCTCGTCGAAGCCGCCGGCCACCATCGAGTGGGAGTGAAAGGAGAACGAATGATGTCTTACGGCAACGGTGAATTGAGTGAAGCCGAGGAGAGAGAAATAGACCTGGAGATGCTACGGGAGGACCTCGTCGGAGAACTGAATGCCATCAATCAATATCAAGAGCACATTGATTCGTTGGAGGACAAGGAAGCCATCCGAGTTCTGCAACACATCCGCGATGACGAGAAGGAACACGTCGCCGAGCTGACCAAGCTCATCCAGAAGCTGGATGCCACTCAAGCGGCCAAGTTCAAGAAGGAAGGCCTGTAGTCTCGGGGCTGCGCCCGTTGGGCGAGTGACAGCACAGGCTGAGTAAAGGTCACGACTAACTTCAGGGGCGAGTGTACCCGCAGTCATGCTTTCGCCCACCTATCCGGTGACAAGCCTATGACGAAGTCGCTCAGACGTCCCTCATCAGATGCCGTCGACAGACTGCTCAACCCCAAAAGCATAGCTGTGGTCGGCTCTCTCAGAGAGGCCCGCTTCGGCGGTCACGTCACCACGAGCAACCTCTTGCGCTTCGGTTTCAAGGGCAAGATCTATCCCGTCAACCCCCAATACGACACGGTCCTGAACCTGAAGGTCTACGCCAGCGTCAAGGACATCCCAGAGCCTGTTGACCTCGTGGTCACCATGGCCGGAGCGCCAGCAGTCCCCAAGATCATCGCGGACTCGATGCAGAACAAGGTCAAGGTGGCCATCATCATCTCAGACGGCTTCGGCGAGAGAAATGAGGACGGGAAAAGGCTGCAGCAAGAGGTCAACCAGATTGCCGAGGCCGGCGGGCTGCGGCTCCTGGGGCCCAACACCATCGGCGTGGCCAACCCGGCCATCGGGTTAATAACGACGCCGTACAAAGTGACCTACGAGAAGATGTTCACCGGCGGGATCGCCCTCTGCGCTCAAACCGGGCTGATCGGTCCGCAGAACATGCCGCTGGAGGAGACACGCTACGGCCTGAGCAAGATGTGCGATTTCGGCAACAAATGCGACATCGACGAAATCGACCTCCTCGGCTACCTGGCCGACGATCCGGCGACAAAGGTGATTGCCATGCACCTTGAGGTGATACGGGATGGGCAGCTCTTCCTGCAGAAGGCGAAGGAGGTTGTGGCCAAGAAACCGGTGATCGTCCTCAAGCCCGGTAGAACCAGGGAGAGTCAGAGAGCCATGGCCTCGCACACCGGCTCACTGGCAGGAGAGGACATCATCTACGACAGCGCGTTCAGACAGGCCGGCGTCATCAGGGTGGACAACTTCAGAGAGCTGATCGACATTCCCAAGGTGCTGGCCACCCAGCCACTGCCCCGCGGCAACCGCCTAGCCATCGTCACCATATCCGGCGGGGCCGGGGTGATGGGGATAGACATAGCATCGACGCACGGCCTGACCCTGGCCAAGCTTTCGGCAGGCACCCTGGAGAAGCTCGCCCCTGTGTCTCCGGTGCTGGCCAGCAACCCCGTGGACCTGGGGCCGGGGTTGCCCGCCTATCAGGTCGCCGGAGGCATAGCCTCGCGTTTCCCCGCGATGATCCAGGCTATTCTGGATGATGAAAACGTGGATTGCCTGGCCATGGCCTGCCCCTGGGGCGTGCGCGGGAAGATAGCAGAAGTATTCGGGCCAATGGCCAAGCGGAACTCTAAGACCATGGCCATCTGGGTCGCCGGTCCGAGCCTGGCCATAGCGGAGGAGATGAACCGCGACTTCGAGGCCATCGGCTTTCCGACATACCCCGACGGTGACACCGCCATCAAGGCCCTTTCGGTCGCCTTCAGATATTCACGCATCAAGGTCGAGTTCGCCGGGATAGGGAAAACCGTTGCATGAAGAGGTGCGGGATGCTTCCTGCCGGGGGTTTGCGGTGTGCCCCGCGAACGGCGAGTTTGAAACTCGCCCCTACGAGAGTCCCTGAGAAGGGGTATGCAGAGGGGCGGAGCCCTTTTGCCGGGAGTCTGAGGGTGTCCCTCAGACCTTCCTGTCCCCCAAGAGTGGGGGCCGGGGGGTTGAAAAGGAGACTCGATGCAGTGCCGGTGGGTTTCGCTTCGCTCTACCCACCCCACGCGCTGGATTCCCGCTTCCGCGGGAATGACAGAATACGAGGTGTGCAGAGGGGCGAAGCCCCTTTGCCGAGGGTTTGGGGGTGTCCCCCAGTTTTCTCGTTCTTCCCCCAAGAGTGGGGGCCAGGGGGTTGAAGATGGTTTCCCTATCAGATTCAGTGGAGGAATGAGTATGAAGGTAATGGTCATCGGGAACGGTGCCCGCGAGCACACGCTGGTCTGGAAGATAAAGCAGAGTCCTGAAGTGGACGAGTTGTTTGCGGCCCCTGGGAATGCCGGGACAGCGGGCACCGCCCAGAATCTGGACATATCCGCCACCGACCTGGAAGCATTGGCCAAGGCGGCAGAAGACAGGAAGATCGACCTCACCGTGGTCGGCCCGGAGGCACCACTGGCCGCCGGCATCGTTGACCTATTCCAGAAACGGAAACTCCGCATCTTCGGCCCCACCAAGGCAGCGGCGCAGATCGAAGCGAGCAAGGTCTTCTCCAAGAACATCATGCAGAAATACGGTATTCCCTGCGCCCAGGGTGAGGTCTTCTCCTCCTATTTGGAAGCCAGTGATTATGTCAAATCACGCAAGGCCCCCATGGTCATCAAGGCCGACGGACTGGCCGCCGGCAAAGGCGTGACGGTGGCCGCCTCCAAAGAACAGGCGCTGGAGGCCCTCTCCGACGTCATGGAGAAGAAGACGCTGGGCGACGCCGGCAACAGGGTCATAGTGGAAGAATGCCTGGTGGGCAAGGAGGTCAGCCTGCTGGCCTTCACCGACGGAAAGAGCGTCAGCCCCATGGTGCCCGCCTGCGACTACAAGCGGGTCTTCGATAACGACCAGGGCCCGAACACCGGCGGCATGGGCGGGTACAGCCCGCCTGGCTTCTTCGGTCAAGAGATGGTAGCTGAAGCCCTGCGCACTGTTCTGGAGCCGACGGTCCGCGCCATGGCTGAGGAGAGAATGACGTATCGCGGTGTCCTCTATGCCGGGTTGATGATCACCGCAGCCGGCATCAAGGTGCTGGAGTTCAACGCCAGATTCGGCGACCCGGAGACCCAGGTCATGCTGCCTCGACTGAGGACTGACTTGGTGGAGATAATGCTGGCCGTGATTGACGACCAGCTGGGCAAGATGAGCATCAAATGGAGCCCAGACCCCTGCGTCGGCGTGGTGATGGCCTCGGGCGGCTACCCCGCCAAGTACAAGACCGGCTTCGCCATAACCGGGCTAGACAAGCTGGACAAGGGTATCATGGTCTTTCACGCTGGAACAGCTTTGAAAGGCGGCGTCGTGACCAGCGGCGGCAGAGTGCTGACTGTGGCGGCCAACGGCAAGAGCATAGGGGAGGCTCGCTCGAAGATCTATGCCAACATCTCGCGCATACAGTTTGACGGCTGCCACTATCGAAAAGACATTGCTGCCAGAGAAGCGAAATGAGCGAGAAGCGCCTTTCCCTGATCACCCGCGGCCCCACGGCTACGCGGGAGTTGGGCCAGAGGATCGGCGAGCAGCTCAAGGCCGGTAGCGTCATCGCGCTCATCGGAGAACTCGGCTGCGGCAAGACCTGCTTTACCAAAGGGCTGTGCGCCGGACTGGGCATCCCCAGGAAGCAGGTCAACAGCCCCACCTTCGCCTTTGTGAATGAATACCAGGGCCGACTTCTGGTTCTCCACCTGGACCTGTACCGCATCGATGATGTGTCTGCTGGGCTGGACGTGGGGATAATGGACTACCTAGCCAGAGCCGAGAAGGGGGTAGCCATAGTAGAATGGGCGGACAAGGTGCTTCCGCTGCTGCCCGATGACCGGCTGGTGGTGCAATTCAACGTCCTTTCTCCAAGAAAGCGTCAACTGGAACTGACCGCCCACGGCAAGAGGTTTGGGAGGATAATTCGAGGGCTAGGGGGCATAGGCAGATGAGAATACTGGCATTCGACACCGCCGCCCTCACTAACACCATCGGTCTCATTGACGACGACCGACTACTGGCCGACTACGCCTGGGAGGCCAGGGACAACTCTCTGCAGAGGATAGTCCTCAACATCGATCTCGTGCTGAAGCGCGGCGGTATTGCCCTGCGGGATATCGACGGTCTGGCAGTGGGCATAGGGCCTGGCTCGTGGACGGGAGCCAAAGTTGGTGTGACGGTAGCCAAGACCCTGGCTTATGTCACCAACAAACCCCTCTGCGGAGTGACCTCGTTTGAAGCCCTGGCCTACCAGAGCAGAAACGTGTCCATCCAGATCTGCCCGCTGGTCCATGCCGGCAAAGATAACGTCTACGCCGCTTTCTACCGACTGCGCGGGAAGAGCCTGGTGAGGAAAGGCGACTTCTACGTGGGTGACATCAAGGGCTTGGCGGCTGCAGTGAAGGAACCAACGCTCTTCCTGGGCAAGCCGGCTCACCTCTACCGCCAGACCCTGGCCAAGGAGTTAGGGCCTCTGGCCGGCTTCGGCAGCCCGTCGGATTCTCCGAGCGGTTGTGTCTTGGCGTGGATAGCCCTGCCCCGCTTCCAAAAAGGGAACACTGACGACGCCCTGTCACTGGCGCCACTGTACTTGAAGGAATCGCTGGCACAGGCGCTTCTACTGAAACGCCAGCAAGAGGTTTCAGGAAGACCGAATCCATGAGCATGGCTTTGAGAAGCCCACCTCTGAACCTGTTGCAGGAGAACCTCCTGCCGGGGGGTTGGGGGTGTCACACCACGTGTCATTCCCGCAGAAGCGGGAATCCAGGATCGATCGATTCTCTGGTGGCTGTCGGGGCCTCAACCCGACGCGCGATTCATCTGTCCGGAGGTCAGGTCGGGGGCCTGACACACACCGAACACCCCCGAAAGCAAAGAGGCAGAGGAGCAGGACAACCTCGTGCCGGAGCTCCAATGTTGCCTGCGTATCACGGGCAAGCTTCGCTTCGCCCGTGCCACCCAACGAGGGCGTGCAGAGGGGCAAAGCCCCTTTGCCGGGGGTTTGGGGGTGTCCCCCAAGTTCCCTGTTATCCCCCCAAGAATGGGGACCAGGGGCTTAAGTATGAATCAGTCTCATGCAATGGACGGTGCAGCAGGATGCTGCCGGGGTTTGGGGTGTCCCCAAGTTCTCCATTCTTGCCCCCCAAGAGTGGGGGTCAGGGGGTTGAAAACACTCTTGGCAATCTGGGACATGCGCCAAATGGAAACGGCGTTACATGGCGCTCGTTTGATGGTGGAAGGCAGATGTTGATTCTAGGAATTGAGACCTCCTGCGACGAGACTGCCGCGGCGCTCGTTGAGGACGGCACCATCCTCTCCAACGTCATCGCCTCCCAGATCGACCTCCACGCCCGTTTCGGCGGAGTGGTTCCCGAGGTCGCTTCCCGAAAGCATGTGGAGGCCATCGGCTATGTCGTCAAGGAAGCCTTCGACTCGGCCCACAGGACACCGTCGGAGATTGACGGCATAGCGGTCACCTCAAGATACGGCCTGATCGGCTCGCTCATCGTCGGCGTGTCCGCCGCCAAGTCCCTCGCCTACGCTCTCAAAGTGCCGCTGGTGGGCACGCACCACATCGAGGGGCACATCTTCGCCCCCATCCTCAGCAACCCCGAGATGCCGCTGCCCCATGTCTGCCTGACTGTCTCCGGCGGGCACACCATGCTTGTTTATGTTAAGGGCCTATGCCAATATGAGGTCATGGGCAACACACTGGACGACGCTGCCGGAGAAGCCTTCGACAAGATCGCCAAGTTTCTGAAGATCGGTTTCCCGGGCGGACCGGCCATCGACAGACTCTCACTTCAGGGCAGCCGGACAGCTTTCGATCTGCCCAGACCGTTGATGCGCAGCCGGTCCTTCGATTTCAGCTTCAGCGGCCTCAAAACGTGCGTCGTCAATATGTTCCGAGGAAAGGAGAGGGATGCTATCCCGCTCCCAGACGTGGCCGCCAGCTTTCAAGAGGCGATTGTCGACGTCCTGGTGTCCAAGACGGTTCACGCTGCGGAGCACAAGGGCGTTGCCGTCATCAGTGTCACCGGAGGCGTCTCCTCCAACGGGCGCCTGAGAGAAGCCTTTCTGGAGACCTGCGGCCGGCGCGGCCTTAAAGTCTTCTTCCCCCACCCCGACCTCCGCACGGACAACGCCGCCATGGTCGCGGCGGCCGGTGCTGCCAGGCTGGAGCAGGGAGAAGTGGCAGGGCTTGATCTGAACGCCGTGCCCAGCGCCCCTCTGGAGAGCGCCAGATGAGTCCCCACACATTCGTGATAAAGGTCAGTCCCAAGGCGCCTCAGAAGAGATTCATCTTGACAGCAGCCGAGGTACTGAGAAGAGGCGGGTTAGTGGCCTTCCCCACCGAGACCGTCTACGGCCTGGGAGCCGATGCTTTGAATCCCGACGCCGTGAAGCAGATATTCGTGGCCAAGGGCAGGCCACTGGACAACCCCGTAATCGTGCACATCGCCTCCGTGCCGGATCTGAAGGCTCTGACGGATCATGTTCCCAAAGAAGCCGGTAGGCTTATCGAGGAGTTCTGGCCAGGTCCATTGACCCTGATACTCAAGAAGTCCCCGGATGTGCCGGATGACGTCACCGGAGGCCTGGATACCGTGGCCGTGAGGATGCCCCGGAACAAGATAGCTCTGGCCCTGATCAAAGCACTAGGCCACCCGATTGCCGCACCCAGCGCCAATCTCTCCGGCCGTCCCAGCGGCACCAACGCCGGGCACGTACTTCAGGACCTGGCTGGAAAGATCGATATGATTCTTGACGGCGGACCGGTGACAGTGGGTGTGGAGTCCACGGTGCTCGATCTCTCCCAACAGCCACCGGCCATACTGAGACCGGGAGCAGTCACCCAGGAAGACCTGGTGCCGCTCCTGGGCCGGGTGGTCATGGGTAGGGGGGCCGAGGCCAAGAAGCGCTCCCCTGGGACGCGCTATCGCCACTACAGCCCGAGAGCCCGAGTCACGCTGGTGGAACCAGGTGACGAGAAGGCCATCGCCAAACTGGTAGACCAATATGTCGAAGGGGAGAAGAAGGTAGCTGTGGTTGCCTGTCATTTCACTTCAGGCGGGAGAGCGAGACCCATCGTGAGGATCATGCCGCAGGAACTCGAGGAGTATGCCAAGCAGATCTTCGCCGTGTTGCGCGAACTCGACGAACTGGCTGTCGACGAGATAATCATCGAAAAGACCGAGGAGAAAGGCATCGGGGTGGCCATAATGGACCGGCTGAAGAGGGCCGCCGCGCGCTGAGCCTGAAGCGCGGGGGCACGGCACGCCGTGCCCGTACAACCAGCATTGTGGTATGCAGAGGGGCAAAGCCCCTTTGCCGGAAGTTTGAGGGTGTCCCTCAGGTGTCCCTCAGATATTCTTCTTGTCCCCAAATCTTGGGGGCGGGGGGTTGAAAGCGAGTATGGAAACAGTGCTGGTGGGTTGCGCATCCGCTCCACCCACCATACAACTGGATTCCCGCTTCCGCGGGAATGACAAAAGAGGGTGCAGGGATTCGTCCCTGCTGGGGGCAAGGAGTGTCACCCTCACCCTTGCCCTCTCCCATCGAGGGAGAGGGGTTCTTTGTTCGGGGCGTGCAGAGGGGCGCAGCCCCTCTGCGTTTATTGACATCCCCCAAGAATGGGGGACAGGGGGTTGAAAAGCGGTCTTGACACATGCGGGAAACGCTCTGGATTCCCGCTTCCGCGGGAATGACATACTAGGAATCATCAGATGAGTCATACCACAAACCATTCCCACGATGTGATCGTTGTCGGGGCAGGGCCAGCCGGGGCCACACTGGCCTACGAGCTTTCGCGCAAAGGCATAGATGTCCTTATCCTGGAGAAGGAGAGGTTGCCCCGCTACAAGGCCTGCGCCGGGGGCATCACGGTCAAGACGGCCAAGCTACTCGACCTGGACTTCAGTTCAGTGACCAGAGACACAGTATGCGGTGCCAAAGTCGCTTATGGCGGCAGGCACTCATTCACCAAATCATATCCACAACCGCTCATCTACATGGTGATGCGCGATGAGTTCGATCAACTCCTCGTTCAGAGAGCCCGCGAGGCTGGAGCCACATTGGTCGATAATGAGAGAGTGTGCCAACTCGAGATCGCCGAACAGGTCGTCAAGGTGGAGGCGACGAACCATGTTTTCACCGCGCAAATCGTAGTCGGGGCGGATGGGGCCCGAAGCGTCGTGGCGGCGAACGTGGGCTTGATGCGGGACATCGACCTTGGCATCGGACTGGAAGCAGAGATTTCAGTTCCTGGACAAAGGTTGGTACAATGGGAAAGCTTGATGGGTTTGGACCTGGGACATATGCGCGGTGGGTATGGCTGGGTCTTCCCCAAGAAGGACCATCTGTCGGTGGGTGTGGGAAGCCCACTGCGCCAGGCCAGGCAGCTAAAGTCCGGCTATCAGGCGGTGCTGAAGGCACACGGTCTCAAGGATCATTCGGCGACCAGGATCAGAAGTTACTGGTTGCCTGTGCGCCGGAAAGGAATGGAGATCCAATCTGGGAGGTGTCTGCTGCTCGGGGATGCGGCGGGACTGGTCGACCCGGTCACCGGGGAGGGCATCCACAACGCCGTCAGGAGCGCCCAGATAGCAGCGCCGGTGATCGAACACTACCTGCAGGGCGGCAGTGCGAACCTGAAGGAGTACGAGGCTGCCGTGGATAAACAGATCATGCCGGAACTGAGAGCCGCCAGAGCGCTGTCCAGAACGTTTGCCTGGTTTCCTGGACTAGTGTTCGACGCGGTGGGAAGCAGCGATCGACTGTGGAACGCCTGTTGCCGGCTGCTGCGGGGTGAGGATACCTATATCACCCTTAAGAAGAGACTGGGGCCAGCCCAGGTCCTTTTCGACGTGCTAACCGTTTGATCAAGTGAGGTGGGAAATGACGAGTTCCAGGAACGCTATGCCTATGGTGGGAGTGGTGATGGGCAGTAAGTCCGACGAGCCGCTGATGCAACCGACGTTGGACATGCTGCAGGAGTTGGGAATCCCGTTCGAGGTGCGGGTCATGTCGGCCCACCGCACTCCGGACAAGACACGCGAGTACGCACTTAAAGCCCAGGAGCGCGGGGTCGAAGTCATTATCGCAGGAGCCGGGGCCGCCGCCCACCTCCCCGGGATCCTGGCTAGTTGGACTATGCTGCCTGTGATCGGCGTCCCGCTGCCCACCAGCGACCTGAAGGGCATGGACAGCCTGCTGGCCATGGTGCAGATGCCGGGCGGCGTACCCGTAGCGGTGGTAGCCATCGGCTCGGCTGGCGCCAAGAATGCCGCGCTGCTGGCAGCCCAGATGCTGGGTATCAGACATGCTGAGATAAGAGAAGCGTACGCAGCCTATCGAAAGAAGCTAGCGTAGTGTCCCTGAGAAGACCAAGCAGAGAGTTAGCCGTGTCGAGGCTTTTCAGAGGATACTGGGTGTGCAGAGGGGCTAAGCCCTTCGAGGGTGTCCCCGAATGGCAGACTCGGAACCCCCGAGAGGGTGCAGGGATTCGTCCCTGCCGGGGGAACTGGGGGTGTCCCCCAGCACACAAACCCATCCCCCAAGATTGGGGGATTAAAGGGGGGTATGAACCTGGCACAATGTTGACAGAATAGACCGGGCACATCGTTTACAGATAAGAAGGTATAGACAGGAGGTAGAGTCTATGCCTTGGAAGGAAACATGTGCCATGGATCAGAAAGTTCAGCT
>Ga0315280_10008922_pt1 | contig 13034 bp, 8 predicted proteins | sample YL17G06_40_MG_FD_203697 | JGI IMG/M metagenome (GOLD analysis project Ga0315280, IMG submission 203697) | Sediment microbial communities from Yellowstone Lake, YNP, Wyoming, USA - YL17G06_40 | ecosystem: Environmental > Aquatic > Freshwater > Lake > Sediment | place: USA: Wyoming | collected...
TGGGGCCCGGAGCATCACCTCACGCAGGGTTTGTGCATGGGCGGGTCCACGGCCGAGGGCCACGACCAGACCAACCGCCTGAGCTGGCTCTTCGTCGAGGGGGCCACCAACCTCTCCCTGCCGGAGCCGCTGGTCTGGATCCGCTGGCATCCCCGGATCGACCAGGCGTTCTTCGACTTCTGCCTCTCCCGCCTTTTGCGGAGCACGTGCTTTCCCTTGATGTGGAACGACAAGGCCGTCCCCGACGGCCTCATGGAATTGGGCGTCGCTCGCGAGGACGCCTACAACTACGTCCCCGTCGGCTGCAACGAGCTGGCCGTGCCCGGGCAGTTCTACTTCAACCCATGCGCGCACGTGGGATACCTCGAGGCGATCGAGGCAGTGCTCAGCGATGGGAAAGGACACCAGGGGCAATGGAAGTGGAACCGGGTTGCTCCGCCGATCCGCCAACTGGCGACGTTCGACGCGTTCGCCGCCGCCGTGGGGGCCTACCTGCGAAAGCAGATCGAGCGCTCCTACCAGCAGGGCATGAAGGAGCTGAAGGCGCAGATGGAGTGGGGCGTGACGCCCCTGACGTCCTGCTTCTTCGAGGGCTGCGTCGAGCGGGCCCGCGACATGGCCCACGGCACCAAGTACAACGTTCTCTCCTGCGGGGGGATCGCCCTGGCCAACGCGGTCGACTGCATCGCGGCGGTCCGGGAAGTGGTCTACGAGAGAAGGGCCGCGACCCTCGAAGAAGTCGCCAAGGCCTGCGCCGCCAACTTCCAGGGCTACGAAAGGCTACGGGCCAAGCTGCTGGCCGCGCCCAAGCACGGCAACGACGACCCCCGCCTGGACGACGTCATCCGGCTGGTCGAGCGGCTCCGCGACGAGCCGATGAAGGCCGTTTGCCGCGACCCCCGCGACGGCCGGCAGTTCGGCAATTGCCACGTGGTCCGCAGTTCCGCGGTGAGATCGGGGCTGGCCACGCCGGCCACGCCCGACGGCCGCCTCGCCGGCACGCCCCTGGCCAGCTCGGTGGCCGCGTCGGCGGGCCGCGAGCGCAGCGGCCCGACGGCCGTCCTCAACTCCGTCTGCCAGCTCAATTCCCGCAAGAGCTGGCAGTGCGGCTACCAGGTCAACCTCCGCTTCCACGCCGGCCTGATCGCCGGCAAGCTCCAGCGCGACAAGCTGCGGGCGATGCTCAACGTCTATTTCCAGAAGGGCGGCCAGGAGCTCCAGATCAACGTCGTCGACTCGGCCACCTTGCGCGCCGCCCAGAAGAATCCCCAGCAGTACCGCGACCTGGTGGTCCGCGTCGCCGGGTTCAGCGAGTTCTTCGTCAACCTCACGCCCGAGATGCAGGAAGACATCATCGCCCGGACCGAGCATTTCTGAGGACCCGTTTGAGGACCCAAGTCAGGGCCGGACCATGCCCAAGGGCCGCATCTTCGACATCCAGCGGTTCTCGATCCACGACGGGCCCGGCATCCGCACGACCGTCTTCCTCAAGGGCTGCCCGCTGCGGTGCCTGTGGTGCGGGAATCCCGAGAGCATCAGCCCCAAGCCGCAGCTTTCTTTCCAGGCCGACAAATGCATCGCCTGCGGAGAGTGCGTCAAGGCCTGCCCCCACGGGGCCCTGTCGCCGGATGTAGCCGGGAAGGCGAGGCTGGACCGCAAGCGGTGCACGAACTGCGGGTCCTGCCCCCCCGCGTGCGATTCCAAGGCCCTGGAGATGGTGGGCCGCGACGCGACCGTGGGCGAGGTGCTCGCCGTGGTCCTCCGGGACCGCGACTATTATGCGGCCTCCGGCGGCGGGATGACGCTCTCCGGTGGGGACCCGCTCTTCCAGCCCGAGTTTGCCGAATCCCTGCTCTACGACGCCAAGGTCCAGGAGCTGCACTGCGCGGTGGAAACGGCCGGGCTCGCGGAGTGGAGCGTCTTTGAGCGGCTCGTTCCCCTGGTGGACCTCTGGCTTTTTGACTTCAAGGAGACCGATCCGAAGCTGCACGCGAAGTTTACCGGGTTCGGCAACGGGCCCATCCTGGCCAACCTCCGCCGCCTGCACGGCGAAGGCGCGAAGATCCTCCTCCGCTGCCCGATGATCCCCCAGCACAACGCCCGCAAGGAGCACCTCGACGGGATCGCCGCGCTGGCCCGGGAACTGCCCAAGCTCGAAGGCGTCGAACTGCTCCCGTACTACGACCTCTGGCGGGCGAAGCTGAAGCGATTCGGCCTGGCGTCGACCTTGCCCGAGTCGGTCAAACCGCCCGACCGGGCCACGGTGAATTCCTGGATCGACTGCCTCCGCCAGCGCGGGGTGCGGGTGGTGAATTGACGAAGCCGCCGGGCGACAGACGGGGGCAATCTGGGCATGGAAATCCACCCGCCCGACACCCCGTTTTGCGACGCCTATTGACACCATTTGGGCTGGTACCTATACTGACGTACATGTACCGAGATGGTTTGCTAAGATTGCCGTTTTGCTCCCCATGACAAGTGCTGTTGCGGGGGAGACCATAAGTCGGTATCCTTCGCCCCCATTCTGAGGATGGGAGGGACACCGTCATGGCTCAGGCCTCATCGATTGAATGGACGCAATCTACGTGGAACCCCGTGACGGGCTGCACGAAGATCAGTCCCGGGTGTGCCCACTGCTACGCCGAGCGGATGGCCAAACGGCTCCAGGCGATGGGCCAGGAGCGTTACCGGAACGGCTTTCGGGTCACCTTACAGCCGGACGTCGTCGAGTTGCCGCTGCGGTGGAAGCGCCCGCGGATGATCTTCGTCAATTCGATGAGCGATCTGTTCCACAAGGACGTTCCGGCGGAGTTCGTCGCCCGCTGCTTCGCCGTAATGGAGCGGGCGTCCTGGCACACCTTCCAAGTTCTCACGAAGCGGCCGGAGCGTGCCCTGGAACTCGCCCCGCATCTTCCCTGGCCGAGGAATCTGTGGATGGGGACCAGTGTTGAGAACGCGAGATATGTTACGCGTATTGGTTCACTCATCCAGATTCCCGCCTCGATACGTTTCCTGTCCCTTGAGCCGTTGCTGGGGCCGATCCCCGAACTGCCGCTGGCAGGCATCCACTGGGTTATCGTGGGTGGCGAGTCTGGGCCCGGGGCGCGGCCGATGGCGCGATTATGGATAACTCAGATTCGCGACCGATGCCTTGGACACGGAGTTCCGTTCTTCTTCAAGCAGTGGGGTGGCGTTAACAAATCCAGAGCGGGACGAGAGCTGGACGGAAGAACCTGGGACAGTTTTCCCACATTTGGAGGCTTCCCCGATGTCCAGGAAGCAATGGCCGGCACTTTGCAGGCTGGTTGAGCAAGATGACGGGCTTCCCGTTCGGCCCTGCGGCCCATGGACGGAACGCAAGCTCGTCTTCTGGAGTCGCTACATTGACATTACGACCACCGCGATGGTCGGCCATCCGAAATGGAATGCGGGACTCGTGTATGCGGATCTCTTCGCGGGTCCGGGGATTAGCAGGATTGAGCCTTCCGGAAAGCGGATTCCCGGCTCTCCCTTGATTGCGGCGCACGCACCGAAAGCGTTTGAGAGGATTATCGTCTGCGAAAAAGACCGTGTCGCCGCCGCGGCGTGCAAAGCCCGCCTAGAGATAACTCCGGCCGGCAAGCGATGCCACGTGATTGCCCACGACTGCAATGCAGTCGTCGCGGACATTGCGGCGCTGATCCCGCCTCGAGCATTGACGCTCGCGTTCATCGATCCCACCGGGCTCCACGCCCAGTATGAGACGATTGCCGCACTTTCGCAATGTGGCAGGGTCGATTTACTCGTCCTCTTCGCAGACGCGTACGACATCGTACGAAACGCGGACCTATACCGGCAACAAGAGGAGTCAAACCTCGATCTCGTACTCGGCGCAGATAGCAATTGGCGCAAGAGGTGGGATAATCTCGTCAATCGCACCAGTAACAACATTCGAACGATGTTTGCTGAGATCTATGTTGAGCAGTTGAAGAAGCTCCATTACCGGAGGTTTGGCCAGCACTGCATCTCCGGTCCGAAAGGCGCGCTCTACCGATTGATCTACACGTCGAAACACGAACGCGGTTTGGACTTCTGGGATAAAGTCACAGCGAAAGACCCGAGCGGACAAAGACATCTCTTCTGATTTGGTGGCCGTTTGCCTACCCCACATCCGCCAGGTCGAGGGCCCGGCCGTAGCGGGCTTGGACCAAGCGGCGGAGCCGGGCGTAGTCGGGATGGGCCAGCGCGGGATCGGCGGCCACCAGCGCCTGGGCGTCGCGGCGGGACTCTTCCAGGACTTCCGCGTCCCGCTCCAGGTCGGCGATCCGCAGCGGCGGCAGGCCGTGCTGGCGGGTGCCGAACAGCTCGCCCGGCCCGCGCAGGGCGAAATCCACCTCCGCCAGCCGGAAGCCGTCGGTGGTCGCGATGAAGGCCTTGAGCCGCTGCTGCGACTCTTCGGTCTGCGGATCGGCAAACACCGCGCAGAAGCCGGGGAACGAGCCGCGGCTGATCCGCCCGCGGAGCTGGTGCAGTTGCGCCAGGCCGAACCGCTCGCCGTCTTCGATCGTCATCAGCGTGGCGTTGGGCACGTCCACCCCCACCTCGACGACCGAGGTCGCGACGAGGACCTGGGTTCGGCCGCTGCGGAAGCCGGCCATCACCGCGTCCTTCTCCTCGGGCCCCAGGCGGCCGTGGATCAGGCCCAGGCGGAATTCCTCTAAAGGGCCGTTGGCCAGGCCCTCGAAGATCGCCTCGACGCTGGCCGCCTGGACCTGGTCCGACTCTTCGACCAATGGGGTGATCACGTAGCCCTGCCGCCCCGCGCGGAGCTTCTTGCGGAAAAATTCCCACCACCGCGGCCGGTCGGCCTCGGAGACCAGGTACGTGTTGACCTTTTGCCGCCCGGGCGGGCCCTCGCGGAGCGTGGAGACGTCGAGGTCCCCGAACAGCGTCATCGTGACCGTGCGGGGGATGGGCGTGGCGGTCATCACCAGGTAGTGCGGGGCCTGCGCGGCCTGCTTCAGCGTCGCCCGCTGGCGGACCCCGAACTTGTGCTGCTCGTCGATGACCACCAGGCCGAGGTTGCGGAAATGGACATCCTCCTGGATGATGGCGTGCGTGCCGACCACGAGGTCCATCTCGCCGGCGGCGATTTTCAGCAGCGTGTCGGTCCGCTCGCGCGGGCCCAACCCGCCGGTCAAAAGGCAGCGGCGGACCTGGCTTCGGGCCAGCAGCCGGTCCAGCGTGAGGGCGTGTTGCCGGGCGAGGACTTCGGTCGGGGCCATGAGCGCGGCCTGGCAGCCGTGGGCCGTGGCCAAGAGCATCGCGTACACCGCCACGATCGTCTTCCCGCTCCCCACGTCCCCCTGCAACAGCCGGTTCATCGGCACCGACTGCCCCATGTCGGCGGCGATCTCGGCGATCGCCTGCTCCTGGGCGGCGGTGAGCTCGAAGGGGAAGAGGCGGCGGATGCGGGCGTCGATCTTCGCGGTCGCCTCCAGCCGAAGGGCCGAGCCGGTCGTCCGCTGCTGGTGCCGCTTCAGCGCCAGGGCCAACTGGAGGACGAGCAACTCCTGGTAGACCAGCCGCCGGCGGGCCTGGGCGAGCGACTCGCGGCTGGTGGGAAAATGGATCTCCGGCAATGCCCGGCGGAGCGGCCAAAGCCCGTGGGCCTCCAAGTACGGGAGGGGAAGGGCCCCTTCCAGCAGCCCGGCGTACTCGGCCAGCACGTCGCGGACGATCCGCCGCAGTTGCCACTGCTGGAGGCCCTCAGTGAGCGGGTAGACCGGCAGGAGGCCGCCGGCGGGCTCTTCTTCTCCCTCCGCCAGGATCGTCACCCGCGGATGCACCATCTCCCAGACCAGGCCCTCGTGCTTGGGCTTGCCGGCCAGGGCCACCCGCTGGCCGCAGGGAAAGCGGTCTTGCATGTAGGGCTGGTTGAACCACAGCCCGCGGAGGTGCCCGGTCTGGCCGCGGATCAGGACGCCGAGGACGCACCGGCCCGGCCCGGTGTTGCGGAGCTCGACGTCCTCGACCACGCCGACCACGCTTTGCATCTTGTCCTCTTCGAGTTGGGCAATCTCCCGCCGGTCGGTGAGGTCTTCATAGTCGCGGGGGAAGAAAAAGAGGATGTCCCGGGCGTAGTGCAGCCCGAGCCGCGCAAGCAGCTCGGCCCGCCGCGGCCCAACCCCTTTGACGAACTGTACGGGCGTGGCCAGCCGTTCGGCGATGGTCTTCTCGGGAGCAGTCATACCCCTGATTGTAGCCAGCGCAGGGAAGACCTTGGAGGGCGGGTGCCATGGCCAAGCTCGCTTGGCCATGTCCGCTGCACAACGTGCCCACGAAAAGCGTGGCCATGGGACCCAACGTATCCGCCACGCGTCAGACGCGAGGCGTCGGTTCAGTAGAGGAACTTCTGATACGCCGCGACGGCCAGAGCGTCGCAGCGCTCGTTTTCGGGGTGTCCGGCGTGGCCGCGGACTTCGGTCACGCGGACGGAGTGCTTCTGGAGGAGCTGGTCAAGCCGCCGCCAGAGGTCCTCGTTCTTGATCTCGGCCCAGCGGTCCCGTTCGCGGCGGCGCCAGCCGTTGGCCTTCCACTTGGGGAGCCACTCGGAGAGCCCCTTGCCGACATAGGCGCTGTCGGTCACCAGTTCGACCGTAGCGGGACGCTTGAGGGCCTCCAGGCCGCGGATCACCGCCGTCAGCTCCATCCGGTTGTTGGTGGTCTCGCGCTGGGCGCCGGAGCGCTCCAGAGTCTTGCCCGATCGCGGGTGGCGGAGGATGAACGCCCATCCCCCCGGCCCGGGGTTGCCGCTGCACGCCCCGTCGGTGAAGAGCTGGACCTCGGCGGGGGAGGAGTCGCGGGGCTTTGCCATGCGGTTCCACCTAGCCCGCGCCCTCGCCGCGGCTGGACCGGCTCCCGGCGGAGAGGGACTCGGAGGGGTCCGGGCCCGGGTCGATCCGGACCTTGGCGAACTTCTCCAGACCGGCCGCCAACGGCGAATCGAGGCGGGGCTTCTTCTCCAGCCGCCAGGGGAGCCGAACGGTGAAGGCGCTTCCCGTGCCCAGCTCGCTTTCCACGGAGACCTCGCCTTCCAAGAGCCGGCTCAGCTCCTTGACGATGGAGAGCCCTAGCCCGGTGCCGGAATACTCGCGGGTCATGGCGTCGCCGCCGGGCATGGCGGTGCGTCCCTGGCGGAACTTCTCGAAGATCACTTGCTGGTCCTCCTCGGCAATCCCCACGCCGGTGTCCACGACCCGCAACACCAGCTCGCCGCGCTCGCTGCGCTGGGCCGAGACCAGGACGCGGCCCCCCTCGGGCGTGAACTTGATCGCGTTGGAAAGGAGGTTGTTGAGGATCTGCTGGACGCGGGCTTGGTCCTGGACCATCGGCGGCAGGCCCGGCTCGACCTGCGTCTCCAGGTCGATGTTCTTTTTTTCGGTGAGCGGCCGGGCCATGTCGCACTGCGCGGCGATCACCTGCTCGATGCCGAACTCGCCCAGGCGGATCTCCATCTTGCCGCTCTCGATCTTGGCCAGATCGAGGATGTTGTTGATCATCTCCAAGAGCACCCGGCCCGACTTCTGGATGTTCTCCACGTACCGCTTCTGCCGCTCGTCCAGCGAGTTGATCGAGCCCAGCACGTCGCTGAAGCCGAGGATGCTGTTGAGCGGAGTCCGCAGCTCGTGGCTCATCGTCGCCAGGAAGTCGCTTTTGACGCGGTTCATCTCGTAGAGCTGCATGTTGAGCTGGGCCAGCTCGTCCACCTTGGCGTCCAGGTCAACGTTCACCTGGCGGAGCTCGTCCTGGGTCGTGACCAGGTGGCGGAGCATGCGGTTGAAGGCCGTGCCCAGCGACTCGAATTCGTCGCCGGTGCGGATCTCGGCCCGCAGGGCGACGTTGCCGTGGCTCACCGCGTCGCTCACGTCGCGGAGGTGCTTCAGCGGCCGCACGATCAGGTAGCGGATCGTCACGTAGAAGGCGATCATCGCCAGGAAGCCGGTGATGATCGCCAGGGCCAAGAGCGCGTTCCAGTACAAGCTGATCTGCCGCTGCACGGGATCGTTGGAGATCGTCACGTGCGCCACGCCCATGACTTCCCCGTCGTACCACCGTCTTCCCCCGGGGGCGGCGGCACCGAAGGCCCCGGGCCGGGGATCGCCGAGCATGTCGCTGGCGCGGTCGTCTCCGAAGTGGCACACGACGGAGCAGTTCTCTTCTGCGCGGAACGGCTGATAGTACTCGTACTTGTCGGCCGAAAAGCGTTCCCGGTACTCCACGCCGTCGGGGCCGGCCAGTTCTCCCGGCTTGGCCCTCGTGAATTCCTCCAGGATCTCGCGCTCGCGTTCATCGCGCGGCCGGGCCTTGGCGGGCGCATTGGGGTCCGGCGAGATGAAGCGCGGCAAGCTGTCCTCTCCCTTTTTCCCCTTGTCGGCCTGCTCGCCGTAGGCCTGCGCAGCGGCCCGCTTCCGCAGGTAGCGGACCTGCTCGGCAAATCCGGGGTTCTGACTGGCCGATTCCAGTTTCTCCCAATGGGTGACCAGAAAGCCCCGCTCGGCCATCACTTGCCCCGTCTTGGGGTTCTGCTCGGTCACCACCTTCTCGGTCACCCGCCAGTAGGAGATGAAATTGGCGCTGAACACCAACAGCGAGAATGCCCCGAACAGGGCCAGACACTTCAGCTCCAGGCTGGTCTCGCCCAGGACGCGATGGAACCGGCGATGGGGCATGGACGAGCAACCCCTCCAGAGAATTACCCAGTCCTCATATTCTACGGCATCTGCGGCACCGCCGCAAAGGGCAGAAGTGCCGTCTAGAGCATGTCCAGCGGGTCGACATCGGCGATCCACTGCACCTCGTCCGGCAGCTTCAGCTTGGCCGTCGCCTCGACCACAGCTTGGCGAAGCTCTTCACCGAGCGGACCTTGCAGTTGGATCTGAAAGCGATACTTCCCCCGCAGCTTGCTGAAGGGGGCTGGGGCGGGGCCGAGGACCCGGGCGTGACCCTCCCCACGCTCCAATGCGGCCCGCAAACCCGCGGCCGCCTCCCCGGCAAACTCCTTGGCCGTCTCCTCCACCGGGCCGCGGACCACGAGCCGGACCATGCTGGAAAACGGCGGGTACGAGAGGATCTTGCGGATCGGCAGCTCCGCCGCGGCGAAGGCCGCATAGTCGTGCCGCACGGCGGCGAGGATCGCCGGATGGTCGGGGTTGAACGTCTGCACGAGTACCCGCCCCCCCCGTTCGCCCCGGCCCGTCCTCCCCGCCACCTGGGTCACGAGGTGAAACGTCCGCTCGGCGGCGCGGAAGTCGGGAAAGTGCAGCGCGGTGTCGGCATTGATCACCCCGACCAAGGTGACGTTGGGGAAATCCAGCCCCTTGGCGATCATCTGCGTCCCCAAGAGAATCCGCACCTCGCCCGCCCTGAACGCCGCCAGGGCCTTCTCGTGGCTCCCGGGGCGCTGCATGCTGTCGGTGTCCATCCGCAGGCAGGCGAACTCGGGAAACCTCGCCCGGACTTCCACCTCCAGCCGCTGCGTCCCCCGGCCGCCGTAATGGATCCCGGCGAACTTGCACTCCGGGCAGGCCGTGGGGGCGGGCACCTGGTGGTCGCAGTAGTGGCACAGGGCGATCTGCCGCGACCGGTGGTACGTCAAGGCGATGTCGCACCCCGGGCACTTCACCACGTGACCGCAGGCCGGGCATTGGATGTGGGTGGAAAAACCCCGCCGGTTCAACAGCAGGATCACCTGCCCTCCCTCGCGGAGCGTCTCGCTCATGGCGATGTGCAGTTGCCGGCTGATCGCCCCCCGGGAGAACTTGGTGTGGGCGTCGTCCCGCAGATCGATCGTTCCCACGCGGGGGAGCGGCCGCCCCAGGACCCGCCGCGGCATCTCCACCAACCGGTATTCCCCCGTCTGCGCCCGGTGCCAGGTCTCCAGCGACGGCGTGGCCGAGCCGAGCACCAGCGGCACGTGCTCGGCCTGGGCGCGGGCCATTGCCACTGCCCGGGCGTGGTAGCGGGGGGCCGTCTCCTGCTTGAACGAGGTCTCGTGCTCCTCGTCGAGCACGATCAGCCCGAGGTGGGGGGTGGGGGCGAAGATCGCGCTGCGGGCCCCTACCACGACCTGGACCCGCCCCTCGGCGATCCGCTCCCATTGCCGGCGCCGCTCGGCGTCGCTGAGGTGGCTGTGCAGCACGGCGACGCGGTCGAAGCGCGAGCGGAAGCGCTCCAGCGTCTGGGGCGTGAGGCTGATTTCCGGCACCAGGACGATCGTCTGCCGGCCGAACCCGGCCACCTCCCCGGCCGCCTGGAGGTAGACCTCGGTCTTGCCGCTGCCGGTCACGCCGTGGACCAGGATCGTGTGGTGCTGTCGGGACTCGAGCGCGGCGCGGATCGTGTCCAGGGCCCGCTGCTGGTCTGGGTTCAAAACGAGGTTGGCTTGGCGGGGGACGGCCGGCTCGCCGGCCTGCTGCGGCGGGACCCACTCCTCACTCGCCCGCAGCCACCCCTTCCGCCTTAGCGCCGCGATCGGGGCTTGGGAACACCTGGCCCGCCGGGCCAGCTCGCCGGGTGAGAGCGGCCGGCCCATTTCCACAAGCACCCGCACCACCCGGGCCTGGGCCTCGGGAAGCTTCAACTCGGCCAGCTTCTCGGCGACCGCGGGGGCGAGGCTCAGCACGGCGGTCTTCCGCTCGCCCGCCTGCACCCGAACCCCCGCCGGCACCACCGCCTCCAGGACCTGGCCCCACGGGCAGAGGTAGTGTTCGGCGATCCACTGGGTCAGCCGGAGCATGGCCGGGTTCAGCAGGCTGCGGCGGTCGAGCACGCCGTGCACGGATTTGAGCCGCCGGCGGCCCGCCGGCTTCGTCTCCACCCGGACGCAGTAGCCCGTGACCAGCCGGTTCCCTTTTCCCAGTGGCACCCGGACGCGGCGGCCGGGCTCGACCTGGGCGACCAGCCCGTCCGGCACCAGGTAATCGAACTCCCCCGCCGGACCCCCGGCAAAAATCACCGTCGCCACCCGGTGGTCCGACTGGTCGTCCGCCTGCCACGGGGCAGGTTCCTTGTCGAACAAGGCACGTTGCTCACGAGACATCGAGGAGACCAGGGACGCAAGGTTAGGCCGGCTCATTCATCGCGGTGTGCCACTGCTTGCCGCAAGGCAAGCAGTGCGAGCGGCTTACGAACTGCACTGCTTCTCACGAAGCAGTGCACTGTCTTCGCGCGGGTGGCCAAACACCGCGTGCCACGCTACGATACCGCAATATCGCAGTCATCCTTCAGCCTGGCAAGACGAGGCCCGCGGCCATGCGTTTGGGTTTGCTCGGGGGGAGCTTCGACCCCGTTCACTACGGACACCTCCTGCTGGCCGAGTGCTGCCGGGAGCAGTTGCGGCTGGAGCGGGTCGATTTTCTTCCCGCCGCGGTCCCCCCCCACAAGCCCGACCGCGAGCTCTCCGCGGCCGAGACCCGCGTCGAGATGCTCCAGTTGGCGATCGCCGGCCACGAGCACTTCGCCGTCAGCCGCTACGAGGTGGATCGCGGCGGCGTAAACTACACCGTGGATACCCTGCGCCACTACCGCGCCGAGGACCCGGACGCCGAGCTGTTCTTCCTCGCCGGGGCCGACATGCTCCACGACCTCCCCGAGTGGCGCGAGGCCGCGGAAATCTGCCGGTTGTGCGTGATGGCCGTGGCCCGGCGGTGGGGGGAGCCGGAGCCCGATTTCGCCCGCCTCGCGCCAATCACGACGCCGGAGCGGATCGCCCTGTTCCGCCGCCACCTGATCGAAATGCCCGCTATCGGCCTGAGCGCGACCGACATCCGCCGCCGCGTGGCCGCCGGGCGGAGCATCCGCTACCAGACCCCCCGGGCCGTCGAGAAATACATCGAAACCGCGGGAACGTACCGGGAAGGATCGTAGGCCGTCAAAGTTGAAAGGCGGGTGCCATGGCGACGCTCGCGTCACCATGCCCCCCCACACGCATGCCCACGGCAAGCGTGGGCAGGGCACCCAATCAAGGCGAATTCCTTGAACGGGAAGAAACCCCTATGAACGCCATGGTCCTGGAGCGTGTTGCCCCGATCGAGACCTCCCCCTTGCGGCCAGCGGAGCTGCCGGTGCCCGAGCCGGGGCCGGGTGAGGTTCGGCTGAAGGTCCGTTGTTGCGCAATCTGCCGGACCGATCTGCACGTCGTCGAAGGGGACCTCGCCGAGGCGAAACTACCGGTCGTTCCCGGCCACCAGGTGGTGGGCACTGTGGACGCCCTGGGGCCCGGCTGCGGGCGTTTCCCTCTCGGCCGGCGCGTGGGAGTGGCCTGGCTCCGTCACACCTGCGGCTCGTGCCCCTGGTGCACCGCGGGCCGGGAAAACCTCTGCGAGTCGGCCCGCTTCACCGGCTATCACGCCGACGGCGGCTACGCCGAGTATGCCCTGGTGCCGGAGGAGTTCGCCTACCCGATCCCCGAGGCATTCTCCGACGTCGAGGCCGCCCCGCTCCTCTGCGCCGGAATCATCGGCTACCGGGCGCTGAAGCGGAGCCGGTTGCCGCGCGGGGGCAGGCTGGCCCTGTTCGGTTTCGGCTCCTCGGCGCACGTGGTGATCCAGATCGCCCGGCATCGCGGCTGCGAGGTGTACGTCGTGACCCGCGGCGAGAGGCACGTCGAGCTGGCCCGGCGGATGGGGGCGGCCTGGGCGGGCCAGCGGGCCGCGGACCTGCCCGTCCAGGTCGATAGCGCGATTATCTTCGCCCCCGCCGGGGAGCTGGTCCCGCCGGCCCTGGAGTCCTTGCGCAAAGGGGGCACGTTGGCCCTGGCCGGGATCCACATGACCCCCATCCCCGCGATGGACTACGATCGCTATCTGTTCTACGAGCGCGACGTCCGCTCGGTGACCTGCAACACGCGGGAAGACGGCCGCGAGCTGTTGGCCGAAGCGGCCGAGATCCCCATCCGCCCGCACACCACCTGCTATCCATTGGCCGACGCAAACCGGGCCCTCCAGGACCTCAAGGCCGACCGCATCAGCGGGACCGGCGTCCTGGTGATCGAG
>Ga0315280_10008923_pt1 | contig 13033 bp, 10 predicted proteins | sample YL17G06_40_MG_FD_203697 | JGI IMG/M metagenome (GOLD analysis project Ga0315280, IMG submission 203697) | Sediment microbial communities from Yellowstone Lake, YNP, Wyoming, USA - YL17G06_40 | ecosystem: Environmental > Aquatic > Freshwater > Lake > Sediment | place: USA: Wyoming | collected...
ACGGCTGTGAGCTCATCGAGACGCAGCACTATCACGCCCATGCGGCGGCGCTCAAGATAGACCGCAAGATCGAGGGCCCCTTGGTCTGTCTCACCTGGGACGGAACAGGATATGGTGACGACGGAACCTCGTGGGGAGGGGAGACTCTTCTGGCCGATTACTCCAGCTACAAGCGCCTGGCGACTCTGGAAGGGATTCCCCTGCTGGGCGGAGACAAGGCAGTCGTAGATCCGAAGCGAGTAGTGACGGCAATCCAGATGAGGCTGGGGAAGAGGCCGACGCTCGTGGACGCACAGGAGTTCGAGCTATTCATGAAGATGCTGGACAAGAGCGTCAAGGCGTCCAGCATGGGGAGGGTCCTTGACTCGGTCTCATGCATCCTTGGCATCTGCTGCAAGAGGACCTACGAGGGCGAGCCGGCGATCAAGCTCGAGAGATGGCTGGAGATGGGGAAACCAACGTTCAGTTTCGAATTGGAGTTTGGCAATAGGGACGGGATCGAATATGCGAAGACCCTGCCGATGTTCGAGCAACTCTTCGAGATGGAGATCACATCCGACAGAACGAGGGCAGACGCTGCAGCTTCCTTCGTGAGGACGCTGGTTTCAGGGATCGCTGAGAGAGCATGCGACTTCGCGGAATCGAACGGGCTGAAGCAGGTCGGCCTCACGGGCGGAGTATCCTACAGCGGCCCCATCACCTCATGGGTGAAGGAGACCGTGGAGAGACGGCGCCTTGCATTCATAGGTCACGAGCGGGTTTCGAACGGCGACGGGGGCATCTCCACAGGCGAGAATGCCATAGCTGGTTCGTTGCTCGGCTAAGACTTTATAGATGTCCCCGGCATACTCGCTACCCGATGTGCCTCGCCGTTCCAGGTGAAGTGAAATCCATAGACGGCCACATGGCGACCGTCGACTATGGAGGGGTCAAGAGGACCGCCAACATATCGCTCGTCGACGCCAAGGTCGGCGACTACGTGATAGTCCATGCTGGATATGCGATCCAGGTCATGGACAAGGAAGAGGCAGAGAAGACCCTCGAGATCTTCCAGGAGATGCTTGACCTGGAGAACGCCGGAGCGTAGAGGATGCACGAGTTCTCAGTCATGAGCCAGATCGTGGACAGCATTCTTGCGGAAGCGAACAAGAGGAAGGCCACCAAGGTCGAGGAAGTGGACCTGCAGATCGGGGAGTACACGATGCTCGGCGAGGAGCAGCTGAAGTTCGCGTACGAGGTGTTGTCGAAGGACACCATCCTCAGAGGCTCGAAGCTCAACATAGGCCACATCAAAGGGAAGATCGAGTGTGCGTGTGGATACCGAGGCCGGATCGATCCGTCGCCGGATTCTCCCCACAGTATCGTGCCTATCCTGGAGTGCCCCAAGTGCAAAGGAGCTGCGAAGATCGTGGAGGGCAGAGAGTGCGTGATAAGAAACATCAGGATGGTGGTGCCGGACGTATAAGCTCAGGGACAAGGAGATGTCCCGCAAGATCATCAAGAAGCTCGAGGGGATGAGCCTCAAGCTGACGCTCATGCACGTCTGCGGCACGCACCAGGACACACTTGTCAGGTTCGGCCTCGACAGCGAATTCAAGCGCGTCGGGATTGATATACGCCAGGGACCCGGATGCCCGGTCTGCGTGACGCCGCCCGGAGAGATCGAGGAAATCCTCGCGTTGGCCAGAGCGGGGTTGACCGTCGCTGTGTTCGGCGACGTGATGAAAGTCCCCGGAGCGATGGGCTCTCTCAACGACGCTAAGGCGGAAGGAGCCGATGTGAGGGTGGTTTTCGGCGTTGACGATGCCGTCGCCCTGGCGAAGAGGATCCAAGAAGAGGTGGTTTTCATGGGCATCGGGTTCGAGACGACGGCGCCGACAACAGCCTCGGCGCTTCTTTCAGACCCGCCGGTCAACTTGTCTGTCCTGAGCTGTCACAGGACGGTTCCTCCCGCCCTCGAGGCGATTGCGGACATGGGCGAGATCAAGCTGAACGGCATGATCCAGCCAGGCCATGTCAGCACGATCATCGGAACCAAACCTTATGAGTTCCTGTCGAAGAAGTTCAAGATACCACAGGTGGTCGCGGGTTTCGAGCCTCTTGATCTCCTCATGGGAGTCTACATGCTGGCAGTACAGGCGAAGGAGGGCCGAGCCGAGGTCGAGAACGAGTACACTCGAGTGGTGCACGCGGACGGCAACCCGATGGCGATCAAGGCGATGACGGACGCGTTCGAGCCGGTCGATGTTCCCTGGAGAGGATTTCCCGCCATCAAGAGAAGCGGCCTTGCCATCAGACAGAAGCTCGAGAGATACGACGCGAGGAAGAGGTTCGAGGAACTCCTGAGACCGATCCACGAGAAGGAGTACGGCGAGGCCAAGGGATGCAGGTGCGGCGAGATGCTGCGGGGAATCCTCACGAGCGAGGAGTGCCCACTGTTCGCCAAGAAGTGCACGCCTGGCTCGCCAATAGGACCATGCATGGTCTCCAGAGAGGGCAGCTGCTACATCTCGTACCGATACCTCAGGAGGTAACGGTTGTCCGGAGAGCTAATGCCGGCGCCTTTCGACGAGTCGCGACGCGTGGAAACGAGTGATGGCAACGCGCAGAATGCAGGAATCCAACTGTCGCCTATCGAGAAGGACGGAGTGGCAGAGATCTCGAAACTGGCTTTACGATTGGAAGAAGGAGTCTCAATAGTCGGGCAGCGATGTACAATCACGTCTGAAGCTCGGATTGGAGGTAGCATCCAATATTTCTGATTCGTTTAATGGGAGGACAAAATCAACGGCTTCGAAAAACGCCGATTAATCGAATTTCGAATTTCGTGGGCATTAATTGCAAGATAATCTACAAGCCTGCAAGGAGGCTCTAATGTTAGTCGCCATGAACAGCACGCTTTTCGAAAGATGCGCAACGAAATGTATATAAACGACCGCTTTATTATCCACAATTGTCAGACCACCAAATGGACCGAGTCGATATGCCAGATAGCCTATGATCGGCATCCTTTCGCGGGGTCACTCGGGCCTGTCGAGATACGTCGAGCCTATGAGGAGGGGGTGGACCGATGACCGCACCCGCACCGCAAGAAAAGGACACTGGAACGAGCGCTCCCAGGAAGGAGGCCGGCAGCACCACCGGGCCGAAGATCGGTGTTTTCGTGTGCCACTGTGGTAGCAACATTGCTGGAGTGGTGGACTGCGGCAAGGTCCGGGAAGCCGCAGAGAAGCTTCCAGGCGTGGCGGTCGCGAAAGAGAACAAGTACACCTGCTCCGACCTCGGCCAGGAAGAGATCATCAAGGCGATCAAGGAGAACGGGCTTGAACGGGTGGTAGTCGCATCATGCTCTCCAAGGCTCCATGAACCGACCTTCAGAAAGTGCATCCAGCATGCGGGCTTGAACCCGTACCTTCTCCAGATGGTGAACATCCGCGAGCAATGCTCGTGGGTGCACTCTCACGAAAAGGTGAAAGCGACGGAGAAGGCATGCGACCTTGTCCGGATGGGCGTTTCGAAAGCGGCCGAACTTGAGCCTCTGGAAGCAAGAGAGGTCCCTGTCGAGCCCTCGTCGCTTGTGATCGGCGGAGGAGTCGCAGGGATCCAGGCCGCCCTCGACCTTGGGAACATGGGATTCAAGGTCTACCTGGTCGAGACGCAGCCGAGCATCGGAGGGAAGATGGCCCAGCTGGACAAGACATTCCCGACGGGCGACTGCGCCATTTGCATCCTGGCTCCAAAAATGGTCGAGCTCTCCCGGCATCCGAACATAACCTTGCTCTCGTATTCCGAAGTCGAAGAGGTCAAGGGATACATCGGCAGCTACGATGTCAAGGTGAGACGAAAGGCAAGATTCGTCCACGAGGACAAGTGCATCGGATGCGGGCTGTGCGCCGATGTGTGTCCCGTCAAGGTCGACAACGAATTCGACCTAGGCTTTGGCCAGAGGAAGGCGGTCTACATCCCGTTCCCGCAGGCCGTCCCCTTGAAGTACACCATCGATAAGGAACATTGTCTGCACTTCAAATCCGGCAAGTGCCAGCTCTGCGTCAAGGCCTGCACGAACAAGGCGATCGACCACACGATGCAGGACGAGATTCTGAACCTCAAGGTTGGCACCATCATCGTTGCGACTGGCTACGAGACATATGTTCCGATGAAGAAGGGCGTTTACAAGTACTGGGAGTACGACGACGTGATAACCGGCCTGGAGCTTGAGCGGTTGCTCAACGCGTCCGGTCCGACGGGCGGCCATCTGATCAGGCCATCAGACGGCAGGCCGCCCAAGAGAGTGGCTTTCATCCAGTGCGTCGGCTCGAGGAACAAGAAGCTAGGGAACAACTACTGTTCACGAGTCTGCTGCATGTACGCGATCAAGAACGCGCAGATCATAATGGAGCACGAGCCGGAGACGGAGATCGCCGTTTACTACAACGACATCAGGGCGTTCGGCAAGGGATTCGAGGAACTCTACCACAGGATCAGAGAGGACTATGCGGTTGAGTTCATCCGCGGAAGGCCCGCGAAGCTCAGCCTTGACCCGGTGACAAAAGCGATCAAGATCAGGGCCGAGGAGACGCTTCTCAACAAGATCACGGAGAGGGAGTTCGACCTGGTCGTCCTTTCGACAGGACTAGTCCCGTCAGAGGGCAGCAAGAAGATAGGCAAGATCCTCGGGCTCACCGTCAGCCCCGATGGGTTCTTCATGGAGGCGCACCCGAAGCTGAGGCCCGTCGACACGGCCATCGACGGCATCTTCCTGGCAGGCTGCGCTCAGAGCCCCAAGGACATACCGGACAGCGTTGCGCAGGCGAAAGCGGCGGCTTCCTCCGCAGCGGCTCCCATGTTCTCGAAGAAGGTCTTGATAGAGCCGCTGACCGCCTTCGTTGACGAGAATCTATGCATCGGCTGCGGCCTCTGCATAGAACTCTGTCCGTACGGCGCTCCCGAGCTGGTGCAGAGCGAGAAGGGAGGCATGAAAGCCCACGTAATCGAAGCTCTTTGCCACGGCTGCGGGACTTGCGCGGCGTCATGCCCGCAGAAGGCCGTCTCACCAATGCAATTCACAGACGAACAGATCTACTCCGAGATGCAGGCGGCTCTGATGGAGCCCGCAAAGAGACAAGCGACCAAGAAGAAGGCCGAGGCGGAGGCGTCGTGATGAAAGACCCGGAGAAGGAAGTTGAGAAGGTCTTCATTGGCGGCCTCCACGAAAAGCTGGTCGAAGACAAGGTCATAGACGAGGCGCAGCTCGAACCCGGCTTCGCCGATGAGATCCAGAAGTACGGCGGAAAGGACGTGATGACTTGCCTGCAGTGTGGCAACTGCACGGGCGTCTGTCCGATCAGCCTCAAGATAGACTACAAGACCAGGAACATCATCAAGTGCTGCCAGTTCGGCCTCAAGAAGTACACCCTCGGGACCAGATGGGTCTGCGCCACATGTTACAGGTGCTACGAGCACTGCCCGGCAGACCTGAACCCGGCAGAGATTATGATCGCCCTGAGGCACATCGCGGTCAGAGAGGGCATCATACCGCCGTTCATCAAGACTGCCGCAACGAACCTGGTGAAGTACGGCCAGAGCGTGAAGCCCGATGTTGAGATCGACAAGATCAGGATGGAGCTAGGTCTGGGGCTGATCCACTCTCAAGACCCTGAATACCACACTGTCATCAGGGAGATCCAGGTGCTTGTCCACGCGGCCAAGTACGACAAGCTGATCGGCATCGAGGAGGACGTGAAGGTATGAACAATTCATACGTCTACTTCTTCGGATGCGTGATCCCGAACCGGTACCCGGGAGTCGAGTATGCGGTCAGATGGGTGACCGGAAAGGAAGGGTTCAATCTCGATGTGAAGGACCAGAAGCAGTTCTCGTGCTGCCCCGTTCCAGGCATATTCTACTCGACCGACAAGGACACGTGGCTTCTCCTTGCGGCGAGGAATCTCGTGCTCGCGCAGAATGAGCGCAGACAGATCCTGACCGTGTGCAACGGCTGCCTGGCATCTCTCCTGAAGGCCACGGAATACCTGCAGGATCCCAAGAGCATGGGGAGGGTCAACAAGACGCTCGCTCAAATCGGCAAGAAGTACACCGGCGTCCCGCAGAAGTCCGAGGGCAAGAGAAAGGTGTTCGAGCCAGTCAAGGTCAGACACTACGTCGAGGTCATGGCGAAGGATGTCGGCCTGGATGCAATCGCCAAGAAGGCCAAGCATCCGCTCAAGAACATAAAGGTGGCTGCACACTACGGCTGCCACTACCTGAGGCCGACCGAGCATGCGGCCTTCGACGACCCCAACGACCCTGTCATGATCGACAGGATCGTCGAAGCCTGCGGCGCGACCAGCGTCGACTACGAAGACAAGCTGGATTGCTGCGGCGCAGGAGGCGGTGTTCGGTCGCATGTCATAGAGCTGGCCAATTCCCTCACGCAAGACAAGTGCGTCAACATCGCGGCGGCTGGCGCGGACTGCATCGTCACCGGGTGCCCGTTCTGCCTGCTACAGTTCGACAACGCCCAGAAATCGTTCTCGAGGGAGGGCATTCCAGTCATGCATGTCTCGCAGTTCCAGGCGCTCGCGATGGGGATAGACCCGATCTGGCTCGGCTTCGACACTCACCACATATCAGCTCACTCGTTCCTCAGGAAGCTGAGGGGGAGCTGAAGATGGAAGCGGGGGCTCAGAAGACGGAACACGAGGCGGTCCACGAGCCGAAGATCGTGGCGTTCTGCTGCAACTGGTGTTCGTATGCAGGTGCCGATCTAGCTGGCACCACCAGGATACAGTATCCCCCGAATGTGAGGATCATCAGGGTGATGTGCTCGGGAAGGGTCGATCCGGCCTTTGTGCTGAAGGCATTCGTACTCGGAGCGGACGGTGTGATAGTTGCTGGTTGCCATCCAGCGGACTGCCACTACATCAACGGGAATGAGAAAACCACCATGCGCGGAGACTTCCTGGAATCTTTCCTCGACGAGGCGGGCATTGAACCTCAGAGGTTCAAAGTCGAATGGATCGCGGGTTCGGAAGGAAGGAAGTTCGCAGACACAATCAAGAAGATGGTGACGGAACTGGAGAGATTGGGCCCTGTCTCCAAGGAGGCGGTGTCAGATGATTGAGGACAGGGTCGTCGGTGCCGCTCTTGTGATCGGAGGAGGGCCGGCTGGCATGCAGGCCGCACTGGACCTTGCGGACTCGGGGTACAAGGTGTACATACTCGAAGGCACCCCGAGCATCGGCGGCACCATGGCCCAGCTCGACAAGACGTTCCCGACCAACGACTGTTCGATGTGCATACTGTCCCCCAAGCTCGTCGCCACGGGCAGGCATGAGAACATCACAATGCTCACACACGCTGAGCTGAAGAAGGTCGAGGGCAAGGCGGGAAACTTTAGGGTCACGATCACGAGACACTCGAGATACATAATCGAGGACAAGTGCACCGGCTGCGGAGTGTGCGCCGAGCACTGCCCAATCGAGGGAGTGAGCACCTTCGACAAGGAGATGGCTCCCGCAAAGGCCATCTATGTGCCCTTCCCCCAGGCCGTTCCACTCATCTACACTATCGAAAAGGGGCTCTGCATCGGCTGCGGCGAGTGCGAGAAGTTCTGCGAGGCCAAGGCCATCCAGTACTCGATGGCACCGGACATGGAAGAGGTCATCGAGGTCGGGTCCATCATACTCAGCCCGGGTTACAGCGTGTTCGATGCCACCAAGAAGGTCGAATACGGGTTCGGGGTGTATCCGAACGTCCTCACCAACATCGAGTTCGAGAGGATGCTCAGTGCATCAGGACCCACAGAGGGGCACATCATCAGGCCTTCGGACGGAGATGTCCCGAAGAGGATCGCGTTCATCCAGTGCGTCGGTTCAAGAGACGCCCAGACCGGCAACACATACTGCTCATCCTACTGCTGCATGGCAGCTCTAAAACAGGCTGTCATCGGCAAGGAACATGTTCCCGGGCTGAAGACGACGATCTACTTCATGGACACCAGGGCGTTCGGCAAGGAGTTCGAGGAGTATCTGTACAGGGCGGAGAACGAGTACGGAGTGACCATTACCAGGAACAACAGGGTTCCGAAGGTCACCGAGGACCCGAAGACGAACAACCTCATCCTGTTACACCACGCAGGTGCGGAAATCATGGAGGAGGAGTTCGACATGGTCATCCTCTCCACCGGGGCCAGGCCGCCGGAGTCCGCTGACTCGATAGCAAAAACACTCGGGATCCAACTCAACAAGTTCGGCTTCTGCGAGGCGGACGAGCTCTCGCCCGTGGAGACTTCGGTGCCAGGGATTTTCGTTTGCGGGGCGTTCTCTGGCCCGAAGGACATCCCGGACTCGATCGCGCAGGCTAGCGGGGCGGCCGGAAAGGTCGCCGCGATGCTATCCAAGGAGAGGGGGAAGCTCGTCAAGAAGAAGGAGTACCCGCCTGAGAAGGACGTCTCGAACAAGGAGCCGAGGATAGGCGTGTTCGTATGCCACTGCGGGATCAACATCGGATCCGTGGTCAACGTTCCGGAGGTTCTGGAGTACGCCTCCAAGCTGCCGAACGTCGTCTACACAGAGAGGAACCTGTACACATGCTCGGGCGACACCCAGAAGAAGATCAAGGAGATGATCGAGAAGCACGACCTGAACAGGGTCGTCGTCGCGAGCTGCACTCCGAGGACCCACGAACCGCTCTTCCAGAACACCTGCAGGGAAGCGGGCCTCAACAAGTACCTGTTCGAGATGGCGAACATCAGGGACCAGTGCTCCTGGGTCCACAGGCTCGAGCCGGAGAAGGCCACTGAGAAGGCGAAGGACCTCGTGCGCATGGCGATCGCCAAGGCCGCGACCCTCGAGCCTCTGCCTCAGCCCAAAATACCCGTGACCCCCTCAGCGCTCGTCATCGGGGGAGGGCTGAGCGGCATGGCCGCCGCCCTCGAGATCGCGAACGCGGGCTACGAAGTGCACATCGTCGAGAAGGACAAGGAGCTTGGGGGCCATCTGAGAAAGATCTATCACACCCTGACCGGAGTCGACCCACAGGACACGCTCAAGACCCTCAAGAAGGAGCTGCACGAGCACAAGAACGTGAAGGTCCATCTGAACGACCAGGTTACAGAGGTCAAGGGATACATCGGTAACTTCGAGACGACGCTCAAGAGTGGAGAGAAGATCAAGCACGGAGCGATCGTTGTCGCCAGCGGCGGCATCGAGTACGAACCGACCGAATACGAGCACAAGAAGCACAAGAACGTGATCAAGCAAACGGAGCTCGGGGAGCTATTGCACAACGGGAAGTTCAAAGCGAACAACGTGGTCGTCATTCAATGCGTGGGCTCCAGGAACGAGGAGCACCCGAACTGCTCACGCATCTGTTGCTCCACAGCGATGGCAAATGCCGTGAAGATCAAGAAGGAGCACCCAGAGACGAATGTGTACGTTCTCTACAGAGACATCAGAACCTACGGATTCGCGGAAGAGCACTACAACGAGGCTGCAAGGCTGGGCGTGATCTTCCTAAGATATGACCAGGAAGCTCCGCCGAAGGTGACCTCGAAAGGCCACGACCTGTGGGTAGAGGTCGACGAGGCGTTCATCGAGCAGAAGGTTGCGATAAAGGCAGACTACCTTGTTCTGAACGCAGCGGTCCACCCGAACCCCGACAACAAGGATCTCGCGAAGATGCTCAAGGTGCCTCTCAACAAAGAAGGCTACTTCCTCGAGGCCCACATGAAGCTGAGACCGGTGGACTTCGCGACGGACGGCATATTCCTGTGCGGCCTGGCGCACTCGCCCAGGTTGATTGGCGAGAGCGTGTCGCAGGCGCTGGCAGCAGCCGCGAGGGTCAACACTGTCCTGTCAAAGCCGTTCATTGAGGCTGAGGGCGTGGTGAGCGTCGTTGACGAGGCGAAGTGCATAGCATGCGGCAGGTGCGAGGAGATCTGCGAGTACGGTGCGGCGAGCATCGTCGAGGTCTCGCCGGGCGTGTTCAAGTCACGAATCAATGAGGCTCTCTGCAAGGGCTGTGGCTCTTGCGCGGTTGCCTGTTGTTCCACGGCAATTAGGCCGAAGCATTTCAAAACTGAGCAGATTCTGACAATGATCGAGGCATGCCTGAAGAAGGATCTGGACAAGGAGGAGGCGAACGCGTGAGCGACGCAAAGTTCGAGCCGAGCATAGTCGCCTTCTGCTGCAACTGGTGCTCATACGCGGGTGCAGACCTCGCGGGCGTTTCCAGGATGCAGTATCCGCCCAATGCCAGGATAATCAGGGTCATGTGCTCGGGGCGGGTGGAGCCGTACTTCGTGCTCAAATCACTGGAGCTGGGCGCAGACGGCGTCCTCGTCGCCGGATGCCACATAGGCGACTGTCACTACATCTCAGGGAACGAGGAGGCCGAGAAGAGGATGGCCACCACGATGGATGTCCTCGACAAGCTCGGCCTCGGCAGGGACAGGATGAGGCTCGAATGGATCTCCGCATCGGAGGGCCAGAAGTTCGCATCCACGATGAAGGAGTTCACGGAGCAGATAAGGGCGCTGGGCCCGAACCCTCTCCCGAAGGCCTCCCCCAAGAAGAAGGGGAACCCGGGGAACCTGAAGGCGAAGATGAACCAGATCATAGAGGACACCGGCGCGTTCGACTGTGTGGAGTGCGGGAAGTGCACCACGGTGTGTCCCGTCGCCAAGTACAACCCCAACTTCGCCCCGAGGACGGTCGTGCTAAAGGCGAGCGAGGGCCTGGTCGAGAACGTCCAGACCAACAAGGATGTCTGGACCTGCGTCACCTGCGAGCAGTGCAACTCGATGTGCCCGTACAAGGTGGACTACTCTGGGTTCATAAGAGAAATGAGAAACGAGGCGGTCGAGTTCAACAACGTGCCCGTGTGCTCTCAGGGCGGGCTGATGCAGTCCGTCATGAGAATCCAGGCCGTCGGCAACCTGAAGCAGAACAGGCTCGGCTGGATGAAGCCGGAGCTCAAGATAGCCGAGAAGGGCGATGTCTTCTTCTTCACAGGCTGCGTCTCATACTTCGACTCCATATTCAAAGAGCGCAAGAACCTCGACTTGGCTGGCATACCCCAGGCTGTCGTAAAGATAATGAATAAGGGGGGTATTACCCCGGTCGTCAGCAACGACGAGGTATGCTGCGGACATGATCTGAACTGGACGGGGGACGAGGCGAATCTTCAGAAGCTGATGAAGAAGAACGTCGAGCTGATCAAGGCCTCCGGGGCCAAGAAGGTCGTGTTCTCATGCCCAGAATGCATGCGGACCTTCAATATGGACTATCAAGACCTGATGGGCGACTTCGATTTCGAGATGGTGCACATCTCGGAGCTCGTCGACGACCTCATCCAGGAGGGCAAGCTCAAGTTCAAGAAGGGCGCCAAGAAGGTCACCTTCCAGGACTCGTGCAGGCTGGGCAGGCATCTCGGCATATACGACCCGCCGAGGAACGCCCTCAGGGGCGCGAATGCTCAGATAATCGAGATGGAGAACACGAGGGACAAGGCCCTGTGCTGCGGCGTGAGCGCGTGGGCGACCTGCGACGAGATATCGAGGAAGCTGCAGGTCGACAGGCTGAAGGAGGCCAAGAAGACTGGCGCGGAATGCCTCGTGACGGGCTGCTACAAGTGCCTCATACACCTCAACTGCACCCTGGAGTACAAGACCCAGGTGCCCAAGGAGCAGATCGACATACCGGTCAAGGACCTGAGCATGGTCATCGCAGACGCGCTCGAGTGATCGCAGGAAAATGACACAATGAGCACACAAACGCAAGCACCAGAAAAGGGCGAGGAGAGATACCTCCTGGTCGAGCTATCATGCAAGGACCGGAAGTGCTCTCCGTGCACGTATCCCAACTGCCAGAGGTTCGCCAGGACCGTCCCGAAGAAGAAGCCTTTCGAGACCCGCATGACGAAGATGTTCGAAATCAAGAAGCCGATAACCAAGCCTCAGGATACGCGCGAGCGCCTCGTCCTCATCGAGCTCTCGTGCAAGAACGAGAAGTGCTCGCCGTGCACATACCCGAACTGCCAGAGGTTCGCCAGGGAGGCGCTGAAGAAGAAGGCGCCGTTCAAAGTGAAAGTCACTGAAATCGAAAAAGGCAAGGAGGTACAGAGCCTCCTGTCGAAGTGACGGTGGCCGCGCGCGTCGCCTTTCGACGAAAGCGAGAGAGGCTACCCGCAAAAGCGTCGGCTGCAAACGGAAACGCATAAAATGGTAATAACGATACGGCAAAAGGCTCACGAGCCGAGACTATCCAGATTAGCGGTAACAAAGAGGCACTTAGCGGGACAACACAGGGAGGTCAGAGTATGGAAAAGTCTGTCATGGTGATAGGGGGGGGGGTCGCAGGCATCCAGGCGTCCCTCGATCTCGCGGATAAGGGAATGATTGTACACCTAGTTGAGAAGTCACCCAGCATCGGTGGGAGGATGGCTCAGCTGGACAAGACGTTCCCGACGAACGATTGCTCGATATGCATACTGGCGCCAAAGATGGCTGATTGCTTCAGCCATCCGAACACGAACATCATCACGTATGCGGAGGTAGTCGGTGTCGAGGGGAAGGTCGGGAGCTTCAAGGTCAAGGTCCTGAAGAAGGCCAGGTACGTCGATGAGTCGAAATGCACTGGCTGCGGCGAGTGCCTGGAGAAGTGCCCGAGCAAGGTCCCGAGCGAGTTCGAGATGGGCCTGTCCAACAGGAAGGCCATCTACATGCCGTTCATGCAGGCCGTTCCGAGGGTTATGACCATCGACAAGGAGCACTGCACCATGCTTACCAAGGGCAAGTGCGGCAACTGCAAGAAGGCGTGTAAGAGAGAGGCAATCGACTACGAGATGAAGGACCAGATTCTGGAGATCGAGGTTGGGTCGATCATAGTTGCCACGGGCTACGATGTCTGGGACCCATCCAGCTCAACGGAGTATGGCTACGGCAGGTACCCCAACGTGTTCACAGCGATGGAGTACGAAAGGATGATCAACGCCGCTGGCCCGACACACGGACACATCGAAAGACGGAGCG
>Ga0315280_10008925_pt1 | contig 13031 bp, 11 predicted proteins | sample YL17G06_40_MG_FD_203697 | JGI IMG/M metagenome (GOLD analysis project Ga0315280, IMG submission 203697) | Sediment microbial communities from Yellowstone Lake, YNP, Wyoming, USA - YL17G06_40 | ecosystem: Environmental > Aquatic > Freshwater > Lake > Sediment | place: USA: Wyoming | collected...
ACGGCGAACTGCTCGGTGTGAGCACCACCCCCGCGCTCGAACTGGGCATTGACGTCGGCGCCTTCGAGGCCTGCGTTATCGTCGGCTATCCGGGCCGGCTGGCCAGTTTCTTCCAACAGGCGGGGCGCGCCGGCCGCCGCGACCGCGACTCGCTGGTCGTGCTCGTCGCCGTGGACACCCTCATCAACCAGTGGATCATGGAACACCCCGAGTATCTCTTCGGTCGCCCCGTCGAAACCGCCGTCGTGGATCTCGACAATCCGCTCGTCGTGAGCGGCCACCTGCGCTGCGCCGCCGCCGAATTGCCCATCGCCGAAAGGGAGGAGGAGCAATTCGGTCCCCACGCCCGCGCCGCGCTCGAACTCCTTCAGGAAAAGCGCAAGGTCAAACTCATCGGCGACCGCTGGTATCACACTTCGGCCGAAATGCCCCAGCACGAACTTTCGCTTCGCGCCTTCAGCGAGGCCAACGTGCTGATCGTGGACGCCGAAGACAACGACCGCGTCATCGGCGAGGTGGACGTCTATGACGCCCAACCGATCGTCCATCCCGGCGCGATCTACATGCACCTGGGCGAAACCTATGAGGTCGAGCGGCTGGACCTCGAACGCAACATGGCCTTCGTCCGCAAGGTCGAGGTCGAGTACTACACGCAGCCCGTCGGCGGCACCGACGTGGACCACGTGGACAAGCCGCTGAGAGAAAGGGAACTAGGGATGGGTCCTGGATCTCATATAGGTCTTATTGGTCCTATAGGTCTCATTGGTCCTACAGGAGTGGGCGCGCCCCGCCCCCACATCTTTTTCGGTGAGGTCACCGCCTATTTCAACACTTATGGCTATGAGAAGATTCGCTGGTACAACCTCGAAGCCTTCAGCTTCCATCGCGTGAATCTGCCCGTTCAGACGCTCGATACTCTGGCCTTCTGGATCGAACCCTCCGAGGAACTGGTGCGCGATGTCTACGGCCGCGGACTCGATGCCCACGCGGGAATGCGCGGCCTGGGATACGCCGTTCGCATGACTCTGCCGCTGTTCGTCAGCGCCGAAACGCTCGACTTCTCCCACTCGGTCGGCAGCCGCAACACCCCGTGGCACACGGTGTTCGTCTATGAGCGGCACCCGCGCGGCCTGGGCTTCGTCGAGAAGGCCTACGAGAGTCTCGAAGATATTCTCGAAGTCGTCTATCAGCGCGTCCGCGACTGCCCATGCGACGACGGCTGTCCTTGCTGCGTGGGAAAGCCTCTTCGCGGCGAAACGAGCTGGAACATCGAGCGCGGCGAAGGCTCGATCCCCTCGCGCCGCGCGACTCTGAGTCTGCTCGAAGCGTTGTTGGGCAAACGCGCGATCGAGCTCAGCGCGGCCAACGTGGAGCTTCGACCGCCGCCGGCGGTGTTGAAATCCGACGTGACGCAGAAAGCCCTCCCGCTCAACATCGAGCGCGCGATCCGTCGTCGCCTCGAACGGCAGCGCGAGGCAAAGCAAATCCTTCACCCCGTCGAACCGCGTCCGAAAGCGGGTTACCCCGTTCCAGAAAAGGAGGAGACTCTTTCAACCGCCGATGTCGCCCGCCGCGCCCGCCATCGCATCGAATCCAGCCGCAAGAAACGCAAGGAACAAGCCCTCAAGAAAAAAACAGGGGCGCAAGATGTTGAGCCCTGCACACCCCAATCGAAAATCCAAAATCGAAAATCGGTCCTCGAGCTACCCGAAAAAGTCGCCGCCGCCCAGCCGCCCGAACCCCTCCCCGCAGTCGGCCCCCGCAACCTCGCCGCCCAAGCCGATACTCTCCGAAAACAAATGTTGATCGCCTCGACCGCCCGCCGCAAAATCCGAGAGAAGAAAAAGCAAGAATAAGCGACCACAGATTTCACCGATTGCACAGATTCAATCTGAAATCTGCGAAATCTGTGGTTCCATGTTCTCTCCCGGTCACCGTTTTGGCGGGAGATTGGCGTTCTCCGGGTGAACCTGGCCGGCGGGGTCGGTGAGAATGTGATACAACTCCGGCCGCCGGTGGTGAAAACCATAGATGCCCGTGGCGCGATATTTGTTGAGCGCGTCAAGATCGAGTTCGTGGACGAACACGCCCTCCTTGTCGTCCATTTCCTTTACGATGTCGCCCTTGAAGTCGAACACCATGCTGTGGCCGTTTATGCGCGGCGCCGCATGGTTGACCATGAAGATATAGACCTCGTTCTCGAATGCGCGCGTTCGCAACAGGCAGCGGTGAATGTCCACGGTCGGACAGTTGCACGCCAGCGGGTTGAAAATCACGTCGGCCCCCTTGAGCATCAGAATGCGCGGGCTTTCGGGCATTTCGCGGTCATAGCAGATCATGATCCCGCCGCGAAACTGGCCGGTCGGCGTTTTGAATTCCCAGACCGGAAATTCCGAACCGTTGCGCCAGCCGCCGCCCGTCTCAAACTTGTTGATGTGGACCTTGCGCATGACACCCATCAGTTCGCCCTGGGGCGAGAAAACCGGCATCGCGTTGCAGACTTGAACGCCTGAGTGGGACGGGCTGGCAACCCGTCCGCTGTTCGAGTCGGCCTGAGACAGGTTGCCAACCTGTCCTACGGAGAGTTCCGACATGCCGACCAGCAGATAGACTCCCAGCTCCTTGGCAAGATTCGCAAAACGCTTTGTGGTCGGACCCGGAATCGGCTCGGCCATTGCGCGCTCTTTCTCGCCGCCGACGAAGCCGCTCAGCGCCACCTCGGGCGTCATCACGAGCTGCGCGCCCTCGGCAACCGCCTCGCGAATCATGCGCTCGGCCTTGGCGATGTTTTGTTCCTTCTGGCCGCGATCGCCCGAAAACTGCGCGCCGCCGATTTTCACCTTGCCCCGCCCAAACGTCGGCCTGACCACTTGATCACCACTCGCATTCTCCGACACTCCCGCCAAAACGCCGGCCACCAGCGCCACACTCAACGAAACCCATACCCTCGCTCGTGTCTCCGTTTTCATCTCTCTCCTCCTCGAAAAAGCAAAACAAGCCGCGGCAGAAAAGAATGAAAGAGTCAGACTGAAGATCTGGACTCCGAACCTGAATCGGAAATCCGTGGCGCCCATTCCCTGTCACTTCCTACTTGCCACCCGCCCTTATGTCCATCTCAATAGTCGCCGGTGGTAAGAATGAACGTCCGCGCCCCGAACAAATCCGACGATCATCCCATGACCATCGCCATCCCGCGTGTTCTCTGGTGGTTTCGGCTTTGGCCTTTCTGGAAAACGTTCTTCGAGCGCCTCGGCTATCGCGTGGTGACGAACGATCCTGCCCGCCCGACGCCCACCCACCATGACCGCGCGAGCACCATCGTCGAGGAGGCCTGTTTCCCGATCCAATTGTTGATTGACCGCACGCTCGCCATCGCCGACCAAGCCGAGGCGATCTTCATGCCGCGCCTGATCAGCGTCAGCCCGCAGGGCATCATGTGTCCGCGATTCAGCGGCGTGCCCGACATTGTCCAGATGGTGCTGAGTAGGTCAGGTTGTCAACCTGTCTCAAATTCTCCCGCCCGTGCGCCGGAAAGCGATTTGCAAATTGGTCGAAAGCAGACAGGTTGCCAACCTGTCCTACTCGCGCCGATCATTGATGCCCGCCCGGGCCGCTGGGCCGTTCGCGACGCCCATCTCGCGATGGCCGCCAAACTGGGTGTGCCTGACTCGCTGGCGCGCCCTGCGTTTGCCGAAGCTTCCATGATCCAGGAACGCTTCGAAACGGATTTCGAGAAGGGCCTGAACACACTCTCAATGCCGGACGTTTTCAATCTCGACCAGAACACACCGCATACCACCACCCAATTCAAAATCCAAAATCGAGAATCTAAAATCGCCGACTCCGCAATCGGCAGTCCGCGATCGCTGACAGGTTGCCAACCTGTCCCACACGATCCGCAATCCGCACTTCCCCGCATCGCTCTTCTGGGTCATCCCTACCTCGCCTACGACTGGGAATTTAACCTCAACTTGGTGGAAAAACTCAGGTCACTGGGGATGTGGATTTTACCGCTTGAGAGCATCCCGTCGAAAACCACCGAGTCGTTTGTAAAAAAGTTGGATAAGAGCATTTATTGGTCATCTGGGCGCGAAATCATGGGCGCAATTCTCTCTTTTTTCCAAAACGGCGGCGCCCACGGCGTCATCTATTTGTCTTGCTTCAAGTGCGGCGTTGATGGTTTACTCGGAGATGTCGTCAGGTGGGCAGCTCGCCACCAGTCGAAAGTCGTGTTCCTTTCGCTGACGCTCGACGGACACGACAATGAGGTTGGCTTGATGACCCGCCTCGAGGCGTTCGTTGACATCGTTCGTCACCGCGTTTGATAATCGGTCAAATCCTCCTGAAGCAGTGCGGTAAATCTCCCATGAAAACGAGGCACTTTTGCGCTGCACACCAAAACCGCAACACTCTCCCGCTCGAGGAGCGAGTCCATCGGCTAGTCCGACAACTCGAACGGCTGTCGGGCCGGTCATTGGCCGTACAATTCCATCGCAACCGGTGGACCTACTTCTCCTGCAAGGCTGTGGCGGGAAGCCACACCGTTCACGTCAGTCTTCACGAGGCGTTTCTCGATGCTCCGCCCGAAGTCATTCGGGCGGTCGCCACACTGATTCACCGCGATGAGGACCAGGCGCGCCGCGTCATTCGTACCTTCGCCAAAGAGCAGAGCCCCATCTGGGACAAGCGGTCGAACCACCCGCCGCGCCCCCTGAAGATTGAGCCCGAGGGAAAAGTCTACGATCTCCAGGCGATCTACAATGAGCTCAACCGGCGCTATTTCGATGGTCGGTGTTCGACACGCATCACCTGGGGCAACGGCGCGCGGACGGCCCGCGGACAACGCCAGATCACCTTTGGCACGTATGACCGGACGCACCGCCTGATTCGCGTCCATCCGGCGCTCGATCGCCGAAATGTGCCCGAATATTTCGTGCGCTACATTGCCTTTCACGAGATGCTTCATGCCACGATCCCGGCGCCGCTTTCGCCCAACGGCAAACGACTGTTCCACAGCCGGCTGTTCCGTCAGCGTGAACGGACGTTCGAGGACTATGAGCGCGCACTGGCCTGGGGAAGGCATTTTGTCGAAGAAGTGATTTGACGCACCGGAGGAGGCAGCGCAGGCTGTTAGATTGTAATCCACCGTGTACCAACAGAACAATTGAATCGGCAGGCTGACAGCCCGCCCCACTCCGCCAGGCTAACAGGTTACCCCACGCGAAAGGCCGCGATGGACGCGCAGACACAGTGGGCGGTCGAACAGATTCAGCGTTACCTGCGCGCGGGCAACGCCGCCGCCGTCGTCGAGCTCGGCGAGCACCTCCTGGCGCGCAAGAACCAGGATTTCGAGACCTTTCGCCTCGCCGCCTCCTGCCTCGCGCTGGCCTACGAGAAACTCGGCGACGGCGAACGTTCGCTCTACTGGTTTCGGCAATGTCTGGTAATGGATCCGGCCCAACCGGCTTTGCTGGCGGGGTGCGGCCGCGTTCTGATGAAGATGGGCCGACACGACGAAGCCGCCACCGTCTTTCGCCATCTGACGCGGCGTCATCCCGAGCGAGCCGACTTTCACGCCGCCGCGGGAACCGTCCTGCTTCGCCTGGGCGAGCTCGACGGGGCGCTAAGGCATTTGCGTCTTGCGTATCAACTCGATCCGGCGAATCCCTACGTGCTGAACGACCTCGCCGGCGCCTATCTCCTTCAGGGTGAGTTCGAAGCCGCGCTGAGCACTTACAAACAGGCGGTCGAACTGATTCCGCCTCCCGATCCTGAAGGGACGAAACAGGCCTCGCCCGCACAGCTTGACCTCGCCCGCGATATCAGCGAAAGCATCGAGGAAGTCCGCGCGGCGCTGGTCTTGCACCAGCACGCGGCAGGTGCGCCCCCCTCGGCGCAGGTCACCGACCTTTACCCCGCCGATCCGTCGGACTCTACACCGCAAGTCAGTGAGAAAATGGCCGACGCCGATCAACCGGACGTCGCAAGTTTTCTTGCCACGAGCAAAGTCCGCTCGATGGTGTTGGATACTTTGGTCGAGAGAGGCTGCCGCCCGCGAGAGATCCTTGCCGCGCTGCACCTTTGGTCGGATTTCCTGGAGACTCTCCCCGCGCGCGAATGGCCGCGCGTGGAAAAGCGAGCAGAGGCATGGGCGGCGGCGGCGGTCTATGCGGTGGGCCGGCTCGAAGGCGCGGCCTGGGCTCTTCAGGCCGATCTTGCCGAACAGTTCCACATCCCCAAGACCACCCTTTCGCGCCACTACGGCCAGCTGCGCCACGCCCTCGACATCGAGGACGACGATCCGCGATACAATGTCGCCTCAGGTCAATCACTTCGCAGCTACCCGACCATGGTGTGAATCGGCAAACACCCCGCTGTTGACTTCTCGTTGCGAGCACTCCGTAAGAACGTGGAAAACAAAAGCGATCCACGAAGAAACACGAAGGAACACGAAGAAGGAAAAGAGGCCTTCCGTGTGACTTCGTGGATAAAAAAGAGAGGAGAACAACAACGCGTGATCTGATTCTGAAGGACGAGGTATACGCGGTTGTTGGAGCAGCCATCGAGGTTCATAAGGAAATGGGACACGGCTTCCTTGAGCAGGTCTACCAAGAGGCTATGGAAATCGAGATGGGCCTTCGCGCAATTCCCTTCGAGTCGCAACCGCCCTTGAGAATATTCTACAAGAAGCGACCGTTGAAAAAGGAATATGTGGCGGATTTTCTCTGTTTCGGGAGCCTGGTCGTGGAACTCAAAGCGCTCGATGCTCTTTCCACGAAAGAGGAAGGGCAGGTGCTCAACTACCTCAAAGTCACGGGGCTCAAAGTGGGTGTGCTGATCACTTTCGGACGCCCTGGACGCCTACAGTGGAAACGATTTGTATTGTGATCCACGAAGAAACACAAAGGAACACGAAGAAGAGAAAGAGGCCCTTCATTTTCCTTCGTGTCTCTTCGTGTGACTTCGTGGATAAAAAAGAGAGCGGAGGTATATCATGGTACAACGACAACTCGGCGTTTTGGTTCATGGCGCAGGATGGGTTTCGGGCGAGCACGTTCGCGCCTTCCAGAACAATCCCCACACGCGCGTCGTCGCCATCTCCAGCCGCAAGATGGAAAGCGTCAAGCGGCGCGCGGCCGAGGCCGGGCTTCAGAACATCGGTATGTACGCCAGCCTCGACCAGGCGCTGAAACATGACGGCGTGGACATCGTCTCGGTCTGTACGCCCCAGCATCTCCACGCCGAAAACGTCATCGCCGCCGCCGAGGCCGGCAAACACATCGTCATCGAAAAGCCCATCGCCAACAGCCCCGACGAGATGCGCGCCATGCGCGAGGCCGTGCGCCAGACCGGCGTCAAGACCGTCGTGAGTTTCGTCCTGCGCTGGAACCCGCTCTTTCAGACGATCAAATCGCTCGTCGCCGAAGATGCCGTGGGAAGAATCTTCTGCGTGGAAACCGACTATCAGTCCAACATCGCCGGCTGGTGGTCGGGCTGGGAGGATGCGCGGAAAAAGTCAACCGGCGTGGGCGCGATGCTGGTGGCCGGGTGCCATGCCCTCGATGCGGCGCGGTGGTTTGCGGGGCCCGAGCGCGAGAAGGCGGCGCGCGTGACCGAAGTGTTCGCCTGGCGCGGCGGATGGCGCAAAGGCTCGTCGCGCGAATGGAACTGCTACACGGGTGCGTGGTCCGACGGCCGCCCGCCGATGGAATATGACGGCCTCGAAATTCTGATGCTCAAGTTCGACACCGGCGCGATCGGCAAAGTCTCGGCCAACTTCGACTGCATCATGCCCTACGCCTTCCCGATCGAAATCTTCGGTGATAAAGGCACGATCAAAAACAATCGCGTCTGGTCGCACAAGTTTCCCGGACAGAAAGGATGGGTCGAAATTCCCACGATTCTTCCCGACACCGCCGAAGTGACCCATCATCCCTTTCAGGCCCAGATGGACCACTTCGTTGAGTGCATTCTCGCCGGCCGCGAATCGCACTGCAACCTCGACGACGCGATCCACACCCACGAGATCGCCTTCGCCGCGCTGCAATGCTACGAGACGGGACGGCCGGTGGCGTTGCCGATGGTTTAGTCTGACAACTGTTCTTTGCCAATTCGTTTAGCGCTTCTCATATTCAACCTTCTTAGTCTTGACATGGAAGAAAAGAACATACTATCAACTCCAGTGACATATCGGGCTAGGTCCGGCTTCAGGTGGGCTGTTTGAGGCTGAACACCCAAGTAGAATCGCGTGACATGGTCGAAAAGCAACGATGCCGAATCCTGCGAAAAGCCGCCGTTTGGTTTTCGTGAGCCACAGCGGCACAGATACTTGGGTCGCGAGGCAGATTGCTCGATCAATATCGGAATGCGGTGCCACACCTTTTTTGGACGAGGCCGACGTTGATGTCGGAGCCGACTTTGAAGAGGATATTCTCGGTTTCCTGGAGAAGGCTCACGAATTGGTGGTGTTGATGACTCCCTGGGCACTCGGGCGCCCATACGTATGGGCTGAAATCGGCGCGGCATGGGGGCGGCGAATTCCGATTGTCGTTCTGCTCCATGGAATGAAAATAGGAGAGTTTCTGTCGAAACCCGAGGTCCCCGTCTTCCTCAAGAAGCGCGATCTACTTGATCTGAACGAGATTGATAAGTATTTGACGCAGCTCCGGCACAGGGCACATACTTACGGTGAAGAAGGACCGAGAGATGAGCAAATATAAGATTTTCATTTCCTATTCCCACTCCGACACCGATAAAACATGGGTGCGGGAGTTTGCGCGCGTTCTGGAAAGCAAAGGCATCGCGGTCTGGCTCGATGTGGAGCGTTTGCGCGCGGGCGAATCACTTCCCAAAGGAATTGAGAGTGGCCTCCGAAGCAGCGAAACCATTGTGACCCTGATCACTCCAGAAAACGTCAAGCGTCCCAACCTTCTCTTCGAGATCGGCGCGGCGATGGGTATGGGAAAACAGGTGATACCCATTATCTCGGGCGGGCTTGACGGTTCTCAAGTTCCCTACGCCTTGCGGGACCGAATGTTCATCGTGCAGAAGTCACCGAGGGAAACGGCGGAAGTGGTCGCGGTCGAGTTGGCCCGCGCAAAAGACCCTTCTATAGACCTGCGCCGAAAAGCGAAAGAACCCAGGAAGCCTGCGATAAAAGCGATCATCAATACTCCGCGCAGACGCACGATCTCCAAGAAACCGCTTGCCAAAGCACACTCATAGAGAACTGTCCTAGATACATAGCATCGGCGAGACCGCCCGTGTTCCCTCTCTATTCCGGCCTTGGGAACAACGGATCATCCACCGCCAGGGCCAGCTCCTTGACCTTCTTCTCTTCTTCGGGCGTGAGGGGTTTGAACTGCATCCCGATTTCGAGGCCCATGCGGAAGAGCGTTGGGTCGTGGGGCGGCATCCCGGCGGTGATCGGCTGGCTCAACGAATAGCGCCAGGAGAGCTCGGCGTCGTGGCGGTTGGTCAGAGGCTGATACCACATCCAGCCGAACTCCTTGTCGCCCTTCTTTTGTTCGTCCGAGGTCCACTTGCCGCGAACGCCGGGCTTGAGCGCGATCCGCGCGATCCCGCGCTGCACGGCCTTCTCCATGACCTGCGGACCGAATCCCGCCTTCAACATGCTCGCGAAATTGAACGGGAACATCACCGAGTCGAACTCGAAGCGGTCGAGCGCCGCCAGCGCCGACTCGACCGTGTGGGCCGAAAAGCCGATATGGCGAATCCGCCCCTCTTTCTTGGCGGCCAGCATCGCCTCGATCGCACCGCCCTTTGCCAGCGCCGGGTCCACGTCCCTCTCGACGCCCACGAGATGGTGCATCTGATAGATGTCGAAGTGGTCGGTCCGGAGCCGTTCGAGCGAACGCTTGAGCTCGGCCTCGAGCTCTGCGCGCGTTCGCGCCCTGGTCTTGCAGGCGAGGACGACTTTCTTGCGATAGGGCTCGAGCGCGGGACCCATTCGGACTTCCGCGGTGCCGTAAGCCGGCGCCACGTCGAAGTAGTTGACGCCGCGCTCAAACGCCTCGGCCACGATGCGGTTGGAGGCCTCCTGGTCGAGCCGTGACAGCATCAGGCCCGGAAAGCCGATGATGGAAAGCTGAAGGCCGGTCTTTCCGTAGGCGCGCTTCATCAGCGATGGTGCATTTGTTGAACTTGCCGCTCTGAGGTGCTCCGGGACTTCGGCACCCGGCGGGATTCTGCTCAGCGCCACCGCCGTCGTCGAAAGGGCCGCCGTCTTGAGGAACTCACGCCGTTTCATGGAACGCCTCCTTTCAGTACATTCTCACAGCAAAACCGCTTTCCCCGTTGCGGCCGATTTGTATGCTGCCGCGATGACTCTTTGGTTCCAAAGGCCCAGTTCGCCGCCGACGGGAGGATCCGTGTTTTCGAGGAGCGCACGCGAGAACGCCTCGACCTCGGCACGATACATGTTGACGGGTTGGGGGGCGATTCGGATACCGCCGGCATCGTCGCGAGCTGGCCGGGCGTCGTAAGCTTTCCCCGCTTCCTCGAGAAAAGCGACCATCTGCCCCGCCTCGCCCTGCCCGATGGTCCCTTCGGCCAGAATACTGCCGCGCGACCCGTAGAGTTCCAGGCGATTCCTGGAACTTTGGTCGGGCACGTTAAACAGGTTATCCACGACGCCCTTCGCGCCGTTTTCAAACTCCAGCAGCACGACCGCGGTGTCTTCGCTCGGATAGTTCTGCACGAGATTGCCCGTGAAACACGCGACCATTTTGGCCCGGCCGAAGAACATCTCCAGCAGATCAATGCAATGGCTGCCCATGTCTATGAGGCTGCCCCCGCCGCCGCGCCCGGGGTCCTGGCGCCACGCGCCCTCGATCGGCGGATACCAGCAAGACAGCTGGGCGCGACCGAGAACGGGCGTGCCGAGCTTCCCCTCTTTGATCAGGCGAAGCGCTTCCAGGTGATAGGCGTGAAACCGCATCATCAGGCCGACGCCCAGCTTGATCTCGTCGGCCTTGCAGACCTCCACTATCTGTTCGGCCTCCCCCAGCGACGGGCTCAGCGGCTTTTCGCAGAAAATGTGCTTGCCCGCCTCGGCAGCCGAAATGACCTGGTCGAAATGGAAATCCACCGGTGTAGCGATGTAAATCACATCACACTTGCTGTCGAGCAGTTCCTTCTCGCTCTTGCAAGCCCGAACGCCAAACTTGGCGGCGACCTGTTGATTGACCACGGCATTTGCGTCGTAGACGGCCACCAGCTCGGCATTGCGGGCCTTGGTGATCCCTTCGGGAATGGTTCGGCGAAGCGCAATCCCTCCCGATCCCCACACCGCCCATTTGGCTTTCATGAGGCTTCCTCCCTGGAACTACTTCTCGAATGGAACGCCGGCGGCCTCGCCGGTGCTTCTGGAAACGCTGAACGCTGAGCCCCGAACGCTAAGAGACAAAGCCCCCGCTGACAACGTCCTGAGCAACCCGATCTCGGCCCCTCCGCGCTTCGCACTTGGTCCTACGCTCTTCGTCCTTCGAGAAGCACCGGCGAGGCCGCCGGCGTTCCCACTACTTCGCGAAGGCGTCAATCACCTTCTTGATCCCGCGGGCGATGCCGCGCATGTGTTCTTCTTCGTAGGTCGGGAACAGGAACGTGATCAACGTGCGCGTCTGGTGCCATTTCGAGTTGGGCACGTTCGTTTTCGAATAGTTCACCGACTGGCGGCGGGCATATTCGCGGCTTTCGAACGGGAACTTCGAGAAGCCGAAGCCGTTGTGCTCGCGATAGGCCTGCTCGGTGTGCGACTGCGGCCAGAAGACTTTCCAGCACGGCACGCCCTCGGCTCCCAGCGCGTCGAGAAACGTCGCCATGTCGCAGGTCATCTTGGCCATGTCGAGCGTGATGGGGAAGACGTACCAGCCGTTGCGCCGCTCGGGCGTGTCAACGGGCAGATAGAGAATCTGCGGCACGTCGCGAAGTTCTTCCATCAGGATGGCGGCATTGCGACGCCGCCGCGGCATGTTCCACGCGTCAATGCGTTCGAGTTCGGCCAGGCCGATCGCCGACTGCATTTCGGTCATGCGATAATTCCAACCGAGCATCCTGTGGATGTAGGGAAGCTTCTGTTCCATTTCGAGCAGGCGCAACCGCTCGCGAACGTCGTAGCCGTGATCGCGGAAGCTGCGGCAGCGCCACGCCAGATCTTCGTTGTCGGTCGTGACCATCCCGCCTTCGCCGCCGGTGGTGAAGGTTTTGTTCTGGCAGAAGCTGCAACAGCCGACGTCGCCGATCGAGCCGGTCTTCTTGCCTCTGTACTCGCCGCCATAGGCCTCGGCGTTGTCTTCGATCACGAAGAGTTTGTGCTTCTTTGCCAGCTTGAGAATCGGATCCATGTCGGCCACGTTGCCGTAAAGGTGGACCACCATGATCGCCTTGGTTCGCTTGTTGATGAGTTTGGCGGCCGACCGGGCGCTGAGGCAGTGATCGTTCCGGTTGACATCGGCGAAGCGGGGAATCGCGCCGGCCTGAACGACCGAAAACGACGAGGCGATGAAGGTGTAGCTCGGAACGATCACTTCATCTCCCGGACCAATCCCCAGGCCCGCGAGCGCCGTGTGCAGCGCGCTGGTCCCGTTGGTCGTGCTGACGGCGAATCTGGTTCCGTTCCATTCGGCAAACCGCTTTTCAAACTCCATGCCCAATTCGCCGGTCCAGTAGTTGACTCTTCCCGACCGCAGCACCTTGACCACGGCCTCGATGGCTTTCTCGTCGAACGACGGCCACATGGGCAGAGGACCTTCCAGTGATTTGGGTCCGCCATTGATTGCCAATTGCTCTCTCATGGTGGTCTCCTTGCGCGGAATGCGCTGGCAGAAAGGAAGCGGCTTCGCACTTGTTACGTTCGCTGCGACACTGCGCCTGAAGGCTCCCGATTAAACTCCCGAAGAAAAGCCGGCTTTCAAGTGAAAACTAGGACCGCCCGCGAACCGGCAAAGGAGTTGCCACGCCAGAAGTGGCGCAGCCTGTCAGCCTGTGAACGATCTCGCTTGGCAGCCTCA
>Ga0315280_10008926_pt1 | contig 13028 bp, 11 predicted proteins | sample YL17G06_40_MG_FD_203697 | JGI IMG/M metagenome (GOLD analysis project Ga0315280, IMG submission 203697) | Sediment microbial communities from Yellowstone Lake, YNP, Wyoming, USA - YL17G06_40 | ecosystem: Environmental > Aquatic > Freshwater > Lake > Sediment | place: USA: Wyoming | collected...
CCTCGGCGCATGACTCGGGGTCAAGATGGTTTGCTATTCCTTTCTCGTGCGGCTCTTTCATCCGCTACTCTCTACCGGCTTTGACCGGCGCTTTCATGGCGTCCCCGAAAGTCCTAAAGCTTAATCTAAAGGCAGGCCCCAGAGGCTCCTTAATTGTTAATTTGAGCGACGGGGAGGGTCGCATCTTAAATATTCATTATTCAGGTTGTGGCTTCGCGATGTCTTCTTACGAGGAAATAGTCAAATATTCAAGATGCGACCCCGGCTTCCCTCCTCGGCGGTTGATTCCTTGTGTCAAGGTAGGCTGCGTATCGCGACTCAACCGAATCGACCTGTCGCCAAGGATTCAACATTTTCTCCTTTAGTTTCTGGCTTGTCTCCAGCAACAGGAAGCGGATAGTCTCGGCGGCGGCCATGCGGTAGGCCAACCTTGGCGACAATGACGTCCCATCGCTTCGTTTCATCGTTGATAGATTCTCACACAAGTCACGTATAGGGGCTTCGTCAAATGACTTTATCACACCGTTGTGGGCGAATTCATTCCGGATTTTGTTGAGATACGTGAGGTCGTTCTTGACTGCCTCCGGGATGAGCCCAAGAGCATGCGCCAATTTCAGTTTAATGCTGAACGGCTGCAGGGCTTGACCGTCCTTCATCAATTGATGGACGGAGTCATCGTCAATCATCACGCCTCGCAGCAAGTGTTCAAGGGCGTAGTCCAATGAGCACAGATATACAATCCCCTCGACCCGCTCCTGAGCCTGCACTGACTTGGCAAGCTCCTCCTGCACTTCGCTCCACTGCTCCGGACTTATCTGCAAGGGTAACAGATCAGACCAATGCTTCTTCTCGTCAGGTTCCTCTGCCATTTTGAGCCTCCAACAGAAATAGGGTTATCTGCACCGCCGCCATTGTCCCATTTCGGCGGGACATACACAACAGGAATTATCACGGAACGCCTTGGACCCCCTGCCACCGTACCCGAACATGGAGTGTCAAACCTACACATTTCACATTCGCTCCGCTTGTCCAGTGAGCCTGTCGTGCAGAACCATTTCGGTGATGTCAACGAAATGGCCCTCGCTCCGCTGGGCGCTATTGAAACAAGCTATGCTCACCTCCTGAAAGACCTGTGCGGAATTCATAACCGCCTCCGATTCAGATTATCATTGTAGGCGGCAAGGGGCGAGAAGGCAAATGGAAACGAGGCGGTTATCGGCAGCCGGGTGTCAGCATCCGAAAACAGCCGGTGGCGATTCGCGTCAGGCCCTGGGAATCCTCTGGATCGCCTTTTGGCCCTGGGGTTTGGGCGTGAACATATTCTTCTCGGTCAGGCCGCATTGCTGGACCATCTGCAGGCAGTACTCGAGCTTGCCCGCGCGCTCGTCTCGACTGTCCGTCCCGAAGGTGAACTTGGCGTCCGCCTCTTTAGCCAGCGTGATGAAGCGGGCTTTCGGCACCTTTGCGAACTCGTTGATCTCGATCGCAATATCCTTCTTGACCACGGTCTCGACGAGCTTGTGCATGCGCTCGTCGGTCCAGAGGACGTCATAGTCCTGGCTGATGCACGTGGGCAGATAGGTGGGCCAGGCGAAGATGTCGATGGGCTCCTCCAGAACCCGCAGGTTGAACTCAAAGTAACGCGTCATGAACGCTTGCTTGTCCGTCACGACCGTGTCGGCGCGCCAGATGGCCAGCCAGCCGCCGTTGGTCTCCGGCAGGGTGAGCGCATCCATCAGGATGTAGTCCAACTGGGAAAGAAGCTCTTGGGAGAAGGGCTTGGCCCAATTGGGATAGACCGGCTGCATGCCTCTGTATACAGGGTAGTTCTTGAGCATGTCGAGGTATCGGCGCAGCGTGTTGTCGTCGGCGATCTTGCCGTCGGGTGCTGGATGCTCCACGATGCCGAACTTGACGCGGCGCGCGTTCGCGAGCGCGACGGCCTTGTCAATCGTCAAGGCCCCAGACAAGTGCACGTGGTAGTCCACTACGGGAAAACCTGCCTCGAAGTCTGGTTGCGCCTTGGCGTCCGTTGCGCCGCCATAACACGCGGTGCCAGCAACGGCTGTCACGCCCAGCGCGGCTTGCTTCAAGAAGTTGCGTCGAGACAACGCCTCTGGACGCTGTCCCTGATTTTCATATTGCTGGGCCATACTTCTGCCTTTCCTGCGTAGAGCTCGATCACGTCGCGGTGCTTGCTCGGAAGTTCCGCCCGACGAGGCCGTCATCGATTCCACCTTTAACGAAGAGATTGGCCTATGTCAACGGCACCAACTCCACCGACTTGAGATTCATCGGCTGCCAGCCCTCGGGGATGGGGCGCACCGCCAGACTGACCGGCCCGGCCGCGGGTAGCTCCAAGGTGCCAAGCTCGACTCTCTCGAAGCGCCCGTAGTCGCCGGTGTTCGGGGCGCTGCCCTCAAGCCTTTGGTCCCCAAGAGTCACCTGGAACCGGCCGGAGGCTACGGCGGCGATCTCGGCGCTGACTTGGAACCGCCCCGGCCGCGTCAGCTCCATCTGCCACTGGGCCCAATCGTTCCCATTGGTCCAATAGCCCAGGTTGTCCCGGTCGGGGCCGACCTCATAGCGAATCTGCTCTCCGTGCGTAATCGCTTGCGAAGCCGGCAACCGCAAGGGAACGTCCACCTCGGTGACCTCCGAGTTCGTGACATCGAGCGGGGCGCTAGCGGTCGCCGCCGGCGCTGGCGCCTGGGTTTGCTGGCTGTCCGGGATGCACGGCATGCGGCCGGCCGTCAACGCCGCGATGGCGGCGTTGGCCACCTCACCGATCATGTGCCTCGTGGTCTCGCGCGCTGTCGTTTGTTCCACGGCCATCGTGCTGACCGCCGCGATGATCTGGTCCGCGGTCTTCACGGCCTTCTCCACGTCCATCCGCAGCGCCTGTTGGCTCTGCTCGATGACTTCCGTGGCGGCGGCCACTGCCCGGGTGCTGTCCTGCAACGGACCGTACGCGGCCGCCTGCTTGGAAGTGACGTCCGTCACGCCGTCGGCCACCGCCCGGAGCAAGTCCTGAAGTTGTCGGACATCTGTGGTCAGCTTTTCCTGGCCGGCGGTGAGAGCGGTCATGACCGTTGCGGTCGCCTCCGTGTGAGCCCGCCACGCCTCGCCAGCGGCCTCCTGCCTGGCTCCCAGGCTCGTCACTTCGCCCAGTGTCTGTTTGGCGGTCTCGTGAGTCGCCGTCTGTTCCGCGGTCCCGGCGGTCACCGCGTCGATGATATGCTGTGCGGCGGCCGCGAGCTTCTCGATCTCCGTCAGAAGGGTCCTTTGGTCGTGCTGGATCGCCTCGCTGGCGGCGCTCAGGGCCTGGGTGCCGTCCTGCAGAACGCCATGTGCCGCGGCCTGTTCCCTTGCGAGGTCCGCGACGCCGCCGGCCGCCTTCTGGACCACCTCATGAAGAGCCTGGACCTCGGCCGCCAGCTTCTCGCCGCCGGTTGCCAGACCGGCTATGGCTGTGTGGGTCGCCTCCTCGCGGGCTTGCAGCATCTCGCGGAGAGCAGTCACATCCGAGGCTGCGGCTTGGAGGCTATTCGCCAGGCGGCCGAAGCTGTCCTGGAAGAAATGTTGGTTTCTCTCGTCCAACAGGGTCTTGGCCGTGCTTTCCTGACCGCTCCGGCGCAGGGCCTCACAGAGTTGGGCTTGCGTCTCCTGGAGGGCGGCAATGTCCGCCGCCATCGGCTGGATGCTCCGCTCGATCCCGGTCAGCCATCGGGCGCACCCGGTCAGCGTCAGGGACGCGGCCACGAGCGTGCACAGCAGTGCCGTGAGAATAAAGAGAATGGTGTCCGTCGTACTCCACGCATTCGGGGACGGGCTGGAGAAGGATGCGCTCGCCACCAGGGTTGTCACCAGCACGAGAAGGACCACCGGAACGATCCACCTCGCCACGTCCGCTCTTCCAGGATTCCGGTCATCCACGACGTCGAGGGGGGCACTCGTCTCTCTCATGGTCGAACTCCTTTTTCTCCTGCACTACCGCATGGGGATGGCGTGGCACAAGATCCAGGCGAAAGACCTCCGTCCTGGGCACGCTGATGCTTTTCTCTGGGGCCTCCAGGGGCCGCAGTACCTCGGAGCCGACGATGTGCAAGCTCGCGTAAAATCATCGGCCGAATGGGACCAGAGACTCCAATTCGGGCCCGCCGCGGTCCGAAGGGTTCGTGGCACAGAGGTGACAAGGTGCCTCGAGACGGAAATCCCGGCCTGAAAACGTCCGAGAACCAGGGGCTCAGGCCTGTTGGGAGTCCCGCGTTCACGCGGTCTTGAACGGACTGAAGGCGGAACCGGGGCCCCAAACGCGATGGATCGCGTTTGGGAATCCACTCCGAACCGGGCCACCGCCACCGTTCTGCGAGTCTTCTTCACCCACTATCTTGGCTTCGCCGCAGTGGCCGTCGCCGCGATGCTCGAAGCCGGCCAAACGCCGCCCCAGCCCGCCGCCTTCATGAAGCGAACCACCCAGGTCAACATTCGTCTCACCCACGAGGAGAAGGCCATGATCGCCGCCGCCGCGGCCAAGGCCGGCTTCAAAGGTCTCGCCGACTTCATCCGCACCACCATCTTGGACCGCGTCCTCTTCAATCGGTAACAGAAATCCGGTGCCAGCCTATCAGAAGTAGGTGGCTGCCCCCCGCCTTCTGGCAGAATGAGCGACGGACGCGTGCCCTCTTGTGGGCCCTCGCGCAGAGCCTGCCCTCGACCTGATCGAGGGCGGGGGTCCAGGAAAACCGCGACATTTTTGGGATTCCCGCTTTCGCGGGAATGACATAACCGGAAGCCTGCCGGCCGGTACCTTCATTCTGTAAGAGGCTGTTGGCCGTCCTGTGTCGCTTGTCCCGACGCTCCGGCGGAAGCCTCACAGACCTTCGTAGAACTTCAGGGCTTCGTCGGCGGCTTGCCGGGCTTCGCGGCGGTCCTGGTCGTTGGCGAATTTCGGATTGGTGCCCAGCCAGTGGAGCGTGCCTTGGACGTACTTGCGGAGGTACGCGACCGAGGCTTCCTCGCGGACCTTGCGGCCGTCCTGCAGGAAGTAGACCGGATCGGTGTGGGCGAAGACGGACACGTCCCGCGGCAGAATGCGATTTCTCAGGTCCGGATGGTCCACAACGCGTGCGGCCAGCCAGCCGCTCTTCGTCAGTTCCACGGTGGCCGCGACCTCCATCGAGTAGAGACCGTTCTTCGGGGCGTTGTTCGGAATCGGGACGGTCTTGTGGCCCACCGGGTCGCCATTGAGGACGATCTCCAGGGTCGTGAAGGGCAGGATGGAACGGGCCGTCACGCGGGCCTTGATGCGCTTGGTGCCCTGGAACTCGACCACATCGCCCGGGGCGGCGCCGGCGGCCTCGAACTCCAGGATCGGGCCATTCGTGACAAAGCCTTGGCCCGCTTTCACCGCGGCCAGCCAGGCGGCGTAGTTCGCGGGTCCCTGGACCTTCGCGTACACGCGATTGCTGCCCAGGGGGATCTCCTCGCTGAACTTATCCGTCCCGGCGGCGATCGGCAGACGGAAGCCGGCGTTGAGATACTGATAGTAGAGGTCTACGGCCCGCAGGGTGGGGAACTCGGCCTGGGACATGCCGGAGTTGAGCCAGGGGCCCCAATGGTTGGGAAGCTGCGTCGGATCGTTCCAGGTGATCAGCTCGACGCCGTCCACCAGCCCCAGGGCCACGCCGATGGGACATTCCGCGCCCGGCAGGGACGCCATGTGCGACCAGAAGACGATGCCGTTCTGCTCCCGGGTCGCTCGCATGGCGCGGATCAGGTCCCACTGCGGCCGGCTCCGCCAGTACTCGAGCGAGCCGCCGGGATCCGAATAGCCGGGGACGAGGCGCGTCAGGCCGAGCAGCGTCAGATGGCCCATCTGCCAATCCTGAACCTCCTGGCTTACGTAGATCTCGCAGCCTGGAGTCGAATTGGCGTCCAGCCGGCCGGTGAAGCAGTTGTTGATGGGCGATGGGTACTGGGAGTCGGCCACGCGCAGGAGCGTCAGAGCGTTCAGATCCTCCGCCTGCATCTGGGCGTGCGCTTCCTTGGGAACAGGCAGATGCGCATGGATATCGCCGCTGAGGTAGCCGTTGCGGCGCATGTCGATCCAGCGGCGCAGGCGGAAGGTTCTCTGAATGGCTTGGCTCGAAGCGGCGCCGGCGACCTTCGCCGAGAGAGGCCGCGTCTCCAATCCCCGGCGGATCTCAATGGAGGCTCCCGCTGTCGGAAGCGCCAGGGCAAAGGAGCCGTCCACATAGCACCAGCGTTTTCCCAGATACTGAACATGTTCGTGCTGACCCTCGATTTCCAGGAACTTCCCATCGGGATTCGTCGCCGCGACCCGCGCTGCGAGCGGCTCTCCCGTGGCATCGTCCACAATACGGGCCTCCAGGCGGGCAGTGGCACTGGGGGCCTGGGCACAAGAACCGAGCCTCGGCTCCCAGGCGGCCAAGGCCAAGGATAGCCACACGATGGACGCCCACGGGAAACGTTCGGCGAACATCTCGCCCAGGGGTCCGAGCCTGCAAACTCGGTGAACACCGATTCGATTGGACACGATCATGGTCCGCTTCTCTCCGGCAGGTTCTAAATCGACTTTGTCAATCCTCTATGGGCGCATTGGGGTCCTGGGCCAATTGGTAGAGCCCCGCTGCCACCCGGCGGAGCCTGCCTTGCTCGACGAGCTTGTCCCAGACCTCGCGCGGATACTGACTGGGCGGCTGAATGCCCACGATGCCGGAGCCGCGCCCGCCGCTGAAAGGGCCGCCCCCGAGGCCGGATTCGTCGTCCAGACGCGTCAGCTTCAGACGCTTCTTGAAGGCCTTCATGGCTTGCTTGAGGTACTGTGGGGTGATTTCGGGTGTCTCGTCGGTCATGATGTCACTCCTGCCAAGGGTCATCCGCATTCGCGCATTGGTGGTGTCGAGGGCGGGTGGCGGGCCTTTCGTCCGCCGTGGCGCTCGCGCCCGACGCTGTCGGAATGATTGTAGGCCAAGTCCAACGAGGAAGCAAAGATCAAAATGCACCAGAGCACGAGATCGAATCCTGGGCAAGGGCAAAACTCGCCAGGGAAGTTGTTCGGTTTTGTGCTTGTCTACCCCCGGATTTAATTTAACAGGTCCATGTGCATAACTTGTGCAAAACTCGACCGCTCCGGGCCATTTCTCACCTTGATGTGTCCCAAATTGCAGCAAAAGCCGTGCCGGGTCAGATAACCATCAGGGATGAAGTGACATCAAAGTCGGACGTTCGTGCTATAAGTCATGAAACCATAAGCATTTAAGAAATCCATACGGCATCGCCGAAGAAGGTGGAAATAGGGTGAAGTGGACCGATCTGACTCGTTACCCAAATTGCCCATGCTTCCAAAACCAACAAGGGCTGCTGGGCCCTTGGTGGACAAATCGTAGATAACAACGTTTTTCTGGGGTGTCAGGTGGTTTCGGAGCCCCCTCAATCCGCCTTGCGGAGTCCCAGTCGGCTGACCGCAAGCTCCATCGGGCCGCCGATGGCGACGAGGCGAAAGTCGGCCCCGTTGCAGCGGTTCATGAAGCCGCAGTCAGGCAGTTTGAATTCGGTAGTTTTCCACAGGCCTGTGCCCGAGATCGGCGTCTGGCCCGCCAGTCTGAAGGCCCCGTCAAAAGGGTCTTCGTGAACCGTGCTGTCGTACTCAACCGCCAGCGACGAGCAGCCGGCGTCGCGGTAGGTGACGCGTAGCACGAGCGGTTTGCCGACGAGGCCGTAGGCGAAGGCATCGTCCACGTTGAAGTAAAGGTATCGAAACGCCTGCGAGTGGGGATTTGGCAGAGTGATGGCGGCCCGAACGCCTTCGGACGCTCGCAACTCCCAGTTGCCGTCGCCGCCGGTCGGCCGCAGGTCCAGGCCCTTGGACTTGTCCGGCTCCCAAGTCACGGCGCTGGCGTTGATGTAGCTCGACGGCAGGTTCAGATGCGTCCCGGCGTGCCAGAGGTCGGCAAAGAGGCGGGTCAGAACGATGTAGCTGCGGCCGTATTCGCGGGAGTGGGCGACGTCCGTGCCCTCGTGCCATTCGTTCCACGTCTCGACGTGCACCAGCCACGGCCGGGACTTCGGATCGAGTTGCAGAAGCTTGGTCCAGCGGTCGATGTACGTCCGGCCGTCCTTACGCTCGACGATGAGCGGCTGGCGGCCAGGCACGGCACTGTGGTCGTAGCCCGGCCCCAACGCCGCGACATCCCGGAAGAGGATCGGTCCATTGACCGCCCCGCCCCAGGAGTACACGGCGTCCGCCTGACCCTGCCAGCCGGCGGACTTCACGAGGAAGGGCTCGACACCGAAGTCCTGCTGGAAGCGGGTCTTGACGTACTCGAATTGCCGTTGGGGGTCCTGCTTCTTCGCGAACGCGGCCTCATAGAGGAAGATGATCGGCCGGCCATCGACGCGGGCCCACTTCGCCGGCGGGATCAGGCTGAAGAAATCACGAATCGCCGCGTAGAACCACTGCTTCCCGAACTCCGTCGTCAGGTCCACGTGGTAGCTGCTGCCGTCCGTATTGGAGCCGTTCCACTGCAGGATCGACGTGTCGAAGAACAGGCCGATCGCCGGCGGCTTGAGACCCTCTTTCTCCAAAGCCGTATGTGCCTCGACCAAGGGCGGCAACCCGACGAAGCTCCACCCATCCTGCTTGCCCGGTACGCCCCAATACACCGGCATCAGAAAGTCGATCCCGGCGTCGATCATGTCCTTGAGCTGCGCCTTGTGCCACGCGGCACTTTTGAAGCTGATCCCCGTCATGTCCGCCGGATGGTCGGTCAAAGCATCCGATCCATCGTGGTTGACGATGTGGGCCTTGCCGCTGATCTCATACCAATAGAAATACGTCGTCCCCACCACCGGCTGGCCTTTCTTGAACGACGCCGCCTTCTGGTGATCCGCTGCCTGGAGCGGAAAGAACTCCCCCGCCGGTTTCACCGGCAATTCCCGCGGCTGCCCAACTGCCATCCCAGTTAGCACGCACAACAGCAAAACGCTGGTTTTCTTCATACAGTCCCTCACGTCCTTTCCTTCAAAACCGCGTGTCTTCCACAGACTGGTTGTCTTCATCGCTGTCTCTCCAAGCGCGTGACACTCCACGTCGCCGACAAGAGTGTAGCCGGAAATCAAGGCGAAATCAAAGGCCGCTCCCCAGAAGGCAGGGGAAACGCAAAGTCCCGAAGATGGACACAGAGAAAGTGTCAACCGGGTGGCAGCGTCCAGGCCGAAGGCCCTGGCGCTGGTCCTGCGCACGGGAAATCCGCCATCGCCAAGCTCCGAAGACTCCGCTTGACGCTGCCACCCCATCACGTCTTGCGACTTTGCGTTTGCCCTGCCGCCAGAGTGTTTGCGTCTGGGCGGCCTGGAGACACGACGTGCGACGAGAGCAACACCTGACGGGCGGTCCAGCCCTCTCCGCTGAAACCCGCAAGGCGGTAGACGCGATCAACGAAGTCTATCGGTCCAAGGCTCCCATCGTGGGCGTCACAGCCGGGGGCGGCTGTGCTACATGGCGTCGATCCGACGCCTGCTGCGCATGAGACCTAGCCGGTCTCTACCTCCCTACCGGCACAGGGCGCGAATCACCCTGTGCCGGTAATTGACTCCGTGGATACGGACCCACTGTGCGTAGCCCCGCATGGCACATTGTTCTCCTGGATGTGCACGCCTGCCTTCAGACCCTGGTGTCGATGCCCTGCGGGTCGGCCTTACCACCCTTCTTCCTCGCTCTCTTCGCTCTCCTCGGCTTCTTCCGCGCCCTCAGAGCCCGTCGTCAGCCACTCCCGAAGGTTGTCAATCTCGCGCGGATTGATCTGCTCCGCGTCCTCCAAATCGCTGATGTCGTCGATCCGGCCGTGGCTCTCACGGAAGTCAATAATTGCCTGAGCGGTTTTCTGGCCCATGCCGGGGATTTGGGTCAGTTCGTCCACAGACGCTTCATTCACGTCAATTTTGTCATGCTTGGCCATGATCGTCTCCTTTACCAATCCCGCGACCGCCGCACGGTCGCCGTCCTTCGTCTCCCATTTTGGTGCCGCTCACGCACGGTTCTGTACCGTGCGACATTATTACGGCGTCGGGCGAACGTGCGCCATCAGGCAAATGCTGTAATTGATTTCGCCGAATCCTGTCATGCTGGCGCGTCAGAACCAGGTGGAGTTGTTCGCTTCCTGGTCCAAGCCGGCCCGAATCTCGGCGATCCAGGGGTCGGATTGGGATTTGCTGAAGCCGAGGAACGCCGACTTCGGCTCGTGCCGGGCGAAGGCGGCGCGGGCTACGGCCTTGTTGGCGTTGGCGTAGCAGTAGAGGCAGCCGTGCGGACAGGTATCGTAGGTGCCGATGTCGATGCTCTCGGTGCAGCCGCACTCCCTACGCGTGGGCTTTTCCTGGTACTCGAACCCTTGCGGGAAGAACAGTTGCTCGATGATCGCGCCGTCGATGCAATGGGCCTTGTGAATCCGTGGGCTCAGCAGCCACTCGCCGCAGCAGGTGTACATCCGGATGCTGTAGCGCTCGGCAATCGCCGCCAGTTGATCGGCCAACGCGATCTTCTCCTCCAAGGGCACTTGGAGGAGCCCAATGCCCGCGCCGGTCAAAGGGTCGAGCAGGTTGCGTTTGACCTTCTCGTACTCGGTCATGAAGCTGAAGTAGCAGCGCTCGACCCGACCGGCCAGTTGTGCGGTCAGGCGCTCGAAGTTGTCCAGGTAGAAATCCGCGTTGGTGAGGTTGGACAGGATGATTGGATCGAACCGCCAGTTGATCTGCCGCGGTGAGTACCGTTCGCCGAGGTATCGAAGGGTTTTCAAGGCCGCCACCTTATCGACGCCGGCTTCAAACACCGCCGGCAGGGCCGTGAGGGTGTAGTTGAAGTAGAATCGGTAGCCGAGGCGGTCGAGCGTGTCCAGGTGCGGGACGAAAGGCGTGAAGTCCTTCGACCAGAAGACGAAGCAGTCCACGTCCTGCGGCGCCAGGGAGACCAGATAGCGCTTGCCTCCATAGGGCGCAACGATTCCGGCAAAGCCCTCCTGGATACGGCGCATGAACCAGGGGCCGTAGAAAGCCGGCACATCCGTCCGACGTGATACTGAAATGATCCGACTCATCCCACATCATCGTACCCGGCAGGATGCGATTGGCAAGGGGGTGTGGGAAGTGTGAAGTTTGATGTTTGAAGTGCGAAGTCAGAGCCGGCCGCCGGACCGTAGGGGCGAATAATCATTCGCCATCCAGACTGTTGTTTAACCGCAGATGAACGCTGATTCACGCCGAAAGAAACGCAAAAAGGCGAAAGACGGTGTCGTCCACCCGCAAGAAGGGATGGGGTATCGTCACTTCCTCTTGTCATCCTCCTCGCTCCGGGCGGGCAGATTCTTAGCCGCGTCTTCAAGCGTTTTGAACGTATCCTGCTCGCCTTGGGCTTCCTTGAGCACCCGGCGGCGCTCGGCGAACCGGTCATACTGATCTTCCGCGAACGCATCGGCCTCGGCCTTGCTGATCCGGCCCGCGTTCGTCAGCAAGTCGCGTTCGTTGAATTGCAGAAACTCGTCCAGCCGCCGCTCCCAGTCTTTCATGAAGACCTGCTTGCGCCGGCGGGCCTGGTCTTCGGCGAAGTCGAGCCACATCACGACGATCCGGTTCAACTCGTCGATCTCCGCGGCGTTCAGGTAGTTCTTGGCAATCGTCACGTCCGTCTTGCGGACCTCGCCGGACTTCCACGAGGTCAGACCCATATTGGGCAGCGTGTGATCGGCCCGGCTCTGGATCAGCTCCGCCGCCGTCATACCGGTGGCCGCGAAGTGCAGCTTGTTCTGGATCACCCGGAAGAACAGCATTGTCTCTTCGGAAGAGGGCTCGTAATCGGCCGCCATCGCGAAGATCTCGCGCACCCGCAGGTACATCCGCCTCTCGCTGGCGCGGATGTCGCGGATGCGTTCCAGCATCTCATCAAAGTAGTCCGGCACGCCCAGCCCCGGTGCCGGCGGATTCTTAAGCCGCTGGTCGTCCAACACAAAGCCCTTGACGAGATACTCCCGCAGCCGCTCCGTCGCCCACCGGCGAAACTGCGTTCCCCGCTGGCTCCGCACCCGGTACCCAACCGCCAGAATGGCGTCCAGGTTGTAGTGCTCGATCTGCCGGGCTACCTCGCGGCTGCCCTCACGGCGAACTATCCGGAATTTCCGGATAGTTGCCTCCGGGGTCAACTCCTTGTCGCTGTAAATGTCTTTCAGATGCTCATTTATGGTCCGTACGTCCTTCTGGTAAAGCTCGGCCATCATCGCCTGGCTCAGCCAGATCGTCTCATCCTGGAACCGGCATTCCACGCGCGTCCGCCCGTCCTCGGTCTGATACAGGAGAATCTCCCCTTTGCCCGTGGGGACAATGGCGTCTTCCGGTAAGCGCGCAAGCGGATTCGGATTTGGGTCTTTCATAAGATGTCTCTCAGGCTACATATTGCGTGTCCCCTCACTTGTCTTGGCCTTGGACTGAGCAGGCCGTCCCGCGAATCCCGCCCCACAGAAATGCCTGACACCTTCAGTTCCTCCCTGCTCGAATCACAAGATCAAAACCATCAGCAACCAATGGCCCCATCGTACCCGACAGGTTTCGATTGGCAAGGGGATGTTTGAAGTCAGAACAAGACGCAGGACGGCAAGCCGGAGGACAGACGACGGAGGACCGTAGGGGCGAATAGTCATTCGCCCATGCAGCATGGTTCGGAGTACCGCCTTTAGACGGGTAGACAGTCCGGACCTCCTTCTCCTTTGCACGTTTACGCCGTGTAGAGCCGGCGGCGACGGAAGACTCTCAGATCCGCCTGAAGGCGGTACTCCGAACAGAAGACCCCCCTCTCTCGCCTCGCAAAATGTTCCCGCAATCGCTTAATTCCTAATTTGATTCCGCTGAAAAACCCTGGTTTATAGAAGTGGGCTGGGGACCTTGTGGGGAGTGTACGGGGAGGCTTGGAATCAGAAGGGAGGCGGCCGGGGAAGAGGAGGCCAAGGCCTGATCCTCCG
>Ga0315280_10008929_pt1 | contig 13025 bp, 12 predicted proteins | sample YL17G06_40_MG_FD_203697 | JGI IMG/M metagenome (GOLD analysis project Ga0315280, IMG submission 203697) | Sediment microbial communities from Yellowstone Lake, YNP, Wyoming, USA - YL17G06_40 | ecosystem: Environmental > Aquatic > Freshwater > Lake > Sediment | place: USA: Wyoming | collected...
TAAAGGTTGAAGCAGCAGTCAAACACGCGCTCTTCACCCTAGTAAACTCAACCAAGAAGCACCTCCAAGATAAAGACAAAATGCAACTGCAAAAGAGAATTAACAAGACGCTTAGAAAGCTCCACAAGATCGCTGAAGAACTCGACGAAGACGGCTATCCAAGAGCATCAGAATTCATCATGAAGAACGCCAGGTTCATGGTAACATTCGCTGAACTCGCCCTGGACGACATCCAGATACCCTACACCACCAACAAAATCGAAAGACTCATGGGAGAGGTGTCAAAACGCTGCAAGCACAAATGGATGCACTGGTCAACCCAAGGTCTCAAAGACATCCTCACAATAGTCCTCATAAGATACACCAACGAACCTCTCTACGACAACTTCAAAAAAGCATATATCCACAATGAAATCATTCAATAGAACGCGAACAGCACAACTCTAACCTGCAACTGCACAGCACCAAATTATTAGAGACAGACAAATAGCATTGGGACTAAGGCCTAATTGCAATTTGTGGAAATTGAATGGAATAAGACAATTTATTCGTGTCTATGAAGACTTAGAAAAAACTGGAGTTGAACCACTTCCAGTTTCACAACATGGGCTTGTTAGAGACATGATCCATGAAATCGGAGAGTTTGAAGGAAGGATAAGTGAAAGAGAATATCCTATCAATCACTGGTACCTCGATGTTGTATGGAAGAGAATAAAAACAGGCCTTCCAACCCACGCATTTGAAGTACAAATCAAGGGGAACTTTTACGAGGCTCTAACCAAATTGAAGCATGCGTTTGATAAATGGAATTGTACTCTTATGTTAGTGACTACCGAAAAGTACGAAAAGGAAGCAACACAACTTCTTGAGGGATCATTCCATGAAATGAGGGAAAAAACAAAAATTATAAACTGGCGAAAAATCGAAAAACTGCATGAGTCAGAGAAGAAAATAAGAAAAATTAAAAATGAGATTGGTCTATAGTGTGTTTTAATAATTGCTGAAGATCAAGAGTTTCCTACACGATCATGGCATGTTATCGACACAGGCGATTAAATGAGTTGGCTTAGTAAGGATTTGTCTATTTTGACATAACTAATATTTCCGAGCATGTCCACATGGAGGCTTACTAATTTACGATACTGTTTATTCATATCATATAACGTATCCTTTATGGCTGTTGTTTCAATTACCACCGGAGGATCATCGAGTAATCCTTCAATTCCTGCCAATAACGAAATTTCGCTTATTCTGCATAGTCCAAGCCCTCCAACGAGTTTATGGTAGGCATTTAATATGTGGCTAACTAATAATTTTTCTGAGACGTTTTGTAATCCATTTATATTAAAAATTTCTGAAGCAAACAAGAAAAATTCTGATCCAAAAAAAGACCTCCAATGATCTTCTGATTGTTTAGGGTTGTTTGAAATGATAATTGATGAAATTCTGTTAAGTGCCTCCAACTTACTTATTCCTGGATTATACTGATAATTTCGCTCTTCGGCTCTCGTTAAAATGCTTAAGTCAGTTAGATTTTCCAATTTACTTTGAACTCGTAAATACACAGAACTTTTTTGTAAGTCATTAATTGAACGAGAAAGGTCCCGACCTTCACTCATATACTTATACTCTTTCGAAGATAAAAGAGAGTTAGCAATTTCCTTCCATGCGTCGTAATAGCATTCAACTACATCATTTGCTGAAAAGATTTTTTTGGGTAACCTTGTTGAAAAACGCAAGAGGAAGTCCCCGTCCTTTAACAATAATAGGTATAAAAAGAATATTTTTTGCTTAATAGTTAATTTAAGGGGATTCGTATGATTATTTGTAGCAAGGAATGCTTTTTTTTGATCCTGTTCGATAATTTTACTTAAAACTGCTCCTAAGGGTGTCCACATATTTTTTTTCTTTTCATCGATTAGTCCTAGTTTTTGGGACCATTTAATAATATCTCTCACCTGAGACATTTCCTTAATTTGCCTATGACCTGGAACATCCCAATCAACATTTCCTATTTTCGCAATTAATTGTGATTCGTCTTTTTTCTTTAATGGCTTGATCCAGCGTTCTTGTTTCTTTTGTATGAATTGAAAAAAATCTTTCGCAAGTAGTTGAGTGTCTCTACCTTTTATTGGGGAAGTGAGGCTTATGACAGCTAAATGTAATCCAAGGCGTTGTTGAATAGCTGTAGCATGAAATATATAATTCAGGCTTCGAAACCTCCATGCACGGAAATTCTGGGCCTTATACATATAATAAATTCTCTTGGAGTCTCAGAATTGCTTACCAACGCGTAACCTATGGGCAATTTTCTGATTAGATTTTGATAAGATAATTCTTTACTTGCAAAGTATATTTTTTCAGGTGGTAAGGTTTTGGAGTTAGAAAGTACACTGTCAATATCCCTCTTGACGCTTAACTTATGAATTATCAAGGTATCTACCTGAGCCATGATCCTTTGGTCTATTGCAGTAGGTTGTTGTGTGGTTATGGCTAAAGAAATGCCGAAGTTTCTTCCCTCACGTACAAGTTTTACTAGAGATGGCGAAGAAATGACTGACGTTTCGGAGGGGGAAATATTTTGTGCCTCGTCAATCATTAGCCACACATGAGGTATTTCTTCCTTCACTTCTTCTTCTTTAAGTTCTCCGACTGCAACTCTCCTTTTTAAAAGAGATATTTCTCTTCTGGTCGATAATACTTTTCTAAATAGAACAGAGGATATAACACATCTTATTTCGTCAGGAACATTTGATAATAGCAATACTGTAAGCACCTGTGGTTGCAAGAGATCTTGCATCTTTGTTCCCATTTTTGCAAAAACAGGATATTTGATAAATGAATTAAGTTTAGAAACCAGCGCACGCCTTGTTCGAATATCAAAGCCCAAACTATCAGAGCAGAGTTCTTTATCTTGCAAAATACAATTCGTTAAGTCATCAATGCCATACTTTGGATTAGGCGGGATTTCCTTTTCTGACTCTTTATCTACCCATCCTTCTGAAACAACTTTAACATATGCAACATTCAATAATATTCCCATAGCCTCTCTAAATAAGTCAATGCCTAACAAAAATGCCCAATCCGATGGATTCATCTCAGAAACATCTAAGCCAAACTTTTTGGTGCCTTCAGGAGCGCTCAAAGATTCAAATCCTGCTGGAATAAAGACCTGTACATTTATTGGAGCGGTAGATAGGTTCCATACTTTCAATCGTGAAAGTTGTTTCTGGATATCTTCTTGTTTCATATCTGGCGTGGGCGCATATTTTGACATCCAAAATATTCCAAGGGTATCAAGTAATAGAACAGCTCGCTTTATTGTTTGAGAAGATATCTGCGAATTTTCTGATGAAAGAGATTCAGCTAAGACACCAAGAGTGTAAGACTTACCGCTACCTCTTTTTCCGACGATTGCAACTACGTGCTCAGACGATAGGTCAAACAAAACATGCTGAGCCACGCCTTTCTCAGCCATTTTCCCCATGAGAATTGTATCCTTTCCTCGGTTTTCTGATCCAAACAAAACTTCCTTTGAAATAAAACTCCTGGGTATAACATCAAAAGTAACATCTTTTGACATAACATTACACTCTTTATGCTTCTATGCTAGGACGTTCTCTTAGTTTTCTTTCTGCTGCTACTTTGCTTACGACATTTTCATCAATAACTCCTATTTTTAACGCTTCTTCTTCTGTACCGCAGTCATTTAAAATATCGCACACGTCTCTAGGAGTTCTTTTATTTACCATGTCTTCAGCATCAAAATATATCATAATTTGATCTATGGCGCCGACCGTGAATGGATAAGTATCTAAATCTACATCATATTTTTTCTTTTTAAGGATAGATATGGAATTTTTTATTTCTTCCTCAGGTTCATTTGCTTTGTGATTTTCGAAGTTATACCCATCTCTAACATATTTTATAATTCCTAAAATCATTTTTTTCATACTAGTTTCATCTAATGCAGGAATTGTAATGAAATAATCTCCAATTCTGTCCTTAACTTCTGCCTCAACAAACATATGGGGAATATCTTTTTCGTCGTGGGCTCCTATCGCATAGATGAATCCAACAGAGTAATTCTTCATCGTAGTCTTTCTAAGTGCTTGAATAAAGGGTCTTTCATAATCTGAGTCTGCAGGGATATTTTTTAGTCGATGTGCTTCATCAATGCAAAAAATTAATGGTTTCCCTTCAATCGTAAGAAAGAACTCGCCTATTGTCTCGAGAATGTTGGTGGCGGTAGTTACCGAGATTTGGTTTGTACTAACGTCAATTTTTGTTGGATCTTTTATGTACTCTCCCGTTAGCCAGTTCCAAGCAATATTGAGAGTGTCACCAGATGCTATCGCAAGGACATTTTGGCAGAGGTGTCTAAGGTCGCGCTCCTTTACCATATCAAAATTTCTCTTTCGCGCTGCAACATTTCTGACAATCCTAACAATATCTTCTTTTGAAATTTTATTCATAAGTAAATTGAAAAAATCAAGAAAACCGGTTTTTGAAGAAAATTCAGGGCATTCGACGAATACCGGCGTGGCATATTGCATAAGTAAAGTGTAATAAAAATGATATAGCGTCTGGGTTTTTCCCCACCCCCAGTCCCCGAGAACCACTATTTTCGGAGTAATTGAAGCTTTAAGACTTTTCCAGATTATTGAGCTTAAAGAACGTTCAATATCTTCTCTTCCATAATAACATATCCAATCCTTTTCTGGACTGAGTGCGAAGTTTGGATTCTGAAGATGAAATGTCTTTTGCATTTCACCATAAATTCCCATAATATTCCCCCTTTTATGTTATGTTGATTTCCTATTATAAATTATCTCTTAACCCATCTACGTTTTTTCAAATCATAAGAAGAGGAAATTAAATCTTCTATTAGCAAATAGTAACGATCCGTAATTCCTTTGATGAGTACACCTACTTCAACATTATCAACTCGAGCCGCTTTAGTCAAATTGGCTGACCCAACAACTGCCAAACTTTTTCGCCTCTCTTTTGTTTTGCAAATAAAAACTTTCGCATGAATGTCTTCGTTAGTATAAACTTCCGCTCCTGACCCTTCAAGAAAGTTTAGTGCCTCCTTGTGCCATGGTTTGTCTGGATCCGGCGTCCTAGTTATTACCAAAGTTCTAATTTTTAGTTCTTTAATACTCTCGCCAACTCGTTGAAAAAGCCGACCTCGACCGTTCAACATTGATATCCAAGGGGATATGATCACAAGACGGTCTACTTGGTTTACATTAGGCAAGAAACACGTTCTAAAAAAATATCCAGGTATATCTTCACTAAGGATTTCCAAGGGGTTCAATGGAAGTAACATATTCAACTCTTCGAGTAAAGTGAACCATGTTTTCCCACTAGGAGTAAGATTGCTTTCACGGTACAAAGCACCTATCTTTCGAAGTAAAGCAATAATGTCTTGAACTATCACTTCCCAGTCTTCCTTCTTCTCAAATTTTTTCTCTAAAACCAACGGAAGGTTTTCTGGGCTAGCTATTTTGGAGTAGAACTCTTCCATAACATCGTAGACGTACCTATTACCCAATACTTCACTTCTAAGAAAAGTTTCATCGTCAATACGAATTCTTACTGGTTGTACCGACAGATGCTTTACCCCCCCTGATCTTCAAGTAATTATTTATTAGTTCATTGACATAACATTTGCTATGGTGATTGACTTATGAAAAGCAATTATGTCGAATACCCTCACCTCTTTCTACGAGCGTGGCCCTTTACTAGGGTCCCGGACGAGGAATTCTGTAAAATTTGGGCAGACAGAAAAAAGCTCAAAGAAGAAATCGAATCAACTTTTAATCACGCAATTAAAAGAAAAATCTCTCAAATTTGTATATTTTGGGCATGGTACGGGGCTGGAAAAACCCACTCTCTTATGCATTACAAATGGAAACTAAATCAAGCTGGAGATGCCTACGCTGTTTTCACAGAATTTCCTCAAAACCCTAAGAGATTCTTAGATCTTTATACTACTTTCGCTGAAAGCTTGAATTTTGAAAAATTAAGCGAAATTCTCAGGATAGTGTTTGAGAATATAGGAAAAAAATCCAACCCAACAGAAAAGAGAAAGATCTTCAACGAAGAGATTGCCAATGGATGGAAAGATTTTACGAATGCAGCTGAAAAACTAGCTTATGCTAGTGATAAAGAAAAAGAAATAGCAGAAAGTTGGATGAAAGCATTAAATCTACACAAAAAGGAAAGAGAGGACATCAAAGTATCGAATAATATAACAACAGATGATGACGCAGTGAAATTAATTACTTGTATTACAAAATCAATTACATTCGAAGCAGAGGAAAATAGAATGCCTAAAATGTTGATTTGGATGATCGACGAATTCAACCGCATAGATAACATTAGAAGAGAGGATCATAAGTCAGCTATCAGATTAGGGTTGCAGAAGGTTTTCGACCGTACATCAAGGAATTTATGTTTTGCCCTCGCTTGTAGTTCGAGGTCTATAGACGAACTTTATACTATCTTAGGCGATGCGCTTAGAGACAGACTTTCAGTCGGGGTACCTCCCTTACGAATCAAATCCCTTCACATGGATGAGGCAGAAGAATTCATAAAAGAACTTCTTGAAAAATTCAGGCCTTCAGGGACCAAAGTCCCCGACCCATATTTTCCCTTTAACATTGAAGCAGTTAGATATATCCTCTCAGATATGTTAGAAAAAAATGTGCCCCCTACACCAAGAAAAGTTATGGATTTCCATGAATTTGTACTACACGAGGGCGAGGATTTGATCAAAAAAGGAGAAATTAAAGTGATTACCCCCGAATTTGCAGGTAAGTGCTTGGATAAAATTCCGGAAGAGTACTACAAAATATAAACAAGATCGATTATTGGGGACCAATCAGTGCCCTCTACTTGCACGCAATAAGTGGTGCCGTAATATTTTACCATCCATCTTACTCTAGACACTGATTTCTTACCTCTCATCGCGGAATGAATAAAGGAAGAAACATTTTCGAGTTCTGATGTTTTAACACTTAATACAATTTTGTCTGGTGAAAATGAGGGTGTTGCATTTGTTTTGCATTCTACAGCGTACAAGAAGAAGATATTGTATAGCAATTTCCTTGCTTCGTACTCTTGCAAGAACGTCTCAAAAATGGTGTATTCATGGTTTTTTTTACTCAAGACTTCGATTAGTCCTTCTATATACGATTGATACAATTCCAAGTTGGTGCGAATAGCCAATGGTGCTTCTTGAACATCTCCTAGAAAAAGTTTAATCAAGTTCACTAATTGCTGGGATTTTATAATCAACCAACTCCATGGTGATTTTCTCTCCCCCCACAGAGGACCATGCTCTATTGAAAGTTCGATATTATCTGAGGTACTTTGGGATCGAATTTTCTTCTCGACTATAGGTGCAACTATGTCGATTTTTTCTGATGGAATTTTTATGATTATTTTATCTTGATTTAAGCTTACTCTTCGATATATAATACCTAGAAAAAAAGCCATATCCGCAGTAATAGTCTTATCTTTCTTTGAAACCCATTTCTCCCAGACATATGATGAATTGCTTATTATCCTCAGCGTGTTTTGCCTGTCAACCTCTTCGATTTTGCATAACTTTTTATCAGCGGTTTGAGTGCAAAGAACAATCCCATGAGGAGCATGTATTTCAGTAGAATCACTGATTATCTGGCAACAATTGGTTAGTTCATGAGTTGCGCGATAATTAATTACTTTCCGCCAACATACATCGCCTGACCTATCAGCACCCAAGATTGAGTCATTAATATCTAATTCGTGCGGTTTTTTCAATCCATTATCGGTCCAGAACATACTTTCATTAGTTACCCGAATTTCCATCGGCACTCAATTCACTACCTTTTGATTCGTTATAGAATCCCTCAATAGCAGGATAGTAGTTTCTAATACTAACTTCACTCACATTTGCGACTATAGATAATTCCTTTTGCGTAATCAATCGAACACCATATTTCATAACTTTTTGAAGAGCAATTGCTGCTACATAGATAGTCGCAGCAGCAATTGTTGAAGGCTTCTTCCCTACAATAAATTTCTGCGGGATAGATGAAAAAACCTTCATACTTTTTTCCATTAAAATTGGCTTTTCTTTTTCAGGTATGCTTAGCCCACTTACAAACTTATCAATGTAACGCATGAGATCAGGAAAATGATGTAGTTTCATATCCAATGTTTGTGCGATAATTTTTTCAATCGCGAGTACATTATGCTCCGAAACATGTTTAAAATCCATCACTTTAAGGTGTTTTAGTACCTCAATGACAGAGGCTGATATGTTCAGGTTTCTTAATGATATAATAAATGAGCCTATTGCTAACACATCTAGATCACGTCCCCTCGAAAGCCCTTTTTGGATGCATAACTGTAAAACCTTGCAGGAATTTTCAATCACGCCCGATTTGTTTTCTATCTTCATTTGGCTAGCTAAAAACTCGTAAACGGCTGTGAAATGATCTATATACCATCTTTCTCTTTCAATCTGTTGTCTATTCTCGACAACTTCCCTATATCCAGGTATATAGAATATGTAGATGCATCTTCTATATTCTGGAATATATCCAGCGACCATCATGTTCAAATGCCCTAGATCTGCTAAGTGACGAAGAAAATAAGATGTCTCTTTTACCTCAATACCTAGCTCACGCGATGCAACTGTTGCGTTGCTATATTTCTTCTTATTGAAATATTGCATAAGATTGCAAAGGTGATTTTCAATAATGGACGTTTTTGTTTTTAAAAAATAGAAATATGCAACCGTGTTTTTAATGGTTAAAAAGGGTAAACGCGCAACTTCGCATCTATCAACTAACGAGTTTAGAACTATTCGAATTAAACCAATGCTTGTATCACCAAATTTGTTTTTTGAACTCTCAAGGAGCTCAGGGGTCACTACAACTAATCTTTGTTCAAGAATTGATATGATTTCGTTACTCACTGTTTCTACTAGTTTCCTGACATGATCCTCGTTTTTTGGGAGACAATATAGTTTTCTTAATGTGCTTCCCAAAATCAACCCTACTGCCGATACTCTCCCTGTAGACTCCAGATAGTATAATCGTTCTCTGACCTGATCCTTATTTGAATCGTGACGTTTATGAACAAAGGACCAGACATCATCAAGTGTGGCTACCCGTAGTTCACTAAGAGTCTCTAAAATCCAGTCAGAAGAAAATATATTTGAATGACTTTTCATCCCAAGCACAGTTACTAATTTAGATTTAACAAATTAAATAAGTTTTTAGGACAATTACTATCCGCCATTTTAAAGTTTCTTCATGTTGCTACTGGAATGATCATCATTAATTAAAAAATAATACTATAAAGCGATCAGCCCCATTAAGGGATGAAGTATTTCATACAGCCTTCTTCTCTCCCCATATCATTTTATGATATTATTTCGACTAGTTCTTCTATTGACGAAGCCTCGCCCGGTATTTCATTTATGGATTCGATAAATCGACTCATGTAAACCCCTATGAGATTAGAGGACAATGTTATGTAAGTATTGATTGTAGCAATGATGTGGTAAGTCTTGTTAGGTCGTTTCAACCTCCTCAGGATAGTAGCGTCGTAGTACCTTGTAAAGAATGTATCCAAGTAGAGCTGTTGGAGCCCAAATTCCTGGTACGAGATAAGAGAAGGTAATGAGCCACGGAACACCGAATACTATCATCAACATAGTTGCGACCCATAATGCTAGAATCACCGAAAGAATCGTTAATCCAAGCATCACGGATTTCTTACGTAGATAATATGTACAGGTTAGACCGATTGCCGCTGCCAAAGGAGATAGCAAATCAATCGGACCTAACGGGCTCATTGTGTTGGAAATGAACTGACCGATGAGGAATCCTGCGATTGCTGGTGCTCCAAACACTGGAGTCGCTCCTGCAACGATGGTTGCAAGACGGAACTGTAGTGGTCCGTAACTTATCGGCTGGAGTAGGAGCACCATCGCTACGTATACTGCTGCTATGATAGCTGCTAGCGCTATCTTAAAAGCACGACTTGGTTTTCTTAACATCGTTTTTCCATCCCTCTACTCCTACTTTTTGCAGCTCTTTCGTATTCCGGTTTTTCATTCTGAACATCAGTTTTGCTTAGAGATTTCATGATTAATGCCTCACTTTTTAACTCTGCCAACCAATAGGTCTTCGTACACTTTTCGCATGTGAAAAACAGCTATGCCTGTTTCCTCATTCAGGCTGCATCTACAAGCGTTACATTTGGGACAAATCATCCAGCCGCATTTTGGACATAATTGGGCTTGATCTGATTCAAATTTCTCTCCACATTTTAAACAATAAACGGCGGGATTAGCATAAAATCTCAAAAAATTCTCCACAGCGGCGGATATTGTAACGTGTTTTTTGTCAGAGGCTTTCCTGGCTTCTTCCAATACATTTTTATCGATTGAAAGGGTGAGCTTGGTCTTGGTATTAGACGTATTCATACGTATAGATACGTAATAATATGTATATAAGACTTGCGAAACACTTCAAGCGATCGAGTAGACAAAACGATTCCTGAATAATAGAAAACTTTATATCATTCCACTATATCATTTCATATAGTGGAGATACCCAAATTGGTGATATTAAAATGAATGAGCACAAAAATCTGATTGGTGATCGGGTCGTGACGATTCCAGCTGTCCCTTTATACGGCCACAAGGATCCAGACTACAGTAAAAACGTGGGAGTTTATGGACTAAGCGGTTATCAGCTTGAAAGGGCCTCTAATCGCTATAAAGATCTCGGCGTTAAGCTTTCAGACGGGATCCCAAAGGGATATACCGTGCTCATAATATGGTCCTTCGGAGGCGGGGGATCGATCCGGTACATAGAGGCGATAGGGCGTGTTGCTCTAAGGATAATTAGCGACAACTACTTGGCCTTCCTAAAAGGGAGGGGCAGTGGAGCCAACATAACTGTCGATTATGACATGACCCACTCCCAAGCTAAGGAGATCCTCTTGAGCGGCAGGTCTGACATGCCTCTGAGACACCCTATTCCAGCTGATCGCCTGACACATTATCTCAAAGCTATCGAGCAAACAGATGCCTTTACAAACGAAGATGATTACATAGTTGTATTCGATGTCCTAATGCGTTATGAGATCGAAGATCCTCTACTTCTGTTCCCGCCAGAGGCAAAGAAAGGGAAGAGCGAAGCCCGTTTCAAGTCAGGTTTCTTTAGGCCTGTACGCCTTTTCACCAAGGAGGAGATACTCCCCATGATATTGAAAGAAACCGCCCAAGGAGGAAATGATCAATGACAAAGGGCATTATTCTGAACGTCGGTGCCCGGAAGAGCAAAAAATACGAGGGATTTTTAGGTCCAATATTCCAGGACGGATCTTTCAAGTTTCTCCCAATATTGGACGATTATTTCCCCCAGTGCCCAACGTACCGCTCGCTCGGGCTCTCTGAATATGTGCCGGAAGGCTTTACTGACAAGCCGGTTCACAATGATCCAGAATTCAGCACAAACACATATGGTCATGTTCGCAGGTTCAATGAGCTGGGGGCTATCGCGGAGCTAGACCCCGGAGACTACCTTTTCTTCATGAGCGGTCTGGGTTGCATAGACCCTCCTACCAAATCGTGGACAAATGCCCGGTGGGGCATGTACGTGATTGGCTATCTGAAGGTATCATCAATCTTTGTGGGCAATAGTATTGACTTGCAGTGGCCCAAGATAATTGAAAATCAGGCGCGAGTCGAGAAGGAATTCGGGGATAATGCTCATGTGAAGCGGGGAGACATGCCAGACCTTCTCATCAAGGGTGACTGCGGATCAGGTCTTCTCCCAAGAGCTGCTCCTCTTAGCTCGAACTCCGATCCGCTACGACTGAACAGCGCCGTTGTCGGCATACTTAGTACGCTTGGGGGCAGACCGATTGATCATCATGATCGCAACTGGTACCGCTGGATCCTCAAGTGCGAAGGAAATGCTCTAGATGCACTCATGACTTATATTGATTAGGGGATTACGATTTAATGTATTCGCGCGCATGGGTCGTCAAGGCGAACACAGTTTTTGACTAAAATCTCGCATCTTACCAAAAATCACCTTCATTTAGAACAACGCATGCTAACGCAAATTGCAGAAAACAAACCACTTTAATTCCACCACTTTAATTCCCACATGATAAAAGTAAGTATGCATACTTAAAAAATCCATGAAATAGCTAAAAAAAGGATCGAGTATATTGAAATGTTGAAGCAGAAAGAGAAGCAATGATAAGGTGACTAAGATTCTCCAAAATGGAAATAGAAATGGTCAACCAGGGAAAAGTTGATCTAACATTACTCAAACGGCTCAACAAACTTACTATTTTTCAACTTTCTGTATAATTATTAGATCTCAAATTTCCCTATTATCTTCCTCTCCGTCTTCCCGGTTATCTCCGCGACAACGTGGAAGTAGTCCTTCAGCCCCGAGTTCTCGATCCTAGGCTTTAGCAGCTCGTCTATCTGGAGAGGGAGGGCCTGAAGCTGTGCTGCGCCAACCTTTACTATCACTTCGAGGCACTGACGGTTTTGCCACGCAGGATAGGAAAAACGGCCTTTTTCTACCCGAGTCCTGTGCAAAATACCTACTCCCAGCGGTAGAAGTTGGGCAATTTTTTCTTCCCTTTCGAGCCCTCCGGCGGTTTCGACCCCTCTCCGCGCCCGCCCTTTATAAATTCACGCCAACTGCATACTCTTGAGGAAAGAGTCAAATGTTCAAGGATGTTAGTGGTGACGGACCCAGATACCACGTCGAGGTGTCGTACCACGAGAACCCGAGGAACAAGAAGAAGTACGTGGTCCTGAAGGAGCACGACGTGCCCTTCCAGGTGGTCCAGGACATGATAGGGGACGTCCTGGAGAAGGTCGGCAGGGGGTCGGCCGAGCTGAGGCACGTCCTCGTCTACGTGCCGGACGACCCGGAGTTCGGGCTTTAGGGGGGAGGCGATACCTTTGGTCAGGCTCGTCCAGA
>Ga0315280_10008930_pt1 | contig 13024 bp, 10 predicted proteins | sample YL17G06_40_MG_FD_203697 | JGI IMG/M metagenome (GOLD analysis project Ga0315280, IMG submission 203697) | Sediment microbial communities from Yellowstone Lake, YNP, Wyoming, USA - YL17G06_40 | ecosystem: Environmental > Aquatic > Freshwater > Lake > Sediment | place: USA: Wyoming | collected...
GATGAGACTCGGGATTTTTTGATTGGAGCGGGCAGCGGGAGTCGCCTACAAGTCGCTTCGGCTTCCGCCTGCGCGCTCGCAGGCCGCCCCTCGCGGTTTGGCTCGCCGCATTGCTCGCCAAACATCGCTGCGGTCTTCGCTTCCCGCCCGCGAGCAAAACTATTTGCTCGCTTACCCGTTATTAAGTAAAAATACCGACCAATGGTCGGTATTTTTACTTAGCGGGTAGCGGGAATCGAACCCGCGTCAACAGGTTGGAAACCTGTGGTAATAGCCATTATACGATACCCGCAAATCTTATATCATTGCCCGCCTTTAGGCGGCCGGCTAAAGCCGGGTAATGTTATATAATATTTTAAACTTCGTGGCGATGTTTTAAGTGATGCCTTATCCAGATTATTAAAAAGATAATAATCGCGCCAGCGATTAAATAATCAAATTTTCTGAAATAATGTTCCAATAGTTTCCAGTTTTCACCCATTTTTTGTCCGAGCCAGCCCAGAAGAAGCGACCACAGAAACGAACCGGTCAAACTTGTCAGCGTGAATAGTCCGAATGAAACTTTGGTGATACCGGCCGGGATGGAAATATAGGTGCGAAAAATCGGCAGAATCCGTCCGATAAAAGTTGACCAGGCGCCGTAGCGGGAAAAAAACCGGTCGGCCAGATTCAAATCATGATGCGAAATCAAAATATATTTTCCGTATTTCTCTACGAGCGGCCGGCCGCCGTATCGGCCGATCCAATAGGTAATCCAGGCGCCGATAGTTGAACCGATCGCTCCGGCAATCGCGATTCCCAAAAGCGTAAAATGCCCGGCCGGAATCAGCGAACCGGCAAAAGGCATGATAATTTCCGAAGGCAGCGGAATTGCCGCCGACTCAATGCCCATCAAGGCGCCGACGCCGAAATATCCCAGCGTGCCGATAGTATGCATCACGAAATTTGTAATCGCGACCAAAATATCGCCGATCATAAATTGATTTATCGGGGTGAGAGGACTTGAACCTCCGGCCTGCCCGATGTCCATCGGGCCGCTCTATCTTCACCCGCCTAAATTTTTATTTTCGGAGTAGCGGGACTTGAACCCACGACCTCCTGCTCCCAAAGCAGGCGCTCTAGCCAACTGAGCTATACTCCGATAAAAATTTGGGCGGGCAAGATTAGGCCATACCCCGAAATTTTTTATAAAACGATGTGGTATCTCTACCACATATTATACCAAAAAATATATCTTGCGAACTCCGGCATCACATCAACTTTTTGCAAACTTGGCGTGGTGCCGAGGGCGGGAGTCGGACCCGCCACGCAAGGATTTTCCTTGTTTCCAACTTAAGTTTCCTTAAGGTTCGGACTATCTCATCTCCCCATAAGGGAGTTGGGCGCTAACGCGAGATTATTGTTGGGACTCACTCGCTAGTCTCTACACCTTTCCTGCAACCTTTGCCCCGCAGGACTTGGCTCGGGATTGTCTTGTCCATTGCGCAAATGGATTTAGATTTCCCCGAATTCACCCAATTTTTTCCGTCAAAGTCCGCCTTAGGCGGGCAAAAACGGACCCTCGATTATCGAGGGAACCATACATTGCTGTAAAGTGGACCGAAAATCAGTCCTTCGCTCTACCGATGAGCTACCTCGGCTTGGTTGCGGGGGCCGGATTTTCACTGCTCGTCCCGATTGATATCGGGACTGCGCTCTAAAACCCTGCGGTTTTAGTATTTCCGCCAATCGGGAAACTACCGTTTCCCGACCCTTTCCCGTTCAAATCCGGGATGGATTATCGCGCACCGCAATTCTGAAAACCAACTTATTCATTAAGTTGATTTGCACAATTGCGGGGGCCGGATTTGAACCGGCGGCCTCCGGGTTATGGGCCCGACGAGCTACCAGGCTGCTCTACCCCGCGATAATTTAAACTCAAAGTTTAAAGTGAAAAGCTAAAAATTAAGGATAATTCGCTTCGCTCATGATATCCATATCGTCGCAAGGCGACACCTAAATTTTTAATTTTAAATTTTGAATTTTTAATTTACTTTGGTGCCGCTGGTGGGAATCCTATTCACTCCGATTCGTGGCCGGGGCGCTGCGCACTGAATCCTGCACCCGTTCGGATTCTCTCGCGCCCTTCGATTCCCCTATATAATGCCGCTGGTGGGAATCCTATTCGCTCCGACTCATAGCCGGGGCGCTGCGCACTGAATCCTGCGCTTGCTCGGATTCTCTCGCGCCCTTCAATTCCCACTCGCGATTTTATATTTATTTTGGTTGGTGCCGCTGGTGGGAATCGAACCCACATGGAGTTTCCCCCACACGATTTTGAGTCGTGCGCGTCTGCCAATTCCGCCACAGCGGCTTATTATGTTGCCCGTAATATATTGGAGGGCATTATGTAGATATTGTCGGCGGAGCCGACTCCTCTCACCTGCCCGCCAATTGCCGTTATCGCCCCCTGGATTAAATTTTGATTCTTTAAGCCATTAAACAATCTCCATTTATCCAAGCAGCGAGAGGCGTAGGCAGGCGGGTAAAAAGCCCGCCCAGATACCCCTACATTGCGCCGGGGTCGGACTTATTTTTAGCCAAATTAACGTATTCAAATTATATCACAGCTTTGCTTTTTTGTCCATATCGGGATAGAATGAAATTGATAAATTGTCCAATTGTTAACCTCTCCCGCCAGCCCTCCACCGGAGGCCAGACGCCCCTTTATAGGGGAGGAAAAATAACAATTTAACGATCTATGTTGGAAGAAAATATTATTCAACCTGCAGAAAAAGAAGAAGATAAAATTTTGGATACCTCGCTCCGGCCGCGCTGCCTGGGGGAATTTGTCGGCCAGGAAAAAATCAAGGAACACCTAAAAATCTTCGTCCAGGCGGCCAGACAACGGAACGAGCCGATTGAACACGTGCTTTTATACGGCAATCCCGGCCTCGGCAAAACCACCCTCGCGCATGTTATCGCCAATGAGATGAATGCCAATATCCGCATCGCTTCCGGACCGTCTCTGGAGCGCGTCGGCGACCTGGCGGCGATTTTATCCAACCTGGAAGCGGGCGATATTTTATTTATTGACGAAATCCACCGCCTAAACCGCACGATTGAGGAAGTGCTCTATCCGGCAATGGAAGATTATGCCCTGGATATTATCATCGGCAAAGGCCCGGCCGCGAGGACTTTAAGATTGGATTTGCCGCGCTTTACCATCATCGGCGCGACCACCCGCCTCTCGCTTATCTCCTCCCCGCTCCGCGACCGTTTTGGCACCACCTATCATTTGAATTATTATTCGTGCGAGGATTTGGAAAAAATCATCCGCCGCTCGGCCGGCATTCTGGGGCTCACGCTGGACGGGGAGTCAATTGCCGAAATTGCCACCCGCACCAGATTCACCCCGCGCATCGCCAACCGGCTTCTGAAACGCGTCCGCGATTTTGCCGAAGTCAAGACCAATGGTATAATTAATAAAGAAGTGGTTAATCTGGCTCTGGAGATGCTGGAAATTGACGCCTCGGGCTTGGACAAGATTGACCGCGAAATCCTCCGCGCCATTATCACCAAATTCCAGGGCGGGCCGGTGGGGCTCGGGACACTGGCCGCCGCCACCCGCGAAGAAGAAGCGACGATTGAAGAAGTTTACGAGCCGTTTTTAATCCAGATGGGGCTGCTGGCGCGGACGCCAAGAGGACGGGTTGCAACACCAAACGCCTATATTCATCTCGGAATGAATCCGCCGGAAAAACAATTCTTGCTTTAATTAAAAGTTAAAAATGCGAAGTTAAAAATTACAGTTCAAAGTTCAAAATTATTTAATTTTTAATTTTGGATTCAACTTTTAACTTTTCACTTTTAATTTTTAATTGACCTTATGTCAGTCCCTCTCTCCATTCTCCTCCTCCCTCTCGCCCTCTTCGCGCTGATTTTTGTTGTCTTTTCCCTGATAAACATCGCTCACATGATCAGATTCGCGGCCTTTGATATGGTCGGATTTTTCGCGACTTTTATTTTTCTGGCCGGCTCAACTTTATTTATGTGGTACGCCTGGCAATGGCTTTCACCGATTGACTGGACAATGCCGATTAATTTTTCCTCTTCCGTCTTTACCAAAATCCCGCAGTAAAATCGTAGCGGGGAGATTTTTCCCGCATACTCGCAAAGAAAAAATTATTCCCACCAAGTACCGTCTGGATTCCCACAGATTGATAGCAGATTTCCACAGATTCGATATCCGTGAGAATCCGCCGGGAATCCGTGGAAATCCAAAAGGAGCAAGGTCGAGAGGGATAATCTTTTACCACAATATGACCTTGGCACAATTGATTAGACAAAAGTTATACGAACGCGAGGTGATGACCGTCCGCCGCGACGCCATTACTTTTGTCTGGCAGATTTTTCTTTTTCTGGTGCTGGCCGCCGTGCCGGTCGCGCTTTATTTTTTCATCAAAAAAGAATTTCCCGATTATCTCACGGGTCCGATTTCTTATCCGGCGCTCCTGGTGCTCGCGATAATTTATTATTCGGCCATCTGGCTTTTTTTCTACACCAATTTTATTGATTACTATCTGGATATGTGGATTATCACCAACGACCGCCTCATCGACATCCGCCAGGAAGCGCTTTTTTCCCGCACCATCGCCGAACTGGATTTGTACAAAATCCAGGATGTCACTTCGGAAGTCAAGGGGATTATTCCGACGATTTTCAACTTCGGCAACATCCACATCCAAACCGCCGGCCAGGAGGAAAGATTTAATCTGCTGAATGTTCCCAACCCGCACAATCTGCGCAAGCGCATCGCCGACCTCTCGGAAGAAGACCGGAAATATCACATCAAACAATCCGGCGGAACGTTATAAATAACGACATCAAAGCATCTAAGCATCAAAACAATAAAACAAAAATTTCCCGCGATTCAGCGGGGAATTTTTGTTATTTGAGGGTATTTTCTCTGAGGGCTAACCTCCCCTCCTTGATAAGGAGGGGTTGGGGGCGGTCACTTTAGTGAATAAAATATTCATCCAGTGTGACCCCTCCCAACCTCCCCTTACTAAGGGGAGGAGTTTTGTAACCCTCAAGGAAAATCCGCCCCGATAAACGCGCGTGCGTTATCGGGGCAGTGATACGGCCCGAGCTGGCGGCTAGCTGTCGCAGGGGCCGCTGTAGGTGCCGATCTTCTCGCCGCAGTGGCCGCAGGTGGCGACCACCTCGCCGGACTTCGCGTCCTGGTCGAAGACAGTGGTCCTGGCCGGGTGGACGCAGATGGTGAGCGGGCGCGGCGGGTCGGGAGTGAGCTCGGCGGCGAGCGCGGCGAAGCGCTCAGTCAGCTTCGCGCGGTACTCGGCGTGGCGCGCCCTTAGCGCCACCACATCCGCCTCCTCTTCGTGGACCGACTGGATGATGGTTGCGCGCACTTCGCGCAGCTCCCGCTTGATCTCCTCGAACGTTCTCGTGCTCATCTCTCGCCTCCTTGCCCCGCCTTGGCGGTGGCTCGTCCTTGGTTCTGGGTTAGGTCGCCGCCACAGTAGCGGCAGAAGTTGGTGCCATGGGCGTCGGCCTCGTGCGGACACTTGGCCCGGATCTCAGCCAGCGAGTGGTCAAACTCCTCGCAGCGCTTCGCGCTTCTTGTGGCGCTTGGAGAACCAGGCCTTGAGCGGCCCGCCGACCGCTTTCTCAAAGCGGTCCATTTCCTCATTCAGCTTCCGGATCGCTTTTTGAATCGCGCTCGGCTTCATGGCTCTCTCCTTTTGTTAAACGAACGTCTTTGAAAATTATTACCGGATAACACTAATGCGCTTCGCGCCACGAATTTCACTAATATTAGTGTTATTAGTGGGGGGCCCCGCCGCGGCGGGCCATTAGTGTTATCCCGATTCAATACTTTCCAAAGATGTTCGCCCCGATGGGTGCTTGCGCACCATCGGGGGCTATGTGTTAAATGAACGGGATTACCTGCGCCGGCCCCGACCGCAGTCCGGGCAGACGGTCTGGCCGGCGGCGCGGAAAGCGTGCGGACACTCATCCTGGAGCTCCCGCTCGCGGCGCTCGGCGTCCCGCATCGCGGTATCGTGCTCCACGAGCGCGTCATTCTGTATCTCGCGGGCGCGATCCAACGCCGCGTTCTTCTTCTCGTCCGCCAGCCTCCTCTTCTGCTGAATCTTCTCGTACTTCTCGCGAACCTCATCCGGCTTCAGCATCTCTCTCCTCCTTTGCTCGTGAACAGCAGACCGATGATGTACGCCATGAGGTCAACCGGCGCGTGTCCGGCGTGAAGCCGGATGAAACGCGGGCCGGGCCGCGAATCGATCGCAACCCGGGGATCGATGCGGCGGCCGATCTTTTTTCCGATCTTTTGCCGCCGAAACTCTGACATCCGGGCAATGGGGTTGGCCATGGCCTCCTCCTCTCAATAAACGAACGTCTCTAAATATAATTTATTGCCCGCCTTTAGGCGGCCTTTTACAGCCAGCTAAAGCTGGGCAATGATTATATACAAAGATGTTCGCCCCGCTCGCGTCCGTAGACTTGAGCGGGGCGGTGTCCCATGCGGGACGGGTTGAAGGAACTGCTACTCGACCCGTTAGAAGCGAGGCTTCTAACGGGTCTCGCCGAAGCCGAGCATGGCGAGCTTCACGGCCGTGACCTGGGCCTCGGCGTAGGTCGCCCGGCTCACGAACTGGCCGTGCGACCGGCCGGTCGCGACGATCGGCTCGGCCTTGGCGAACTCCTCGCGGAGCTCGGCGGCCATGGTCTTCGCGACCTGGGCGAAGGGCCTCACGGCCATGAAGGCCGCGGCCTTCTCGGCGGCCTCGCGGTTCTGCCGCTCGACCGCCAGGTCGTTCTGGCGGGCGGCCTCGGCGCGCGTGTCGATCATGGCGCGAGTGAAGTCCCTCGTGGTGAGCTGGCCCACGATCTCGCACGGCTTGGAGGGCCGCTTGTGGCGGCTGCAGAACTTCCGCGAGGCGAGGACGAGAGCATTGCAGCTGGAGTTCGCGCACTTCACGACGTTCTGGCTCATGACATTCTCCTTGTCTCTATTGAACTTAGCTGCCGGTATTTTCCGGCGAGCTTTGGTGGCACCGGTGGGAGTTGAACCCACACATTATCCCGAGCGACCTGTTGTTCAGGCGGCCCTTGCCTTTTTTGCTCGGCAGCGCCGTTTTTGATTACACGGATATGAGCGGATAACACTGATTTTTCACCCTCACCCTACCTCTCCCATCAAGGGAGAGGAGATTGGCGAATTTTAGCCAAATTTCGTCATCAGTGTAATCCGCAAAAATCCGTGTTATCCGGCTTCCAGCCCTTAACATTATAGTATAGCACATTTTGGACCTTTTGTCAAGTACCTAACGGGGATTAGTGGCTAAGGTTGGCTAAATCTTATAGGTTTTTGAGCTAAATTGAGCTGCTCCCGGATTCCCACAGATTGCAAGCAGATTTCCACAGATTTCCGCGCCTTTTTATTTTTTGACTTGGGGCGACCCTTGATTCATTCGCCGGATGAATCAAGCCGGGGACACCGGGGGGCAACTTCGGGTTAAATCCCTCCCCCGACTCGAGTCGGGTACTCCCTTTAGAAAAGGGAGAGGGTGCTTAAAAAGGTGCGGGATGGCGGATTCTCATGGATACGATTTACCCCTCCACTCCCACCCCCTCTCGCTCTTGCATCCTGCGCTCGCTCGGATTGCAAGCGGGCAGGGGGAGAAAAATAATACAAGGAGAGGAAACTTAAAAACCAAAATCCCCTCCCTTTAAAGGAGAGGATAATGCAATAAACATCTGTGAAAATCTGCTAGAAATCTGTGAGAATCCCGATACTATTTAATAAGTTTATCTTTGAGCCAAGTTAAAGTTTTTCTATTCCGCAAAATCGTTTTGAGATAATCCGCATACTCCGGGTCGCGGATCGCTTCCTGCGTTTTCGGATCGTTTTTATACATATTCATTTGTTTTTCAACTTCCTCGGCAATTTCTTTGTCGCTCACTTCAATTTTCTGCTCAATCCCATAGGCGCGAATTAAGAGCGCGACTTTGATGCGCTTTATGGCCTGCGGGGCAAAATCAAGCTTTAAATCATCCATGGTTTTATGAATGCTTTCTAAATATTTATCAAGTTCCATCCCCTGCCGGGCGACGTTATTTTCCAGTTCGTGTTCCATTTTATGGATTTCTTCATTCACAAGCAAATCCGGAATCTCGCCGAATTTTGTTTTTTCTTCCAAGGCGGCCAGCATCTCATTTTCCACGCGTTCTTCTTCTTGGGCTTTGGCTTCGGCTAAAAGATTTTCTTCCACCAGCGTCCGGAGCGAGGCCAAATCTCTTTGTCCGAGATTTTTCGCGAACTCGTCATTTATTTCCGGCGCCTGCAGTTCATAAACGTCTTTGACCGTGGCCTTGAAATCAATGTTCTGGCCGGCCAAATGCTTTTGATAATGGTCTTTCGGAAAAGGAAGATTAAATTCGCGCGTCTCGCCTTTGGCGGCGCCGACGAGTTTCTCCGAAAACCCGGGGATGTAATGCGCCTCGTTCAGATACACGGAATAATCCTTAGCTCGCCCGGCTTCCACCGCGACCTTATCTTTGAACATTTCCAAATCAACCACCACCTTGTCTTCCTTTGTCGCCGGGCGGGCGACAATAACTTCCTTCCTCCGCATTTTCTGCAGATCCTTGAGCGCCTTGTCCGTAGTTTCTTTTTCTATTTTCACGTCTTTCCGCTTAAACTCAAATTTTTCCAAATTCGGCAAGGTTATTTCCGGCAGAAGCGCCACGGTCAGCTTAAAAACCATCGGATTTCCCGGCGCCAATTTTTCCACGTTGACTTTGGGCTGGCCGATGGTTTCCAAATTTTCTTTCGTGACGGCTTCGGAAAAATATTTCGGCAGCATTAACTCCAGCGCCTCTTCGTAAATTTTCGCCTCGCCAACGGCTTTCTTCACCATCTCATACGGCGCGCGTCCCGGACGGAAACCTTCAATTTTGGCGTGTTCGGAAATATGTATAGACGCCTTATCAAGCCATGGTTGATATTCTATGCCCGCGATCTCAAATTTTATTTCTACCTCCCCCTTCGGTAATTTCTTGACGGTATAGCTCATGTTATTTGCTATTAAACTATTAACGAGTTAACGTGTTCACGGGTTATTTTTTTTAACCCATTAACTCGTTAACCCGTTAATAATGAATAACTAATAAATATTATTTTAACAACATCCCCACGATCAACAACGCCACTATATTCAATATCTTAATCATGGGATTTATCGCCGGACCGGCGGTATCCTTGTACGGATCGCCGACCGTGTCGCCGGTCACCGCGGCCTGATGGGCAAACGAGCCCTTGCCGCCGTAATTGCCGGCTTCAATATATTTTTTGGCGTTATCCCAGGCGCCGCCGCCGGAAGTCATGGAAATGGCGACAAAAACGCCGGTGACAATTGAACCGACGAGGAGTCCGCCGAGCGCGACCGGGCCCAAAATCAATCCGACCGCAATCGGAGCCAAAACCGGAATTAGAGCCGGAATAACCATCGCCCTGATGGCGCCACGGGTTACAATATCAACGCAGGCGGCATAATCCGGCTTATTCTGTCCTTCCATAATACCCTGGATTTCCTTGAACTGCCGGCGAACTTCTTCCACTACCTTCTGCGCCACCTTGCCAACCGATTCCATCGCGTAAGCGCCAAAAAGATACGGCAGCAAGCCGCCGATAAAGAGTCCGATTAAAACTTTCGGATCGCCCAGAACAAAAACAATATCTTTGCCGCGGTCGGCAATTTCCTGCGTGTAGGAGGCAAAAAGCACAATAGCGGCGAGCCCCGCCGAAGCAATCGCGTAACCCTTGGTCACGGCCTTGGTGGTGTTGCCAACGGCGTCCAACGGATCGGTGACGGCGCGGACCGACTCCGGCAGTTCCGCCATTTCGGCAATCCCGCCGGCGTTGTCGGTAATCGGACCGTAAGCGTCAATCGTCACAATAATGCCGGTCAAGGATAACATTGACATCGCGGCGATCGCCACGCCATAAATTCCGGCGAGCTCATAAGCGCCCAAAATCGCCGCGGCGATGACGAGCACCGGATAGGCGGTGGCTTTCATGGAAACCGCGAGCCCGGCAATCACATTGGTGCCGTGTCCGGATTCCGAGGCCTTGGCGATACTTCTTACGGGCTTATGTTTTGTGGAAGTATAATATTCGGTAATAACAACCATCAGTGCCGCGACCGCGAGACCAATTAAACTCGTGAAATAAAGATTCAAAGCGTTGGCCGGCATGAGGAGGCGGGTCACCGGATAAAAAATCACCGCCGCGAGTCCCCCGGCCACCGCGAGCCCCTTGTAGAGGGCGTTCATAATATTATTAGTCTTTCCCAATTTGACAAAAAATGTGCCAGCGATGGAAGTGATAATCGCGACCGCGCCCAAAGCCAGCGGATACAAAATGGCATTTTCAACACCCTTAAAAACGAGCGAGCCCAAAAGCATCGCCGCGACCGCCGTGACGGCGTAGGTTTCAAACAAATCCGCAGCCATGCCGGCGCAATCGCCGACATTATCGCCGACATTATCGGCGATGACCGCCGGATTCCTGGGGTCGTCTTCCGGAATTCCTTTTTCCACTTTGCCGACCAAATCGGCGCCGACATCGGCGGCTTTGGTAAAGATACCGCCGCCCAAGCGCGCGAAAACACTAATTAAACTGCCGCCGAATCCCAAGCCGATCAAAGCCTTAAGGTCGCCGGAGATTAAATAAAATCCCGCGACTCCCAAGAGTCCCAAGCCGACGACGAGTAATCCCGTAACCGAACCGCCTTTGACGGCAACGTTCAGGGCTTCTTTCAAACCTTTCTTGGCCGCTTCGGCCGTGCGCACGTTGGCGCGGACCGAAACATTCATCCCGATATATCCGGCGGCCGCCGACAGCGCCGCGCCGACCAGAAACCCAAGCGCGGAGGTGATTCCGAGTCCCGCCCAGAGAAACGCGAAAACAACGAGGCCGATCGCGGCGATGGTTCGGTATTGGCGGTTTAAAAACGCCTTGGCGCCTTCCTGAATCGCCAGGGCGATGCCGACCATTTTTCCTTCGCCGGCCGGCAGCCGCAAAATTACTTTAGTGAGAACCGCGCCGTAAATGATGGCCGCGACCGAGGCCAAAAGCGCGAGAATAAGAGTAATCATATGTCAGTTAAAAGTTAAAAAGTAAAAATTAAAAGTTTTGGTATCGCCCCGGGCGATTTTATATATAATCCCGCAAGGCGGGATACCTTGATTTTTAACTTTACACTTTTAACTTTTAATTTACGTAGTTAGTCCGCCTTTTTTACCAAAACCGGTGCCGGCGGGAATTAATCGGCCGATGATGACGTTTTCTTTCAGTCCCTCCAAGCGGTCAACTTTGCCGGTTACCGCGGCGTTAATTAATACGCGGGCGGTTTCCTGAAACGATGCGGCCGAGAGGAAGCTCTGAGTGGAAAGCGAAACCCTGGTGATGCCGAGAAATAATTCTTGGCCTTCGGCCGGCTTGCCGCTCTTTTTGATGTTGTGATTTTCTTCGTCAAACTCGGCGCGCTCCACAATTTCGCCCGGCAGGAGATCGGTGTCGCCGGATTCGGTGATATAAACGCGGGAAAACATCTGCCGGATGATGATTTCAATATGTTTGTCGTTCGGCGGCTGGCCCTGCGAACCGTAAATGGATTTAACTTCGCGGAGCAGATATTTTTGCACCGCTTCTTTGCCGCGGAGGCGGTAGAGTTCGTGCAAATCCAAATGCCCCTCGGTCAGCTGGTCGCCGGCCGAAACCAAATCGCCGGTTTTAACGTAAATGGCGTAGCCCGGCGGCACCAGATACTCGCGGATTTGTTCCGTGGCGCGGATGATTTTCATTATTTTGCCGAGAATCGCGACCGCGCCCTCGTGCTTGGCGTGGATTTCAAAACCGCTCTGCTTGGTGAAAAGAATCCGGCCCTCGTCCACCGCCTCGCCGTCCGAAACCGCGAGCTTGTCTTCCGGGGCGAACTTATAATCATCTTCCTCGTTGGCCAGATACTTAATTTTGATGACTTTTCCGCCGGGCGCGGTTTCCAAAATTTCTTCCCCTTCTTCATTAACGGTGACGCGGCGCTCGGCTTCCTCAATCAAGATTTGTCCGGCAACTTCGGCCACAAAGGCGCGGCGTTTTGGCGGGCGGGCTTCAAATAATTCTTCAACCCGGGGCAAACCCTGGGTAATATCCGAGCCGGCCACGCCGCCGGTATGGAAAGTTCTCATCGTGAGCTGGGTGCCCGGTTCGCCGATTGACTGCGCGGCAATAATGCCGACCGCGGTTCCCAGTTTTACCGGTTCATTGTAGGCAAAGTCGTATCCGTAGCATTTTTGGCAAATGCCCTTATGCAGCTTGCAGCCCATGACGCTTCGGACGCGAACCTCGGCAATATCGTGCTTGGCGATTTCGCGGGCTTTTTGCTCGGTGATAACATCCCCGGCTTTGACAATAATCTTTTTTGAACCGGGAACTTTGATATCCGAAATAGCAAATCGCCCCAAAATGCGGGAAGTCATCGATTCAATGCCTTCCATCACATCTTCTTTTTTAATTTTGACGCCCTCGGCGTCGCCGCAATCTTCGGCCGAGACAATGACATCCTGGGCAACGTCAACCATGCGGCGGGTGAGATACCCGGCCGAAGCGGTGCGGAGCGCCGTATCGGACGAGCCCTTGCGGGAGCCGTGAGTAGCGATAAAATATTCCAGCACGTCCAAGCCCTCCTTAAAACTCCGCTTGATCGGCAGTTCAATAATTTCACCGGCGGGATTCGAGACCGAACCTTTCATCCCGACCATCTGGGTGAGCTGGGTCATGCTGCCGCGGGCGCCGGAATCAATCATCGTGAAAACCGAGCCCTTGCGGTCCAGCACTTCTTTGGAGGCCTTGGTAACGCGGTCGCGGATATTCATCCAGACCTCAACGATTTTTCTGTATCTTTCCTGGCGGGTCAAAAGACCTTCGGAAAACTGGTCT
>Ga0315280_10008931_pt1 | contig 13022 bp, 12 predicted proteins | sample YL17G06_40_MG_FD_203697 | JGI IMG/M metagenome (GOLD analysis project Ga0315280, IMG submission 203697) | Sediment microbial communities from Yellowstone Lake, YNP, Wyoming, USA - YL17G06_40 | ecosystem: Environmental > Aquatic > Freshwater > Lake > Sediment | place: USA: Wyoming | collected...
GCATCATCTTGGCCCCGTCCAGCCGCAGGAACAAAAACAGGATGGGCATCAGGAACGCCACGTCCGTCAGCGACGGCATGAAACGCAGCAGCGGGTTCGATTTGGCTTCGTTCATCTCACTCCACCAGGGCCGCCACCCAAACCGTCGTCGGGATCATAGGACCTGTCAGCGTCAGGTTCCCGCTCCCCGTCGTCTTCAGGGCCCCCGAGATGAGCTGGAGAGGTCCTACGTAGTCACCCGATGCCTGGAGCCATGTCCAACTGCCGCGCGGCTGATAGATGACGCCTCCGTACTTCGCATAGGGCGTCGCCCACACTTGCAGTTCCCGATAACCGGGCGGCGGGCTGGGAGAGTTCATGCAAGGGTTGTCGAGGGTGTGGCCCGGACCACAACTGGTAATGTCAATCTGGCCAGTGCTGTGCCCAGAGGCATCCGTGACGTATTTGACGTTCGAGTTCAACTGATCCTGCCACATGACCACCGGAGCCCACTCGTCCAGCCCCGCGGCGATCACGGTGGAGTCCAGCTTGTCGAGTCCGTACAATTCAACATGCGAGCCGGCGTTGTTGCCCGACTTGACGCTGGCGTTCCCGAACTGAAGGAGGGGCAACGAGCTCCCGTTGGGGATGCCAGCTTTCGTGGCATTCAGCCGCCCCTCATAGCTGCCGTCGGTGAAAATGAGGACTCTCCCGGGGTCTTGATTCTCGCCTGTTCCACCGATCAGAAGAGTCTTATTGTCGGTATTGAAAACGTTAGTCCTGCTGGGGTCCGTGACACCCGCGAAGACATACTCGCCGGGACCGAATTGGACTGTGGACTGGCCCATCGTGAGACCACCGAAGAAGACGTAGGTCGGAAACAGCGTCCCAGACGACCCGCGAAACGTCACGTTTCCGCCAATTTCGATCGGATCCCCGGTCGGGATCATGCAGCTCGGGTCGGCGCACCCTTCAGGTACTTGAGCGGCGTAGTAGTTGCCCGGCGGGCAGACGCCACCCGAGCAGAGTGGATTCGTCGAACTCAGGGTGGCCTTGTTGCTGACGATCGGCACTGGGATGTAGGTCGTATTGGGATAGATTGGCGGCTGTCCGTTCTTGCTTCGCATAGGATCATAGAATGGGGGGCCGTCGCCCTGAATTGTGGGCGGCCAGATCTCCCACTGCCCCGCCGGAGCGTCAATGCCTCCGCCTCGGATCCAGGTACCGGAGGGAGAGTCCACACGGCCTCCGCCTTGGATCAATCCGGCTTGGCTGGTGTTGGAGGCCAGGAAGATTCCCCCCGGGACGTGCACCACCGGAGTGCCGTACAGACGAAGATTGATTCCCAGCGGCTCAACCCACGGATCGTTCTGGCGGTTTAACAGAATGAGAGACCCAAGCATCTCAGATCGAGCGACTGCCGCGGTCGCCCGAGCCGCGCTCGTACCCATGAAATGGCCCAGCACCGCCGAAAACAACTGCGGGACTTGTTCCCGCACCCTGACCGTGGCCCAGTAGTAGGTGTCCACGCAGGGCGCGGTGGGCGGGTAATGTACCAGCGGGTTGCAGCCTGCCACCGTAGGAGGCGTGTTCCGGTCACTGGCTTGCACAGTGACGCCCCGGCGCGGGTTGGCGGCCGAAAACCCGTTCTGGGCCGCGTACAGGCATGCGCTTTGCAGATTCCCGGGCGCTCCCGGGCAGTCCACCGGCGTCGCCGCGCAGGTGGCGACCGCGCCGCCACAGGAGTAGTCTGCCAGGCTCACCGCGTTATCCATCACATTCTTGACGGCCGCTATGGCCGCGGCATCGGCCGCCGACTGCGCGGCCTTTCTCACGAAGTACATCCATCCCAGGTCCACCGCCAGCCCCAGGATTCCGCAAAGCACGAACAGGCATAGCGTGACCATCACGATGACCTGGCCGCGCCGTCCCTTGCGAAAGTTCCTCGTCGTCATCGTGCACCTCAGTACTGGATGCTCTCCCGGGAACTCGCCCAAAGCATGACGGTCCCAAAGGTCATGCCACGGCCCGCCCCCGGCCAGAACATTGCAATGGCCGATTGAAACGGGTACTGGCCTCCAATTTCCAGAGCCATGCGCCGCACCCCGCCCGGATCAGGAGGTTGGGCCCCAGGGGCGGAACTAGGCCAATAGGTATCGCCAAGAACACCCGCTTGCAGACAGTCCCTGAGGGTGGGACAGGTGATGGTCCTGGTGCTGGTTCTGAACGTCACGTTTTGCATGTCCGCCGGGATCAAGCCAACCCCGTAAAATGCGATGCGGTTGGCAATATCGCGAATCTGCACGGCGCAACTGTTGGGCGGAACGGCACAATCGTGGCCATGCACAATGGCGAATCGGGCGCCGTCCTTCATCGCAGCGGCCAGAGTGGTATAAAGCCACATGCCTCGCGCCATCTCGAAGGTGGAGATGAGGACGAAGATCATCGGTATGCCCACCAGGGTGAATTCGATGACCGTTTGCCCCCGGCAACTCTTCTTTCGGTGCCTCATACTCAGTCCTGGTTCACCCTCATTTCCGCCGTCCTCGTCATGGTCATGCGCCCCGCCATCCAAGGGAGCGGAAACACCGGGATAGTCAGGTAGCTGACTGTGACGCGCCATGCCGGGCGCGTGTGGGAAGCGTCCGAGTCGACACCGGACGGGACCAGCGTGGCAACCACTGCCACGGGAAAGCTCTCCGTGGGAGAAGTCGGGCAGGGTGGCGCAAGCGTAGGGCCTACGTTCGGCAGCACCCTCATCTCTCCGAGCGCGTACTCGCAGGTCAGGCCGGCCGAGTTGGTAGAAGCCGCGGACAGCGCCGCCACCCGGGCCGCGTTTTCCGTCGCAATCAGCGCGTAGGCGTAAAACCCGAAATCGAATACCCCCATAAACAGAAACAGTATCCAGGGCATCAGCAGGGTCGTCTCGATGATCGCGTTGCCCCGCTGGCCTGCTTTCAACCGCTTGTTCCTTTGACCGTTCATACCCTTCCCGCTACATCAGCGACCGGCTCAGCTCGTGCTCCAGCTCCCCGCCCGTGAACCGCCCGGTAGAATAGCTGCGAAACCGCATCTGGCCGATCTGAAAGGCCACCCGGGCGGTCCCCTGTCCCGACGGCGACACCCTGACCACCGTGACCTGGCAATGCAGACACTTGCGCCCGAAGGCGTGGTTGGTGGGCAACTCGATCTCCGCGGTCAGCAGTTGGCCGGGCTGCGGCAGCCTCACAGCCGGGTCGCTGTTGCTCCACAGCACCAGGATGCCGCTGCGGCTCATGTTCTCGGTTAGTCCGACGAACAGCCGCGATTTAGTGTACGGAAACTCCACGTGGCAGGGGAGTTTCACGTCCAGCCGAGCATCGACACGTCTCTCCATGGAGCTAACTTACTTGGATACACCTCTTTGGCCCGTCAATCAAGACCGAAAATAGATGATATATTTTTGTTGACCGAGGTTAACGGAAAGTTTAAGATCAAATTAGTTGTTATGATTGGGTTTGAGGTAATACTGCGAGGGTTTCTCGAGCTCCTTAGGCCCCTGGGGCCGCCGTCGGCGGCCGTGGGGGGCTGGAAAGGGGCTTGCGTACCCCCGAATGCGTGCGGCGGCTATAGTAGCTACAGGACGTTTTCTGGCGGGGTACTATTACGCATTCCGGCCCGGAAGACCAGCCCACCCGCCGCTGAAGAGGTTCTGCTTATGGGGGCCGCCGCCAGTTGAGCGGCGGCCTCTGGCGAGCGAGTAACCCGTCTCAGCCAAATCGCGTTTCGTTGCGAGGACATTCTCATTCACGGGAACTACACTAATGGCCCACGTCGTTCTGTTCACTGACGAGCCCGTCCTGGCCCGAGGATTCACGTCGATCCTCTCATCGGTAGCCGGTTTTGAAACGGTATCGGTTTGTCACCACCTCCCCGAGCTCTTCGAGAAAGCGCTGGAAGCCGGGAAACCCGATGTGTTGCTCATCGATCTGACGCCCGAGGTGAGCTTCGGAGTGCTCACCCGCCTGCAACGCGAACTGCCGGACTGCCGCATTGTCCTGTGGGTTCGCTCGATCTCAACCGAATTGGCCTATCAGACCCTGGAGTTAGGCGTCCGCGGCGTCCTGCGGAAAACCTTGCCTGTCGAGCTACTGGTCAAGTGCCTCGGCAAGGTGGCCGAAGGCGAACTGTGGTTTGACAAGAACCTGACGGCCGGCTTCCTGTGCGCCAAGATGGTCTCCCTCACCAGGCGGGAGAGCCAGTTAGTCAGCCTGCTTTCGCAGGGTCTGAAAAACAAGGAAATCGCGGCTACCCTCTCGATTTCCGAGGGAACAGTCAAAGTCTACCTTTCCCGGCTGTTCCAGAAAGTGGGGGTGAAGGACCGCTTCGAGCTGGCGCTGTACGGGTTGCGCAACCTCCAGCACATCAGCGGCGAACCGGCCCATTTGAGCGCCCTGCCGGAGCCGGAGAGCGCCCGAGGCCCCCTCAGAACGCAGTGGTTGCGGTCTCTGGTGCTGGAGAAGGCGCCTGAAAGACCGGCTGACCAGCTTGCCTTCTGGGCTTCCAGATCCTAGGCCCGCTACGGTGGTGAGCGGCGCCCGGTTTTAGAACCATGCAGCCCTTCGTCCTGCTGTGGCTCATTAGCTCGGCCGTGGACTCGGCGAAGTCCCAAACCGGCGCCCGGCAGGATTACTTTACGTCGATTTACCAGCCCCGCCCCAGGCGCTGGCCGGGTTTCCTGGTGTCCTTCCTGGTGCATGCCCTGGTGCTGTTGTGGCTGCCTGCCGCAGTGGAAGCTCTGCGGCCGGAGGTGGAGCCGAGCCTGTGGGCCAGGGAGATGCGGTTGGCCAAGGCTCTGCGAATCCGGATTCCCGAGCGGCTCTACCTGGCGAGCGGCGGCAGGCAGGCGGGGCCTGCCGCGCGCAAGGCTGGAGCCGGGCCGGGGCGCGGCCGCTCCCTGACGGTCGCGGCTCGGAATGGGCTCTCGGGACCGAACCGCCAGAGGGCTCGCAGCCGGGCGCCCCGCCGCTTCGAACTGCCGCCCCTGCCGCGCAGGGTGCGCGATGAACAGACCATCCTTCAGGCCCAGCATCCCCCGGATCTGGCGCCTCCCGCTATTCCGCGCCTGGCCGAGATGTTCTTCTGGGCGCCTCAGATGCCACTTCCCCCGGCGCCCAAAGCCTTCGTCATGCCGGGATACGCCAGACCTCCCGACCGGGCGGCTCGCCTGGACGCTCCGCCCGGTCTCGATCTGCCCAGCCTGGAACCGTCCGCAGCCCGCGTGAGGCCCTCAAGCCTGGAACCGATTTTGGGGCCGCAGTTGGCTTTTGCACCGCCTGCCAGCATGCCGATCCGCACCTCGGCATCCCCGGAGCCAGCCGCAGCCTCCAGTGGGCTTACCGCCGACTCGTCGGCGGGGGATCCGATCACGCTCCTCTCCCTGTCCTCCAATCCCCGCCCACTACGGGAGGTGCTGACGGTTCTTCCGGGAAACCAGCTCGCGCCGCTGTTTCGCACGCAACCCGGGCGGGAGGCTAGCAGGCTGGATGCGCCGTCCGGAAAAGACGCCGCCGCAGCCTCTCTGACCCCGCCCGCGGTCCAGCCTCCGCTGCCCAGCGCTTCGGGAAATGCGCCGGTCGTGCGCGCCTCGCCCCTGGCGGCTGCCGGGACCTCCCCGCCGGCTGCCGGGACTTCCCCGCCGGCTGCCGAGGTGCGGCGCGAGGCGGCCCTGGCCATCGAGGCCACCCGGATTGTCCACCCGACCAGCGGAGTGTTTGACGTGGTCGTGCAATCCTCGGGACTGGAGGGCTTTCCGGAGAGCGCCGGAGTCCTGACTGGAAAACCGATCTACTCGGTGTACCTCAACGTAGGCGCTCCCAAGGAGTGGATCCTGCAATACGCCCTCCCGGCCGGGGACGTGGGAAGCCCGGAAGTCAGCGGGGGCGTGGTGCGTCTCGGCAATCCCTCTCCGCTGGTGGCGCCTTACCCGCACTTAACCTTTCGGCCGCCGATCAAAGCGCGGACCGGCTCCTCCTACGTCATGGTCCACGGCTTCCTTGGCCAAAACGGGCGTTTCGAAGGACTGAAAGTCCTGGGAACCACCGCCGCGGAGGAAGCCCCGCAGATCCTGACCGTCCTGGAGCGGTGGGAGTTTCGTCCGGCCATGCAGGACGGGCAGCCTGTCCGCGTTGAGATCCTGCTGGCCATCGCGCCGGAGTGATCAGGCCGCCGGTTTCGCGAAGGTCCCTTTGGTGATTGACCAGCCGCGGTCCACGTAGTCCTTGAGCTGGGCTTTGAGCTCCGCCACGACAGCCGGGTGCTGCGCAGCCACGCTGGTCAGTTCCCCGGGATCGCGCTCGACGTCGTAGAGTTCGGTGAAGGGCCGGCCGTCGCTCCAGCGCCCGATGTAGCACCACGCGGGGGTCCGCACCGCGGCGTGTTCGCCCCAGCCGGTCACGATCAGGTCGCGCTGGGAGTCGCGGCCCGATTCGATCAGGGGCGCCAGGCTCTCCCCGGTGACGCGCGCGGGCGCCTTCACGCCCAATAACCCCAGCAGCGTGGGCATCAGATCAGTGTGCTGGACGAACCCCCGGACGCGGCGCCCCGCCCAGGGCAGGCGGGGATGGTAGATCAGGAGCGGCACGTGCGTGACCTGCTCCCGGATGCGGGTTTCTCCTTTGTGGAGCTGGTTCTGCTCGCCCATCATGGTGCCGTGGTCGGCGGTGAATGCAATGAGCGTGTTGGCGAGCAACCCCAGTTTCCCGACTTTCTCCAGGAACTTGCCGATGCGCGAGTCGACGAAGGTGACGTAGCCGGCGTAGAGCGCGCGGGCGTGCTCGACCTCCAGCGGGCTCATCTGGGCGGTGGTGAGCGGCGGGGAGATTAGTCGCGGGCCCCGGTAGTCCTGCTTCATGTACATCCGGTAGTAGTCTTCCGGCGGGTCCCAAAACTCGTGCGGGGAGAACGACTCGATGTGCAGGTAGAAGGGCTGGTTCTCCCCGGCGCTGTTTTCCAGCCAGCGGGCCGCTTCGTTGAACACTTGCGCGGCCAGCCAGTCTTCTTCGCTGCTCCAGTGGCGGCGGTTGAGCAGGTACTGGAGCGGCCCGCCGCCGGTCTTCAGCGCGGCTGCCTGGGAGGGGTGCAGGTAATTAGCGAGGTTGATGGCCTTGCGGGGGCCGGGCTCAAGCCGGTCGGCCTCCTGCCCGCGAATGTAGCGCCAGGAATCAAAACCGCGATGGAAATTCTTGTCGGGTTTGAACTGGTGATAGACGTCGGTGATGAAACCGGTATAGTAGCCGGCCGGGCGGAGGGCCTCCGAGATCGTAACATCTTCGGCGTAGAGCTGATGCCAGCCCCGGATCTTCACCCCGTCATCGGGTTGCTCGATGCGGTCGGATGGGAAGATACGCCGCCCGGTCATCACCGAACGCCGCATGGGGATGGTGGGCAGGACCTCCGGATAGGCTTGGGTAAACAGCACCGATTTGGCGGCCAGCGCGTCCACATGCGGGGTGCGGACCTGCTGGTTGCCGTAGCAGCCCAGCCAGTGTGTGCCCCAGGTGTCCACGCCGATGTGGATGAGGTTGAGAGGGCCGGCTGGCTGAGCAGCCAGGCCGCCCAGGCCGGGCGCGCCGGCCAAACCGGCAATCAGGTTTCTTCGGGTTAGTTTCGGCATAACATCTCATTTTGCCAAGCCAGCGCCGCTTCCGAGAGGTGGCGGGGGCTGCTGTAGAGTCCAACCCGGCTGGCGAGGGTGGGCAGAAAACCGACGGCCGTGAGGACGGAGGCGTCGTCGACGCGTCCGGCGGGGACGCGGCCGGGCCGGCGAACCAGGCAGGGCAGGCGGATCCCATCCTCGTACAGGCTGCGCTTGCGCCCGCGAAACGGGCCGGAAGAACCTGCGCCGCTGTGGCTGGCGTTGCGGATATGGATATCCTCAGCCAGGGTGTGAGCGGCCAGGCCCAGTTCGTTGAGCCTGGCCGGCAGCCGTCTGATGGCGCGGTCCCGCTGCTCCCGGGATGGACCGTTGCCGTTGACGCTGCGGTGATCTTCGAAGCCGCAGGCTTCCGGGCCGGGAGCGCCGGACCCGCTCCCCAGGTGCCACTTGCCGAAATGTGCGGCGGCGGCGGCTTTGAGGAGCTCCCGGCGATTGAACATTTCTAGTCCTTCATGTTCGATCGGATCTGGCGCGTGAGCCGGGCGAAGCGCTCCCCGAAGCGCCGGGCCTCCTCGAGTTCCTTGGGACTGAGGCCGGGATCGGCGGCTCCCGTGGTGGCCTCCGGGCCCAGCGTGCCGTAGCCTTCGGCGTCCACGGCGCCGATCACCAGGAACCGCATGTGAAGGAAGCCGGCGAGGATGGCCAGGCGGGCCAGCTCCTTGCCCGAGGCGATGTTGCCACCGGTGCAAAAGGCGCCCGCGGTGCGTCCCTCTCCGGCGGTTTTGCGGGCCTTCATCAGCGTGTTGCCCACGCGATCCAGAAAGCTTTTGGCCTCGGGGGAGAGACTGGCCCAGTAAACCGGCGTTCCGAGCAGAATGCCATCGGCGTTCACGATGTCGTCTGTGGCAGCCTCAGCCACCTTGCGGAGCAAGACTTCAACGCCGGAGACGGATGCTGCACCGGCGCGAACCGCCTTGGCCAGACCCTCGGTGTTGCCGGTCACGGAATGGTAGGCAACCAGGATGCGTGTGGGCGCCTCAGCGGCCAGGGTTGCCGCCGGCAGAGTGAGACAAGTGAACAGCAGGATAACCGGTTTCATACACATGCCTACCATAGCAGTTTGAGCCCGGCGAAGAAGCGGCGCTCTTGCCGGCCGGTTTGGGCCACGCTGACGCGGCCAAACAGGTTGGAGGTGGGGCGGTTGTTGGGGGCGTCGAAGCTCGTCGTGGGTGGAAAGGAAGCCAATGGCGGCCTGGTCGCGTTTCGGTGAAGTGCTCAGGCGGCGGCGGGGAACGGGATCGAACTCGGTGCTCACGCGCTGGCGAACGGAGCGCGTGTCCAGGAAGCCGAGCTCGAACAGCGCCTGGCGGGCGCAACGCGGGGCGCCGGAGGGCACGGTGACCATGGGGTCGTCGATCTGGTATTGGGGGCCCCGTGCCGGCAGGACCGAGGAATCGCCGTTGCCGACCCTGTTGTGCAGCCAGCGCCCTGGGAGGAGCTGGTTCCGGATCTGAGGGAGATGTCGGTGGCGCCGCCGAAGTCCCGGGGGGAGGGCGAGGCTGGAAAAAGAAGCAAGAGGAAGGTGGTAAGCCGGGTTGTGACGCATCGAGGGCAGAGGCGCAGCAGAGTTGCGCACACCTGGTAAGTTATTGAAAACAGGGAGGAACATTTCAGTTTGTGACGCATCGCCGGGGTCTGGTTTTTGTCGATGCGTCACAACATTGGCAAGGCTGCGGAACGGGGTCTCGAAGTTGGGCCGCGGCAGCAAGAAGCCTCCGGTCCAGAAATAGCACGAGGGGGAGCACGGAGGCGCGAACGAAGCAGGGGACTGGTTGAGGGGAAAGGGGATAAACCTCTTTGCGCGTTGTGAATGGCGTCTTCGCCTCCGGCCACAGGCGGCCTGGAAGGGAAACCAGGCTGGGACCGTCCACGGGCAGGCAGTCTGGAGTATGCTGTCAACGGAGAGGAACATGGATACCATGCTGATCTATCGAATCCTGGCAATGGCTGTTTCGGCCTGGGCCCTGGCTGGGCAGACGCCGAGCATCGACCAGTCTCTCAATTTCCGAACGGGGTCCAACCCCAAGATCTCGCCGGACGGGCGGTACGTGGCCTATCAGGTGAGTGAGACCGACTGGGGTGAGAACGCCTTCAAGACCGAGATCTGGCTCTATTCCGCTGTGAGCGGCGAGCGCTATCAGCTTACGCGGGGGAAGAAATCCAGCAACGACCCGCAATGGTCGCCGGACAGCAAGTGGCTGGCGTTCGGCTCCGACCGGGAGGGCAAGCGGCAGATTTATGTGATATCGCCAGCCGGCGGTGAAGCGGTGGCACTGACCAATGACGAGTCCGGGGTGGGCGAATTCAAGTGGTCGCCGGACGGCAAGACGATGGCGTACACATCCGGCGGGCCGGAGTCCAAGGCCCGCAAAGACCGGAAGGAGAAGTACGGGGATTTTGCGGTGTTCAAGGGCGACGCCGTGATGCAGCACCTGTGGCTGGTGAAGGTCCCCGCCGAGATCCCGGGGGCTGACAAGGAGAAGCCGAAGCCGGAACAACTCACCCAGGGCGAAGAGTACTCGGTGAGCGGTTTCTCGTGGTCGCCGGAGGCGGGGTACATCGCCTACAGCGCGGCGCGGGATGCGGATCCGGACTCGTGGGGCACCGCGGACCTCTATTCGATCCGGCTGGGCGACAAGTTCGTGAAGAAACTGGTGGATGCCCGGGGGCCAGATTCCAATCCGGTGTGGTCTCCGGACGGCAAGCAGATCGCCTATCAGACGGCCAACGGGGAGGAGTTCTTCTTCTACAAGAACTCGCGGATTGCGGTGATTCCTGCCGAGGGCGGCGCCCCCCGAGTGCTGACCGAAAAGCTGGACGAAGATCCGCGGTTGATCGCCTGGTCGCCGCAGGGCATCTATTTTTCAGCGTTGGAGAGGACCAGTTCGGCCCTGTTCCGGGTGGAACCGGTCACGCTGGCCATCGAGCGGGTGGCAGGGGACCACCGGTTCTCGGTCTTTGGGGCGTCGTTTACCAGCGATTACCAGCAGGCGGCGTTCAACGGCGCGGCGCCGGGAGAGTTCAGCGAGATCTACACCTCGCGGCTGGCGCCTTTTCAGCCGAAGGCGGTGACTGCGCTGCGCGAGCAGTACAAGGAGTTTCGTCTGGCGCGGCGCGAGGTCATCGAATGGAAGTCCACCGACGGCACTCCCATCGAAGGAGTGCTGATCAAGCCGGCCGGCTACGATGCTTCCCGGAAATACCCGCTGCTGGTGGTGATTCACGGCGGTCCCACGGGCATCGACATGCCGTTCCTGAGTCCCGACCGCACCTATCCGATCGAGCGGTTCGCCGCCAAGGGCGCGCTGATCCTCCTTCCGAACTACCGCGGCTCGGCGGGGTATGGGGAGAAATTCCGGTCATTGAACGTGCGCAACCTGGGTGTGGGCGATTACTGGGACGTCATCTCGGGGGTGGACCATCTCATCGCCAAAGGCTTGGTGGACCGCGACCGGGTGGGGGCCATGGGCTGGAGCCAGGGCGGGTACATCTCCGCGTTCATTACCTGTTTCAGCGACCGCTTCCGGGCGGTTTCGGTGGGCGCGGGCATCAGCGACTGGACGACCTACTACGTCAACACCGACATCCACCCGTTCACCCGCCAGTACCTGAAGGCAACGCCCTGGGAGGACCCGGAGATTTATCGCAAGACCTCACCCATCTCCTACGTGAAGAACGCCAAGACGCCCACGCTGATCCAGCACGGCGAGCAGGACAAGCGCGTGCCGATCCCCAACGCGTACCAGCTTCGCCGGGCGCTCGAGGACCGCGGGGTGCCGGTTCGCCTGGTGGTTTACAAGGGTTTCGGGCACGGCATCAACAAGCCCAAAGAGCAGCGCCACCTGATGGAGCAGAACTACGAGTGGTTCAGCCAGTACATCTGGGGCGAGAAACCGGCGGAGAAGAAAGAGTAGAGGCGGCTCGAGGGCCGGGGGATTCATCAACAGGCCATGGAAGGGAAGGTTATTCCGCCCCTCTCGGTACAGTCGCCCATGGGGTGAACCTCACCCGCTCAGATGAAAATGGCCGCGGCAGGCGGAGGATTGTCCGCGGTTTGCGGGCACGTGCATTTTTGAAAGGGCCACCGCTGGTAGATCAGCTCGGACGGATGCCAAGAGGAAGGGGCTTCATTAGGAATGCCGGGGCGAACGGTCGGCGGGGAGGAGCACAAAAGGCCGGCCTCGTTTGGAGCGGACCGCCCGGAAATCACGCTCATCCAGGGTGAGGACGCGATCGATTCCGAGTCTTTCGGCGGTGGCAATGACGGCGGCGTCCGCCAGGCCCAGGTCGAGCTCCCGATAACGGGCGATCAGTTCACGGCAACGGACCAGGTCGGGCTTGGTGAGAGGTTCCAGGGTGTAGGCGCCGCTGGCCAGACCATCGACAAAGTCCAGTTCGGCGTCCACTCCGAGATGGACCCGGAGCAAGTAGTCCAGCTCCCCCAGGATGGCGCAGGGGACGATGATCGGTCCGGGCTCGTCCGCCAGGACGGCGCGCACATCGGTGTGATGGCGATCATCGGCGTCGTAGAGTGCGTAGATCGCCCCGGAATCAGCGACTACGGCCATCGCCGGCCCTTGGCCGCGCCGCGCAGGATGTGCTCGGCGCGCTCGGAGACATCAGAGAGTCCGCTGCGATATTGACCTACGCCTTTGGGCTGGATGCGGACAGAACGGCGGGTGTAGCGAGCAATGGCCTGGCGGATGAGATCGGCCTGACTTCGGCCACGAGAATCGGCAAGCTGGCGCAGGGCGAGGGCCAGCTCGGGGTCCAGATAGACGGTCGTCTTCACCATAGGGCCTCGAGGAGTAGGGTACCATACATGGCAATCGGGGCAGGGCAGTCTCGTGAGATGACTCATAGGCAACTGGAGGATAAGGCTGGAGCCTAGTCCTACTTGGCGAAGGTGAGGCGGATTCCGGTGGTGAGCAACACGTCGTTGCGCTGCCGACCGGGGACCGGGTTGCTCAGGAAACGGTTGCTCAGGCTGACCTGCCAGGCCAGCCACTTGCGGAGGGTGGCGACGGCCGAGGTATCGAAGTTGATGCGGTAGTTTCCCCGGTTGGTCACGTTCGGGTAAAAGGCCAGCTTCTCGCGCAGGGAGAGGCTCGCCGAGAACTTATGGGTGAGCTCTTCGCCGATCAGGGCCTCGCCGGAGGTTCGTTGGAGGCCGGTGGCGAAGAATTCCCGGTTCAGCGAGGCGCCGCCGTAGAGGTCCAGGGTGGTGGCCTCATTCTTGAGGGCGCGGTATCCGAAGCCGCCCGCCGGGGCAAAACGAAGGTCCAGCTTCTGAAACTCGTCGAACTCGAGATCCACCGAGCCGAAGGCAAAGGCCTTGGGGCTGACG
>Ga0315280_10008932_pt1 | contig 13022 bp, 15 predicted proteins | sample YL17G06_40_MG_FD_203697 | JGI IMG/M metagenome (GOLD analysis project Ga0315280, IMG submission 203697) | Sediment microbial communities from Yellowstone Lake, YNP, Wyoming, USA - YL17G06_40 | ecosystem: Environmental > Aquatic > Freshwater > Lake > Sediment | place: USA: Wyoming | collected...
CCAAAACAAATTGCAGAAAGAAGGCAAGTGAGTAAAGCCTACTCGATTTGCAATACTACTAATGCAAAAATTGCAGTCGAAACCATAAGAGCAATGATCGAGCGACTCAGTGAGAAAACATCGGTTCCATGTCCACGATGGCTCTATAAGTCAGGAGAATGGTTACGAGACTTGTTGTAACATCTCACTAAAATTCTTACCAATAATATCAAAAACAGAGAAAATGAAGATTTGCGGGGTATCTCTAAACCTTAATATTTAAGGTTTTTATTGTAGGTCTATGGTTTTGAGTGATTTGTAGGATTCCTCAATCATTTTCTCTATGTCTAGCTTTTTTTCGGCTTCTATCACATCTTGAAGGTCGGCTGATGTTGCTGGCTTACTTGGAGCCGCTGTGCAGCCCTTCGCCTCCTTAATTGAAACTTCGAATGTTCCAATTTTTCGCGCCAGCCCCTCTGTTTCTGTCTTATCAAAGCCTAGAATCGGTCGATGAATCGGATACTTTGTCGCTGCTGACGTTAACACTCGTAGGTTTCGAAGTGTTTGGCTCGCCTGTTCTCCTATGGCTTCTCCGGTAACTATGCCTTCTGCGCCTTCCATGTCCGCTATTATTTCGGCTATGCGGTACATCATGCGTTTGCATAGGAGGCATGTGAATCGTTCTGGGCATTTTTCCTTGAATTCGGCGAGGTTTTGACCATGCGAGATTACGTATACTCTATTTGAGAAGCCTATTGCCCAATCGAACAGAACCTTAGCGGTGTTTAAGGCTCGGTTAGTTGTACTTTCGTCCGTGAACGGAGCGTTGTCAAAGTATATGGGAACTATGGGGCATCCTCGTTTCATGGCTAGCCAGCAAGCGGCAGGGGAGTCTATTCCTCCGCTTAGTAGGCAGACGGCCTTAGGCTGGGTGCCGAGGGGTAAGCCTCCAGCTCCCTTAACCACGGCTGTGTGTAGGAAGGCGCTTTCTTCCCTAATTTCGATTCCCAGTTGAACGTCTGGATTTTCTAGGTTAACCTTTAAATCTAGTTCAGGGAGTTCAGCCAAGATTCGACGTCCGACTTCTTGGCAAACTTTTAGGCTATTGTAAGGGTGTTTTCCTATTCTTTTGCATTTAACTGCGAAACTATTTCCCTTTTGGAGTGTTGAACGCATTAAAAAGGGTCCTTTAGCTGTTATGTCGTTGAGTTTTGAGGTGGTCTCTAGGGCTGGGGAAAGGGAGGAAATTCCGAACACCTTAGAAAGCTTTAGGGAAGCGTCCGTCGCCATTGGGGTCTTCACGTATAGCCTTCCATATTTTCTAACAATCTTGTCATAGCGAATCTTGTGGTGTATCAACGCGCTCTTAATGTTGCGTAGGAGGAGGCGCTCGTAAATTTTCCTTGTCCAAACGCCCTTTATTCCTATTTCTCCCCCAAAACGAACGATAACAGAATCCAAACTCTCAGGCCCATTTTTTTCATTTTTAGGAAGCGGTTCAGCGGCTCGATCAGACTTCAAGGGAAATCACCTTTCTACTGATTATAGTTCGAATGCTCTTTGTTTGCTGTCTTATATAAAAGGGTCTCATTTATTCTCTTTTTAACTTTCTAGTCCAACTTATCAAACTATGAAGTAATTCTCTTATTATTTCCCTTGTTTCCTTATCTTTTAATTTGCCGTTTTCATCAATTTTTTCGTGCGCAAATGCCACAAAGACTTCTGGCCTGTTAATTGGGTGCATGTTAAGGGAAACGCAGACTTGACGTAGATGATATTGCGCCCTCGCAGTTCCAATCCTTCCGGGAGATGCACCCATTATTGCAACAGGTTTATCTTCAAAGGAATTGTCTCCGTAGGGTCTTGAAGCCCAATCTATGGCGTTTTTTAGAACACCTGGCATTGAGTAGTTATATTCTGGCGTCACGATAAGAATTGCATCTGCCGCTCTGATCTTTGCCTTAAACTCCTTAACTTTTTCTGGCATTCGATTTTCTAAATCCTGATTAAAAGGCGGAATTCCTTCGAGGTCAAAGATTTCAAGTTTTGCGTCTTTTGGCACTAATTCCATAGCTGCACGTAAAATTGCCTTATTGTAGGAATCCTTTCGCAAACTACCAGCAAAACCGAGTATAGCTACTGGATTTTCCATAATTCCCATATTTCCATTCTTTCGATTTATATCATTTCCGTGTCAAACAATGTCTCTCAACATTGCATTTCATGTTATGAAATAAGCACTAATTTTGTCTATGGAGCCGGGGATGGGATTTGAACCCATGTGTAGCGAGTCTGCAGCCCGCCGCCTGAACCGCTCGGCCACCCCGGCAAGCCAAATTGAAAGGATGCTTTCAAAAGGTTATAAATTTTCTTCAGTTATTTTTGGGATAAGTCTGGGCACATGTTACAGCCTTCTGGAAGTGGTATGAGATCCTTATGCAGATCGCAGATAACGTTCTGGTTTCTCAGCGCCATGCATAATCTGCAAAATGTGAGCATGGCGTCTGTGGCAGAAACTTTCCCTTTAGCTATGCCTTGAGCCATTTCGCTGGCCGTCGATTGAACTAAAGACACGGACTCAAGTTGCCTTATTCTCTTGTCTCCTCGTTTAGAATATAAATAATGACTTATAGTTGCCTGTGTGGTCCCAAGCTTTTCAGCCGCGGCTACTTGGGAGAAATCGTATTTCTCGATGAGTTCCTTAGCCACTAGAGACCGAAAGGCGGGTAACACATACCGAACCACGAGTTCGCATGGCGGTCGCAAGCACATCCCCAAACCTATAACAACGTTATAACTTATAAGGAATGTATTTGGAAAAAGGTTATTTAAACATTTTTGGGAAAAGGGACTAGACTTAGGGCACTTAAGCACCACGCGGCAAAAACTGACAAATAACATCGTGTCGATGATACATTGCAAAGGCGCAAACTTAAAGAAGACAATGTAGGCACGTTCGTCAATCAAAACCCTTATATTCGCAACGTCTATTTTATTCGGGCTTTAAGGCAATGGAAGGCTAAATATGAGCGAAAAACTTGCTAATCCAGCGCCACTTGGATTATTAGGTTTTGGAATGACTACAGTGCTCCTGAACTTGCATAACGCGGGCCTTTTTTAAACTGAACAGTATGATTTTGGCGATGGGCCTAGCCTACGGTGGACTCGCTCAAATAATCGCTGGGATAATGGAATTCAGAAAAGGCAACACGTTTGGCACAGTAGCATTCACCTCATATGGTTTATTCTGGTGGTCTTTAGTGACTTTACTCATCTTTCCAAGGATTAGCTTCTGGAATGTCGGTTCGACGTCTCCACTCCAACAATCGTCTGAAGCTGCAATGGCTGCGTACTTCTTCATGTGGGGGCTGTTCACTTTTGCAATGTTCTTCGGTACGCTGAAAGCAAATCGTGCACTTCAATTCGTGTTCATGAGTCTAGCAATATTGTTCTTTCTGCTGACGATTCGAGACGCCTTTGGAATCGCTGGACTGTTTGGTCAGGCTGTTGGAATTGAAGGCATAATTTGCGGCTTCAGCGCCATTTATTTGGCGCTCGCAGGAGTCTTAAATGAAGTTCATGGGAAAACGGTTCTACCCGTTGGGCAAGTGGCGAAATATTTAGCCCATTCGGAGCCTTTAGAGGTTTGAAGTAATATCTATTTTTTTCATTCAGCACCTTTATATGACCCACTAAATTATAGGTTGGTGACACAGCAGTATAGCCCATCATGGTCGGAAACCAAGTGAAAGAGGAACAGGAATCGCCGTCAGCTCCATTACTCCTAAGGCTCTGCTCAGAAAAAACTACATTCGAAGTTCAGATGCAACAGAGAATTCATTTTAACATGGACGAAGTTAAGCGATTATTCGAGGCAAAGAGTAGCTACGAAATAATGGTGCACACCCTATACATCCTAGTTCTAAAAAACAAAAAAGGGACGGAAGTAACGCTCTCTAAGAACGGAAGAATGCTGATTAAACGGGTCTCAGACGAAAAAGAAGCAAGAGCAGTTGCGCAGGATGTGCTGCAAGTAGCCCTAAAAGCTCAGCAACCGCCACAATAAGGAGCCTTAGGAAAGCTTATTGATTATGTCCTTGAAGATGTCTATAACGTAGCCCAATTGTTCTTTAGTCAGCCCATACGTGGACAAGTCGAAGCTCTTGGTTTTCCCTGCTTTGATGCCAACGATTTTCCTCTTTAATAGCTCCTCATAGAGGAAGTATCCCCTTCTCTTATGTTTCTGAGCTATTTTGTCTATGGCTGGCGTTTCGAATCGTATCAAATCGTGGTTGTGGGGCTTATCTCCAAGCTGCCGAATTTCGCCCAAAGACTCCATTTGACCGCTAAACCATCTAGCCTTCTCCACCTCTTCGTCCCAATGCTTAACTCTCTCCTTAACGTATGGGAAGGACGCCATCAAAACGAGTGCGCTTGTCCCCCTCGCCGAGCATCCAAGAATCTCAATGGGCTTCACCTTGTATTTTTGCGAAGCCTTTAGGACTTTACCCTTCCACTCGTCACGTATGGCAAGTATTCCAACGACGCCGGCTCCAGCAGCCCAGCTTTTATGTCCAGAGCAAGTAATGAAGTCAGCTAAGAAGCGCTTTCCATTTATGGGCATTCTGCCAGAAGAGTAAGCCGTGTTCAATAGGAATGGCACATTGTATTCTTGGCAGATTTTTCCAACTTTTTCAGCGTCAACCAAATTGCCGTAGGTCCAGTCGACATGTGTTAGCAAGGCGAGGGCTGGCAGTTCCCCATTTTCTTTCTTCGCCTTCTCAATGGTGCTTGCATATTCTTCTGGACGAATTTTGAATTCGGGATAACCCATGCTTGGAACCTCGTATATTTTTAGTCCAGCCCTCTCCGCAGCCACATAACTAGTGTAATGCCTATTCTCGTCCACTACTATGGCTTGTCCCGGCTCAGTTATGGCGTGCATTACGGCGAATTTCGCCTCTCTGCAACCATGCGTTAAGATAGCCATGTCCATTCCAAGAAAATCAGCGGCTTCAGTGAGGAAGTCGCATATTGGCGGCTTCTTAATGATGTGTAGAGTTCCGAGGCAGTAGTCGCATGTGGAGTAGCCATCAATGTAAGATGTGGCGATCTTTCTGGATTCGGCTGGCACTATTCCGCCCCGCTGCAGAGGCTCCAAATTAATGAAGAGTTCTTCCCGCGCCCTCAACTCTAGCCTTATGTCCTTACTCATTTTATCTCCCCTTCAATTTCGTCTAACGTCTTCCGCACTTTGTTGAGTATAGCCTTCGCTTCTCCCTTCTGTTCCTTTGTTAAGTTATGGAACGGCGCCGTCTTCCTCCAAATTTCCCGCAAATCTTCTAAGGCAAATAGGGCTTCGAACGTTTTTTCCACAATCTTCGTTGTCATGGCTATCAACTCCGCTCATCCTTTCTTAATATTGGTTGATCCGCTTTTAACGTTGAAGCTTTGGAGCCGGGGAAGGGAATTGAACCCCCGTAAAGCGGTCTGCAGCCGCTTGCCTAAGCCTCTCGGCCACCCCGGCGAACTTTTACATTTTAGAGAATTTTGGATGTTTATTAAGGTCTTCGTGGGTGCAAGTTTTGCCCCTTATATCTATAGTACTTTCTTCTCAAGTCGTCTAGGTTCGGCTTCTCTTGAACTGCCTTATGTTCCCTAAGGTTTCTTATTGCGTATTTCACGGTTCTTTGGGGCAAATAAGTCTCTTTGATGAGTTCCTTCTGCGTCATCCAGCCGTTCAATTGCAAAACTTTGAGCACTAGCTTCGTGGCTGGCGAAAGCTCAACTTGCCAGGCAAACGCTATCCCTCATGTGAGCCACCACCATTCATAACGCCGTTATAAACTTATAAAAGTTACGCTCAACTTGGAGATATGGTAAAATTATAAGGATACGTTTACAATTTGATGATTGAGGATTAGAAATGTGTGCCAGACGCGCAACCGAAGAACTCTCAGACGAAGAACTAGAATTTTACTCAAGACAAATCGTCCTTAAAGAAATAGGATACGAGGGCCAACTAAAACTCAGAAAGGCTAAGGCTTGCATAGTGGGCTTAGGAGGGCTCGGCTGCGTCATAGCCACGCAATTAACCGCTATGGGTGTTGGACACCTGCGCATAGTTGACAGAGACATCGTTGAACTTTCGAATATGCAGAGGCAACATCTCTACAGCGTGGACGATGTAGGCTATCCTAAGGTTGAGGTTGCAGCCAAAAAATTAGATGCCCTAAATCCCCATGTGAAAATTGAGCCTCTGTCGCTTTCTCTGAACTCTGACAACGCCGAAGACATAATCAAGGGAGTGGACATCGTAGTCGACGGATTGGATCGCATGGAACCCCGCTACGCCGTCAACAGGGCTTGCGTCAAACTTAAGGTGCCCTACGTGTTCGGGGCGGCCATAATGACTTTTGGAAACGTTTCCACCATAATTCCGGGCGAAACACCTTGCCTCGAATGCTTTTACGGCAACCTAAACGATGAACTGCTTCCCACATGCGCCGTTGTTGGTGTGCATCCCTCAATTGTAGGCGTTGTAGCAAGCATGGAAGTAGCAGAAGCCATTAGACTACTTATGGGAGAGAAGCCCCGCTTAGCGAATAAACTGCTCTATTGCGACATAGGATACATGACTGCTGACGAAATAAATGTCGCCCGCCTAGAAGACTGCCCAGTCTGCGGAACGAAACCCCGCAGCCAACCAAAGCCCCTCAAGCGAGAAACGGTTGAAGAAATCTGCGGAAGAGGAGAAAAAAGAACCTTCGTTATTACGCCAAAGAAAAATCTGGAATTGAACATGGCAAATTTGCACAAGCTCCTAAAGGATAAAGGCTTTAACATCAAGGTTAAGGCTCGATTAGGCATAACCTTCAGCCCTAACCGCAAAGTTGCGGCAAGCATCCTAAAAAGCGGCATAATGATAACAGAAGGAATCAATGAAAAAGAAGAAGCCCTCAAATTGTTTAGAGATGTTACAGAGAGTTTAGGCATATCTTGGTCGCAAATTTAATTTATGGGATGTTGAGGTTGTCGTATTGGGTTATGGTCCATACCTCGCCTCTTTTTTCTATGCGGGCTGTTATTTGGTCGTATTGTTCAGTGGACAGTAGTTCATACCATTCTTGGCTTGTTAGGTCTTCTGGTTTAGCCTCAATGTAGGGGTATGTGCTATTATCGACATTTAAAACTATGTGGGTTGTTCCGTCTTTTACATACTCGTATTTGTTTAGAACCGTGGTGTTTAATTCTACATAGGTGATTTTTCCAAAGAGCCCAAGGAATTCGGTTCGAGTTGATCGCACGAGTTCTTCGCCTGTGATTCCTCCTCCAGTCATTTTTATTGAGATATAATTGATGTCTTGTGCGTCTATGATGGCGAAGCCAGCCAAATAAATTGTTCCTCCCTCCTCAGTTTCACTCCAATAGATTGGGACATACCACGCTAGGCGGAAGACCCCTTCCTCAAATTTAATGGGATAGAGAAGCGGCATCGTGGCATAATAGTATCCGGTTGCGGGTTTAGGCAGTTTCCCCTCAACGACATCCTGAGCCGTTACGCCCGAAATGTAGTTCTCCTTCGAATAATTATAGAAAAATATGCCTTGACGCGTCGCCTTAAATATGCCCGCTAAGGTTCGTTCGCTAGTGACAGGATTCAAGCAAACCATGGCAATAAGGTCGTCAGTGTCAGGATCCAATATATACCGCGTGTCTTCGGACATTTCAACGCGATCTCGGCTCGGCGGAATAATCCATAGGAATCCGCCAGCCCAGTAGTCGAAGGATTCACCCCTTCGGAAATTGCCCCACTCATTTATCATGTTTTCCAGCCAGTCTTCGTCATAAACTTGGGTGACCCAGCTCGGCACGTCGGAGAGCTTTGAGTATTCACTAATGACTCCTCCATTTTGATCATAAATCAATAGCCCCTGATATTGGCGGATGAGGTCGAAGCCAACCAAATACCTCGCGAGGACGTAATTCAGCTTGCCCGTGACATTATTCCAAGACGGATAGGCGACGCCATAGCTATATCTGGTGTCAGCTAAGTAGGATTTGAATTTGATGTTCCGAGTCCACCATAGTCCTTCTCCAATTTGGAACTCTTCATGAATTATTTGCGGCGTAGCAGTGGGGTCAGTTGCATTTATTACAACGAAGCCCTTCACGTAGTTTTCGGCTAATACGTTGGTTGAGCCGATCACGGCGACCCAGACCAGTCCTCTCCCGTCCATAGTTTTTGTGATGTGGCAACCCAAAAGCTTAACGTTGCTTCCGAACTCCGACATGCGCTGCCGCGCCACCGAAACCGCCAACTCCTCAGTGACCAAACGAACCATGTTGTCTGGAATTGGTTCACTGAAAGGCAGTCCAGAACCCGCCTGAATTAGGCTTTTAAAATAAAATGCGTTGCTCACCCTTTGAACCTGCGAAAAAACAACGCCTATGGAAGAGCCCAACAAAAAAATTGCCAAAATTAAGGCGGAAACTTTTGCACTAAACCGAGGCTTCGGTCTCCGCCTCAATCGAGAAGTATAGAATCTTTCCTCGGTTTCTTCTAGGCGGGGAACTTGAAAAAGCATCTCAAACAGGCCTACCAAAAATCGCCAGAAAATAAGCCAATAAAGTAAAATGCTTTCTGGAGTCAGACTAGCCGCATATATGTAGAACAGAAAAAGTCCAAAGAGAAGCGAAACAATTCTGGAACGCGACAAGAGCCTAGCCTTTTCTAGGGAAAAAGGCAAATAAAAAACAGCGGCCCAAACTAAGAACCATACGAAAAGATTCATTTCCCCCTCACCACCATTAATCACTCATATTTTATTACTTTTTCTTATAAGCATACGCCATTTTCCGTCTTTGTCCTTTGCCATTTTTTCGAGTTGCATTCCCAGTTCCTTAACTGCCATAATTATGTCTGTCTTTGCCTTTTCATCTGTTCCTATCACTTCGAGAACCTCGCCCTTCTCCATTTTATCTAGGGCTCTTCTAGTCTTTATGAGGGGTATGGGACAAACTTCTCTGCTAAAATCGAGGACCACGTTTGGCTTTACCAGTTTAGTCACTGCTCTCTAGATGGGTTAATTTTCACTTCTTTTATGGTTGGTAAGCCCTTAAGCCTCTCGTTTACTTCCTCGAGGATGTAGTTTTCAAATTCGCCTGCCCGCGAGGTGTCTAAGTCTATTTCAATTTTGCCCTCCGCTATCCTTATTTCCTTAAGCATGCCCGTTGAAACAATGTCCCTCCCTAATTTTGGGTTCATAACATGCCTTAATCTGCTCCTAACAAAGCTTTCATCCACTTTAGGAATTTTCACTAAGCCATGCTTCTCCTCATAAGCCCTAATCGCCGACTGTAAGCCATCAACCGAAAGCACAGCGCAGTGCATCTTCATTGTGGGCAAGCCGCCGATTTCTTCGGCGATTTCCTTGAAGGTCAGTTTCTTCGCCTCTTCAATGGTTTTTCCCTTAACCATCTCCGTCATTAAGGATGTGGTGGCTATGTTCGCCGCGCAGCCGTAGGAAAGAAACTTAATGTCCGTTATTTTATGCGAGTCCTTATCGATCTTCAAGAATATGGTGATCATGTCTCCACACGCTAGGCTGCCCTCAGTTACTTTAACGTCGGCGTCAGAAATCTCCCCCACGTTTCTCGGATTCTTGAAAAGCTCCATGAGTTTAGGCGAATACATACGCTCATAAATCGAAGACAATGCCCATTTCACCTCCCAACAGGGCTTATTCCCCTAAGCTGCCCCACCACATCCTTCACGTTTTCAATGGTGTACTCAATTTCCTCCATAGTGTTAAACTTGCTTAAAGAGAATCTAACAGAGCCGTGGGCGTCTTCATGTTTTAGTCCTAGGGCGAGGATCACGTGACTAGGCTCTAAGGTTCGGCTGAAGCACGCTGAACCCGTTGTAACAATTATGCCTCTCATGTCTAAGTGCAAGAGAACAGACTCGCCTTCCACGTACTTGAAGGTTATATTAGCATTGTTGCAGAGTCTTCCCTTTCCTCTTGGGCCGTTCAGCCTTGAATTCGGTGTTTCAAGCAAGCCGTCTATCAGGCGGTCTCTAAGCTTTTCCATGTGGGCTATTTGTTTTTCATCTGCGAGTTCAACTGCTTTTCCGAAGCCAACGGCTCCAGGAATGTTTTCAGCTCCAGACCTTAAACCGAACTCTTGATAAGCTCCTTCTAGGAGCGGCTTTAGGCTTACGCCCTCTTTTACATATAGGGCGCCTATTCCTTTTGGGCCATGAATTTTATGGCTTGAAATTGAAAGTAAGTCTATTTTCATTTCTTTAACGTTAATTGGAAGTTTTGTGAAGCTTTGCGCGGCGTCCACATGGAATAAGGCTCCTTTCTCTTTGCATATTTCTCCTATTTCCTTAATGTCTTGTATGGTTCCTATCTCCTGATTTGCATGTTGAATGGAAACCAGTAAAGTTTCTTTACTGATCTCATTTTTCAACTGCTCTAGGTCCAAAAAGCCTTCTTCGTCGACGTTCAAATAGCCCGCCTTAAAGCTCTGTGTTTTTTCCAGCGACTTAACCACATTCAGTACGGATGAATGCTCAATTTTCGATGTTATTAGATGTTTTTTCCCTTTGCTGGCTAAGGCTAAACCCTTTATTGCCAAATTGTTGCTTTCAGTTGCCCCAGAAGTGAAGACGACTTCCTGAGGCTCAGCTCCAACGCTTCTTGCAATGGTTTCCCTAGCCTCTTCTAAAGCCTCTTTAGCCTTTAAACCAAAGGAGTGGCCGTACTCGGTGGTTGGCAGCCCATAATAGTCTAGGAAATATGGCTCCATGGCCTTTATGACTTCTGGTTCCGTCCTAGTAGTAGTTGCATTGTCTAAGTAAATTGGTTTTTTCATGGGTAAATGTCAGCAATAACACTGTTATATATTTTATCGTTTAAAGGCATATTGACGATTTGCCGTGGCTGTTGTAGCAATTTTAAGAGCTTAATAGTATTACTAAATGATAAGATTTTAATACTCTTTCTACACATCTTTAAATTGTAAATGCAATAATCAGGTCGGCAAAATCCATGGATAACCGCAGCAAAAGATTGAACTCAAAAATGATTGCTTTTATACTAATTATGAGCGCCGTCGCTAACGTTTTAGGTTTTATGGCAGTCCCCATTGGTGCGATTAGCATACATTTTATGCAATTGCCCATAATTCTCACGGGGCTATCCTTAGGCCCTTTAGCAGGAGGCTCTGTTGGATTCGTTGGAGCAATAGTTATGGCCCTTACTACTCCCAAGGGAGTTAACCCCTTCATTCCGCCAGGAAACGCAATTCTAGGTTTCTTCACTGGGTTGTTTTATTCTCGTCTTAAAAAAGCAACGAAGAGGCCTATCGTGCCTCAACTTGCGTCAGTCCTACTAGCCTTCATTATTCAGGCTCCTTATACCTATGTGACAGACGTTTACCTTATGGCTATGCCTTCACTCGTTGTGCAAGTCCTTCTCATTACGCTATTTATTGAGGATCTAATCAGCGTTCTGATTTGTCATTTCATACTTTACCGAGTTAACATAGCCGAAATTCTACGTTAAAATGAAGGGACTATGAAATGTTGGAGCATCTACAAGGGGCGGACCCGAATATAAAAGATTCCATAAAAAGAGCAGTAGAAATCCACGGACATTTAGGTCCTTTCCTAGTTTTCGGCTTAAGGATGGGGTTAATGGCTGAGAAACTTTTGGGCGAAAAAGCTCAGAGCTGTGAATTTAAAGCCATAAACAAGATTCCCTATTTATGCACGGTTGATGGAATAAGGGCTATTGTTGGAGAGAACGCCGTAACTATTAAAGAGGGAAATGGAATAACCGCCACCTTCCGTGGAGCCAACGGCAAGCAGACAATTATAAAAGTAAGGGAAAACGTGATGAGAAAGTATGCTAATGTGGCTTGGGAAAAATGTGAGGAAAGCGCCTACGAGGTTTTAAGGGAAAAAGAAGAGAAACTCTTCGAAGCATGTTAAATTATCGCCATTCCATTCTCCAAACAGGAGTTAAAACTAGAAGGTCAGTTCTCTTTAATTCGGCGGTAATGAATTGTTTAACGTCCTCATCCCTAATGCAGGCTTCTCCCTTCTCGGTGAAGACGACGTGAATCTTCGTCTGCCTTAATGCCTCTCCCTGAGCACAGTCTATAAATATGTATTGTTTGTCTTCAAAGGCGAAAACAAGCCTCAATGCTACAGGCGGATTTGAAAGTGGAGCCCTCTGCAGAAAGTAGAGAATGCTCTTTGGGTGTAAAGCCGTTGCTAATTCTTTAAATTCATCTCAAGTCTTTAAGCGAACGATTTTTCCCAATTATAGAGCCTCAACATTAAAGGTCAATAAAAATCATCCAAATTCATGTTCAAACTTTAATTTAGCTTGTCTCCGATGCCTGCTCACCTGTTTCCTGCGACGCGAATGCAAGATTATCCACAGCATCCACCCGAACTGTTTTTAGTCGGCTTGTCACGATAGCCGAAATAATCTCGGCTTAGAGTCCTCCAACTATAAGGCCGAATAGTAGTCCAGAAAGAACTGCGGAAACGAAAGCAAGGACTCCGTAGGTTATCACTATCTTCCAGCCAACTATCCTAGAGGTTGAAAGGGAGTTTGCCATGTCATAGGGTTGACCCATTAACCACGCTACTGTTGCGCCAGGACGCAGCCCCAATTGCACCAGCGCTTTGGCCATTGCAACCTCTACTAGTGTTGAAGTATAAAGAGGACCAGCCAGTATTGCTGTATATACGACACCCATGGTTTGCTTCTTTTATTGATGGTCATACTCATGCTGTATCACCGCAAACTGCCCTTGAATCTGCGTATCAGATACACCTTGACCGAGTCGTTGATTAAAAACGACACGATTAGAGTATAGCCCAAGATTGCGAGTACAGGCATGTAGCCGAGTGGAGCAAGCTCTAAGAAGCCTAAGGTCGAGATCGCAGACACTAACAGGATTTCCATGGCGACTGTGATGCCTAGGAAATTGCTGGGTCGCGACTTCCAGAAATGATT
>Ga0315280_10008933_pt1 | contig 13020 bp, 13 predicted proteins | sample YL17G06_40_MG_FD_203697 | JGI IMG/M metagenome (GOLD analysis project Ga0315280, IMG submission 203697) | Sediment microbial communities from Yellowstone Lake, YNP, Wyoming, USA - YL17G06_40 | ecosystem: Environmental > Aquatic > Freshwater > Lake > Sediment | place: USA: Wyoming | collected...
GGGCAGGGACGGCACATCGCTCCCGGGTGAGAGCGCCGCGGCCCCCGCGTTACATGCTGGTGATGCCCTTGAGATAGCCCGCGAAGCGAGGGGTCTCGACCATGGCGTCCTGGCCGGGCTCCTCGTACTCGATGGAGAGGAAGCCGCGGTAGCCGGCCTTGCTCATGATCTGCTTCACCCGCCGGTAGTCCACCCAGCCGTGCTCCTTGCCGAAGCGGCTGGTGGGCTTGGCATGCGTCATGATGGTGTAGGGCGCGGTCTGCTCGAACTCGGTGTACGGGTCCTCGGAGTAGTTCCCGAAGTCGAGCAGCGCGCCGACCCAGTCGGACCCGACCGCCTTGAGGACCTTCACCAGCCCGTCAGCGGTCCCCGTGAGGCCGCCGTGGTTCTCCAGCCCGATCATCACGCCAACCTGCTCGGCCACGGATGCGCACTCCTTGAGGCCGGCGACGGCCCAGCCAAACGCCTCCTGCTCGGTGTGCCCCTCGGGCGCGGGGCCGGCGAAGACGCGCAGGCAGGGCGACCCCAGCCGCGTCGAGATATCCAGCCATTCCTTCGTGAACTCGATGTGCTTCTTGCGCTCGTCATCGGTACCATTGCAGAAGGATCCGCCGATGGCCGTGCCGGCAAGCGCCAGGCCGCCCTTCAGGAGGCGGCGCTTCAGGCTGTTGAGATACGCCTTTCCGGTCTCCGGGAAGTAGTACTGGGTCAGCTCGACGCCATCCAGGCCCATATCGGCGCAGACGTCTATGTATTGGTCGAGCGTGAGCTTCTTCTCGCGGAAATACGAGTTGAAGGTGTAGCCGGCGCAGCTGAGTTTCATCTGTCCATCTCCTCCCTGGGGGTCTGGCAGTGGTTATTCGCAGCGGCCCGGTGGATACCTTCAGACTAACGCGATCTCCGGCAGCAACGCGAACGCGGAAGGAGACCAGCCCGAGAGGTGCAGATCTCGGCGCCGCGAGAATGGCGCTCCAGCCCGTCAGCAGCCCACGGCGCTGGAGAGCGCGGCGAGTATGTGCTGGGGCGAGGCGGGCTTGTGAAGGTAGTTGCTGACGCCGAGGGCCCGTACCGCCGCCTCCTCGTCGGGGTCGGTGCGGCCGGTGAGGACGACGACCGCCAGGCCGCTGCGCATGACATTGCGCAGGAAGGCCAGCACTGAGACCCCGTCCTCTAATGGCAGCCCGAGATCGAGAAGCACGACGTTGGGGCCATCGGGCTCGGGAGCGGTGAGCGCGACCATGGCGGCGACGCCGTTGCGAGCCGGCACCACCTCGTAGCCGTGCCTGACGAGCAGGTCGGTCAGTACGCTGAGGACCTCGGCCTCGTCCTCGACCACGAGCACGCGCGTGGAGCTGGCAGCCGTTTTCTTCGTTTCATCCCCGGATGGCATGCAGGCGTCCCTCTGGCGACATGGTCACCTGGGCCGCAGCAGCGGCGCTCAGAACGGGAACTCAGCGAGCGAGCCTCGCAACGCCCGGCGAAGCGCCAATAAAACTACCGTCTGATTCCCCCACCCTGTGGCGAGCACCTCTCACCCCGACACGGGGGCGCCCGGAATCGTTACCGGGCAGGAGCAGACGTGGTCTTTCGGTCCTTGCTGAGCACAGACTCGACCACCTCCAGCAGCTTTCGCGCGGAGACGGGCTTCGCCAGGAATTCGCTGATCTGGAGGCCGCGGGCGGCGATATCCGCCTCCAGGTCCGGCCGGCCAGTGAGCACGATGACCGGGAGGCGGTTGGTAGCTCCGCTCTTGCGAAGGATGGTGAGGAACTCGATGCCCCCGTACTGCGGCAGGCCCAAGTCGAGCACGATGAGCGCGGGACTGCAGCCGTTAGGGGCCATAATGGCGGCGATGGCCTCGCTCTCGTCGGAGGCGATGCCAACGCGGTACCCGGCCCCTTCCAGGATGTCGCCGAGGAGGGCGCCGATCTCGGGGTCGTCGTCAATCACGAGCACGAACGCGCGCTCCTGCGCGGGCTTGCCGCGCAAGCGGCTCTGGGTCTGAAGAGCGCGCTCGAGTTGCCGCGGCGCCAGCGCCCCCATTTCCACGAGCACCTGGCCGAGTTGTTCCCCGCTCACCTTCTGCCGGTAGAGGGCTTCCTGGATGTCCTCTCGCGTTATCGCTCCGCTTGCCAGCAAGAGCTGACCCAGCAGAGCACACTCGTCATTCTCGCCCATTGTCCGTCCTGGACTGACTCTTGGGTAACTGCTTGCAGTTCCTCTTTTCCATGCTTTTGGCGGAAAAACCGCATTCCGCCTGGCGAAATGGGCGCGCCGGGTCGAGGAGGGGGCTGCGAGCCGGGGAAGCCGCCAGGCGGCATGGGCGGCGGCCGGCTATCTGGCGAGCGACAGGGCGGCTCTGGCTGCGATGGCGATGAGGGCGGAGCCGGGAATGGTCAGCACCCAGGCCCAGACGACGCCGATGGTGACGCCCCAGCGGACTGCGGACAACCGGCGGGCGGAACCGACGCCGACGATGGCGCCGGTAATGGTGTGGGTGGTGCTGACGGGAATGCCGGCCCAGGAGGCCCCGAACAGGGAAAGCGCCGCCGCGGTCTCGGCGCAGAAGCCGTCCACGGGCTGGAGCTTGGTGATGCTCATGCCCATGGTCTTCACGATCCGCCAGCCACCTGCCATAGTGCCGAACGCGATTGAGGCCCCTGCCACCCAGATCACCCAGAAGGGGACGTGGAAGTGGGTCAGATAGCCGTTGCTGAAGAGCAGTATGGCGACGACGCCCATGGTCTTCTGCGCGTCATTGGTGCCGTGGCCGAGGCTGTAGAGGGCGGCCGACAGCAACTGCAGGCGGCGGAAGTAGGGCGCGGTGGCCTTCGGCGAGGTGTGCCAGAAGAGCCGGCTCACGACCGATCGCGCGGCATAGCCCAGCACCATGCCGATGACCGGCGAGAGCACAACGAAGGCCGTTATCTTGACCAGCCCCGAGACCACCAGGGAATCGACGCCGGACTGCACCACCGCCGCGCCGGCAAGGCCGCCGATCAGTGCGTGCGAGGAACTCGTGGGCAGGCCCAGGTGCCAGGTGAGGATGTCCCACACGATGGCGCCGATCAGCCCGGCGAGGATGACCTCGTTGTTCATCACGTTGGTGTGGACGATGCCCTTGCCGACCGTGTTGGCGACGTGCACGCCGAAACCAAACGCGGCCACGAAGTTGAAGAACGCCGCCCAGCCCACGGCGTAGATCGGCCGCAGCACGCGCGTCGATACAACTGTGGCGATCGAGTTGGCGGAATCGTGGAACCCGTTCAGAAAGTCGAACGCGAACGCCACCAGGCAGATGAGAACGACATAGGGGGAAATGGGCATGAACGAGCGTCGCTCAGGTATGCTTCACGATGATGCTCTCGACGATTGAGGCGACGTCCTCGCACTTGTCCAGCGCGTCCTCGACGTGGTCGTAGATCTCCTTCCACTTCAGCGCGTGGATGGCATCGGAGCCCCTGAAGAGCTTCGCGAGCGCGAGCCGGCTGTTCTCGTCGCCGATGTTCTCGAGGCGATGGATCTCGATGCAGTAGTCGAGTATACGGCGAGCGTTCTTCATGTCCTTGAGGCCGTTGACGGCCTTCTGGACGGCGCCGGTGGCCTCGGCCAGCACGGTGACCAGGTGCACCATTTCCTCGCTGGGGGGCCCGGCCTCGTAGAGGTACATGCGATCGGCGGTGGCCTCGATGTCGTCGAGCACATCGTCGAGCGCGCCGGCCAGCGCGTGGATGTCCTCGTGGTCGAAGGGGGTGACGAAGGTGCGGTTGAGGCGGTCGGCAATCTCGTGGGTGGTGATGTCACCCTCATGCTCGACTTCCTCAATCTGCCGCCGGAGGGTCTCTGTCCGGTCCAGGTGCGTGACCAGGTCCAGCAGCAGCCCTGCGCCCTTCACGACGTTCTCCGCGGCCGCGGAGAACAGCTCGAAGAATCGCTCTTCTCTGGGGATGAACCTGAATCTCACGCGTCACGTCCCTGGGGTCTCATGCCGAGTCGGCGCCATACCCGGCGCCAGTTGTAGAGAGGGATTCTGTGAGTGGGAGAGAGGCACCTTCCCGGTCCCGAGGGAGGGCGAGACAACGGAAGAGGAAGGGATAGCGGGCATCCGCTACCTGCGGGGGGATACTCGCGGCACACAACGGCAACGGCGGGATTCCCACGGTTGTGCTCCTCGCGCGGCGACGAGCACTGCCCTCGGAATGACAGCGCGGGGAAGAGGCCCTCCCGCGGGCGGGCCTGCAATCGGCTGTCGGCGGAACGAAGGTTGGCCCAGGCGTGAGAGAGAACTGCTCTGCGGGAGGGATGGAATGACACCGAAGGAGCGGATACGACGCGCGCTGGCGCATGAGGAGACGGACTACTGCCCGTACGATTTCTACCCGGGCGACGATCTCCGCCAGCGACTGGTGGCGCTGACTGGAGATGCGGACTTCGGGATGCAGCTCACGCCGCATCTGGCAGGGGTCGGCATCGGATACCCGGAGACCCAGGAGCGCGTGGATGACCGACACTACACGGACGCGTTCGGGGTCATCTGGGAGGACTCGTTCCCGGGCGAGATCGGGATGGTGCGCAAGCCGATCCTGAAGGAGCCGAGCCTGCGTGGGTACGAGTTCCCGCCCACCGACGTGCCCGGCCTGTTCGACACGATGGATGAGCAGATCGCGCGCTACCCCGACCTGTACGTGAGTTGGGGCATCGGGTTCAGCCTCTATGAACGGGCGTGGACGCTGCGCGGCATCGACAACTTCCTGCTCGACATGGTGGAGCACCCGCAGTTCGCGGACGAGCTGCTCGACCGTATCTGCGAATTCAACCTGGCGCTGATAGACCAGGCCTGCGCCCACTCATTCGATAATGTGCGGTTCGGCGACGACTGGGGATCGCAGCGCGGACTGATCATGGGGCCGAAGCTGTGGCGGCGGTTCATCAAGCCGCGGTTCGCCCGGATGGTGCATCGGGCGGCGGCCTATGGGAGAACGACCTTGCTGCATTCTGATGGCGATGTGGTGGAGATCATCCCGGATCTGATCGAGATCGGGCTCACGTGCCTGAACCCGGTGCAGCCGGACGTGATGGATATCTACTGGGTGAAGAGGGAGTACGGAAGGGACATCGCATTTCACGGCGGGGTGAGCGTGCAGCACCTCCTCCCCGACAGCACGCCGGAGGAGCTGCGGCGAGAGCTGCGGAGGCTAATCCGCGAGGTGGGCGCAGGCGGCGGCTTCATCGCGGCGCCGACGCACAGCCTGGGGAGCGATATCCCGCTGGAGAACCTGGCGGTGATGGTGGAGGAGTTTTCGCAGCAAAGGTAGGGAGTCAGTCCGCAGATTATGCAGATTGGCGCAGATAGGGCCCCGCCTGCGGCGGGGGGTGGCAGGGGCATCTACCTTCGCCAAGGCCTCGGTGGACGAGAGCCCCTGCCCAACCCGAAGGAACAAACGGGAACGGCGGGATTCCTCGCTGCGCTCGGAATGACAACCAAGGAGACAGAGAATGACAAAGACACAGGTTGGGCCGAGCGAGTATCTGACGGAGACGATGCAGGGGCTGGCGCACCCGGGGCTGCTGCTGGTGTCGCTGGATGGTCGGCGGCGGCCGAACGCGATGACGATCGGGTGGGGGTCGATCGGCATCTACTGGGGGAAGCCAATCTTCGTGGCGCCGGTGCGGCCGTCGCGGTACACCTACCAGTGCATCGGGAAGACCGGCGACTTCACGGTCAACCTGCTGCCGCGCAAGCTGGCGGATGTGGCGACGTTCTGCGGCACGGTCTCGGGGCGAGACCATGATAAGTTCGCCGAGGCGCGGTTGACCGCGGCCACGAGCCAGCGGGTGAAGTCGCCCATCATCGAGGAGTGCATTCTGCACTATGAGTGCAAGGTGGTGCACGCTAACGACGTGCTGGCGAAGGCGCTGGCGAAGGAGTTGGTGCGATCAGCGTACCCGAAGGGCGATTTCCACCGGCTGTTCTTTGGGGAGATCGTGAATGTGACGGCGGAGTCGGGGCTGCGGAGGAGGCTGTAGAGGGAGACGGCAGATCCGGAGATGACGCAGATGGACGCAGATGAGGCACGCCTTCGGCGCGCCTCCGCAGGTTGTCGTTCGCTGCGCTCACGGCAGACCTACGCCACTGGGGTACGCGGATGATGGGGCCGGCGAGGTTCCACGCGATCATCAGGGGGAGGGTGCAGGGGGTGGCGTTCCGCGCGTTTGCGGAGGAGCGCGCGCAGGGCTCTGGCGCGACCGGGTATGTGCAGAACCTGGGCAACGGGGATGTCGAGGTGGTGGCCGAGGGGGACAAGGCGCTGCTCGAGGAGTTCCTTGCGGACCTGAGGAGGGGGCCGGTCGGCGCGCGGGTGCGGGAGATGATCGTGAACTGGGAAGTGCCGAGGGGGGAGTTCCGGGAGTTCTCTATTCAGTTCGGGTGGTAGCAACTGTGGCAGGAGGCAAGTGGCTAGGCCTTCGGCCGCCACCCCGGTCGCTCTGGCGACCTAGGGGCTTGTGCCCTACGGACTACGCCACGGGAGACAACGGCCCCGCCTCCGGTGGACCTAGGGGCTCCTGCCCAACTGGCAACAGGCGTATTCCGCCACTGGAGATAGGGCATGCGCAAGGACACGGGTAGGACGGCCGACGACGAGGCACGGTTCGAGCGGTTGATTCAGAAGGCGAGGCGGAACCTGGCGCAGGGGCAGTCGCCGCGGCATGGGTTCTCGAAGGCGGATGCGGAGGCGCTGGCCGCGCGGTATTCGCGGTTCGACGACGTGCGCGACAAGGACGGCTTCTTGGTCGACAGCGCGCTGGTGCTGCACCGGTCGGATACGCCGCGGCCGTGGCTGCACCTGATGTGCAGCAATCACGACCGGGAGACGGGGATCGCGGGCTCGTTCTGGGATGGGACAGGGCTGGGCTTCCTGTGCTATGACAGCGTGCTCGCGGGGCCAGTGACGTCGCACAAAGACACCAGCTACGTTCCCACCGCGCCGCGCAGCTCGGACGTGCGGCAGTTCTTCCTGCGCGAAGAGGTGGACAGGAAGCCGGCGCGCATCTGGGATATGCTGCCGCAGGCGGGGCGGGAGACAGAGAAGTACGCGGGCTACTCGTGCCGGTACGGGGCCGGCTGGGTGACGATCGAGAGAGCGCGCAACCAGATTCGCTCGCAGCTTCGCGCGTTCGTGCCGGTTGACGACCCGTGCGAGGTGTGGACGATCACGCTCACCAACCTGTCGGCGCAGGCCCGGAAGATCCAGCTCTTCACACGGGTGAACTGGGGGCTGGAGAGCCACCCGGCCTACTACTTCGACCCGCGCTGCACGTCGCTGGGCGACCACCTGAAGGACCTGCGAGCGATCGTGGCGTTGAACCGGCACAGGGCGAACGCGCTGCCGCGGACCGGCTTCATGATGTCGAGCGCGGCGTTCCAGGGCTTCGACCTCTCTGGCGAGGAGTTCACGGGCGGCGGGCATTTCCGGCCCTTCCCGCGGACGGTGGTGGAGGGGAAGTGCCGCAACTCGATGGGCCTGCAGCCGTACCTCGGGCTGGTCGGCGCGCTGCAGTTCGACCTCGCACTGCCGGCGCGGGGATCACGGACGCTGCATATCATCGTGGGGCGGACAGAGCAGGAGGCGGAGGACTACCGGCGCCATCTCGCCGAGGTGCGCGCGAAGTTTCTCAGCGGCCGGGGCGTGGAGCGGGAGTTCGCGCGGCTGGAGCAGTCGTGGCGGAGGATGCTGGATCGGGTCTGCCTGCAGAGCCCGGATGCGGAGGTGGATCGGACCTACAACGTGTGGCTGAAATACCAGCAGCACAACACGGCGCGGTTCACCCGCGCGCTGGACCAGATCGGGTACCGGGACGTGCTCCAGGACATGATGGGGATGTGCAGCTTCAACCCGGAGTATGTCCGCACCCACCTGCCGACGGTGCTCAACTACCAGCTCGCGGATGGGCGCGCCATCCGGCAGTTCTTCCGCCACGCGAACACGAACGCGCCCAACGACGAGCGGATGTACGCGGATAGCCCGGTGTGGATCGCCGACACGCTGGTGACCTATCTGGAAGAGACAGGCGACCTCGACCTGCTGAACGAGCAGGTGGGATTCTACGACCTCGCCACCCACCGGCAGGACAACAGCGTGAAGAAGTCGGTGTACGAGCACGCGATGCTGGCGCTGGAGGGGCTGTTCAGGAACCGGGGGCAGCGAGGCCTGTGCCTGATCGGCCACGGCGACTGGAATGACGCGATGGACGGGCTGTCCAAGCGCGGCAGGGGAGTGAGCACATGGGTTTCGGTAGCGCTGGTGTTCGCGTCGCAGAGGATGCTGAAGCTGGCGCAGCATCTGAAGGACCAGCGGGCGGTGGCGCTGCTGAACGAGATCATCACGACGATGACCGCGGCGGTGAACGAGAACGCGTGGGACGGCGATCATTACGTGTTCGGGTTCAATGACGATGGGATCGCGATCGGCTCACAGACGAGCGAGGAGGGCCGCATACATACGGTCACGAACACGTGGACGCTGTTCACGGGAGTGGCGGCCGCGGCGGGGCGCGAGGAGCAGGTGCTGAAGGCGCTGAAGCGAGTGTGGACGCCCATCGGGTTGGCCACGGTTGACATCCCCTACACCATGAAGAGCCGGGAGCTGGCCGGGCGGATCGCGGACATGGTGCCTGGGCAGTTCGAAAACGGGGCAGTCTACACGCACGGGCACTCGTTCATGCTCTACGCGCTCGCCGCGTTGGGCCGCGGCGATGAGCTGTACTCGGAGCTGAAGCTGTCGCTGCCGGACAACACCTTCCCGGACATCGCCACGGGTGCGCCGCACCAGCAGTCGAACTTCGCGGTGGGGCCCTCGCACCCGAACTTCGGCATGAACCTGTACAGCAACTTCACGGGTTCGGCGAACTGGTACCTGAAGACGATGGACCGGATGGTCGGCGTGCTCCCGGACTTCGATGGGCTGCGGATCGCGCCGACGGCGCCGGCGGCGTGGAAGGAGTATCGGCTGCGCAAGCAGTTCCGCGGGCGGGAGTTTCACTTTCATTTCCGGCATGAGAGCGGTCGCAGCGCGGTGTGGGCGGTGATGGTGAACGGTGAGTCGCTGGCGCCGGCGAATGGCGAGTTCAAGGTGCCGCTGAGCGCTGTCAGTGGAAGCGGCCCAGTACATGTGGATGTGTGGATGTAGGGGGCGAAGCAACGGGATGAACGCGGATGGCTTCGGGGTGAGAGATCCCGAAGCACCAGACGCCGCCGGGAGGGGATGAAGGAGCGAGGTTGCGGAAGACGGATTCGCCACAGCACTTGGTCATGCCCGCGGCGCGGCGGCGGCCGTTCATGTTGAAGGAGATCCAGTCGGCGCCGGATCGGGTGGAAGCGCTGCTGCGGGAGGAGGCACGGCCGCTAGCGAAGGCCGTCGAGGGGCTGCGCCGAGAGCATCCGCCGCTGATCTTCATCGCGGGGCGAGGGACGTCGGACAACGCGGCGACGTATGGGCGGTACCTGTTCGAGCATTTCCTGGGGATACCGGCATTGGGGGCCGCGCTGTCGCTGTTCACGCTCTACCCGGCGTCGTTGCACCTGACCGGCGCGCTGGCGATCGGGATCTCGCAGTCGGGGGAAAGCCCGGATGTGGTGAAGGCGCTGCGGACAGCGAAGAAGCTGGGCGCGTTCACGCTGGCGGTCACGAACGCGCCTGAGTCGTCGCTGGCGCAGCTCACGCACCACACCGTTCAGCTGCACGCGCTGAGGGAGCGCGCGGTGGCGGCCACCAAGACCTACACCGCGGAGCTGGTGGCGATGGCGATGATCTGCCAGGCGCTCGGGGGCGGGGTGCCGGAGCGCGAGATACGGGCGATCCCGGAGAGCATTCGCGCCGCGCTGGAGTGCGAGCAGGCGATCGCGGAGGTCGCGCCGCGGTACCGGTACGCACCGCGCTGCGTGTGCCTCGCGCGGGGGTTCAACTACGCGACTGCGCGAGAGACCGCGCTGAAGCTGATGGAGACATGCTATCTGGGCTCGACGGGGATGTCGGCGGCGGACTTCCTGCACGGCCCGATCGCGTTCGTGGAGCCAGCGACGCCGGTGCTGCTGTACGCGGCGGACGGGCCGACGTATCCGTTCATGTCGAGGCTGGCTGAGCGGCTGAAGCGCGAGCAGGTGGCCGTGCTGACAATGACCAACAAGCCGGCCATCGCGCGACACTCGGCGATCACGGTGCACTGCCCGGTGGAGGCGCGGGAGGGGCTGACGCCGATCCCGTTCGCGACGCTGGGGCAGCTATTCGCGTGCTACCTGGCGCTGGAGCGCGGACTGAACCCGGACGCGCCGCGAGGGCTGAGGAAGGTGACGAGAACGTTGTGAGAGGGGAGTGAACCACGGATGAACGAGATGAACACGGATCCTCCCCCGCCCGGAGCAGGAGCGGAGGATCGACTCTGTTCCACATAGGTCGGAATCTCGTACCGGAGAGAGCGCTGATATGCGGACGATGTGGCTGACTGCGGCCGTTCTGGCCGCGACCCTGGTGATCACCGCGACCGATGCCGGCAGCAGGTCTGCCGCGCGAGGGCCGGAGGTGCTGCGCAAGCGGCCGCCATGGGCGCACGTCAAGCCGCCGACGTCGGCGCAGATCGCGGCAGCGAAGAAGCAGGGGAAAGTGAACGTCACACTGGAGACGAGGAAGGGCAAGATCGGGCTTCAGCTCGACGGGAAGGCGGCGCCGATCGCGGTCGCGAACTTCCTGAACCTGGTGAAGGCCGGCTTCTACAGCGGGATGCCGTTCCACCGCGTGGAGCCGGGGTTCGTGATCCAGGCAGGGGACCCGGCGCTGGTGCAGCGGCCGCCGGTGGGATACACGATCCCGGACGAGAAGTCGCCGATGAAGCATACCAAGGGTACCATCGCGATGGCGCGCAGCTATCGCGCGGGGCAGATGATCGCGAACTCGGCGAGCACGCAGTTCTACGTCACGCTCGCGGACACGCCGCATCTGGACCGGATCGGGTTCACCGCGTTCGGCAAGGTGGTGTCGGGGATGAGCGTGGCCGAGAAGATCGCCGTCGGGGACAAGATCGTGAAAGCGAACGTGGCCGGGAAGGCCGGGGGGAAGGGGAAGTAGGGGCCGGAGGGGGTCCTCAGACTGCGCAGGTCGCGGCCGCGCGGGTGATGGCGAGCACATGCGGCGCGAGCCCTGGATGTGTCCAGGGCTCGCGTTCGCTCTCACGGCAGATCAGCTAACCACGGTCTACTTCCCCTTGGGCGCTGCCGCTGGCTTCTTTGGGGGCGCCTTCGGGTTCTCCGCCGCGGGTCCGCCACGCCGGCCCATGCGGCCTGCGTCCATTCCCTGGCCCCGCATCGGACCGCCCATCATCCTGCCCTTCCCCGTCTTCCGGCCTTGCGTCTGGCCCTTGCCCACCTTCCGGCCCTGCATCTGGCCCTTGCCGACCTTCCGGCCCTTCGGCTTGGCGGCGGGGGCCTTGCCTGCCGGCTTGGCGGCCGGGGCCTTGGCGGCTGCGGGCGCCTTGGCCTTAGCCGCGGGCTTCGTCTTCGCCGGCGCTTTTGCGGGCGCCGCGGCGAGGACCGATCCGACCATGGCCAGGATCAGCACCAGCGCGATTAACAACACCAGTCGTCGAGACATGTGGGATTCACCCCCCTTCCGAAGCTAGGCTTCAGCAGGAGTATACAGGAGGCCCGTTCAGCCATATGTCGAAAAATCGCCACAAATCTCCCGGACCGCGCAGCAGTCAGCCCCACCGTGGCGCCAATTCTGACCAAAGGCATTCAGCGGAGGCCAGTTCGCGGGAGATCAACGAACCACGATGTCGGAGCGCCGGACAAGAATGCCGCCTGCGGCGATCTCCTTTGTCGGAATGCCGGGGGAAAGCGAGATGATCTCGGGCCCCGCCGGGGTGGCGATGATCGTGTCCTCGGACTTGGCGCCCGCGATGGAGGGGTTCCACGCGAACGCCTGGTAAGGCTGCACCAGATCGTCGGTGGACTCGATCGCGCGGTAGTCACGGGCGGCATACCCGGTGGGGCCGCCCTGGTGGTGAAGCTGCCACTCCTCAGGGTAGCCCTGGGCGGCGTAGGCCTCAAGCCCCTTCCTGAAGATGTCGCCGATACGGGCGCCGATAGCGGTGGCGGTGATGAAGGCAGCGTCCACCGCCATGACTGCCTCGTGCTTCTTCGCGAGCGCCGGCGGAACAGCGCCGAAGTGGACGATGCGAGTGGCAGAGACGATGAGGCCGCCGCTCCGGCCGCAGACCACGAGCATCACCACGCGCTTGATTTTGTTGGCGGTAGGAATCGGGTGCCGGTACTTCCGAAGCCGGTCATCTGCGGCGATCAGAACCACGATGGGCTGGATGCCGCGGCGGAAGTGCTCATCGGCGAGGGCCGCGGCGGCTTCGTGCTCGGTCATGCCCGGCTCGATGGTCACGCAGGCTTCGCCGATCGCTTCTCCGACGGCCGCGCCCAGCGCGCGGTAGCGCGCCACTTCCTCGGGCGTGAGCGACCAGCGGAGGCGGGCGATGCCCGGGGCGGCGAAGGTCACACCCGCGAGGTCGGTGTCGGACGCGATCCGCTGGCCGGGGGCGAGATGCTGGACGATGGGGCCGAGGTCGTCCTGCCACCAGGGACGGATCTCCTCTGCCAGGCCAAGGCCGTCCATTTCCTCGTCCGTCAGGCGCGAGCGCTCGACGTTGTTGGTGATCAGGGTCGCGCCGTCACGGCGGACGAGCAGCGCGCCGACGCCGGCCTCGGCGGCCATGTTGACATGGCACTCGCCGCCGCCGGTGAACCAGGCGAAGTTGTCGGAGCGGCCCAGGAGCAGGCCGTCGAAGCCGTTGGCATCGAGGAAGGCGGTGACGCGGCGCTGCTTTTCGGCGAGCTCGGGTGAGTTGGTCATGTCAGTCCTCCGAGGGGAAGGTGAAGTGTTCGGTGGCCTGGATGCGGATAGTTCGTCGCGTGTTCGGCGTCACCTTGAACTCGTCGCTGATGCGATGGCCGACGATCCA
>Ga0315280_10008934_pt1 | contig 13019 bp, 13 predicted proteins | sample YL17G06_40_MG_FD_203697 | JGI IMG/M metagenome (GOLD analysis project Ga0315280, IMG submission 203697) | Sediment microbial communities from Yellowstone Lake, YNP, Wyoming, USA - YL17G06_40 | ecosystem: Environmental > Aquatic > Freshwater > Lake > Sediment | place: USA: Wyoming | collected...
TACTGCCGAGAGTGTTACTCGAAGAGAGCACCACCAAGAAGAAGTCGATTTTAGATCAAGCCAACAGCTCTAGTCTAAGATTGGTTTTCTCCCAGTTTCTATATTCTTTTTCCAAATCACTTGAGCAGGTATTGTTCTTTCATACCCCCGGTGCACATAACCCACGGACCTGTAAGCAGAGTGTATCCACAAGAAATAAAATTCTCTAATTCCTAAACTCTAATCAAGAAAAAATCTTACAATTTCTATTTCTTCTCCCCCACTTAGAAATTTAGAATTTTAGAAACTAGTTCCGTTACCTTGATCGATGAATGTGTGAATAAGAGTGGCAGTTGAATAGTGACATCGTAACAGAGAGGTTTCAAAGAACTAAGAGATTGAAAAGAGGAAGGCTTGGTTGAGCTCGAGGAGTTCTCCAAGAATGGATAGTGCACAACGATTGAGACTACTTCTTCAATCGTTTTTCCTTGTGCTTTTTTCTTTTCTCTTCTCTTTCCTTCTTAGTCATTGGTTTCTTCTTAGTGCTTCCCGTGCTCAACGCAATCACCACACTCAAATAGTCAGACCAAGGAATTAAATTTTTGCGCACGCAGAGGGCTAAGGTTTCAAAGAGGTAGACTCAAGGCGCGCGAAGCGCGCACTCACTTGAACATACAAATCATTTAAAAGACGACAGGAGGAAATGTGAAACAAAGAAGGACCGTTAGAAACTAGAAAGTCTTAGATTCTCTTACTCAAGAGGTCTGGTTTAACTTTGGGTTCAAATTCCACACCCCGCGCCAACAAACGCATGCTAATGACAATCAAAAAGCTTATAGTTGCATCGCAAGAATGGAAAAGTCAATAATCAACGGAGACAACCAATGCAAGTTTAGAGTAATACTGTAACGCGCAGTAGAAACCCAAGAGAGACATGCAGCATGCACACGATCAGGTTTTCGGAAACAAGGTGAACCCAGTTGAACCAAAAAAGAGGGTACAGACGCGGCTACCCGGTAGCAGTACTCGCAGGATTGGAAGACGACCGCGCAGTGTTGTGGAAGGTCTTCAGCAACGTAGTCAAACCTGAAAAGACCCTCTGGCTCGACGGAACCTCGAATGACCCAAAAGCCGCATATAACTTTCACGAATCAATCATCAACGCTCTGAGACCCACGCTGAAGGAAGGCGTCAGAAGCATCATCATTGCATCACCCGCGAGGACCAATTACGCCCAAAGATTCATTGATCACGTTCGCGGGCATCACGCATGGCTCGTTCAAGGCCCAAACAAGGCAATATTCTCTGAGGCAACCGGATCCGCAAGCACACTGTCCGAAGTAGCCGCCCTCACAAGAACTCCCATGTTCCATCAGCTGATCAGCGAAACCACCTCAGAGGAAACAGAGAATCTTATTGACCTGCTGGAAAAACGTCTCAACGCTTCAAATCAGAATACAATTATCCTGTACTCACTCAAGGAAACAGAAGACCTGATCTTTGGTCCACAGAAGCCTGGCAGGCCTAAGCCTGAATATCTCGTGCTCACCGACAAATACCTTTCAGACAGTCGTGAAAAGAATAGGATACACAGGCTTATGCAGATCGCCACAAACAGAAACGTCAAAACAAGAATAGTTGAGGCAGAATCAACGGCGGGTCTGCGTCTCACACAACTTGGCGGAATGGTCTGTTTCGCACACCGTGAATAGACAGCGCGCGCGAACTTGATGCGTCTGTTCGATTGACAACATCGTATAGTCTGAACGTTATGTAGGGTTATTCTCTGACTGGACGGGGAATAGTTATCAGGGTCTGTGTTCGCCTCACGCCGCTAAGGCGTTGGATCTTGTCTATTATGTTTCCCAAATCCTTCATTTTTGGGAATTCTATTAGAGCCACAACATCAAATTGCCCTGTCACCTTATGCGCCATTTTGACGCCTTCAATCTTGAGCGCACGCGCTCGTTTGGTGTTGTCAAGCTCAAAAACTTAGAGCGCTCCCTTTGCATCGAAGCCTCTAGGGCAGATCACACTTGATTCTCCCAAACTTACGTTCTGCGTTCTCTTAAAGAACGCATGGCTTCAAGGAAGTTTTCAAACAACGATCCATCGATCTCGCCTTCGGGTTCAACTGTCAACAACCCAACGTATTTCCAATTGTTTCTTATCTTGTCCAAAGCTTCGTAGAACCCGAAGCTCGAGCGCTCTATTGTCCATTTGTCTCCCTTCAAACTTCCGCGCAGATGAACGTTCACGACATTTCTGATTAGCGATTCAAACCTGTCAAGTTCATCGTACAGGGCTGCCCATCTTAAATCCAAAGTTACGTGTTCAAAACGTTTAGCAAGTTCAAATGGAGTACAGTCTTCCAGATGTGTAGGTACGTTTTCAACTGAAGCCTTCACTTTTGGAAATTGCCTCGCCAAATCCAAAAACGCCTTTTCAATGCGGTCTACGGCGAAATTGGTTTTCCACGTATCCCAAAGATGAAAAACACAGACCCTGGCGCCCAACTTTTCTGCTATCAACAACGAATCATATATGACGCGTTTTCCTTTTTCCCAATCCTGTTCCCGGTCGGAACAAAGATAACTTCCAACGTCTCGACTTGCATGTACAGACAGAATTGGCAATTTTGCCTTTTTGACCAACTCTACGATTTGTTCAGCAGTGTATTTCGGAGTTTTCGTCCAATCGGCCCAGTCGGCATCTGTGAGCGGAGGGTTTTCGCTGTCCCATTCGGGTTCAAGCTGCAGCTCAAAACCATCAACAACAGACTTTATAAAAACCCTTTTCAACACTTCAAGGGTGCCGAGGAGATCATAATACTCTTTGTCGCCAAACCCAGCAATGGGTGCACTGGAAGCCGAGATCAGGTTCGTCATGTATACGCTCCTAGTTTACCTGCGAACCCACTTCTCTCACACTGTCTGTGCGCGCACTTGCACGTGCTCGTTTTGACGACAAGGCGACTCTTCCCGCTCACTTCAACCCCAGCTTTTTGTTCTGTTCTAAGAGACTAACTGCCTCCACAAGACTTCTGATGCGGGTTTCCTCCTTTTTCGCACTTGAAATCCATCCGACATACATTCTCTTGTACGAGTTAGCCAACTTGTTGAAGTTGACCTGTGCTTTCCTGTTCTTCGCCAGCGCTTCCTCTATGAATGAAGGAATCACCAGCTCTCTTCGCACCTGCCGAGGCTTGAACCACTCTCCATTCTTCTTTGCTTCTTCAATCTTCGCCAATCCCGCTGCCGTCATCTTACCCTCATTGATCATTTTCTCAGCTCTATTCTTGTTCGATTCAGACCACCTGCTTCGATCCTTTCGCGGCGTGAATTTCCGAGCACATTTCTCATCATCAATCCTCCTGATTACACCGTCAATCCAGCCGAAACACAATGCTTCTTCAACCGAATCATCGTACGGAATGCTTGGCTTTCCAGTGTGTTTCTTGTAGTAGATCAACCAGACCTCGCTTTTAGCAAAGTTTTCTCTCAGCCATGCCCGCCAATCATCCCGATCGGGTACGTACAATTTCTCAATCATTTCGGTCAGAACCCAACGTTCCAATATTGTTCTTTTGTTTGCATGCTTCGCTGCATCTCTATTCTGGAAATTCCCCTTCTTCTTATTTCTGTACTTGTTCATCTCCAATTCAAGAAAGACTTCTCCCATTGTCCACTTGCCCATGAACTGTCTAAAAAAGTGTCTTTCGTACAGTCGTTTTGCATCTGGATTTGCAGTGGATGTCTCAATCCCAACTGCACCTCTGTTCGAAGCATCTTTTATCGCTGCTTTTAGTAGCTTTGAGCCGACTCCGTTGTCACGGAATTCTGGGGCAACGTAAAAGGCTGTGATGAAGGCATTCAAGTCTCCATCGATTACGTCCTCATGCAATACATAATGAATGAAACCGATGAGTTCACCTTTTCTATCAGCTACGAGTAATTCCTTGTTTCTGATGGCTCGTTTAATGGATTTTTCTCTTTGGACTTCCCAATTCTGCCACTGTGCGATAGCCTTCTCAACGAGGGAGACGTCCCGCCGAGTTCCCGGACGGATAGTGATTGGAACTCGCAAATCCCACTAGAGCCTCCTCCAACAGTCAGTCCATTTTTCTATGAGCCTGTAGATTTAAGAACAATTGGACGGATATAATGGTTCGTGAGAAGATGGCAACGCTTAGGCCTGAAATAGATGCCTTCGGTCAGATAATTCATGCTGTTCACAACGGCTCGGAAGCTTTTGAAATTGTAGAAAGAGACGATGGTTATATTGAAGCTATGCTTGCGAAAGGTTACTTTTCTGAATACAAAGATTGGCCTCAGATTGAGCAGAAGGCTATGGAATTCGCCAAAGGCAAAATTCTAGATGTGGGTTGCGGAGCTGGCAGAACCTCCTTGTATCTGCAAGAGAAAGGATTTGATGTAACGGGGATTGACATTTCGCCTCTTGCTGTCAAGGTGTGTAAGTTAAGAGGACTGAAGAAAGTGAAGCTGATGCCGATAGAAAAAATAGACTTCAAGCCTAACACTTTCGGCACAATCATCATGATGGGAAACAACTTCGGCCTTTTCGCCAATTTCAACAAAGCAAGAGAACTGCTGAAGAAATTTCACGAAGTAGCTTCCAAGAACGCTGTGATAGTTGCCGACACAAACGATCCATACAAAACAGAGAATCCCTCACACTTAGCGTACCACAAACGCAACAGGGAAAAAGGAAGAATGGGCGGCCAACTGAAAATTAGAATAAGACATAAACAGTACGGGGGCAGATGGTTCGAGTATTTGCTCGTTTCAAAACAGGAAATGAAAGGAATCCTGAAAGGAACCGGATGGGAGATCAAGGAATTCATAGATTCTGATGGCGAGAGGCAATCACGTTATTTGGCCATCATTAAGAAAACCAATTGAATTGCGTAGGAGAGGAACTATGTCAGACTGGATCAGACAATTCAAATTTGATCCTGTCCCAGCCTTAGTCAATTCTGAGAACAAGTTAATATCATACTTTGCAAGGCGAGACCTCCTAGGTAAAGGTGTGGAACCGGTGAGAAGTCTGTGGGAACTCCCTGAGGCACTGAAGATCGTTGACAGACAACAGGATGAAGGCTCATGGAAATATCACAGTGCAAAATTGGATATCCGTTCACAACAGAATTACAATCAGCTTGAAACATACAGGATTCTTGGAGTTCTCGTTGAAGAATATGGCTTCACGCGTGAACATCTTGCAATCCAGAAAGCCGCGGATTTCTTGTTCAGTTTTCAAACAGCAGAAGGAGACTTCAGGGGAATATTCGGAAACCAGTATACGCCCTACTATTCAGCGGCAATAATGGAACTTTTGATTAAGGCAGGCTATGGAACGGACCTGCGCATAGAAAGGGGGGTCCGATGGCTTCTGAGCATCAGGCAAGATGACGGAGGATGGGCAATACCAGCAAGAACCTACGGTGGAAAAGACTCGATTACGCTCATGGAAGCCATGAAGAAGAAGGAGCCAATTAAGCCTGACAGGTCAAAACCTTTTTCCCACATGGTGACAGGCGTCGTGCTTCGCGCTTTTGCAATACATCCCAAGCATAGAAAGACACCTGAGGCCAAGCTTGCGGGTGACCTGTTGAAATCGCGGTTCTTCACATCAGACAAGTATCCTGACCGCAAGACGGCAGACTTCTGGACCAAGTTCTCATACCCTTTCTGGTTCACAGACCTACTTTCTTCTCTCGATTCACTGTCCCAACTAGGGTTCACCTCGCAAGATCCAGACGTAAAAAAAGCGTTACTGTGGTTCCTGAATAGGCAACAAGGAAATGGATTCTGGAAACTCGGTCTGCTGAAAACAGGCAAGAAAGACTTGTCTCAATGGATTGCGTTGGCTATCTGCAGGGTCTTCAAAAGATTTCACGAAAACTGACAGTGAAGTGCAAAAATGAAATCTGCACACACAGTCCTGAAACCAACTCCGCCATTCAATTTTGACTGCACCGTTTACGTCCCCCAATACTTTCCAACACCAGACTTCATATGGCAACCCGGCGTCATGTGGCAGACATTGAACCTTAACAGAACTTTGACTGGACTGAAGATGTGCAACAAAGGAACAATCGACCACCCGAAGATCGAATTGACAATCTTCTCCGAAAGCAAGCCATAACGCGAAAAATACGAAATAACTCGTGGTGTTTAGGTTTTCAGGAGTCTGTATTGGCGGTTTTCGACCTCAATCATTTCGTTTTCGAAAAGCTTGCGCAGAGATTTGAAGACTTTCTTTGGAGGTTCGCCTGAAGCTTCAGCTATTTCTGGAAGCGTTAAACCCTTTCCAGCATTCTTCAAAGCTGAAACAACGTTATCGTCCGTCTTGTTCAGTTTCATGATTTGCCTTAACTCCTGCTTTTGTGCCGTCTTACAGTGTATCATAGTGGATTTCTTATAAATTTTGTCAACAGAGTTGGAATTACTTTTATCTACCTAGACCTGAAACTGAAAACAAGTGCTGTTAAGAAGCGAAGTCTGGCAATGACATCATATTACGTTTACATTATCCTGTGCGAGGGAAACAGCTTCTACACTGGATACACCAAAAACGTCAAATCACGTTTCAGACGACACATAAACGGAAAAGGCGCCAGATACACGAAAATGCACAAACCCAAAAGCCTGGTGTACGTCGAAGAGTTCGGTTCCAGATCTGAAGCCATGAAAAGGGAGAAAAGAATCAAGAGGCTGAATCATGGCAAGAAGGTCAAACTCACAAATTCTTACTCGAAAACTAAGCGGCGTGAGAAAAAGAAGCGTGCAAGCTAGGATTCAGCGCAGATGTAGTCTTTCTTTTCCAGCTCTAACGGACATCCGCCACCGCAGATTTGCAGTTGAGGGCAGTCTTTACATTTAGGTTCCACGTATTCTCTGTTTCTTATTTTCACTGAAAGAGGGTTGTTCCAGATTTTCGGCCAGTCATCTCTGAGGATGTTGCCAAGACTTTCGAAGTAGCTTTGACACGGGTACACGTCACCGTTCGGCGCAACGCACATGTTGATGTTTGCAGCAGTGCATGATTTGACGCCTAACCCAAGCTTAACAGGGTCAAAACGGCAATATTGAGTGGGCGTGTACCAAAGGAATTTCAATCCAAGCTGATTGGCCCTGTCGCGTATCTCGGGCAGAAGCTCATTCAACGTTTCAAGCGGTAAAGCAAATTCTTCGCTTATTTCACTGGCTTTTCCTGAGTATATCAGACTGTTGCAGCCAAAGCCGTCGACTCCGAGTTCTTTTATGAAATCTATGGTTTCCAAGAATTCTGAAGCGTTGTACTTGCTGAGCGTAGTATTTGTGGTAACGTAGATTTTTGACAGGACAGCATTCGTGATTCCTGCAACAGTTTCCTTGAAGCTTCCTTTCGTCGCGGTCATTGAATCGTGGATTTGGGCCTTATGAGATTCAAGTGTGATTTGAACGAAGTCGAGCCCTGATTTTTCAAGCTTTTCAACGTAACGTTTGTCCTTTAGTTTCCTTCCGTTGGTAACCAATCCAGTGACTATGCCTTTGTTCTGTGCGTATAGTAGCAATTCGGACAGATCTTCCCGCAGCGTCGGCTCACCACCTGTGAAGGTGACGATGAAAACGCCGATTTCGTGCATGCGGTTGATGACTCGTTTCCATTCCTCCGCAGTCAGCTCATCCGTCTCGTGCGGTCCGCCTGCATAACAGTGAATACAGTTGTTTTGGCATTTGAAAGTGAGGGCCAAATCCATACGAAGAGGTGCAGACAATTTTTGGGTGAAAGGTTCAACGGTCTTGACATCAAGATACGATATGGGACAGACTTTTTCTGTCTTGGCCAAAGTGCTGATTGTGAAGATAAGTCTCTCGTAGTCTTTTCTGGCTGTTTTCGAGTCAACCCTGTATGTACGGTGGATCTTTTTCAAGATGTCTTCTGAAGACAAGCCATGCATAAAATGGTAAGCATAAGCTGTTGCTGTTTCGTTGAGAAAGAGCACTCGGTCTGCGTTTATGACCATGACACTTTCGCCATTTGGCTCCACACGAAGCTGCAGTGCCAAACCGGCTAAGTTGCCTTTTCCACGGTAGGTGTAGCGGCCTTGAGGAATTTTGGGAGGTCGGAAGATTCTGTGCAGCAGACTCATGGTTTCAAACCATCTCCTTTGATTCCCACTCCACCGCCGGCACACGCGCACGCGCATGATACGCATGCGCAAGCGCAGGCGCAGGTTGCACAGGCGCATACGCAGTCTGCGTGTTCGTGAGCTGGTTCGTGTGAAGCTTTTCCAGGTGAAAACGGCAGAATCGAGTTGGCGAACTTTTCAAGGTTGACGACGACGGAGTTTGATGTGTTTTCAACTGCGCTTGCGATGTTGTTTGCAAAGTCGGCGCCTGGAATCGTTGGCGGCTTTCCTGATTGAGCCGGCGTTTCAATGTTTGGTTTGTAGGTTGGATGTGGATAGTAGTTTTGGTAGCCGTACCAGTACCAGAACCACATCGGGTTAGGTTGAAAGATTCTGTCATGGAAGGCGGTTTCCGTCCTCGTTTTGTAGTTGGGATCAAGGAACAGCCAAAGCAACTGTTCGTCGTAGGCATTGGAAGCCAAGTCGGGTGTGCCTGCCCCTTCAACCTGCCCCCACGCTTTTGTGACAACTTGCTTATAATAGTCGACCGTGTCCTTCCTGTTGTAACCACGCATCTTCTCCTCAACAGAGTCTCTGAGATACATTACGGTGTGTGCGAGTTTCTCTTCGTCAAGTGTTCCATTCTCTTTGAGAGCGTTGAGAAAATCAATTTCGTAGTATCGAAGAGGTGTTTCGGTTGTCCCTTTCTTGTTTTTGAAGGCGTCCATTATTTTCAACTTGATCGACGGCTTTGTTGACTCTGCCCAGACAGCTTTTTTCTGGAGCAAACTGTAAAGGATTTCTGTGACTATCATCGTTGGTTTCGTGTCTAGAAGATAGGAAGCCTCCACTGCGGTCAACCCGCGTCTTGTTCCGAGAGTCTCCATGCTTATCTTCGGCATCGCGTATGCTTTCTTGCGAGCTATGAAAACGATGGCGATTATGAACGCCAGAATACCAAACAAAACCAGATAGCCGGCATTGTGAGTGAAAAATGCAACCAAGCCTGATGGTTTCTGGCTGTAGGTTGTGTATCCTTTTGGAAAAGAAACACCGAACTCGTACCTTTGGTCAGGTGGCAGGTTTTGTCTTTCCCAAAAAACCGCGAGGCGACCGTCGGGCTCAGACAACAGGTTATCCCAGTTGACGGATGTCCCAATCTGGCTAGACGCTACTCCTAGAGGCACTACTATCGAAACACGTAGGTCGACTATGCTTGCTTCCGACCACCAACTGGGTTTAAACAGCATTCCAACGTTGGTTTGGTTGTCCTCATAGATCATATTTCCAACATTCGTGACAACCGTGAACCATACCGTTTGCCCAGCAGTCAGAGGTGATGACAAGTCGATGTGGACTTTGTAGTCACTTCCAGAACTCGCATCTGAAGTCGACAGCACATTGCCATACTGGTCTGTTGCACTGCCGTTGGTGAAATCACCGTTCGGTTGCCCGACGAGAACGTAGTGTATGTCTGGACCCGAATCGAGTGTTATGCTTATGTTGTAGAATAGGTCGATGCTTCCGTCTGAGTTGATCCATATTTTCGCCCATTCTTGATTAAGATGGTACTCTCTTGTCTGTGCCAGAGCGGAACTGAGAAGGAAAATTGAAGAAAGAGCAACCGCGGTGAGAACGATCAGAAGATGGCCTTTCACCATTTTGGTTCCTCAGTCACCTCGAAGTTGTGTCCACAGTAGGGGCATGTCGCGTATGGCACACCGTCCACCATTTTGATGGTGTTTGGATCAACTGAGCCTGAGCAGTTGGGACATTTTATTGTAACCGTTTTCATTTCGCCTGATACTTCCAGTTTTTGTATAATCGTCTTGGGTTTCCTTGTTACGTAGAATCCGATGACAAAAGCGACAACAAATAGAAACACCGCAACGTACAGTCTCGTTAGTGCATAAACGGATGCTAGAGCGAATATGATAGCGAAGAACAGGATAACGGCAATCACTATTGCCCCCAAAGCTGTTTTCAATTCCATAAGCGATATGTGTTTCAAGCTCTGAGAATTTAACTTTACTCCAAACCAACCAACTGCAGCAATACCGCACTTGTGCCTAATAGAAAAAACTAACCATCAAAGCCATTGCGCCAACAAATGAAGACATGAATGACGATGGCGTGGTCGACATAAGAGACATACCATCGCGTTAAGGTAACTTGCCGATGCTTGCCAGCTCATCGGCAACATCCTTTAGCCCGAGTTCTTCAAGTTTGGCTCTTGTTGGCCAACCGGTGTTTACATCCCAGCCACGGAACGCGTAGTATCTGTCTTTAAGTGCTTCAAATTTAGCCTTATCTATCGGCCCGTTTACGAGGCCCGTTGCACTGCCCGCAAGGCATGTAATAGGTTTCTTGAAATATGGCTCATTCACGGTGTCGTTTTCTCTTGTGCGGTTTTCCCTTTTCACCATTATCGCCCTACGTAGGTTCCAGATTCTTTCGCCCGCCTTCGCCATTCTTTCTACATCCATTTCAAGCCCTGTCACGGCTGAGAATAGTCTGCTCTCAAAGATTCTGAGGTCCATCTCGGGAGGGTTATAGAAACTTGTTATCATGCTCCAGAATTCACACACAGGCAAGGAATTCTTTAAGCACTGATTATCCTGAACCCATGCAGTTACCCGTTCAGCTCCTTCGTAAATGGTCTTGCTCAAATCAACAATCTGATAGTTATCATAAGGCGGAAGTCCAAAGTGTTCCATTGCCTCTGGAGCAGAGTTTTTATATTCATGGCATGAATCAACAGGATCTCTCGTGTCGGTAGCCCAATGCAACGCGCTTCCCAAATTGTCAACATGATGGAAGGCGTAACCACGAGCTGTATAGAACTCTTCATACAGATCCAATAGCTTTTCACCAGATGCCAATCTCTTCCCAAAGTATTCGGTAAATCTTGCACCACCTTCAGCGTAGGGTCTTTCTCCGTCAGCGATTTTGTGAAACAGTACCGTCAAGAATTCGTGATTTGTTGCTGTACCCCCCAGCCATTTGGGAGCAGGTAAACGCATATCTTCCTCAATTTCTTTCCTTGTCAAAATACCCGCTTCAAGGGAAAGTGCCAGAAGGAACGGTAACGCTATTATCCCTTCAAAGGTGTTTATGCCAAGCTTCTGGCTAAGCACATTTGCTTCCCAGATCTCTTTGGCATCAACGCTAAACTTTGGAGCCCAAAGCCAATTTGCGCATGAGACACCACTCAGTCCTATCCCCGGAATGTCGTGGATGCTATGACATTGCAGGGGACATCCATAGCACCCATAGTGTTTTCTGAAATATCTCCCAGCGAAAATGTCTTTTGTTTCTTGCGGAGCCGTATAAGGAGTTCGAAACATCAAGCGTAATGAATAGATTTTCTTATTCTCTTCTATTATTGTCCTCGCTAGTTCCAGAACCCTATCAGGTTTCGCGACTGTCACAGCACCTGTTCCTCTGACGGCAATCGCTTTCAGATGCTTTGAACCCATGACAGCTCCGAAACCGCCTTGACCCGCAGCAAACTTGGTCTCGTTCAAAATCACTGCTATTCGGCTGAGATTCTCTCCTGCTGGCCCTATGACTAGTATCGATGCCTCTGGTTCAGAGGCCATCAGCACTTTCTGCGCTTCAAATGTGTCTACGCCCCATAAATCGTTCGCATCCTTAATCTCTACATCTTCATCGTGGATTGACAGATAAACAGGTTTATCGGCCTTGCCTAGAATGACAATACCATCATACCCGGCGTGTTTCATCTCTGCCGGAAACATTCCCCCGAACCCAGAATAAGTGAATAATTCGTCTGGATGGCATTGAGGTGATATCGCACAGACTTCTCCTCTGCCGAACGGACCGTACGTGCCTGTTAATGGTCCCGCCGAAATGATGAGTGGATTGCCAGGATTGAAAGCATCCACCTTCGGGCATCCCAGCTCCCAGAAAATCTTTGCGTTGAGCCCTACCCCTCCAATGAAGCCCTCTGGTTTGTAATCCGCAGTTGGCACTTTTTTTACTGTTTCATTTGTCAAATCAACCTGCAGTACTTTTCCAGCCCACCCACAAGACTTCCTCACCTCCTTCACCTCTCAGCCTTCGACACAAATTTCAAAGCTTGAAACGGACAGTACTCGACGCATATCGGTCCACCTTCCCTTCCCCTACAAAGGTCGCATTTGAAGGCGACATTCTTCTCCGCATTAATCTTTATCTGCGGCGGATCAAACGGACAGGCGGCAACGCACATTCCACAACCCGTGCATTCACCCTCATTGACGTATGTTGAAGCGGTCGTCCCGTCAACGCACATGGCTTTGTCTTTCAATGGACAGGCAAAGTAACAACCTGGGGAGGAACACTGCCGGCACACATTATGGCCGTGCTCAGCTGTAAATGGCCGCCGAATTATGTGCGACCTAGCCAGTGCTGGTCCCAGAACACCTTCATGACATAGCGAGCACATCACCTCACACACTCCGCATCCGGCGCACACATGAGGGTCATGAACGAGCACTCCAGATTTGTGGACCTCTAGCATACTTTTCCCTTCACTTCTCACTCCGCAACTTGATAATACGACTTTCAACAATAAAAAGAACACGCGCTTACAATGAGTGAACAACGGAAAATTGAAACACTGATTAGCGAAGAGGCTTTCCTGTTTGCTCAATACTTGAGGAATGAAAAACAAACGTGGATTCCCAGAGTTGGGAATCTGGAATTGGGATATGTAGCGCGCGCGCTTAACGTGCGCCAAATCAATTTTTCTTGATTGATTTGATAACCTTCTTTGTCAGTTCTGTACACTGTTTCAACGCTGCTTTGTTCTTTAGGACTTCGCCCTTTTCGTCACCTGTTCTGACGTTGACCGCTATGAAGGGAGGACGATCGTGTGAGACCAATGTCAACCCAAGAG
>Ga0315280_10008935_pt1 | contig 13018 bp, 11 predicted proteins | sample YL17G06_40_MG_FD_203697 | JGI IMG/M metagenome (GOLD analysis project Ga0315280, IMG submission 203697) | Sediment microbial communities from Yellowstone Lake, YNP, Wyoming, USA - YL17G06_40 | ecosystem: Environmental > Aquatic > Freshwater > Lake > Sediment | place: USA: Wyoming | collected...
GGAAGGCTTGACGATATTGACCTCCTGATTGAACTGAGTGAGGCCATTAAGATAGGGTCACGCTGCGGCCTGGGCCAAACCGCACCCAACCCCGTGCTCTCTACCATCCGTTATTTCCGAGATGAATACGAAGCTCATATCAAGAAATTGCATTGCCCTGCCGCTGTATGCAAGGGATTGGTCAAAGCGCCTTGCAGCCACACCTGTCCGGCGGGCGTAGATGTTCCTCGCTATGTCCGTCTGATTGCTGAAGGAGACTATGACCAGGCCCTAGCGGTAATTCAAGAAAGAATCCCATTTCCTTCTGTCTGTGGGTACGTTTGCATCCACCCCTGCGAGTTCAAGTGCCGCCGGGGTCAGCTTGATGAGCCGATTTCAATAAGGGCACTAAAACGCTTTGTCGCCGACAGCGCCAGCCCGGTTGTGGAGCCTGAGGTAGCGCCATCCTCCGGGAAGCGGGTAGCTGTGGTTGGGTCAGGGCCGGCCGGGCTCACTGCCGCCTATTATCTGGCCAGGCGCGGCGGCCACGCGGTTAGCGTGTTTGAAGCCCTACCGGAGGCAGGGGGGATGATGCGGGTGGGTATCCCCAGATACCGCCTACCCGCTGATATACTAGATGCCGAGATTGACAGGATAAGGCAGGCCGGGGTTGAGATAAGGACAAATACCAGGATAGGTTCCGTGGCATCACTCCGCGAGCAAGGCTACGATGCCATATTTCTTGCCCTCGGGGCACATGCCGGCACCAAAATGCATGTTGCCGGGGAGGATACCCCGGGGGTGATGGACTGCGTTTCCCTGCTCCGGGATGTCAGTCTGGGCAAGAAGGTAAGGCTGGGCAAGAGGGTGGCGGTGATTGGTGGTGGCAATGCTGCCATGGACGCTTCTCGTACGGCTCTGCGGCTGGGGGCCAAAAAGGTGACCATTTTCTACCGCCGCACCCGGGATGAAATGCCCGCCGCCAGTGATGAGGTAAGTGAGGCGCTGGAGGAAGGTGTCAACATAGAATTTCTCACTTCGCCCAACAAGATATGGCGAGACAACGGGCATCTCAAGATTAGCCTCACCCGTATGAAACTGGGCGACATTGATGACAGCGGCCGGAGGCGACCCCAACCACTGGCTGGTAGTGAATTTACTGAAGAGTTTGATGCCATAATAGCTGCCGTCGGCCAGAGACCGGAGATACCCGACAACCTGGGGCCAAAGGTACTTGGCAACGGCACCATACATGCCGACCCGGATACCCTCGCTACGGACATGGAGGGCGTTTTTGCGGGTGGGGATGTCGTCAGCGGACCAGCCTCAGTAATTGAGGCAATCGCTGCCGGCCGACAGGCTGCCATCTCCATAGATAAATACCTTGGTGGTAAAGGGCTCATTGATGAGGGGCTGGCACCCGAGGAGGCACCAGCCCCACTGGAGATAGAGGAGGAAGAGAGGCAAAGGGCAGAGATGCCCTTGCTGGCGGTTGACCGACGCATCAAGGGCTTTGATGTTGTGGAGCTTGGTTATACCAAAGCCACCGCCACCGAGGAAGCCGGCCGCTGCCTGAGATGTGACCTGGAGGAGGATTAAACGGCAATTTACCCGCTCATGAAAAATCCTACTGGAGATTATCCTATCAAGGGAGGACGATATGGCTGCCATGAGACCAACGACTGCGGCGGGGAAAAAACTGGACACCTTCACCCTGACCATTGATGGTAAGAAGATTGAAGCGCCGCAGGGAACCACCGTGCTGGAAGCAGCACGAAGCGCCGACATCTATATCCCCACCCTCTGCTATGACCCTGACCTCAAGCCATACGGGGCTTGTTGCCTCTGTGTCGTTGAGATTGAGGGGATGCGCGGTCTGCCCACTTCATGCACTACCCCGGTAACGGAAGGGATGGTGGTGCAGACGGAGACACCTCTGGTAAGCCAGTCGCGCCGTATCAGCATGGAACTGATTATGGCCAACCACCATGGTGACTGCCTCGCCTGCCGCAAAAACCAGCATTGCGAGGTGCAGAACATCGCCCAATATCTCGGCATTGAGCAAGGGCACTTTGACCGGCTGCGCAAGAGCCAGAAAGTGCTTCCCATTGACGATAGCCATCCGGCCTTTACTCGTGACCCTAATAAATGCATCCTCTGCGGCAGGTGCGTTCGTGCCTGCCATGAAATCGCCGGCGTCGGCGCTATTGATTTAGCCTTCAGGGGCAACTCGGCCAAAGTGAGCACCTTTGGCGATAAGCCCCTTCTGAAATCAACCTGCGAATCCTGCGGTGAATGCGTTGAGCGATGCCCCACCGGGGCCCTCATCCCCAGAAGCACCAAGCCGGCGACGCATGAGGTTAAAACAATATGCCCTTATTGCGGTGTGGGGTGCTCCATATATCTGGGTGTTCGCGGCAACGAAATAGTCAGTGTGCGCGGTGATAAAGAAAGCCCGGTTAATAAGGGCGGCCTTTGCGTCAAGGGCAGGTTCGGTTTTGATTTTGTTAATCACCCCGATCGGCTGACCAAGCCGCTCATCAGAAAGGAAGGCTGGAGTAAGGATGTTGAGGTAAATGGCAACTTCAAAGACATCTTCCGCGAAGCCACCTGGGATGAAGCCCTTGAGCTTGTCGCCGACCGTCTCTCCAGAATTAAAGAGGAACACGGACCGGACAGCCTCGGCGTACTCAGTTCCGCCAAATTCACCAATGAGGAAAACTACCTGGCGCAGAAGTTTGCCCGCGCCGTACTGGGTACTAACAACGTTGACCAATGTGCCCGTCTCTGCCACGCCTCTACCGTAGTCGCGGCGGCGGCGGCTTTCGGGGACGGCGCCATGAGCAATTCCATCGCTGATATTGGCAAGGCTGACCTCCTCTTTGTCATCGGCTCCAACACCACTGAGTGCCATCCCATCATCGGGCGGATTGTGCGCCAGCGCGTAAAATCCGGGGGCGCCAAGCTTATCGTGGCTGACCCCCGCGCTATTCAGCTCTCCAAACTAGCCACCATTCACCTGCGTCACAAACCCGGAACGGACGTGGCCCTGCTCAATGCCATGATGCATGTGATTATTGAAGGTGGTCGGCACGACCAGAAATTCATTGAGGAACGCACCGAAGGTTTTGAGGAGCTTGCCGAGGCGGTCAAGCGGTACCCCCCGGAGAGAGCCCAGGATATTACCGGCATTCCTCAGGCCCAGATAGTCAGGGCGGCGCGCCTCTTCGCCGGCGCCGAAAGGGCGGTTATCATCTACAGCATGGGGATAACACAGCACACCACAGGTACGGACAACGTGAAGAGCATCGCCAATCTACTGATGCTGACGGGAAATATGGGGCGGGAGGGTACCGGCTTCAGTCCGCTGCGGGGCCAGAACAATGTCCAAGGGGCCTGCGATATGGGTGCCCTGCCCAATGTCCTACCCGGCTACCAACAGGTGACTAATGCGGAGGTAAGACAAAAGTTTGCGTCGGCCTGGAAGTGTACCATAAAGGATAAACCAGGGCTGCCCGTTACCGAAATGATTGAGGCTGCCCTGCAGGGCAAAATCAAGGCAATGTATGTGCTCGGTGAGAATCCGGTACTGAGTGAACCTCATACCGCTCATACCAAGCAAGCCCTGCAGCAATTGGAGTTCCTGGTGGTTCAAGACATCTTCCCCACTGAGACAGCCGCCCTCGCCGATGTCATCCTGCCCGCGGCTGCCTTCGCCGAAAAAGACGCCACCTACACCAGCACCGAGAGACGGGTGCAGAAGCTCACGAAGGCTGTTGACCCACCTGGTGAGGCCAAACCCGACTGGCAAATTATCTCCCTCCTCGCCAGCAAGATGGGGTATCCCTTTGACTATCCGAGCACTATGGAGATAAACGAGGAAATGACATCGCTTACCCCCATATATGGTGGTATGCACTACGACCGGCTGGAAGGTGGTTACGGGTTACAGTGGCCCTGCCTTAACCGGGAACATCCCGGGACCCCTACCCTCCACCAGGGTAGGTTTACCCGCGGTCTGGGCAAGTTCCACGCTGTTGAATACAAACCCCCGGCAGAGTCGGTTTCCACCGACTATCCCCTCATTCTTACCACAGGAAGGGTACTTGAGCATTGGCACACCGGTAGCATGAGCCGGAGAACCAGGGTATTGCATGACCTCTGTCCCAATGGCGCTGTTGATATTCATCCTGATGACGCACTAAGGCTTGGCATTATGGATGGAGACATGGTGACGATAGCCTCCGAGCGAGGTAAGATAGAGACGCCAGCCCATATTACCGATGAGACCCCCCCTGGCCTGGCCTTCATGGCTTTCCACTGGCGCGAATCACCAGCTAACATGCTGACCAACCTCGCCCTGGACCCAATAGCCAAAATACCGGAGTTTAAGGTCTCGGCCGTTAAGATAGACAAGCCCTCATAAATATACACTATCTCTCCCTTCCCGTCTCCCTTTCCCTCGGTAAAGCCTCCTCCGGCGCCTTTTCCAGTGCCCGCAGGATGCAGGACAGGGTGCCCTTGATGGCGAAAAGGCAGTACTTGGTCATCTTACCCCCTTAATCCCTTAGTCCACCCCCCGCTTCGCCTCCCCCCACAGGGTATTTTGTTCGTCAAAGGATAGCTTATCAAAGCTAAGTCCCCTCTGGCGGCAGAGCTCTTCCATGTAGGTAAAGCGTTTGTAGAAGCGCCGGTTCGCCTCCCGCAGGGCCGTTTCCGAATTTATCCCCTTTCGGCGGGCGATATTGACCAGGGTAAAGAGCAGGTCCCCGAACTCCTGCGCGCGCCCTTCGGGGCTGAGCGCCTGCTGGAACTCCCTGACCTCCTCCGCCAGCTTGTCAATCACGCCGTCATCATCCGCCCAGTCAAAGCCCGCCCGGGCCACCCGCCGCTGTATCTCCTGGCTGTAGGCCAGGGCCGGCATGTGTCTGGGGACACCCTCCAGGATGGAGGCATCCGGCCCCCTTTCCCCCCGCTTCAAGTCCTCCCAGTTATGCGCTACCTCCTCGGCATCCCTCGCCCGCCCGGTGCCGAAGATGTGGGGGTGGCGGCGTATCAGCTTGGTGTTGATACCCCGCACCACATCCCCCAGCTTAAACTCCCCGTACTCGGTGGCGAGCTGGATGTGGAAGACAATCTGCATCAGCAAATCGCCCAGCTCGTCGCTGAGCTTCTTGGCGTCCCCCTCGTCCAGCGCCTCCAGCACCTCATAGCACTCGGAAAGGAGGTTCTCCCGCAGCGAGGTGTGGGTCTGCTGCCTATCCCAGGGGCAGCCGTCCGGGCCGCGTAGCCGGGCAATTATTTCCACGAGCTTTTCAAACTGGCTCAGGTCCTGTGGCAATTCCCTGCCTCCTTACTATACTATGATGCCCATGCTCAATTGCGCAAATGCGCAATTACTCTTCTGCGCATCCTTTATCGGCACTAACACGGCAGCACCGCCCCGATAAAGCCCCGCTGCCCCCTCAGGAACTCGTCAGCCCTCATCGCCTTCTTGCCCTCAAGTTGGACTACCCGCACCCCCAGCACCCCGTCCCCGGCGCTAACACCGAAGGCAGCCCCACCCGCATCAAGCGCCACAACACGCCCCGGCCTATCCGCCCCCCCGCCCACAGGCACCGCCTCCAGGATTTTCAGCTGCCAGCCCTGCCACCGGGTAAAACTCCCCGGCCAGGGATTAAAGGCGCGCACCCGCCGCCATATCTCCAGCACCCCCAGTCCCCAGTCAATCTCCCCGGCCCCCCTGGTGAGCTGGGCAAAATAGGTGGCCCGGGCTTCGTCCTGGGGCCGAGGAACTAACTCCCCCCCCACCCACCCACCCAGTGCCTCCACCAGCAAATCAGCCCCCACCAGCGCCAGCTTCTCGGTCAGCGAGCCGGCATTGTCCTGCGGGAGAATGGGAATGGCCGCCCGCGCCAGCACCGGCCCGGCGTCCAGACGCTTCTCCACAAGCATAATGCTTACCCCGGTGAAATCGTCCCCCGCCAGAATCGCCGCCGCTACCGGCGCGGCGCCCCGGTGCCGGGGCAAGAGCGAGGCATGTACATTGAGACACCCCCTGCCCGGCACGTCCAGTACCGGCTGCGGCAACATCTGCCCGTAGGCCGCCACCACGATAACATCGGGGCGAAAGGCGGCTAGCCCCGCAATCGCCTCCGCTGTCTTGAAACCCTCCGGCTGCACCACCACCAGACCCAGCCGCCGCGCCACCTCCTTGACCGGCGGCGCCGCCACTGCCCGCCCCCGCCCGGCCGGCCGATCGGGCCGGGTGTAGACGGCCACCACCCCATAGCCATCAAGGACAAGCCGCTCCAAGGAGGGGACGGCAAAAAGTGGCGAACCCATAAATACTACTCGCAAAGGAAACCCCCCATGCCGAAATTCTATCATTATAAAATTTTTCCCACAACCCACCGTTTTGGACATGCCACCCCCGCAAAACGACAAAAAGAGGCGCTTTGAAGAGTTGGCAAGGGCAAAAACGGGACAAAAATGGCTGGCTCTTTCCCCCAAAAACCTTGCCAGGGCGGTGCCACCAGTTGTATGCTAAGTCTTGTTAATAATTCCGTAACAAAAAATTATTAACACCTTTTCTCGCAAGACCCGGCCGTAGAAACCGGCGGGTAATCCAGCTACCAAAATAGCTAAGAGGGGTGAATTTGTGTCTTGGGGGGGTGGGCCTTGAAGAGGGGGGCTGTGCCTTGAAGAGGGTGGGGACGTGCGCTGGAGAGGGTGGTGTGGCGGTTTGATATTTTGAAGACTGCTGAACCCTGAAACACTAGGGTCGAGCATAAACAGGAAGGGAACCGATGCCGGCCAGGACGCCACAGGAAGTCTGGGAAATCGCCCAGGGCGAACTCCAACTTCAGGTCAGCAAGCCAAACTACCGTACCTGGTTTGCCAAAACCACCGGTCTGAGCTATCAGGATAACCAGTTCGTTGTCGGCGTACCCAATACCTTCGTGGCAGAATACCTGGAGAAAAACCAGCGTTCCCTGATTGAAAAGGCCCTTGTCGGACTCACCTCCCCCGGCGTCCAGGTGGCCTTCCGCGTCAACGACCGGCCCCATCATGAGGGCCCCCACCCCGGCGAAGCCGCCCTGCCGGCACCGGCACCGGCCTACACCAGGCTGAACCCGAGGTACGTCTTTGACGCCTTTATTGAAGGGAGCGGCAACCACCTGGCCCGGTCCGCGGCCCTCGCCGTAGCCCAGAACCCAGGCCATAGCTACAACCCCCTCTTCATCTACGGCGGCGCCGGCCTGGGCAAGACCCATCTGCTCCACGCCATCGGCCATGCCACCGTCGCCCGCCATGTGAACGTCATCTGCACCAGCGCCGAGCAGTTTACCAATGAGTTCGTCACCGCCCTGCGCGAGAAGAGCACCGAGGAGTTCCGTAACAAGTACCGGAGCCTCGGCATACTGCTTATTGACGATATCCACTTCATCAGCGGCAAGGAGCAGACCGAGGAGAGCTTCTTCCACACCTTCAACGAGCTGCATAATACCAACCGGCAGATTGTCATCACCAGCGACCGCCCGCCGAACTCCATGCCCCTGCTGGAGGAGAGGCTGCGCTCCCGCTTTGAGTGGGGCTTAATCGTTGACATCCAGCCGCCGGACCTGGCCACGCGCCTGGCCATCCTGCAGTCAAAGGCCCGCCAGAAAGACATGGTCATGGGCACAGATGTGCTGGAGTTTATTGCCCAGCGCGCCCAGCGGAACATCAGGGAGCTGGAGGGGCTCCTCAACCGCGTTTTCGCCTTCGCCCGACTGACCGGCGCTACCCCCACCCTGGAACTGGCCGCCCAGGCCATCCGGGATATCGCCGCTAAAGGGCCCGCCCCGGCCTCCCGCTCCACCGCCATCGTTTCCGCCGTAGCCGACAGCTTCCAGATGAAGAGGGAGGACCTGTGCGGCAGGAAGAGGGATAAGGAGACCGCCCTGGCCCGCCGACTGGCCATGTACCTGCTCCGCCAGGAGACCGGCCTCTCCCTTGCCCAGATTGGCCAGGAGATGGGCCAGAGAGACGCCGCCGCTGTCAATGTCGCCTGCAAGAAGGTCGCCGGCGATACCACCAAAAATCCCTACCTGAAGCGCAAGATGCGGGAAATACGGCAAAAAATAGATATCGGCGCAAGGCTCAGCACCCCCTGCTGACACCGGCCCCTCCCGCGACCCCACACCCGCAGCCCATCATCCCACTTAGATATAGCCATTTCTTGGTGGCTTTTTCGTGCCCGTTTTGTGGCTTTTTTGGCGAATTTTGGGGTATCCTTTTAATGTCTTTTATCTCCGGGCGGCACCGGCGGCTCGCTTTATCCATATTCATCAAGACCATCACAGTGTGTTATTATTAATACTGATATTATAAAAGCAGAGGGTACAAGTAACTACTTATACTTATTAGCAGCCAAGTTCGCAGTTTGGAGACTATTTGGGAGATGATTGATAGTGTAGAAATAATGGTGAGGGGTGGGGATGGGGGGAACGGTGCCATCAGCTTCCGGCGGGAGAAGTATGTCCCCTACGGTGGCCCAGATGGCGGGGATGGTGGGGGTGGCGGCAGCGTCACTATCCGGGCGGATGAAGCGGTGGACAACCTGCGCCACTACCGCCGGAATAGGCCTTACCGGGCTGCCGGCGGCAAGCATGGTGCTGGCAGCAAGAGGCATGGTAGAGATGGCGAGGACCTGGTATTGCCCGTACCGCTGGGTACGGTAGTTACCTACCGGACGCCGGAGGGGGCCAGCCTCTTTGTCGCCGACCTGGTGTGGGCTGGTGATGAGGTGGTGGTGGCTGGGGGTGGTGCCGGCGGCCTGGGCAATGCCCACTTCGCCACATCAACCAATCAGGCCCCGCGACTGGCCCAGAAGGGGGAGCCCGGCGAGGAGCAGACTGTGCGGCTGGAGATGCGGCTCATCGCTGATGTCGGTATTATCGGCTACCCCAATGCCGGTAAGTCAACCCTGCTTTCGGTCGCTTCCTCCGCCCGGCCCAAAATCGCCGATTACCCCTTTACCACACTGGAGCCGGTGCTGGGTGTGGTGGAGTTAGGGGAACAGAGGTTCGTCATGGCCGAGATTCCCGGCCTGATTGCCGGCGCCCATCTGGGCAAAGGCCTCGGCCATGATTTCCTGCGCCACATCCTGCGCACCAAGGTGCTCCTGCACCTCGTCAGCGGCGATGCGCCGTCCCCGCTTGAGGATATGCTGCGGGTGAATGAGGAGCTGGCCTTGTTTGACCCGGTCCTGTCGCGGAAGCCCCAGGTAGTCGCCCTGAACAAGATTGACCTGCCTGTGGTGCAGGAGAGGCTCCCCGGGATTCAGGAGGCCTTCGCTAGTGCCGGCATCAGGGTCTGGCCGGTCTCGGCGGTTACGGCTGAGGGCGTCCCCGAGCTTATGGCGGAGGCGTCCCGGACCCTGAGGGGATTGGTGGTTACGGCTGAAAAGGCCGGTGCGCCGCTCAAAATCTTTCGTCCCCGTCCCCGGGATAGCGGCGTCAGTGTGCGCCGGGAGGGTGGGGCCTTTGTCATCTCCGCCCCCGGCCTGGAGCGCCTGATGGCCGGCGACGGCATGAGTGCCACCGAGCTGGGCTGGCAGCTGAAGAGTCACCTCGCCAGGCTGGGCGCTAGTAAGGCCCTGAAGAAGGCGGGGGTCAGACCGGGCGATAAGGTTCGCTGTGGCAGTCTGGAGTGGGAGTGGTAAGGTGATGAAGCTCGGTGTGTTGGGTGGCACCTTTGACCCGGTCCACCTGGGGCATCTGGCCGTGGCTGAGGCGGCCCGGGATGCCCTGGGGCTGACCGAGGTTGTTTTAATACCGGCGGGCCAGCCGCCCTTAAAGCCACCCCGCCTTATCACGCCCGCCGCTCACCGCCTGGCCATGCTGCGCCTGGCCTTGGCCGACCGGCCTTATCTCAGGGTGTCCGCCATGGAGATAGAGCGCCCCGGCCCTTCCTATACCGTGGATACCATCGCCAAGTTGAGGCAGCAGTATGGCCGTGAGGATGAAATATACTTTATCCTGGGCTGGGGCAACCTGGCCGAGCTCCCCAAGTGGCGGGAGCCGGCCCGTCTTATCCGGATGTGCTATCTGGTGGCCGTACCCCGCCCCGGCTGGCCCCGCCCCGATGTAAAAGCCCTGGAGGCGGCTCTTCCTGGTATTACCGGGCGGGTGATTTTCCTGGATAAACCCTATCTTGACATCAGCGCCTCGGCCATCAGGGAGCGGGTGGCCAAGGGTTTGCCCTTTGACCACCTTGTCCCCCGGCCCGTGGCCGATTATATTGAAGGGCATAAACTGTATCGGTAGGAGGTATAGCTTGAAGGCCATTGGTATTGTCGGCAGCCCACGCTTAAAAGGGAATACCTACTGGAATGTGGCTGTCGGGCGGGAGAAGGGGGAGGTAGAGAAAGACGAGGAGGGGATGGAGACGGCCTGGAATTTCGGCAAGAATATCGCCTTCTTGGTGAAGAAGTTGTATCATCCCTCGGCCTAAGGCGCGCCCCCGCCGATTTTTTGACTACAGCGCTTCTGGTGCGGTTTTGGGGGATTATACCCCGACCGGATAGCCAGAGTCCGAAACTTTGGGCTATAATGGCATTAACGGAGGCGTCTCTTTGAGCGAAGAACCGGTCATCAGCGAGGAGTTGCAGGGCCTTTTGAACGTTGAGTTCGGCCCCGAGGTGTATGAGGTGGAGAAGGGTATGGTCAAAAGATTCGCCGAGGCCATCGGCGACCCCAACCCCCTCTGGCGGGAACTTGCCCCCCCCACCTTCCCCACCGCGTTAGTCCCCACCGAGCTTTTACATAAAATGGTTACCGCCAGAAGCCCCCTCAAGAGGCTGCTCAACGGCGGCAACGAGCTGGAGTACTTCCAGCCGATAAGGGTGGGCGATGTTATCTCCGTCACCGCCCGGCTTGAAAGGCTCCGCAAGATGGAAGGAAAAGAAGGCACCACGCTCTTCATGGTGGTGGCGATTACCTATAAAAACGAGCGTGGGGAACTGGTCGCTAAAGGCAGGAATACCTTTGTCAGGTACTAAGATGGCGGGACAGGTCTATTACGAAGATATTGAGACCGGTAGCGAGCTCCCGGCACTGGTGAAGCTCCCGACGACCATGCAGCTCGTAAAATACGCCGGTGCCTCCGGCGACTACTACCAGATACACTACGACAAGGACTTTGCCTTGGCCAGTGGGCTGCCTGGCGTCATTGTCCACGGCTGGCTGGCCCTCTCCTTCCTGGGGCAGATGATAACGGACTGGATGGGTGGGAAAGGGGCGCTGGTCAAGCTGAGCGGCAGCTACAAGGGGATGAATTTAGTCGGCGAGGAGATTTTCTGCTACGGCAAGGTCGCGAAAAAGTATGTTGAGGACGGCCGGCGCCTTGTCAGGTTGGAGATGTGGGCGGAGAACCCGCGGGGGGGGAAGACCGTAACCGGCACGGCGGTGGTGGCGCTGCCATCGCGACAAAGTGCGTAAGTCCGCAAATCCGTAAGTACGTAGTTGCGTGGTTGCGCAAATCCGTTCAATTCTTCGCCATTAAAGAAAACTCATCCCCGCGCCACCCCGCACCGGGGCTTTTTCTTTCCCACCCAGGCCCGCCCCGCGGCATCAGCGGCTTAGCCCGTGGTTCTTCTTCCCCCTCCCTTCCCAAGGGAGGGGGACATAGGGGGTGGGTTGTATAATTGAGGTTGTAAAATACAAGGGGATGGGGTATATTATTTGGGCCTGCGATGAAAAAGTTTGAGCTTATTGAGCACACCGCCGACATAGGCCTCGTGTCCAACGGGAAAACCCTGGCCGAGGCCTTTGCCAATGCCGCCTACGGCATGTTCTCCATCATCGCCGAGCTTGAAAACGTGCGGGAGCATGAGTCCCGCCTTGTGGAGGTGGTGGAGGAGGACTGGGAGGGGCTGCTCTTTGAGTGGCTGAACTATCTGCTCTATCTCTTTGACACGGAAATGGTTATTTTCAAGAGGTTTGAAGTGCTAGAATTTGAGGAGTACCGCCTGAAGGCGGAGTGTTACGGTGAGAAATATGACTCCTCCCGCCACCAGCTCAAGACCGGCATTAAGTCGGCCACCTATCACCTGCTTAAGGTGGACAGGGAGAAAAACCAGGTACGGGTCATCCTTGATATCTAGGAGGTGACTATGCCCGGGTGGAGCGGCATTATGGAGAAGGTGGACGAATACCGCTGGCGCATACCCCAAAGCTATAAGCCGGGCATGCGCGTGCCGGGGTTGGTCTATGCCAGCGAGGACATGCTGCCGCACATCCTGGAGGACCGCGCCCTGGAACAGGTGGCCAATGTCGCCTTTCTACCCGGCATCTTGGGCTATTCCCTGGCCATGCCGGATATACACTGGGGCTACGGCTTTGCCATCGGCGGCGTGGCGGCCATGAAGGTGGACGAGGGTGTTATCTCGCCGGGCGGGGTCGGCTTTGATATCAACTGCGGTGTCCGCATCATGCGCACCAACCTGACGCATGAGGAGGTGGCGCCGAGGATTAAAGAGCTTATTGATGCCCTTTATAATAATGTGCCTTCGGGGCTGGGCTCGGAGGGCAAAATCAGGCTGCGCTCTGGGGAGATGGACAAGGTCCTGGTGGAGGGCTCGCGCTGGGCGGTGGCGCACGGCTTTGGGCGACGGGATGACCTGGAGACCACCGAAGAGGGGGGCGAGATGCCCGGCGCCGACCCTGCCCGCGTCAGCGGGCGGGCCAGGGAGCGCGGCACGCCGCAGCTGGGCACGCTGGGCTCCGGTAATCACTTCCTGGAGGTGGCCGTTGTTGATGAAATCTACGAGCCGGAGACTGCTTCGGTCATGGGCATTGACCGGGTGGGGCAGGTAATGCTCCTGGTTCACTGCGGCTCAAGGGGACTTGGGCACCAGGTGGCCGATGACTATATCAAGGTCATGCTCCAGGCCATGCCGAAGTACGGTATTGAGGTGCCCGACCGCCAGCTGGCCTGCGCCCCGGTAAGTTCCGGTGAAGGGCAGGCCTATCTCGGCGCCATGCGCTGCGCC
>Ga0315280_10008936_pt1 | contig 13018 bp, 10 predicted proteins | sample YL17G06_40_MG_FD_203697 | JGI IMG/M metagenome (GOLD analysis project Ga0315280, IMG submission 203697) | Sediment microbial communities from Yellowstone Lake, YNP, Wyoming, USA - YL17G06_40 | ecosystem: Environmental > Aquatic > Freshwater > Lake > Sediment | place: USA: Wyoming | collected...
GTGTGCTGCACCACGGCGGTGAAGAACGCCCTCGCGTTGCGGGAGCGTCATCCTCAGGCGCGGATCGTGGTCCTCTATCGCGACATGCGGACCTACGGTTTCCGCGAGGCGGCCTATCGCGAGGCCCGCGAGAAGGGAATCCTCTTCGTCCGCTACGAGCCGGAACAGCCGCCGCAATTGGAGCTTGTTGAGGCTCAGCGCAACGCCGCATTGGAAACAGCATTAGAGACAGTGGGACCGGCGTCTCGCCGGTCCGAGGGTGCAAACGCTGTCTGCGACGGGCGAGACGCTCGTCCTACTGAGGATTCGGCTGACGGGCGAGACGCCCGTCCTACTGGCAACCTGCTCCGATTGCGCTTCCGCGAGCCGACGCTGGGACGCGACCTCGAGCTGGAGCCGGACCTGCTGGTCCTGGCCGCCCCCATGGTCCCCCGGGCGGATCGCCAGGAGCTGTCCGAGCTGTTGCGCGTGCCGCTCAATGCCGACGGGTTCTTCCTCGAAGCCCACATGAAACTCCGCCCCGTGGACTTCGCCAGCGAAGGGCTGTTTCTCTGCGGCACGGCCCATGCGCCGAAGTTCATCGGCGAGGCGGTCGCCCAGGCCAACGCGGTGGCCGCCCGGGCGGCGTCGATCCTTGCCCGCAAGAAGATGCCCGTGGGCGGCCAGACCGCTTGGGTCGATCCGGACAAGTGCGTCTCCTGCATGACCTGCGTACACGTCTGCCCGTATATGGCCCCGCGGATCAACGAGTTCAACAAGGCCGAAGTGCAGGGGGCGACCTGCATGGGCTGCGGGAGTTGCACCGCCGAATGCCCGGCCAAGGCGATCACGCTGCGGCATTATGTCGACTGCCAGGTCCTTGCCGCGGTCAGCAGCCTGCTGGGAGCGGAGCCCGACGAGAGCACATTGGAGCCACTTTATCCCGAGCAGGTGGGCGTTGCCCCGCCGCGATATCACGTAACGTGAGAAGAGAAGCTATCAGCTATTAGCCGTCAGCTATCAGCCGTCAGCGATCAGCTATAGCGGAGAACGACTTTGTGAAAGCCGATCGCTGAGAGCTGATAGCTGATAGCTGAAAGCTGATAGCCGACTGCCTCCGAGGAGAACAATGGACCACGAACCGCTCATCCTGGCCTTCTGCTGCCACTACTGCGCCTACGCCGCCGCAGACCTGGCCGGCTCCATGCGACTTCAATACCCCGGCAACGTCCGCGTCCTGCGCCTGCCGTGTACCGGGAAGCTGGAGGTGAACTACATCCTGGCAGCGTTCGAGCGGGGCGTCGATGGCGTGATCGTGGCCGGATGCCTGGAGGGCGGATGCCATTTTCTCGAAGGGAACCTCCGGGCACGCCGGCGGGTCCAACGGGCCCGGCAGTTGCTCGCCGAGATCGGCCTGGAGCCGGAGCGGCTGGAGATGTTCAATCTGTCCTCCGCCGAAGGGACGCGGTTTGCGGAGATCGTCACCACCATGGTCCAGCGGATCAAGCGGCTGGGCACAAGCCCGCTGCGGCCCGGGGCAGTAGGCAGTAGACAGATGGCAGTAGGCGGTAGGTGGCATGTGGTAGATGGCATGTGGTGGCCCCATATTCCACCTACCACCTACCTGAACCCCAAACCCTGACCCCTGACCCCTGACCATGATTGTTGCCGATCGTAAGAAGGTCTCGGAAATCCGCGACATGATCAAGGCGCACCGCCGCGTGCTGCTGGTGGGATGCGGCACCTGCGTGACCGTCTGTCTGGCCGGCGGCGAGCGCGAGGTGGGCATCCTCGGCTCGGCCCTGCGCATGGCCTTGAGACTGGACGGCCACGGCGACGCGACGGTCGACGAGTGTACCATCGAGCGCCAGTGCGAAGACGCCTTCATCGACGTCCTCGCCCAGCGCGCCCCCGAGTACGACGCGATCTGCTCGCTCGGCTGCGGAGCCGGCGTTCAGGCTCTGGCCGAGCGGTTTCCCAAGATGCCCGTCTACCCGGGTCTGAACACCCAGTTCATGGGCATCCTCGAATCCCAGGGCGTTTGGACGGAGAAGTGCGCCGGCTGCGGCAATTGCCGGCTGGGCGAGTTCGTCGGTGTCTGCCCGATCACCCGCTGCGCCAAGCGCATGCTGAACGGCCCGTGCGGCGGCTCGCAGGAGGGGAAGTGCGAGGTCAATCCGGACCTGCCGTGCGCGTGGCAATTGATCTACGAGCGGGCCGGCAACCTGGGGGTTCTCGACCGCTTGGAAGCGATCGTGCCTCCTCACGATTGGTCGACCGGCCTGGACGGCGGCCCCCGCAAAGTGGTCCGCGAAGATCAGTGCATCGCCGGCCTGGGTCCCAAAGCCTGACGGGCTAAGTGGAGCCTCGCGGGAACTTGGGCTGAAAACGTGACAGCAGGCGTAAGGCCGGCTCTGCCGGCCGCCAGCGAAGAAGTTCAAGCCGAGTTCTCATCCCGGCTTCGCGCTGATGTCACAGGAAGGAACACGACTTGATCCCTCCACTCTTCGAGTTCAGTCCCGGGCCAGATAAGGACAAGATCATCAATCACCGGTCCGATCGGCAGCGTCTGTTGCACCATGAACAAACCCGGGAATGACTTGCCCCCGGAAAGTCGGGCGTAGGCCGCCGCGGGCATCGTGTTGACGTCATGGGACACGACGAGCAGCTTTTCCCGTTCGGCATGGTCGAGTATTGCCTCATCGGCCTGCCGACTCATTCCCAGTTGCCGAACGCGCAGAAACTCGATGGCGGGTTCGCGCCGCAGGACTCCGGTCACAATGTGCTCGTTCAGGTCGTGATCGGCCAAGAACCGGGGGCGGCTCATGGGGCTGGCGTCCTTGCCTTGGCGGCCAGCGTACGCAGCCGCTCGACAGCCGGACTGGCTGTCTCCGCGGCCCTCGCACGCCACTGCCTCCACACTTCCCCTTGACGCTCCAGGTACCGCTCGACCTCGTCTCGATTAGCGAGGTAGTGCGCGATCGCGCCATAAACCTCCTCGAGGGTCAATGCCGGATACTGCTGCTGAATCGTTTCCGCAGAATGGCCCTGCTGAAACGCGGCCACGACCGAGTCAAGCATGACGCTGGTCTCGCCCACGCGCATCGCGCAGTGCTCGTCGATCCGGACATAGGGTCTTGTCGCCTGCATTTGTGGCTCTCCAGGCAGCTTGCCGCCGCGCCGATCCTGCTGACGGCATTAGCGTCAGTTCCTTCGCCACCTATTCTGGTGTAGTGATTCCATCAGATGGGGATTTAACGGAAAGCCTGTTTGACGCCGCAGGCGTCCGCGCAGCGGCGAAGCAAACAGGCATTGTTAGCGGAAGCTCGCCCTTACGATGCGAGAAAACCATGACTGTGGAGCAGCGGAACCGAACTTGCGAAGCGCCGTCATATACGCCTGACCGCACTGAATGTACTGCTCGACCGACTCGAGGAGGGTATATTGCTCGACGTTCTCCCAGGCAACAGCAGCCGGGAGGCCATCGAACCCGGGTATGACTCCGACGGGGATCGTACCAACGAGGAATAGCCGCCCGCCCTGCTTATCGAATCGTGGATTCTGGATGACCGTATGGTCCTCGCCAGGGCGGTTGAATATCACCATCACCAGCTTGCCGCCAAAATCTGGGAGTTCCGGTTCTGCCAATGCTATGCTCCCGCGGTGCTTTGGCTAACACATGTATTAGCCGCACACAGTGTCCGCAAAACGGGTTAATGTGCGAAGGCTGGGTAACCCGGCTACTGCCTCCCACTCAATTCTACTTCGTTTGGGGAAGCATGACAACTGCGGCTGGGACTCATTCTCACAAATCCCCGCAACTCTGAATCACTACACTAGCTGCGGAGATGGGCGGAGTCAAAGTCAGCCGCTTGACAGGTTCGGGGTGGCCCTCGGGATGGGCGCCGACCTCCTCTACAGCGTCCAGCCCTCGCGATACTGCCGCCGGATGAACTGGTCGGCCTCCGGGCAGTTGACGGCCTTGAGGTTTTCGGCGTCCCATTGGAGCTTCTTGCCGGCGCGGAAGGCGACCGTTCCCAGCAGGTCGTGCTCCACCAGCGTCCCGGAGTACTCGAAGTTGCAGAGCGTCGGCGTGCCCGTCTTGCACGCGTGGATCCACTCCTCGTGGTGGCCCAACGACGGCGGAATCGAAGGCTTCGGGGCCTGGAAGTCCTTGAAATCCCGCTCCGGCAGCAGCATCCACTTGCCGTAATCGGCCAGCAGCATCCCCTTCTGGCCGACGAACAGGATCCCCAGGTGCCATTTCGCCAGATCGACGCCCTCGGGTGATTTGGGCCGCTGCTTGCGGTCGTACCAGGTGAGCGTCAGGGGCGGCCGCCGGGCACCGGCCGAAGGCTGGTCGCGGGCCGGGTGCTCCCAGCGGACCTTGAGCTGATCGGGATACGTCTCGGCGCGGACCGGCAGCGGCCCCTCCGCCTCGACCGTCGTAGGATACCGCAGCTCCAGCGCCCAGAATGGCAGATCGATCGTGTGGCTCCCCATGTCCCCCAGGGCCCCGTTGCCGAAATCCCACCAGTTCTGCCAGGACATCGAGCGGTCCTTGAAGTAGCACGGGTGATAGGGGCGCATGGGCGCCGGCCCGATCCAGAGGTCCCAGTGCAGGTTCTTGGGGACCGGCGGCGTCTCCTGCGGCCGGCTCCGCGGTCCCTCGATCCCCTGGTCCACCCAGACGTGTACTTCCCGCACCGGCCCGATCGCGCCCGATTGAACCAGTTCGACCACGCGGCGGTAGTTCTCCGTGGCGTGGACCTGCGTCCCCATCTGGGTCGCCACCTTCGCCTGCTTGCAGGTCTCGCGCATCGTGCGGGCTTCGTAGACCGAATGGGCAAGCGGCTTTTCGCAATAGACGTGCTTGCCCCGCTTCATGGCCGCGATGCTGGCCAGGGCGTGGGTGTGCTCGGTCGTGCTGACGGTCACCGCGTCGATGTCCTTCTGGTCGAGCATCTTGCGCCAGTCCACGTACGTCTTGGCCTTGGGCTGCCTCTTGGCGGCCTCGGCCAGGTAGTCCTCATTCACGTCGCACAGGGCCACGATGTTCTCGCCCGCCACCGCCGCCATGTTGGCCGCCCCGCGGCTGTGTACCCCGATGATGCCGACGCCGAGTTTTCCGCTGGGCGAGCGGCTCTGGGCTGCCGCACCGGGCACCGACCGAAGGTTGGTCGCGGACGCCCAGATTCCGATCCCCGCCAAAGCCGAATTCCGCAGAAACTCACGACGATTCTCGTGCCGCTTCATCGTCAACTCCTCAGACCAGTTTCCCAGATCGTGCGCAAGGAACTCGAAGCCGGGGGCCAGGCCTCCCGCCGCCCACGGTGAGAAACAGGCTAGATCGCCGCACGGGCCGTGTCAAGCAGCACCTCGCGGAGCCTCGCGCCGGTCGGGAGCCGGCCGTTTCCTTCCTCGCCGGCAAGTCGGGCGTCCTTTCGGCCCACCGCCCCGTGGCGCTTGCGGAAATCGGCCGATGCCACGGCTGGGCTTTGGTTCACGGGAAAGTGACTGCCATGTCAGCGCACTATGGCGAAGGAGAATCTGCGGCCTTCTCGGTTTCCCCCGAAAGTCATTTTCTCTCGATGCAGTAGCTTCTGAAAAGGCCGATCCCAAGCCGCCGCTTGACGGCGAAGCCGATCTGCGCGAGGTGGTCCTCGAAATCTCGCCAACTGAACTGCCCCTCTGCGGGATGACCCCAATGGAAGATGCTGTCCCACAGTCTCACGGCAGCGCCGCTCGGCTCCTCAAGAAAGACTCTCCCATCGCCCCGGAGGACACGATGGCATTCCCGGAGCACTTCCCGCCAGTTGGGGATGTGATGGAGAATGCCGAAGATCACCACCACGTCCTTGCTGGCGTCGGGGATTGCACCGAGGTCCGCAGCATCCATGACTCGGAACTCGGCATTCGGCAAGCCTTGCCGTCGTTTCGCCAAATCGATCATCTCAGACATCAGGTCGATGCCGACGTAGCTCCTGGGTCTGAGCCCGCAAAGCAGGACTGCCCCATACCCGGAGCCACAGCCAATCTCCAGGATGTCTTGGTTCTCGTCCCTGAGCCCGAGCCGCCTGAAGACAGGGAACTCCAGCCGACGTTGAAAGAACCGCCGGACGGCGTTGTTCATGCCCCGGAATTCTCGGTCGGTGAGCCGCATGGTCACATGTTACCTGGCGCAGGCACCCGAAGTCTACCGCTATCCCGAAAACGGACCTCATGGCTTCTCTCCAGACTCGTTGTTAAGGATGATCGCCCGCTCGCCGATCTGGTTGGTGACGTTCTCCACCGTGTTGTCGCCGCCGTTGACAGAGTTCGTCGGGAAGACAAGACTGCCGAACGCCAGCGGCGCGGCCAAGCCGGGCACCACGCGTCAGGCGCGACGAGCTGACTGGCTGTCTTTCAGCGTCTGGTTGACCGCGCCCTTGATGACCTTGCGCAAGTCGGTCAGGTCGGCCAACTTTTGGGCGATTATGTCCCACCTCCTTGGGGGCGTGCCCGAAGTTTATTACGAGACAAGACCGCCGGCGGCTGGTATACTAGAGGCTTCGCGGTGTGAGGGCAAATCGCGTGACATCTCCGGGTCACACCTTCCCAAGAGACTAGCAGGCAAGAGTCCCTTGCCGTTGGTTTCGCGCTTGGAAACTGAGGTACTGAGAAGTGGCTAAAGGTCATCAACGTTCCCCGAAAAGCTCCCGTCGTTTCGCCTGGAACCGAAGTCCCTCACGCTCGGGGGGTGCGAGGTACCGCCGCGCGTGCTTTGAATCGCTTGAATCGCGGCAGTTGCTTTCGATTACGCTGCCGTCGATTGCCAACGTCACGATGTCGGCGGGAACCTCGATTCATATCCCGCTCAGCGGCAACGATCCCGGTCATACGGTGAACTACTCCGTGACGGCATCGGACTACTCCAAGCTCACTCCCGTGATGACGCCGCAGACCAATAAGAGTCTTGAACTCAAAGTCCTAATCAACGGCGTCTCCCAGACCATGGACTTTCGGTTGCTTGACAATCTCGCGCCGCTCACTGCCGCCCATATCGAGGCTCTGGTTAACTCGGGGTTCTATAACGGCCTGTCCATTTACCGCAACGGAAAGAACTCCAGCGGCAATCCCTTCGTAATCCAGGGCGGCAACGACCCGCCTACAGGCCCCATCAAGACGGATCAGTCGCCGATTGCCGAAGAGTTCAATCCCGACCTTCAGTTCACTTCGGCCGGCCTCCTGGCCATGGCGCGCTCATCGACCCCGAGCACCAGCTCGACGGAGTTCTTCATCACTGAGGAACCTGCCCGGTTTCTCGACTACAACTACACGATCTTTGGCGTTCAGACCGCAGGGACGGACGTAATCAGCACGATTGCCGCCATGCCGAATCAAAACTCGACGCAAGACCCAAGTGGCCTTGGATATCTCGCAACTCCCCTGACGATCACCTCGGCCTCGATCTTCACGGACACTCAGAACGGCGTGCTGCAGCTCAGGGCGCCCGCGGGGGTCACGGGCACGGTCACGGTCACGGCGACCGCCAGCGATGGGACCAATACGCCGGTGACACAGTCGTTCACCGTCACGATCGAATCCGATTTGGCGTCGAATCCCGCCAGCCCGTTCGACTCGGTGACGCCGGCCGCGCCCACCAGCGTGGCATTCTTGCCTCCGACGGGGGCCAGCAGCCAGGTCACCAACTTGAACAACTCGGACAGCAGCCACGCCCTCCAGTTTCAAGTCTCCGGCGTCACCAGCGGCAACGCGGTGCAGGTCCTTGCCGACGGCAATCCCATCGGGCAGGCGACCGCCTCCGGCGCAACATTCACCGTGACGACCGATGGTTTGACGAAATTGACGGAGGGTCCCCACAAATTTACAGCAATCCAAATTGCCACGGACCAGACGGTAAGCGTGACCGAGAGCGGCGGTTCAGCGGCTACCAGCCAGACGGCCGACGTTCCCAGTCTCAATTCGTCGGCCGTACAACTCACGGTCGACAGCGTCAACGACGCGCCGGTCCTCACGGCGGCGAGCCCCTCGCTGGGAAGCACCGCTTTGAGCACCGCCAAGACCATCGCTCTTTCGACGTTCATCAACCATGGCACGGAAACGACGAGCGTGACCGACGTGGATACGGGCGCCGTGGTGGGCGGGATCGCCCTGACCGCAGTCACTGGCAACGGGACCTGGGCCTACTCGACCGACGGCTCGACCTTCACTGCCGTGGGCACGGTTTCGACGTCTTCCGCGTTGCTCCTGCCCTCCAGCGCCTCGCTCCGCTACACGCCGGGCGGGACGAGCACCGAGACGGCCACGATTGCGTATCGGGCCTGGGACACGTCCAGCGGCACCAGCGGCAGCAAGGTCGACACCACCGCCAACGGCGGCACCACCGCCTTCAGCACCGCCACCGACACCGCCTCGCTCTCGATCGGCACGGCAAGTATCTCCGGTTTCGTCTACGTTGACACCAACAACGACGGCCTGCGCACTAGGTCCAACGGCGACGTGCACCTTGGTCTTGCGGGCGTCCCGATCCGGCTCCTGAGCAAGGACAGCGGCGGAAACTGGACGGAGGTGTCCGGGAAATCGCCGGTTTTGACGGGCTCGGATGGCTCGTACTCCTTTACGGGAGTGGCCCCCGGAACCTACCGGATCCAGGAAAACGGGCCCGGCAAGTTCCTGGACGGCATCGACAGCCTGGGAACCGTCGGCGGCACGACCAAGGGCACGGCCAGCGACGACCTGTTCGAGGTCGCGCTCGCGGCTGGCGAAAGCGGCAGCGGGTACAACTTCGGCGAGCGCGGGCTGCGGCCGGGAATGGTCACCTTGCGGCTCTTCCTGGCATCCTCCGGCTCGGGCTCCCAGATCATCGCGCAGCTTGACGCCGCGCCGGTGGTCGACTTGACGTCGTCCGCCTCGGGGACCGGACGCAGCACGACGTACCAGGCGGGCGGCTCCGCAGTCGCCATCGCCGCCTCGGACGCCATAGTCGCCGATGCCGACAGCACGATGCTGGCTTCGATGACGGTCACGATCACCAACCGCCAAAATGGAGACTCGGAAGTGCTGGCGGCCGATACGTCCGGCACGTCGCTCACCTCCGCCTACACCGGCGGAGTCCTGACGATTACCGGCGCGGCCAATCCGCCCGACTATCGAACGGTGCTGGCGACCATCAGGTACAGCAACACGGCCTCCTCGCCCCAGGCCGGAGACCGCACGATCACCGTCGTGGCTAGCGACGGCATCACCGACAGCAAGCCGGCCGTCGCCACGGTGACGGTCGAATCGGCGCCGCCGTCCGGATATACGATCACGGCCAACGACAGCTTGATCAATGCCAGCGAGGCGTCGGCGACCAGCTTCACGTTTGCCGGCGCGCAGGTGGGCGCGACGTACAGCTACACGGTGAGGAGCAGCGGCGGCGGCACTGCGGTGACGGGGAGCGGAACGGTCTCCTCGGCCACCCAACAGGTGACGGGAATCAACGTTTCCTCCCTTTCCGACGGGACGCTTACCTACAGCGTCACGCTCACCGACACCGGCGGCCACGTCGGCGCCGCAGCGACGGGCACCGCCACGCTCGACAATACCGCGCCGACGGCGGCGATCACGCCCAGTGGGAGCACGGTGAACACCAGCCCGATCACCTTCACGGTGACGTTCAACGAGGCGGTCACGGGAGTGGACGTTGCGGACCTGGCGGCCACAGGCTCGACGACCGGGGCCTTGACGCCGTCGAACTTCCATGCGGTGTCGGCCACGGTCTACACGGTCGACGTAAGCGGGATGGCGTCGGGGGAGAACGTGACGCTGACGCTCGCAGCGGCCAGCTCGGGGATCAGCGACACGGCGAGCAATGCCTTGGCGGCCAACGCCACCGCCACGGTGGGCTTCGACAACACCGCGCCGACGGCGGCGCCGACGGCCGTGGTCAACGGGACCTCGCTCGTCTGGACGATCAATTTCAACGAAGGCGTGACGGGCTTGGACGTGAATGATCTAGCGGCCAACGGCTCGCTGACCGGGCCGCTGACGCTGCAGAACTTCACCGTCAACTCGGCGTCCTTGTACACGGTCGAGGTCGTCGGGATGACGACAGTTCAGCCGGGCGAGCAGGTGACGCTGCGGTCGCCAACTGCCGGATCGTTCTTCGATCTGGCGGGCAATCTCGCGGCCGTGGATGCCGTGTTCGGGCAGTTCGACTGGGCTCTGTAAGGGTTGCCCCGCGGTTGCGCAAGTCGCAGCCAAAGGCAATTCTTCAGTCGACCCTCGGCGCCGGTCAGAACCGGCAGTCGAGGCCGAACGTGAGCCCCTGCGCCCAGTAATCCGTCGTGATGAACCTGTGCTGGGGCGACGGCACCCCTGTGAGTGGCCCACCCGAAAACTGGCTCGGATTCACGTTCACGTTGACGTTCGACGCCCCCGCGACCTTGCCCACGTCGATCTGATCGGCCGGCCTTGCGACCCGGCTCCAGTAGAGGAGCGAGTAGCCGAACGTGGCCCGCATCCGGCCGGTGAGATTGCAGCCGAGGGTGAGGCCCAGCTCGGGAATCGCCGAGAAATTGCTTTGGCTGTAATGGCCGATGTTCGTCGGCTGGGCGAGCAGGTCGCCCAGGGTCTTGACGGGGGTCTCGCCGGGGACCGTGATGGTCGTCGCGCCGTCGATGGCCACCCGGGATCGGCTGCCGCCCAGAGCGACCTTCGCCAGGCCTTCGAGCGACCAGCGGCAGTATTGGGTCTGCGCGGCAATCCCCAGCTCAAGGCCGTGAAACTCGTTGCTCGCGCCAAACACGTCGGACGCTTGCACGACGGTTCCCTCCGCGAGCACCTGGCTGCCGGGTCCGGCCGTAAACGCCTGGTCGATCGCCAGGCGTTCGGCAAAACGGCTGTACCGGTAGCCGAAGAGGAAGTCTACCCGCTGGCCGCACTGCTGGAAGATCGCGTCCCTCGATAGCAATTCGAGCGACTGTAGTTCGTTGCTGAGGCCGACGTTGATCTGCGAGTCGATCGCCACATCGGGGAAGGCGACGAGCAACGCATCCTGGAGGCCGGTTTCCACGTTGAAGAACGGCCGCGCCAGGATCGGATCGCCGTTGGCGCTGGTCCGGTTGAAGTTGAGTGCTCTGTTGCCAAGGAACAGGTAGGTTGCCTCGATGCCTGAATCCTGGCACTCAGACAGCCAATAGCCGAGGGTAAAGCGGGCACCCGGACGGACGCCCAGATCTACTTCCTCCCCTCCGAACAGAACGCTCGTCCCCGTCTGTCCCAGAACGCCGGCCTGGGCTTGCAGGGTGCCGGCAGGGCTGGTGGTCACCAGCGGCGGCAAATCCGCCGACTTGGTCCACCACATGAGGAAGTCGCCGCGGAACCAAAGCTGGCCGCGGGAGTCAAGACAATCGTAGGCGCCGCCGCAATCCTCCTCACATCCCAACGCACCGTCGCAGACACGACCGGCGCGGTTACCGCACGCTGCGCCCCGGCCCGCGTTCTCGCCCGGCGGGCTCGCCCATTCCGCATCGCTGTCCCGATAGCCCGAAGATGGCGGTGCGTCCTCTTGCCCGATGGGCTGCGGTGTCTCTACAAGTTCGGCGGCATAGCGCGCTTGACGGGCCGAGGACGCGTTGGGGCGAGACGAAGACCCCACGGATTGGTCACGAGACCACCTATTGGGGGGCGCCTGCCAAGGCGCTAGCGTCGCCGGATAGGACTGTGCCTCGACCGGCGACCCGGCAAGAAGGACACCGACAAGTGAGGTCGTGTACACGAGTACCGAAGCACGACCGACGCGCCTCAGGGCAGAAGAAATCGTGGCTGGCATGGTGCTGACCGTAACCCATTTCTCCCCCCCATAGCAGGACCGCAGACTCGGCGGTCAACGATGGCTCGATTATCGGCGGCCAAGCCCTGCTCGCTTAAGTGCTTTCTAGCGAATACTCGGCAAATTCCTTCCAGGCGTGCCACTGTGCGGCGTGATCCACGTGAAATCTTCGGCACCCGCGCGGGCATCCTGGCCGAATGCCCAAGCGTCACCTGCGAGCCACCCATGGCGCTCCCCCGCTTTCCGCTTTCAGGTTTACGGTCTTTCTTCTGCCCCCTGCCCGAAAAAAATCCCGGAATACTGATGAATCCCCCCTACAGAGGGATTAAAAAGTGTTCAGCCCGGTGCTAGGGTGGCGGGCGACACTGCCGCGGTGACAATTCTCGATCGGGGGGACACGATGAAAACGTGTACTGGCAACCACGTCGCCAATTCGCGCTGCACACGGACCGCAAACAGACTCCGCGCTGCCCGACGCCATGCTCCGAAACGCCGGACCCTGGCCCTTGAGCCACTGGAAGTCCGCTATTTGCTTGCGGTCGCACCGCTGAACGTCGTCCTCGTGAGCGATGCGGTCGCGCAAGCACAGCAGGTCCACGATGCCGCCGCGAAGGACACGATTGCGATCGTCTATCACAGCGACACGATGACCACGACCGGGTTGGCCGACCTTCTTGCCTCGGTTTCCGCGGCAAACAACGGCGCTCCGATTGGGCACCTGGGGCTCGTGGCTCACGGTGGTCCGGGCGAAGTCGATCTTGGCAAGGGCGACGACCTCAGCTTGGCTACGATGCCGAGCCAGGCGGCTGCGCTGGAACGATTACGGTCCGTGCTCACCAGCGACGCCCGCCTGGACCTATATTCGTGCTCTGTGGCTGGTGGAGCGGGCGGCAAGACCTTTGTTGACGAGGTTTCCGCCGTAACGGGCGCGGCTGTATTCGCCAGCGATAACCCGGTTGGCACCGTACCCGGGGCGGATTTCGTTTGGGAGTACCACACAGGGCAAGCGGCCGCGTGCAACGAGTTGTTCTCGGTCCAAGAGATGGGGACGATTCCACGATTACGTCTGTATTCGACTCCAAACGTAGGTAATGGGACGTACTATGGGCTTCCAAACAACCCGGTCGCGGCGAATGCAAATGTGGGGCAATGCACGTGGTATGTCTACGGACGTATCCAGGAAACGGGCCTGATTACGGCTCAAAAGCTCCAAAACCTGGG
>Ga0315280_10008937_pt1 | contig 13018 bp, 12 predicted proteins | sample YL17G06_40_MG_FD_203697 | JGI IMG/M metagenome (GOLD analysis project Ga0315280, IMG submission 203697) | Sediment microbial communities from Yellowstone Lake, YNP, Wyoming, USA - YL17G06_40 | ecosystem: Environmental > Aquatic > Freshwater > Lake > Sediment | place: USA: Wyoming | collected...
TAAGCTCTACAGCCAGCTCAACACTTCGCCTGAAGACAGACCTCCGCCTGAGGAGGCGGCGAGGCTGGTGAAGGCGGCGAAGCGCACAATGAACCATTGGGCAACGAAACCATACGAGACCGTTGAGGTTAGGAAGTTCGCTGCGAAGATACGGAACGGCGTCGACCACTGGTTCACCTTTCTCACCACGCCGGACGTCGAGCCCACCAACAACCGGGCTGAACGAGCCCTCAGAGAACATGTCGTCCAACGGAAGATCATTGGAACGTTCAGGAACGGAAAAGGCACCAGAATTTACGAGACAATCATGACATTGCTGGCCACTTAAAAGCAGCAGGGCCTCAACCCATCCAAAGCATTAGCAGAAACCTTAACCAAACAGTGGGCGGCTCTGATAACTCTTAGGGCGAAACACCGTTCTGGTAACGGTTGATAACTTTCGGGCGATCAGGTCTTCGGTTTGTGGCTGTTCTTGTTGGCTGTTCGCCATCGGCGGGTCAAGTTGGTGATGGCTCCCGTTCTTGATCTGGCCCTTGTGCGAGTTTCCGCTTCCCTAGTCGAAGCAGTAACGATTTCAAGTCGCCGGTTTCTTGAGATAGAGCGAGAAGGCGAGCTTGATCCACTATCAGGAGTCCGCGGGGCACATAGAACCGAGCATAGCCAATCGCTTGATTGAATACGGACAAATCTATTTGCGTCTCAATAACTTCGCTTAGAAAGTAGAGCAACTCCCAAGTCGAACCATCCGGTTGTTCTCCCCAGAGATGACGCGCAACCCTGCGATTTCTTTCTATTCCAGCAATCACCGCAAGTGCAACGATTTTACTCTTTCTGCAATAGAGTGCCAGATCACCAGACGAAACCCGTCGCCAGAGCGAGATATTTCTCGGGCCGGTTTTGGTTCCCCACAGGCGAATCCGATCCTGTTTACTCGGAATCATCGTAGGTGCAAACGAAAGCAAAGATGCTATTTGGTGGCGCAATATTCCTTGAATGACGGTTTTGCTGAAGTTGTCTATCGCATCCCTTGAACTAATATTGAACAGTATAACTTTCAATTCAGCCATCTCAAGTCTGCGGAACGCTCACGGAGATGTCATGGTCATCTCTGTGCGACGTAATCTGAGTTCTAAGCGGTTCATCCGCCCGTTAACTGTCGAGTGGTGTCATATTCTGATTTTGCTCAAGGCAGTCCTTATGTCTTCACGCGCTTCGACTCGCTTGGACACCGATTCCTGTATCAACTTCGATATTGCTTTCACTTCGTGATCTGGCAGGAAGACTACTTTGATTTTCTTCAAGTCATCCTTAGTGATGTGCTCCAGTAGGCTACCCCATGCGACCCGTTGCATTTGCTTTCTTCCTAGCGGACTATTCAAGAACGCCACTACGTAGTTTGGATCGTAGCCCGTCTTTAGAACCACTTTGAAGTGAAAACCACACGCGAGTGCACCATCGAAATCCTTTGGAACAATCGCCGCAATGCCTGCGTTGCCAGTTCTGTTGATGATAATATCGTCCTGTTTAACAACGGCGTTGGGGAAGTCACCCGCACGAGTCTTTGTGACATATTTCAAGTCCTCCATGTTGATTCCCTCATCCGTGATGTTGTTAACTAAGAGATACGGGACGACTCCTTGACCAGAGCCACAGTAGTCAACTCGCCCTACGTTGGCTCCCGTGCGGATGCCCTTTGGCTTAGCCACAAAGCCTAGGTTTTCCACGCGGTGTTTCGTCTTCTGTATTTCTTCGAGTACTTCCATGAATTCGGGCAAATAGCGTTTGGCGATAATGTTGTCTTCAAGCCATTTCGACTCAGTGAAATAGCCCAAATGAGTGAAGTTCGTTTTGGTTTTCGCACTCAGCTTCGCATGGTTGCTCACAATAGTTATGGTGTCATCGTCTGGAATCGGTCGGCCTTTGCGGTCATGCCCAACTTTTCTGGCAATCGCCATGAAGACAGGGTAGTTGGAATAGTCTTTCCCAGTCTTCTTCTTCTCCAAGACTACGAGATGTGTTTTGGTCATAGATGTGAAGGTTTCAATGGGGAGATCAATCAATGCCAGTATCTTTGCTTCGGACTTCATGAAATGTGCAACGTAGCCTAGTTTAGCGCCTCCAAGCACTCCGTCGGGTAAGACTATTGCCATACGTCCACCCTCGGTCAGAAGGTCCAAGCATCTCTCAATGAATAGGATTTGGGGCGGGAGCTTGCCGCGCAGGCGGTCGAGTTTAATCCATTGGTCGTCTTTTTTCTTCCATTTAAAGCCCAAGTCAAACTGCCTTAGAATTTCCTCACCTTGAACAGTTATTTTCGCCCCGAAGGGCGGATTTGTCAGCAACACGTTGAAGTTGCCTAGCTGAATCTTGTCCTTGGTTTTCGCATTCCAGTTTTCGGGTTTGAACAAGGAATTCTCACAGAATATTCCGCCTCGACCGTCGCCTAGTATCGCCATGTACGCTCTGGTTACCTTGGCGAGAAAACTGTCTTTGTCTATTCCTCGTAAGGACTTTGTCGCTACTGTTTTCTGCTTCTCCTCTATCCAGTCTTCACCGAAGCCTTTTGCCTTGGCAATCTTCCGGATCTTGTCCCATACATGTTCAAGGGCCACGACCAGAAATCCGCCGCTTCCGCAGGCAGGGTCAATTATCAGTTCTTCAGGTTCTGGGTCGAGGATTTTGACTGCCATCTTGACGACATTTCGGGGAGTGAAGAATTGCCCCTCGCCACCCTTGAGTGCGGGGCCGATGAAGACTTCAAAGGCGTCTCCTAGGGCTTCTCGGTCAGACTCCAGTACGCAGTAGTTTTGCAATTCTCCAACTATGTATGCTATGCTTGAATCGTCTAGCCTAATCGTGTCCGTTTCATCGAAGAAATCCTTGTACTCGCCTTTCACTTTGAAAAAAAGAGTAACAATTCGCTCTCTCACTGTACTGTGATCTTCGTCAACACCGTACCGGAAGGTCACGATTTCCTCAGGTCCAGTATTCTTCTCATCGTAGATTTTGCAGAAGAGCAAGTTGATGATTTGTTGGGCGAGGGCTTCATCTCTCGTAATACCAGTCGTAAGTCCAGCAAGATGATTTCGAATATCCTTGAAAATGACTTTTAGGTTACTGGGTTTTGTTAGGTCTTTGCGCGTGAATTTTCCTATGTCCTCGATTCTCTGCCCACGAATTGGAATGTTTGGAATGATTGGATACTGAACCGTTCCGTCAGCTTTGACGAACTTCCTGACGTAAGCATGTTCGTCGCCATTGAACCAGACTCCAACGATAGCCGGGGACAGACTAAGATAGATTTCGAGTTGCCGTTGTCCTGTTCGCTTATCTGGTGCTTTGCATTCAGCGATAAGGAAGAGATTGTCCTCCGTCTTCCTAGAATCATTGAATACGGCGATGTCGATTGGGTATTCTCTAACCTCATCGGAAGGACGACTTCTTATGTGAAATTGAGGGTGGGCCTGTATCTGGTCCTTTCGATAACCATAGTCCTCGACTAGTCGATGTGCGAGAACTTGGACGGCATTAACCTCTTCGGGTGTGGCAGGCACTCTACGGCTTGAAATAAAGTCTACTGTGGTTTCTTTTTCTGGCGACTCTTCCTCTGTGTTCTCTCCTTCAACATCTTCTGATTCCGATATGTCCGTCCTGTCGAAATCTCGTGTTGGCAGATCCAATTCTACTTACCTTTCCCATGTTCTTTCCAGAAGAGTCGATAGCGCCCCACCTTCTTCCATCTTACATCTTCTTTGGTGTTTGCGAGTTCCATCAACGCCATTTGGACTGTCTTCTGGTTTAAGCCTACGCCTACCGCCATTTCGTTTGGTGTTTGAGGCTCGCAATTCCTCAACGCTTTGTAAACTTTCTCAATAGTGTCTTTTGACATGGTGGGTCTAGATGGGATCTATCCGTGGGAATATATATACCTTTTGGAGCGTACGATACATGAGACGGATGGTCAGTAACATTTAAATGGCGGTCGCACCTATTATCAGTACTGATGATCAGTACCATGAATCCCGATCCCAGAGAACTAAGAGGTTTAGCAATCCTTGCAAGAGGTAGTCAGATCGTTCGTCTGAGTGGATTGAAGTATAAGGTTCGTTCTCAGTCTGGAAACGGCGCTTATCTTGTTGCGATGAACAGCTTCCATGAGTGGGAGTGTAAGTGCCCGGATTTCTGCCATAGGCATGTGACTTGCAAACACATTCACGCAGTCAAGTTCAGTCTGGGCCTGAGAGAGCAAATCACTTCTCAAAGTTTGGGCGTTTCGTCTAACGCCTTTGTCGTCTGCAAGAAATGTGGTTCTGATAAGCTAATCAAGAATAGTATTCGTCGCAATAAGAGCGGAGATGTTCAGCGCTTTTCGTGTAAGTCATGTGGCTACAGATTCAGCGACAATATAGGCTTCGAGAGAATGAAGCATGACCCGAAAGCGATAACTGCGGCTCTCGATCTCTACTTCAAAGGCGTGAGCCAAAGAAAGATCCTTCACCATCTCAAGCAATTCTACGGTGTGAAGGTCACTCAGCCCTGCATTGTGAAGTGGCTAAGGAAATACGTTAGTCTAGTGAAGGAGTATGCCGATCAACTAGCGCCTCAAACCTCAGGTTTTCTCCATGTTGATGAGATGAAAGTCAATATCAATGGTAGGTTGGATTGGCTGTGGAACTTGATGGATGATGACACAAGGTTCTGGATTTCCAGCCTGATCTCTCAGAGGCGTGAGGTCGCTGACGCAAGAGCCGTTTTCCAAGATGCTAAGGGGAAACTTGGCGCAATGCCTATTGCTGTAACTCACGACGGTTTACAGTCCTACAGTGAGGCGTTTAAGAACGAGTTTTACACGAACACAACGCCCAGACCGATTGAAGTCAGGTAAGTAAGCATACGCGAAAGAGGACTCAACAACCGTATGGAGCGCTTGAATCAGACTTTCAGAGACCGCAACAAGACACAACGCGGACTAGATCACCACGAATCGGCACAACTGATGTCAGACGGCGTAAGAATTGAGTACAACTTCATACGGCCACACATGGCATTGAAGGGAAAGACACCAGCAGAAGCATGTGGAATCAAGGTCGAGGGAAAGAACAAGTGGCTAACACTAATACAAAACGCAAGTCGAAAATGATTGCTCTACTTCTTCAATCCCACAGCTCGCAAGTGCTGTTGATAACCCATGAATCTTCCACATCTCACAAAGGCATCATTGGTCTGACATAGCGCCTTCCGTTCCTCCTCGGTTGGTTTGTATGAGGCTCGCTTATCAATCGCTCTTATCTCTATGGGTTGTGCCATACAATCACCATTGGAGAAGTACACACATTCCATTAAATCATCTCCAACTATGATCTCTCTGTACAGAATATAGGTTTTTTCCAAATCGGATTTTCACCTCCAATGAGAACTAGACACTGATTTTTATGTCAGGGAGGGGCAGGTCACGGTTGGGCCGGTAGTTCAGTCTGGTATGAATGGCCGTGCGTCACACGGAGGGTCGCGGGTTCAAATCCCGCCCGGTCCAACGTTTTCCTAAAGAAACGATTTGGTGGGTATGGGCCCGTGTTACCACCGGCGGCCACTCCGATTTCTCGGAGGCGTCACTCCCCACCGCATCTGCCTACCCCGAAACCACCCGAAACCGCCGTGGGTTTAAGGAAGGCACTTATTTCTTACCTAACGGCTCAGTATAAGATTTTCTGTGCCCACAACCTGAAAATTAAGTCGGCCCCATGCTTCTTTCCCGTTTCATGCGCCGCCAGTTAACAGCCTAGCGGATGCTCAAGTTACCAGAAGTTGTCCGTCGCCCGAAAGTTATCAACCGTTACCAGAACGGTGTTTCGCCCTAAGAGTTATCAGAGCCGAACACGCTAAGCCTCAAATGGCAAAACAGCTAAACACATACCCCCAAGGCTTTGACTGAGATGAAGAAGAGAAGGTTGAGGAACAGAGTGAAGAGGTTCGACTCGAACAACGAGAACAGCAAGCCCACACTCAGAGACCTGCTGATCAACATCCACAAGCTGGACCCCGGAATCGTTCAGATGTTGGCGGAGCTCTAGGAGAAGGAAGCTCCGTCTCACCGTCACAGCTTCTTCGCATGGCTAGCGGAGGCTATCTTTCAAAGCAATCCTCAAAGTGGCTCTGGAAACCGTTGCTGAACCACTCCTACCCTTATTAGCCACTCGGAAGATATGATTGTGGCGCCCGCTTTTTCGTAGGAGCTTGATGACTGGATTAGCTCCGTGATTTGCTACGAGTTGCGCGTTTCTCCTTGAGAGGTATGCACTGTCGAGTGCTACGTTCTCCAAGGCGATTTCCCTGCTCTTCTGGCTCATCAGACCCTTCAGCTGTGGGGAGTCGTTCTTGTACCCCTTCGTCACTGTTGCGGATAGGAAGAAGGGCATCTTTTTGTCCGTTGTGATGTGGGCATGAAGCTTGACGAACCTCCTCTTCCTGCTCTTTCTCGAGTTCCTGACATCGAACCACCGTTCATACTTCCTGATTGCTATTCCTGTTCCGTCGCAGGCTGAGCTACATATGGCTCTGCGCTGAACCCTCATTATGGCGGTGGATGTCTGCGCTACCAGTTCGTTCAGGTAACCCTCACCGACATCCTTCACATGCCCTTGGACGGTGTTGTAGGCTGGAAGATGCTTGATCTTGCAGATTCCCCTATACTCGCTACTGGACGCGAGGAGGGAGTAGACCGACCTGTACGACAATCTGAATATCGCCCTTATGATGAGGCAGATGACTATTGCCCGTGGGTCCGCTGGGGGCTTCCTACGGTTCCCTGCTCCTTCACCTTGTACGGTGGAGGTGTGGAGTAGGCTGCTTCTGCTATGATTGGCAGCGCAAGCCGGTACTCGTTCCTTCTGAATCCGTTATACCTCTTCCAGTCCCTGATACGCTTCCTGGGCGCCTTCTTCTTGCTCTGTCTTCGCGTCGTTCATATCCATCTCCTGCCATGAATGGGGCCACGCATCCTGGAGAATGACGCAAAGAGAGAAGAAAAGAAGAGAGAAGCTGGAGGAGGCCGCGTAACCCCATCATAGCAGGAAGAAGCGAGTCACCCAAACAGAAATGTCAAAACTCAACGGACCTTAACATTCTGGTGAAGGTCAACCGCCTGAAGAGACAATTCTAGGGCAACCTCGGCCCAGGTGACAAGTCATATATTCCCAGCTACGAATCATTGCGTAGGGAAGAGAAATGAATTCAGAGTTTTTGGAAGGATGTGAACTGACTGTCGCTGCTGTAGGAGATCTTCTGATCAACAGACGCATCTCCGTATTCGAGAAAGACGAGAGGTTCATGGCACTGATCAAGGTGATAAGAGATGCAGATGTTGGATACGCGAACTTCGAGACAGCAATACACGACTATCAATTTCCACCAGGCTCAAAGAATGGAGGATGGTACGGGCAGGTCAGCAGCTGGGCCGTCAGTGAATTGAAGTGGATGGGCATCGATATGGTGGGATGCGCAAATAACCACTCGTTTGATTACTCCACGGAAGGGCTTCTCAACACAAAGAGGGTTCTCTCTCAGGGGGGCATAGTCAATACTGGAACCGGCATGGATCTTGGAGAAGCCAGAGCACCAGTCTATTTCGATACGGGAAAAGGTAGAGTTGCTCTTTTGGACGGGGCATCTACTATCCGAATGTCAGAGATGGCAGGCTACTCCAGACCAGACATCAAAGGCAGACCCGGCATGAATGGTATCAGGTACGACACCAAGTACAAGGTTGATAAGGAATCTGCAAAGAAACTGCGGGAGGTTGCCTCAAGATGGGGCATCAACATAGAAGAGGACGAAGAGGAATTCAATCTTTTTGAGAAGACTTTCACGGTTGGCAAGGATTGCAAGATCGAAAGGAAGGTTAGGGAACCAGACCTCTCAGCAAATCTTCGGGCGGTGAAAGACGCAAAGAGACAGGCCGACTGGGTGGTCTTCGGTATGCACTGTCATGAGGCACCGATACTTCGTAGGGGGAAACAACCTGAACATGAATCCATTCAGCAGCCCGCCGAATTTCACGTGGAGTTCACCCACGCACTAGTCGATGCAGGAGTGGACATGTTCTTCGGAGCAGGTTCTCATTGCCTAAGGGGAATTGAGATATACAAAGGGAAGCCGATATTCTATAGTCTCGGGAACTTCATCGAAAACCTTGGCACCCAAGAGAGGCAAGCTACCGATGCATATGAAAGCCTGAAGTACGGGCGTTCCTACTACCAGGGCTGTTCGATTCCGGATTTGGATGTTATGTGGGCAACCCCAGCCGACTATTCCGATTATGCTTGGGATCCAAATCTGCCAACCTCTGCTCAAGTAAAGAAAAAATCATTGGCGACAACCAAATACTGGTGGACAACAATCCTTCCTTCCTTAACGATCACAAACCGGAAGCTATCGAACCTTAAGTTGTATCCTGTCACTCTTCAGAGAGACAAGCCTCGTTCACAGCGAGGTCGACCTATTCTTGCTGTAGGTAAAGAAGCTGAAGAGATAATCGAACGCGCAAGAAGGTTATCAGAACCATTTGGCACGGAAATCGCGTACAAAGATGGAATCGGCGTAGTGAAACTGTAGGAAGACTCGAAAGTCGAATGCGCCAGATCCCTGAGTACGTATGCGTGCCTTACCGACATTAGCAACGTCATCTAGTGTACAGATCATATAACCGGCTATGCGCGTTCCTGCAACCTGACGCGTTCGAAGAAGACAAGAAATAAGAGAATGCCAGCCTCACAAGGTCTGTTCCCATTATGCAAAGCATCCGGAGCATCCAAGATCTCGCGCCAGTCTAGTGCGCAGCCTTGTCCTGTTATTCCTTGGTTTGAGAGTTATGTCCGTATTTGAAGACTAGGATTCACATCGAAACGGCTCATATCCGCCTCCTTTACCCCGAGAACACGCCTCGGACAGTCAAATCCGGTCAGGAGATGGATCTCAGCCACAAAGACCTGTGTCTGCAGAGACTGACGTGGAAATGCGAATATCGGGACAACCCTGCGCGCTACTTCCGATACTTGTCTGTTACACCCAATCTGTCCATGACTCTTTTCAACTCTTCGAGATCTTCAGGGGTGGAGTCTGGAAGAGGCTTTCTGGGAACTCCCATCGGAAAACCCAGTATTCTGTAGCCAGCTTTGATCATTATCGGATTTGTGACTGTGTACAGAAGACTGAGAAGTGGCTGGTACTTGAAGTACAGCTCGCGGGATTTCCTCACATCGTCAAAGGATGCCCAAGGTCTAGACATCGCTGCCATTTCTTCGGGTATGAGGTTTCCCCCAATATTCGCTGCGCCGTGACCGCCTAGCGCAAGAGTGGGCATCAGTAGCGAATAGCCTGGATAGTCACAACACAATACGTGCAATCGTTTGTTGGCCCTCATTATGACTTCTGAGATTTGGCTTACGTCCCCCATCGCCTCCTTGTCAGCCACGAAATTTCCGCATTCCTCGGAGAGTCTCACTATTGTATCTGGATCTATGTTCACGCCGACTCTAGATGGGTTGTTGTATATCGCGGTCGCTATTCCGATACTATCCATTGCTGTCTTGAGAAAATCATACACAGCTTGTTGGGGAGGGGTGATGTAGGGCGGGATGGTGAACAGCACGCCTTCGGCGCCTTGATCCTCAGCAAACTGACTTAGCATCACAGTGTCTTTCACTGTTGGACATGTAGTGCCAAAGAAGATGGGAACCTTTCCCTTCGAGTACGGAACCAATTCTCTTATGACTTCTTGTTTCTCATCTATCGAGAGCATCGTAGTTTCGCCAGCCGAGCCAAAAACCAACAACGCAGAGCTACCACGCTTTGCATGAAAATCCAGCATCTCTTTGAACACATCGAAGTCGATTTTATTGCTTGGGTCGAAAGGTGTTGGAACAGCAACCCATGATCCGATAGGCCTTAACATTAAGACACCTTCATGCGTGTTTCAATTAACCATCGTGATGTCCTACTGCGCTCATATAACAATACTTGTACCTTAGGATCATTTGATCTATAGACGCTGGCTGTCAGATCCCATAGCGAGCTATCGAATGTTCTATGGCAAGGCGTACTTCGCGACCTTCTCATTGTCAAGGTCCACGCCTAAACCAGGGTTATCGGAGACAATAACGTATCCCTTCATCACCGACACGTCTTCATAGGTGACTATCTTCCTTGTGACATCATCAGTTTTTGACTGGGATGCTGGACCACAACCTTCTGATCCGTATCCTCTATTGACCTCTGGTGTGGATGTGGCAAAGTGTCGGCTGGCTTGCCTAGTTATCTCATAGGTGTTGTCTCCTCCAACTAAGCACGGTAATCCTTTGGCCTTCGCAATGGCTGCAATCTTCTTTGCGTAGAAGAGACCGCCGTTCTTTGAGATCTTTATGTTCAGAATGTCAGCGCTGTCCTCCTCGATCACCTTCATAGCACTTTCAAGAGTTGTGTTGCTCTCGTCCGAGCTAATCGGGGTGTCTATTGCTCTTGTGACCTTTGCCATTCCATCGAGATCCCAGCGTTTCACCGGTTCTTCTACGAATTCTGGATCGTATCTTTCCATTTTCCTGATTATTCTAATTGCCTGGTCGGGTCTGTAGGCTTCATTTGCATCGAGGCGAATCTTGATGTTTGATCCAATGGCCTCACGTATCACCCTCAGTCGCTCGAGATCTGCTTCGGGATTGCCACCAATCTTTATGACAACAGTGGAATATCCCTGCCTGACGCGATACTTGGCCTGTTCGGCCATTCTCTCTGGTTCATCCATGCTTAGGGTGTAGGTGACAGGAATCTTAGTTTCATACACGCCTCCGAGCAGTTTGTAGACAGGGAGATTCAAAGATTTTCCCAAAATGTCCCAAAGAGCTAAGTCTATTCCGGCCTTCGCAACCAAGTTGCCAGGCAGACATGAAGTCATCTTCTCGTGAATTAGTTCGATGTCGAACAGGTCTTGACCGACGATTTCTGGAGCGAGATATCTGTCGATTACTTGCTTTGTACTCTCTGGGGTTTCTTCTCTGACTCCTCCTCCTGGAACGTAGGCCGATTCACCGATGCCAAAGTCTCTTCCATCTGTACTTATCCAAACCAGCACATTCGTGAATGCGTTAGAGACTCCGTGAGAATAGACATACGGTTTCTCCAAGGGGATTCTGACGATTTTCGATTCAACTTTCGTGATCTTCAGTCCTCACACCTCCAATGGTCAGTCACACGATCTCGAAAGAGATTATCTTAGAGATCGCATTGGCTCTTTACGTATTGTCAGCTTTCTAATCAGCATTGCGGAGGCTTTGCATGATGCTGTGAATTGGTTTTTCAAATAGTACGAGCGCTTGATTTCTCCTCTCTGGCTGCGGATGGTGAAAGACGCTTGACGATCTCTCACTATGATAGAAGGATTGTTATAGCGCGCTTGTCTTAAGTCTGATGGAAGTAGGAAGATGTGATCTTCATGGGCAGGCGACTTTGGGAGGGACTGTAGTTGGTCATTTCGAAGGCAAACTACAGGACTAGGGTTGAAAGAATCCAAGAACAAATGATGAAGAACAATATCGCCGCGGCGGTACTGGAAAAACCTCAGAACTCATACTATGTGACAGGATATCAGCCGATGCTTTACAGCCGTCCCATATACGTGGTTCTTGTTCAACACGATGAACCCACATTGATAGTGCCGTACCTAAGAGAACCACAAGCAAAGGATGAGTCTTGGGTCACAGACATTAAACCGTACTTTGAATTCCCCGTGATGAATAGAACCTTTCCAAGAGATTCGCTGACGGCGCTGAAGGAAGAGTTGTCTCGTAAGGCAGTCTTGAACAAGACCATTGGAATAGAAATGGAGCACATATCAGCAAATGCTCTTGAAATACTGAGAAAGATACTTCCAGACGCCAAGCTGGTAGACGTGTCCGCACTAATTGAGCAAATCAGATCTATCAAAGATCAAGAGGAAGTTGAGCTAATCAGGACTGCATGCGGATTAGCCGACCTTGCGATGAACAGAGCCTCAGAGGTCATAGCGGAGAGGGGAACGGAAAAGGATGTTGTGATTGAGGGAATCCAGACTATGCAGGATGAATGGAAAATGAAACACAGTAACCTGAATATCTACGACTTGACAAATATCAGTACTACTCTCTGGGGCAGCTGTGAATCTGGCCCCCAGAATCAGCTTCATCAGGTGCCGCATAAGCCAACAGATCGACGGATAAGTGACGGCGATCTTGTAACAGTAGTAATGATTCCTGCGCTCAATGGCTATCGTGGAGAACTGGAGAGAACCTTTGCGGTTGGCCAACCTGGGGAGAAGGCTGGAAAGATGTTCAATGCCGTTTTGGAGGCTCGTCAGAAAGCTTTCGATCTGATCAAGCCAGGCGCTATGTTCCACGAAGTAGATGAAGCTGCAAGAGATGTCTTCAAGAAATATGGGATGCTGGATTACATGAGACACGGAGTTGGCCACTCGATGGGTTTGGAGTTGCACGAGGGATGGATATTTCGTAAGGAGACAGCCTCTACGATTCAACGGAATATGGTATTCACTATCGAGCCTGGGTTGTACCATGAGGGTATTGGTAGTGTGCGTCACTCGGACACGGTGCGAGTGACATCGACCGGTTTCGAGTTTCTAACGAAATATGATAGAGGATTCCTCACTCGCTAGCGAGGATAGCGTGCGCTACGCCGGATAGCTAAACAAGGAAGCAGATAGACCGCTATTATGAGGCTCTCCAGTTCCCTAGACCACTTCGTCGGGTTCCAGGGGGGCCGAGCAGGCATGCAACTATGAAGGATGTTATTGCAGCCGCTGGCCTTCATGAGACCATCGAAAGTACATAATACAACTCTTTCCTCTTTTGTCTCTCATTAATCATTTGTTCTTATGGGGTGTTGCTGCGAAAACGGTTGGTCGGGGTGTTGAGCGTTTTCTTTCCTTTTTTCTTGCCATCTCAGAGCGCCGTCGCTGAGATTTGGATGAGCGATA
>Ga0315280_10008938_pt1 | contig 13014 bp, 17 predicted proteins | sample YL17G06_40_MG_FD_203697 | JGI IMG/M metagenome (GOLD analysis project Ga0315280, IMG submission 203697) | Sediment microbial communities from Yellowstone Lake, YNP, Wyoming, USA - YL17G06_40 | ecosystem: Environmental > Aquatic > Freshwater > Lake > Sediment | place: USA: Wyoming | collected...
TTTGTCACCGCCAAATTTGCTATAAGCCTGGATGGCAAGATTGCCACCAGAAAGGGTGATTCCCGGTGGATTAGCGGCAGTGAGGCGAGGAAGTATGTTCACAACCTGCGCTATACCACCGATGCTATCATGGCTGGGGTGAATACCGTCTTAGCCGATGACCCCCACCTTACCACCAGGTGCTGTGGTGGCAGGGGGGGCACCGCCAGAAAGCAACCGCTCAGGGTGATTGTGGATGGTGAAGGGCGCACGCCACTAACGGCACGGGTATTTAGTGAGCCGGGGAAAACACTCCTGGCGCTGGGCAGAAAGGCTACCCCCGAGGAGAAAACAGCCTTTGCTCAGGTTGGTGCTGAAATACTGGAGCTGCCCGCAACTAAAGGTTTAGTTGACCTGGAAGGGCTACTGGTGGCATTAGGTGAGCGGGAAATCACCAGTGTTTTAGTTGAGGGCGGTGGCATTCTCTTTGGATCTCTATTTGACCGCAGGCTGGTGGATAAGGTTATCGCCTTTATCGCCCCGATTATCATTGGCGGGGCGGAGGCAAGAATAGCCGTCGCCGGCAGGGGGGCTGAGCGGGTAGCAGACTCACTCAGACTGGAGCGGGTCAGGGTGGAAAGGCTTGGCGATGACCTAGCGGTCAGCGGGTATGTGGCGAGATAAAGAGGAGAGTACGTGTTTACCGGAATCATAGAAGAAGTGGGCAGGGTTATATCGGCAGGAGCTGGTGAGCTTATTATTGCTGCCCGCGATGTTATCGCGGGGATGAAGCATGGCGCCAGTATAGCAGTTAATGGGGTATGCCTGACGGTAACTGATTTTGACCAGAATTCTTTTTCCGTGAAGGTAATGCCGGAGACATTGAGAAGGACTAACCTTGGGCTGCTTTATGCTGGAGACAGGGTTAATCTGGAGCGAGCTTTACCTCTAGACGGACGTCTTGGTGGACATCTGGTGCAGGGTCATGTTGATGCCACCGGAAGGGTGACCTCCGTTACCGGGGAGGGTGAAGCAATGCTCATTAGATTTGACGCCCCGCCTGAAGTAACGGGCTATCTGGTGGAGAAGGGCTTTATCGCCGTTGACGGGGTCAGCCTGACCATTGTGACTAAAGACAGCAGCTCATTTGGGGTCTCAGTGGTTGATTACACCCGCCAACACACTAACTTAGGCAGCAGGCGAGCGGGTGATGTGGTTAATCTGGAGGTTGATATTATTGCCAAATATGTGAAACAATTTAGCCAGGCTTATCCAGATATAACTATTGATTTTTTGCGGGAACACGGGTTTGCGGCCGTCTAGGAGGGGATTAGTATGGGGTTAGCAAGCATTGCTGAGGCTACTCGGGATATAAAAGCGGGCAAATTCCTCATCATCGTTGATGATGAGGACAGGGAGAACGAGGGAGATTTAGCGTTAGCTGCGGAGAAGGTTAGCAGCGAGGCAATTAACTTTATGGCTAAGCATGGCAGAGGTCTTATTTGCCTGCCTATTATCGGAAAGCGGTTGGATGAATTGGGAATTCCCATGATGGTCGGGGAGAACACATCAAAGTTTGCTACTGCCTTCTCCGTCTCCGTTGACGCCAAGCATGGTACAACCACCGGCATTTCGGCAGCGGATAGAGCACAGACAATAAAAGCCGTAATTGACCCGGCGACCAAGCCTGACGATTTAGCCCGACCGGGGCATATATTCCCGCTGCGGGCGAGGGAGGGAGGGGTGCTAGTGCGAGCCGGGCAAACCGAGGCTATTGTTGACCTGGCCAGGCTAGCCGGGCTTTATCCCGCCGGCATTATCTGCGAGATTATGAACGAGGATGGCTCTATGGCGCGGCTACCCGAACTTGAGGTGATGGCGGATAAGTTTGGAATTAAAATCGTCAGCGTAGCTGACCTTATCGCCTACCGCCGCCGCCATGAGAAGCTAGTGCACCGGGTGGCTGAGACCAAGCTGCCAACAAGATACGGCGAATTTAGCGCTATCGCCTACAAGAGTGATATCGACCCAGATGAGCATCTGGCACTGGTGATGGGGGATATATCTACCGAGGAGCCGGTTTTAGTCCGCGTCCACAGTGAGTGCCTCACCGGCGATGTATTTGGCAGCCTTCGCTGTGATTGTGGTGAGCAGGTTGGCTTAGCCATGCAGAGTATCGCCAAAGAAGGTCGTGGCGTCTTCCTCTATATGAGGCAGGAGGGACGGGGCATTGGCTTCCATAATAAGATGCGCGCCTATGCCCTTCAGGATAAAGGGCTGGATACAGTGGAGGCTAACTTGTCTCTGGGCTTTGCTTCCGACCTGCGGGACTACGGCATCGGTGCCCAGATTCTGGCTGACCTTGGCTTACATGAGGTTCGGCTGCTCACCAACAACCCGAAAAAGGTCATAGGGCTAGAGGGTTACGGGCTAAAGGTGGTTGAGACCCTCCCCATTATCGCCACCCCCAATCCCTATAACCGGGGTTACCTGGAGACAAAAAGGAAGAAATTAGGTCACCTCTTGGAAATACCGGATACTTCTGAATAACTAAAATAAGGAGAAAACGATGGGTAAGTCTTTTGAAGGTATGTTACTGGGGAAGGGGCTGAAGTTTGGGCTGGTGGTCTCCCGTTTCAACGAGTTTATCACCAAGAAACTGGCTGAGGGGGCGCAGGATGCCCTGCTTCGCCACGGTGTTAGCCAGGATGATATAGAGGTTGCCTGGACGCCGGGTTGCTTTGAAATCCCGCTAATAGCCAAAAAATTAGTCCAGACTAAGCGCTATGACGCCGTTATCTGCCTTGGAGCTGTTATTCGTGGTGGAACCCCCCACTCTGAATATATTGCCACTGAGGTAACTAAGGGGATTGCTCAGGTCGGCTTGGACAGTGGGCTGCCGGTTATTTACGGTGTTATCACCGCCGATACCTTAGAGCAGGCAATTGAGCGGGCAGGGACTAAAGAGGGGAACGAAGGCTTTAGGGCAGCAACAAGTGCCATTGAGATGGCAAACCTGGTTAAAAGCATAGGCTGATTATTAAAAAACGGTAGCAATAGTCAGTTTAGACGGCTCGGTTAATAACGATTCAATCTTGGACTCAACCACTAGACGCTTGGGGTTGCCCTCCCAGGACTTCCAGTCAAGTGGACTTAGCCAGGTGCTAAAGGCAAAGATGGTAGATTCGTCCTCCATGCTCTGGAGCAGCTCGCCGGAAACATAACCCGGCTGTGAGACTAGCTCAGCGCGTAGCTTATTAAGTAACTCAATTAGATACCCTGCTTTGCCCTTCTTTACATGACGCTCTATTAGTACCTTTACCATAGTCTTTTCGCTTCCTGTAACGCTGGACAGTCTTCTCCTGTAACGCTGGACAGTCTTCAGGGGGTAACCTTATAGACGATGTCTCCCCGCCTCACCCGCTCGCTAACCTTGACCCCAATTGAATCTCCCGGCTTGGCGGCGCTAACGTTCGCGTTATTAATCTGCATGGAGTCAACAGTTAGCTCCAGGTCAGTGGTATGACCCTTGATGCGGATTTTGTCACCCACGTTTAGGGGAGCGCTTAGCGTAATACCAGCAACTACAGGGTGGGCAAAGAAGTCGGTCACATTTCCGATTTCCACCTCCGGCATTTGGGCACCTCCTTTGTCATCTATTAACTCTAGTATACGTCATCTAGTTTGGGTAAATCAATACCTATCTTTGACATAGCCTCAGCCAAGCCATATAATTAGTCTGACTACAACCTCCCCAGAGGTGTGTTCTTGGCGAAGAAAGTTGTACCGGCGAAAAGACAGGCGCAAGCGCAGGATATTGAACATCTTAAACAGCGTCTTGATCTCCTAGACCACCGCCTGGACAATATCGACTCAGTGGTTAGCGCTGTTGCTGAGCGGATAATGATGCAGCCCATTTCGTTTAGTATGACCTGCCCTCGCTGTGGCAAGAACATAGAGATTGCCATTATCGGTAGTGAGAAGCCAACCCGGTGACGCGGCTACGCTTACTAATTTGACAAAATAACTACAATATAGCTATTATTATTAGTTTGGGAGCAAGATAAGAGAATAGGAGGAGACAAATTGGAGATAGTTGCTACCATGAACCGTGTCAAGTATGATGCCTTTAAGTGGCGCCATGAACTTAGCCTACCATGGAAGTTAGTTCTGTCATTGGGTATGGCCACTCTTGTCGGTCTTCTGGCTCAGGTGAGGGTTCCCCTGCCCTGGAGCCCGGTACCGATAACCGGTCAGACCTTTGCTGTGCTTCTCACTGGCGTGCTTCTTGGCCGGCGGTGGGGAGGCATCAGCCTGGGCATCTATGCCGGGCTGGGCGTAGCTGGAATTCCCTGGTTTTCGGGCTGGTCTGGTGGGGTGGGTTACCTTGCTGGACCCACCGGAGGGTATATAATCGGCTTTATCCTAGCCGCGCTCTTTTTGGGGTACTTTACTGACAAGTATATCCGCTCGCGAAGCTTTTTTAGTATGCTAGCCCTTATGCTCTTTGCCAATTTCATCCTGATTTATGTCCCGGGGCTTCTTCAGCTCGGGCTATGGCTCAACCTAGTCAAAGGTGAGCCAGCAACCCTTACCGCTCTCCTTGGCATGGGCGCTTTACCCTTCATCGCCGGTGATATCACCAAGGCAATTGCGGCAGCGGCAATCGCCCGCGGCGTAACCCCCAAGCATGCCTATAATGGGGAAATAGATAAAGACAAGTGGGCGAGCTGGCGGCTTCCTTAGAGATAGGATAGAATTTATATTGGTGGGGCGGTTAGCTCAGTTGGTTAGAGCACTGCGTTGACATCGCAGAGGTCACTGGTTCGAGCCCAGTATCGCCCACCATACGGCTTTAAGTAATTCCCCAGTCCCGATAACCCTGACGAATAGTAGCCACGTATTCCGGGGAAGGCTTGGTCTCTTCTGGCTGTTCAACCTTGATATAGGTTACCACTTTTACCGGCTCACCATCCTCGGGGAAGACAATTACCTCTTTCCGATTATAGATACTAGGGTAGCCCTCCTCCTTATCCAGAAACCTCAAATCCCTCTCCGAAATTTCATAGACGCCGCCAATAACCTTCTCCCCCCTAAGCGGCTTGATGCTGGCAACACCACCATGCCACTTCCTTGACCAGCCGGTGAATATCAGCTTGTGATTGGGCAGGGTGGCGGTGAACTTCGGCTTGGCATCAGGACAGCGCTCCAACATCTGCTTACGATTAAGATTAGAGGCGTAGGCAAAATAATACATCCTTTCCCCCAACCAGCGTGGCGGTTCAATTATACACCGTCATAGTAGCCTCGCACAAAAATGACGGCAATTGCTAAAATCCGTAGAAAGGTTCAAAATATTGAGTACGAAATGACAAGGGAGGAGCTGCTAAATGGATAAGAAGGCGAATAGGAAGACGGCTAAGAAAGGGGCTAAGAAGGCAGTAGTTAAGAAGTGGGTTAAGAAAGTAGTTAGCAAAGTGACTAACAAAGTGGTTATTGGCGTTTTAGTCTTTGCCCTGGTCTCCATTGGCGCCCTCGGCGCCTACGCTTCTCACCTCGGCGGGAAGATTGATGCCCTGAGTGAACAACTGGCTGCTTCCCAGGAGCAACAGGCAGCCAAAATTAGCGCCCTGGACAATGAGCTAAAAGGTGTTGCCATTGAAATGGAACAATCGGTGATAAATGCTGGCAAGCTTTATCAGGAGGTTAGCCAGAGTATAGTCAGGATTAGTGACGGGGAGAAGATGCTCGGTTCAGGGTTTGCCTCTGACGCCAATGGTCATATCCTTACCCCTCAGCATGTAGTGGCAGGGCAGAGCCAGATATACGTAATCTCAGCCGACGGTCATACCTCACCAGCCACTGTCATTGGCACCTGCGAATATAGTGACATTGCGGTACTAAAACAAAACTTGTCCATCCCGGCGTTAAAACTGGCGGACTCCACCAGGGTAAAGGTTGGCGAGCCGGTTATAGTTATCGGCAACCCTCTTGGACTGCCGGGGACCATCACTTCAGGCATTGCTAGCCAGACCAACCGATTTGTCGAAATAGCATACAGTATGGGGAGTCGGTGGGTAGCGAATATAATCCAGTTTGATGCGGCAATAAACTCTGGCAACTCGGGCAGCCCCCTGCTTAACTCCAGGGGGGAGGTCATCGGCATGGTCATCGCTATGATCAACCCCACCCTGGGAGACGGCGTCTATTACGCTGTTTCCTCAAACAAGGTGACGAGGGTCGCCTCCTCCCTCATTGAACGGGGCTCTTTTGGCTACCCCTGGCTGGGGGTTAATATAACTGACCTTACCCCGCAAATGGCTCAGGATAGAAATCTGGAAACGATTAACGGCGTAGTGGTTGCGTCGGTTATACCGGATACGCCGGCTGAGGCTGCCGGCATCATGGTTAATGATATCATAGTGGCAATTAACAAGACGTCGGTTCGGGAAATGGCTGACCTTACCTGCTACCTAGGGGAGAATGTCAGCTACGGGGATGAGGTCACCCTTACCCTGATACGGGATGGGACAAAAATAGAACTGCCGCTAACAGTAGGCAAACGGTAGATTGATTGCTATAACGCTAGTAGGTATAATGCGACGGAAAAATGTTGATACAGTGTGACTTTGATGGCACCATTACCGAGGAGGACATCAGCTTTATGATGCTTGACGCCTTTGCCCAGGGTGATTGGCGAGAAATTTTCGAGCAATACCGGCAGAATAAGATATCGGTTGGCGAGTTCAATACCAGAGCCTTTGCCATGGTCAAGGCGAGTAAAACGGAGCTACTTGAGGTTGCCCGGAATAGGGTCAGGTTGCGCGGCGGGCTTCACGAGCTGGTAAGCCACTGCCGCAGTCGGGGGTTTCGCTTCGTCATTGTCAGCAATGGGCTGGACTTCTATATAGCGGCAATTCTGAAAGACGCCGGCTTGGAAGATATTGAGGTCTATGCGGCGAAAACCCGCTTTTATCGCGGTGGGCGCCGCGGGCTTAAGGTTCAATATATAGGCCCGGATAGCACCCCCCTGGCCAGCGATTTCAAGGAGGCTTATACCAAAGCCTTCCTCAAGCAGGGCTACCAGGTGATATACGTGGGGAATGGTCCGTCTGATATCGCCCCGGCACTTCATGCCCGTCACGTCTTCGCCAGGGATGGGTTATTAGATGGCTGCCGGGAGATAAACCTTAAATGTACGCCCTTTAATGACCTCAATGACATTGTCCGGGGCTTAGGGTCTCTATAAATTAATCCCACAACTTTTCAATGTCTTTTCCGACTTCCTTGGGGGCAAAGTCCTTATAGGACTGGGCTGAGCCATACTCGCGGGGCTGGAAAGCCACCGGCATCGGCACGGCATGGCCGAAGATAAGGGCCTGTTGTCTCGGTGCCAGACGTGCCAGCACCGACTTCAACTCACTCTTGCCGGAGACGCCGGCAAGGACGCTATCGATATCCTTCTCGTTGTCAAGAAGGCAGGTTATCTTGGTCCCCAGCTGCGACATAACCTCGCTGTCAATGCCGCTTGGTCTCTGGTCAATCACCAGCAGGGTGACATTATACTTGCGCATCTCGCGGGCGATGGTGCCAAAGATGGTCTGGCTGGCGACCTCCGGGTTGAGGAACTTGTGCGCCTCCTCAATGGTTATCACCAGGGGGCGGGGCGGGGCGGTATTCTCGCCAATGGCTCTCTCTGTCCTCTCTTGGTAGAGGGCATAGATGCGGCGGGCGAGCATATTGGCCACCAGGATATAAGCAGTGATATCCCGGTACCTGCCGAACTCCAGCACCACGTTAGTACCCCGGTCGAGGTGTTCGAGGATAACCTTTACGGCGTCAACCGGGGCATGAGGCTCGATAAAGGGCAGTCGCCGTATTGTTGCCAGGCCCCGCTTCAGGCTCTGGAAAGTGCTTTCATGTATGTTCAACTCATCAAGCAACCGTTTGGTTTCATCAGGGTCCGTTATGTCCAGCGTACTCTGTATCCAGCCCTTACCAAACCGACGCCGTAGCTGGTATACTGCCTCCACAGCCAGTTCAGTAAGATTAAGCGTCTGGCGCAGCAGCACCATGTCTTCCGGCTCAATCTCGTCAAAGCCGATTTTGACGACGAAGTCGGTGCTGACCTTCCGCCTCCGCGAGCCTTCCTCATCAAGGGTAAACACCGCCACCTGCGAGGGGAAAAACTGCTTGAGGGCTTTGACTTTACGGGTGCTGCCCTCGCTGCTGCCTTCCCAGCCATATTCGCTGTGCATATCGAAGATTAAGTTGACAGCTTTGCTCTTTTGCAGCATGCCGATGAGCAGGATACGGGTGAGGAAGGTCTTGCCCGTGCCGCTCTTGCCGAAGATGCCATTGGAGCGCTTGACCAGCTCCTCCAGATTGAGGCAGAGCTTAGTTTCCATGTCCAGAGGGTTGCCGATGTGGAACCTTTCCTTATCCTCTTTACCGAAGACAAGCTCAACATCCCTCTGTGAGGCAAGCCTTACCACCGAGAAATGGCTGGGGATAGTCTTGACCGGCTGGGGTCCTTCCAGCGTGGTGGTAGCATCGCCGCCAATGACGAGACTGGGGGAAACATGGAGCGTGCCGAAGGTGCTGGTTCCAGCGATTACCTCGGCGATAAAGGGGTCAGAGACATCGGGCGGAACAACGGTCAACGTCGGGTCGGCTACCCCGAGGCTGACATCGGTTATCATGCCAAAGAAGCGCCGCTTTTGCCCCTCAATGGTGACAAACCGCCCCACCACCATATCCTCCACCGAGGCTGAGCTATCAAGTTTGACCTCCACCCCCTTATTTAATGAGCCGGAGACGACAATACCAAGCCTCTCGTTTTCTTGAGTCATGGCTTAATCCTCCCCAGAACGACTTTGAGCTGGCTAAGGTTGCCGCTGAGCAATATGGCTAATTCCTTGCCGGCGGCGACCAGAAAAGGGCGAGGGTCTTCATATGCCTGGCTCATCCGGCGGAGCGTAGCGCCGATAAGCTCTTCGGTTGATACCGGCAGGCGAGCGTTTATTATTATGTTAAGGAAGTCGAAGGACTGGCTGAACTCCTTGACTTCTTCGGGTGAACACTGATAGACAAAGCCATGAATTCGGGCGGGGGTGGGCGGGAGGTAGTGGTATAGCCTTTTATCCTGCTTATGCCCCACCACCACCACCCCGAACTCGCTTTTAAGCAGTTTTAGAAGTTGAGGACTTTGCCGGTAGATTTCTTCTTCGGTTTTTTCGTCTTTGCCCCGCGCAATGGGGCGTCTGCCTGGCTCAAGGCTGGTGGTGGCAGCGTTATAGACCACACCGTAAAGCTCCAGTGATTGGTCTTTTGTTTTCACCAGACTGCCCAGTGGCGGAATCTCATAAAGCTCATAGCACTGGGCAACAAATTCCGCCGTGCTGGCTTCAATAACCTCACCGACTCTTTCCACCAATTACCCTCCCCCTTTCCAAATCCTAATATCTAAGCACTAAATCCTAAGTATTAAATTCTAAATCCGAAGCACTAAACTCTAAACAATTTTTTAGGATTTAGATATTAGAATTTAGAATTTATCCTTGTGTTTTACCCACGATAGAACCAAATATTTTCATAAGCTCTGTAGCTTCGCTAATCAACGCTTGCTTTCTCTTTTCCGCCTCTTCCCCTCTTGCCTCAATAAGCCTTAGCCAATATATGCTCTCTTTGGCTTCCTTGCGACAAATCTTGACTCTCATGACAAAATCCTTTTTGCCCAAGGCTTCATTGGCTTCAATGTAATTAGCTCCCACTGAGCCAGAAGACCTGACAACCTGCTTTATTAGCTCAATGTTCGCTATTGATTTTGGAAGAGCATTTACAAAATCTATTACCTCTTTGGCAAAGCTAAGAGTTCGCTCTTCCAAATCATACTGTTTTGCGCTTCTAACCACAGTCATCTCAACCCGTTTAGGATTTAGATATTAGAATTTAGAGTTTCCCCATCTATTTCTTCTTGGCTGTCTTCTTGGGCTTCTTTATGTTCTTTCTGCCTTTACTTCCCATTGGTTTAGCCTCCTATTTTCTCTTCTGCTTTACTCGCGATCTGATATTGGCCCAATTTCATCCAAGACAATAAGCCCCTTAGCAGTAATACGAGCTGACCAACCACTCCATGCCTTTTGTACTTCTAGGAACTCCAAAGCCTCAAGTTTCTCCAATTCGTCGTTTATTATATCCCTAGTCGTTTCCAATTGCTCCGCGACTTCTTGACTTGAAAGTAGTTTGCTCTTTTCAACCCTATGCCGATGACCGTATAAACGGAGTATGTTCTTTTGTATTTCTGTTAGCCCCACAGCCAGCCTCCTATTTTATCCTCTTACCCCTATAAGAACCTTTTACAAGGGTTATTCGTCCCCTTCTAGTAACTCTGACGTAGGGTCTAACATTCCTTGTTGAAAATCTCGGTATTTTAGGTTTGGGTATGTGCATGGCTGACACCTCCTTGCTCCCTAGCTCTTCTATTTAATTGGGCGCTTGAAGATGGCAACTGCTCCTATCGAGAGGGCAAAAACAGCCACAAGCTCCCAGCCCTGCTTGCCCAATTCATTCAGGTGTTCTTCCCATATAGCGAATGTATCTGCTTTACCCTTGAAAATTGTCTTTGGGGTAGTAAATTCAATAAATTTATATTCCCACATTTTGTCCTCCTTTTCCCCTTCGGGGAGTTTAAGAGGGCGGTAGCCCTCTTTTTATATTATACTCCCCCTCTCCTTAAAAATTAAAAAGGAGAGGGGGTCAGGGGGTGAGGTCACATCTAAACCCACCTTGTCCTCTTACTAAAACTCTTGGCTGAGGTGGGGGTGGGCAGCTTTTCCTCCACCAGCAAAGATTCTACCACACGCCAGAACTCTTCTTTATCGGCGGTGGTTACCACCGCCTGCTCATGGGCTTCGCTTAAAGCTACCGGGTAGCCTAAACCCCGCTGGCACTGGTCTAAGACTAAGGCATGAGCCAGATTGAGCAAGCCTTCGTCCTTTGCTACCCACTTTGGAATCTCAAGCCGGGCGATTTCATCATCAACCCTGAGATAGAAGAAATAGACCCGGTGCTCCCCATAATGCTCCCGAACTATCTTGGACGGGCTGATAAACAGGGCTGACCTCTCTCCCTGCCCCAGTAAATTCATAAATAGCTCCCGGTCCTGGACGCCAGCTACTTTATCACAATCCTTTGTCTTGTTGGGGCAGTAGCGGTCGCAGTCGGGGGCTTCGTAAGGGCAAATCGCCACCCGCAGGGCGTTGACCACATCAGTAGAGCGGGGAAAGCTGATATAGCTGGCAAGGGCAACTTTAAGCTTCCTCATTTCCTCCAGATAAGGGAGAAAGCCTTTATCCAGAAGCGCCTCGGTGACAAATTCGGGGTAAGCCTCAAGACCCCACAGAATAAGCGAGCCGTCAATCAGGGCTAAAGCTGCCGTATTGGGGGGCAGCTCCTTAGCCAGACTGGCTAAATGTTTGCCCTCCTCAACGCTGCGCTTGATGCCCAGAAGCACGCCTTCTACTGGTTGCTGCCGACCCTTTTCCGGGGCAATAACCAGCTCTTCCGGTTCGGAGTAGAGCTGAGGAAAACTATTGAGCCGAGCATCGGGGCGAGTACCGTAGTCAAGAACAGCCGCCCCGATGTTTATCAAATAGCACCTTGCTGAGCGGTGCCGGTCAACATCAATATGGGAGCCATCTGTGGCAATAACCGTAAAATCTTTAGGGAGGGGTGGTGAGTGGTAGTGCTGGTTAAGCCCGTCAACTAAGCCAGCCACCAGCCAGGTGGTCTTGCGCTGGCTATCTTCTATCCTCTTTCTCAGGTGGTCAAGGTCAATAGACTTATCACACAGAATATCCAGGGCATACTTAAGGTGCTCTCGCCTCTCTTCATTGCCGGCTTTCAACCTGGCAATCATGCCCCCGATTTGAGCCGCCACCTTAATTAAATCCAGCGACACATCTACCTCAGGATGCCCCTGACGATAACATCCACCGCCTCGCTCTCGTCCAGCCCTCTTGCCATTAAGGTCTCCACCTGCCTTCTATCTATGCTGCCGATAGCGGCTTCGTGGGTTACCTTTGCCTTATCATTGGTCACTGAAACAATAGGTATTGCCCTGGCTACCGCCTCAGTCCCATTGACCAGCTCAATGCAGTCAACATGCCCTCGGGCGAAGGGGGCATTGCCGTAGGTCTCCCCCTTGACCTCAGCCTTAGCCTTATCGCTGAGCACGATGCGGCTCTTGGCTAGACCTCTCGCTCCTGTTCCATTGAGGTGAATCTTCTCCCAGACCTTTATATCATCAGAACCTTTCCCGTACACCTTTACCACCAGCTCCGCCACTGCCCTCTCTTCACAGAATACCTCAAAGTCATAGTCAAGCCTGCCGACCAGCCCCTGGCTTAGGGCGAAGGTGCTCTGCCACACCCCACCCTTCCCCACCCTGATTTTCGCCTTGGGGATTACCTCAATACCACCGAACTCCCCGTGATAATGGGTTTCCTTATAATCGAACTTAGCGTTATTACCAATGTCTATCTCGGCGTCCATCTTGTGTATCACCCTGACCGCATTGGGGAAGATGCAGTGGGCAATGACACTTACCTGGCTGTTATCCTGAGCCGTCACCTTCATGATAATTTCCTGAAGCCCTTCCTTGGGCAGAACGCCAAAGCAGAGGTGGACGGGGTGGGGTATCTTAGCCCCCTTTTCTACCTGAAGATGGACATTAACACCGTTTTTGGTCTCCCTGGTGTCTACCTTTATCCCCTTAACGCCGTCGTTACTCAGCACCCTGTTCTTATGAATAACAAGCTTGGCTATATCCTTACTCTGTAAGGCACTCTTATCCCCGCCTGCCTTTTCATAGGCGTCAAGCATCCCCCGATATTCTTTTTCCACTGATTGGACAGTCATGTTACCTCAGTATTCGGCTCGTTGATATGGAGGCAGGTCTGGCAGTTATCCTTGAACCACTGGCTTGTTTCCAAAGGCACTCCGGTCCTGATTATCTTACCAGCGCATAGTATA
>Ga0315280_10008939_pt1 | contig 13009 bp, 14 predicted proteins | sample YL17G06_40_MG_FD_203697 | JGI IMG/M metagenome (GOLD analysis project Ga0315280, IMG submission 203697) | Sediment microbial communities from Yellowstone Lake, YNP, Wyoming, USA - YL17G06_40 | ecosystem: Environmental > Aquatic > Freshwater > Lake > Sediment | place: USA: Wyoming | collected...
CCATTCCTAACTCTTCTTTCAACCTTCCCAACAAGAAGGTACACAACACTCTAACCAAATCGCCTAGCACACGTCAAGAAATCAGAGGCTTTTGGGATAGGCTCTTAGTCGGCTTGAGGATCCGCGTCTCTCAATCTTCCTATGCCTCCTCACACGGAGTTATCTGACACGTGACGCGATTGAGAAGGAACTGAGATTTTCCCCGGATACCATGAAGAGGGCGCTTACCTGGCTGCTCCGTGAGGGTTTCATCTCACGCATCTATCTGTACGAGCATGGTGCCCGCGTTGTCGGCTACCACGTTATCGGAACTGCTAACACGGTGACGTTGCCAGTAGGCGACGGCGTTCTCCTGATTGACATCGGCGCAAACATCGCACGAGACCACGCACTGATGATGCAAACGGGCCAAGGCCGTGAAAGGAGGCAGGGTGGGTAGGTCTTGGATCTGGTCGGCATGCGACAGATAGTGATAACTAAAGCGCGCGGTCTCACTCAAGACCACTAGAAGAGGGAAGCATCCTAATTGGGCAAGATAGTCTTAGATTTGCCTTTGCCTGAAGACGGAGACTTGAAGGAATCAGCTGACAGAGCGAGGCGCGTCAGGAAGAAACAGGAGAAGTTCGACGTAGGCGGAGTCGTAACTGCTACGGGCACGGACGATGACCTGTCAATCCCGATTCCCCCGCAGCTCGTGAAAAAGAAGCACATTAAGGCTGGGGACCGTTTCATCGTGTTAGCAAGCGAGGTCAGCGTCGTATGCCGAAGAATTCTCGGCCAAGACAAGGAGCTAACGTGACTGTTCGGAGAGGCTGCAGCTTGACATGGACAAGGAAGCTGTCCATGTGAGGCAAATCGTGAAGCAAGACCGGGATTATTCGTGTTGAAAGAAGAGCTCAAGACAGTCAAGCTTCTATGTATCTGAGGAATTTCTTGCCGAGCTCGGTGGTACGCGATTCCAGGATTCCTGCCTCGCTCATTCCTGCGTGCGGAGTGGTCTTGTCATGGTTCAGAACTCCACGATTGTACAGGTCCATCACAACCGTATCGTAGACATCGCGTTTGCCTACGAGTTCTGGCAGTGCTACCTCGAGCCCGGTGCTTGCTCCGCCCATGTAGATTGAGAACTTGATCCCATGCTCGTCAAGCCACTTGCGGGGGTCATCGAAGTACTTCAAAACCCGAAAATGCAGCGGGGTCAACTCATCGACCGCATTGAGGAACAGCAACTGCAGATTCTCTTCAATGTCAACTCCTCTGGCCGAGTTCAGAACTACGTTCTGAAACGCGTCGAGCTTCTCCTTTTGATGGTTCCTCAAAGCCGCAGTTGTTGCATGCATCACCGTAGTGATGAAGAGAGGATTGTCCTTCAATGCCTCAATCTTAAATCCCCGGGTTTCACTCTCAAGTTGCTTCAGGCGGTCGTAAATTCCATTCAGCCACTCAGCTCTGCGGCGTTCCAGAGGAGGCGTGACCACCAGTGAGAACAGTTCTGCAGCGGGCGCTCCTACGATGGGGATTGCAGATATCGTGCCCTTCGCCAGAGCATGTGCAACATCTCCCTTGCCTGGTTTCAGCTGTCCTGGCTCTTCTTCCGTCTCACTCATGTCTTGTCACTAATGCTTGTGGGGCTCTACGCCGTCTCCCTGGAATCCTAATACGGGTCCCCAAGTAACTTGTGGGAGGCTTCATTCTCAAGACGTGCCTTCTTCGCGGCGCGTGCTTCTCAAGTAGCGGGCATTCCTCCCATCTGCGTGGCGTCACCGCGAATTCCTCGAAACCACGCTCAAGGTTTGATGAGTAGACGACTTTGAATTGCCCATCTTCCACGTAACAGCCAACTTTCGCTCCCCAAGGGAGCTTCTTGATGACCTCACGCATGAGCTGTCTATGCTCGCGTTCTCCTCGTTTCCATGCCAGGCAGTCGCTCGTCAGCGCGACGAGGTAGGTTTCTTCCTCAACACCCGTATCCGTGTATTCGACTGTGACATCCCAGCCGTGCACTTCCACCTTGACTTCGGATTGCGTCTGTGTATGAGTCAGCAACAGCTCTCCTTTCTGTTCGGAGACACCCCAATCAGGAGCCTCGAAAGAATCCCTTACAGCAGCCAGGAGTTCTTCCTTTGTGATTCGCGTCTGCAGTCCAAGCCCATGATGATGGTATTGGTACGCTAGAACCTTCCAGCCGACGTAGGGCATGCCTGCCCCCCGTCGAGAATCTCGACCAGTGATCAAAGCTCCAGGGGGGTGCTGAAGGACGACCGAGATGGTTGAAAGTATTCACCTATGGAAGGGGCTATCAACTCCTAAGCCATACATGGCAGGCCAGACTCTGCGTTGTCTCCGATCGAATGGGTTAAACCAGAAGAAGTCAAACCAGTCGACGTCTCTGAAAGAGAGATTCAGACTGCGTTCGAGAAGAACCTCCCAGACTTGGAGGAGGGACTCGAGCATGTGCATTCATTTGTTCAGGTACCCGTCGGCGTCATAGACTCGCTTGCCATCGACGCTGAAAAGAGACCAGTCATAGTGGAATTCAAGAAACCTGATGCGTCTGACAGGGACGCCTTCATTCAGGCTCTGGACTACTATGCCTGGGTTATTGACCATCTCTCTTGGCTAAGCGACTGCATCAGACGATTCAAGCCCGACTCTCTTCCTGAGAATGAGGGTGTCAATGAGAAGGTCCGCCTCATCCTCGTAGCGGAGGAATTCGAAGAACGAGTGAAACGCGCGGTTATGGGCGCAGAACCAGAGGTCATGCTGATAGAGTACTCCCTACGACGCGCAAGCACGGGCAAGATAGAACTCCTCCCGAACATAATCCTGGACACGAGTGTGACGGTCTCGCGGAGACCAAGCATGCCCAGGACTCTCGAGGACCACTTCAAGAACAAGGAAGAGATGCGGCCGCTCTTCGACGCACTCATCGCGAAGATCCGAGAGTTTGAACCAAACGTTGAGCCCGTGTCCATGATTCATTACATCAACTTGAGGACGGGCTATTGCGGGGTTCAAGTCGCAAAGCAGCATTTGAGAATCCACGCAAGGGGCAAGCTGAATCGCTCGCATTTCAGGGAATGGTCATCCACTACTTCATGGGGGAGACGTGGGGAAGGAGGCGTCGTTACGGTGCGAAACCAGAAAGACCTAGACGAACAGCTTATGCAATGGATACGCGAAGCCTTCCAAATGGGAAGGCATCTGTAGCATTGTCAGCGGGTGGAATCCGCTGGACCGGGCAACACGGTACGGCTATCCTTCTCGTCGGCACTCAGTCCTTGTCCTGCATTTTCTCGTGACGGCGAGCTTGCTTTTCAGAGTCTCTCTGACGCAAAGGGCAGACGCTTGAGGGCCTGGTAGAAGAATGTCTCGTTCCTAGCCTTCTGTCTAATATGCGGCCATGTTTCCAGTACAATGGAGAGAATGACTCCTGTCACTTGATCTGTGAAGGAACAGCACTCAATGAATAGGTGAGGATCGTAGGTGAATACGAAGGCACGACTTGGTTCCTCGAGAAGTCTATTCAGGTGAGCTAGTGAAGGATGCGACAATTCCGATAGTCTCCCGTAGAGTGCCTTTATCTCCTTTTTTTCCTGTTTGGAGAACATCGGCAAGGATTCTATCATACTGTAGTAACTCGCTCGATCCTCAGAAGACGAGACGAGGTCTCGTTGCCGTGCGAAATCTTGGAAGCCATCCAATACTGATTCCAACAGGAACCTGAGATCTCGAATAGCATCAGGGTAGGCGCCCCCCAGAATACAGAAGACCGCAAATTGAAGCGTTGGCCCGAACTCTGTCAGGTAGATGCCAAGTCTACTCTTGTAGAATTCCAAACCTTCCAGCTTCATTATCGGGACGATCCCATCAATCCAATTCTGTAGATGATCCACCAAGCTCTTGGCAGCTTCCTCATTCTGACTGAAAGCCAGTATCTCACTCTCGCGAAGGAATGCGGCCTGCAAGACTACATACGACCTGTACCTCTCCAAGAATCGCCACAGAACGGGCTCAACGCTGAGTCTCACATAGGAACACCATGCATATTGTCCATCAATTCAGCTCTTAAGTGACGGCGCGCCTCTCACGTCCTGAGGCACCCAGAGTCAAGTAACGATCTCGCCACAGCTGACGGTTCTCGGCGAGAGGGGCATTGTTGCGCGAGGTAAGGAGGCGTTTGAGAGCTCGCGAGGTCAAGGCTGAGTTCGCTAGGAGGTGCCTTCGGATGTGTTTGGTTCAACCCGAGTGTAGTCCATGTCGCACTCAAATACTAACTTCCACGAGTCTGTCCCAGACAATTCTGTCGCCTCATCGCTTAACCTAGGAACTCAATCACACTCAGCCCGATTACACTTGTTTCGAACATCAGAAGGCATTCAATATCTAGAATGCGTCGGTCCAGTAACCGCGAATAGACTGAAGAAGGTGGGCTTCGACTCCATCGAGTCATGCTCAAGAAGGCGCCAGAGAATCTCCGTCGCACTCGCATCATAGATTCGCCATGTCTTTCAGAATCGGAGACACATTGCCATAATTGAGAAGGGAATCGAGGACGCGAGGACTGGAGATAGTTCCTATAGTGACGCTCCAAGCCAACAACGCAAAGATGTGGACGCTCGAAGAGCTCGCGGAGCAATCATGCTCCAGCCTCAAAGTTGACACATGGATCTACTACTGCAGGCTATGTGATGAGGTTCTGCTGATCGGACGGCGTTTGGTGGAAGCTAAGGGCGTGCAGGCTGCCTTCGACGGAGTCTGCCCAGGCTGCGGGTTTGGCCTGGAGGATGTCATGCGTTGCGAGCGAACACAGTTACATCATGCCAGAGCCACCTACGTTAACCCTAGATATCCGAAGGCGGCTTCTCTGCTAGCGTCGCCGCCTCGAACCTTCGCGGCAATCACACCGCGGAACGCTCGACTCTCTGAGGAGCAGACGCTCACTACGGGTATCGATAAACTAGACAAACTTGTTCAATTGGTCACAGGACAGTTTGTGGGCTTTCACAGTTATCCTTCTTCAAGATCGCTGCCTGAGCTGCTTTGTGTCCGAGCTCAGCTTGCCCCTCCAACTGGACTCAACTCCGACGCGGTCTTCGTCGATGGCGGAAATAGCTTCCACGCGTATGCAGTTTCCAACCATGCCATCGAGCATGGAGTTGAACCCGAGTCTGCATTATCCCGCATTCACATCAGTCGTGCATTCACGTATTTCCAGCTCGCGTCTCTGCTGACCGAAAGACTGCCCAGAGCGCTCAAACACTACAAGTCCAAATTTGTCGTCGTCTCAGAAATGACTGAACTCTTCCAAGATCCTGAGATCAAGGACAGGGAGGAAGCCTATCGTGTGTTCCGACACGTATTGCGTTCATTGTCCGCAACTGCTGAGATCACAGGCTCCCTTGTGATTGCAACAAGCTGTCGCCAATACATCAAACCCTTTCACGCAGCGTTCATGCAAGCCGCTCATGCAGCCATACTCGCGGAAGACCAAGACGCATTCACCCAATTGACCTTGGCACATCACAAATCGTTGCCACACCGAAAGGTCTTGTATCGAGAAGACCGGCCTGATCAGCTCCTTGACGACTACTTGGAGGCGTAGACGATGGGCCGAACCATCCCGTCTTGGAGGATCGTGGTCGAGGAAGAACTCGTAAAGATGGACAGGTTCAAGCAGTTCCTAAGAGCAGAGGATCGGGCGGTCTTCGAGGACCTTCTGAATCAATGTAAGCTCTACGCCCCGTACGCCGGGTGCCTTGCCTCACCGGTCAAGGAGATACCGCTGTTTCTATCGATGATATTTGCACATCATAAGAAACTCGCCGAACTCGAGAGACGGATGAAGGAGAAGCTAGAGTGAAGACAGCGGGCTGGCTCTTCGACCTATATCCAGAGCAAGGCCACATGGTTATCTGGCTGAAGAAACGCGACGGCGAATGCGTGAGGATCACAGACAAGTGGACTCCAAAGATTCACGTCGCAGGTGAATTCAGCGACCTACTTGACCTTGCCGCTCAGTCTGAAATCCGAGACCGATACAGTTTCGTTGAGAAGTTCGAGCGACCGAATGATCCCTCACCATCAAAGATTCTTGAGATCGAAGTCTCATCGGACCGTGAAGCTACAATGCTGGCGCAGAAGATTCAGCGGCTTGCAGCCTACGGAAGCAGATACAGACTATATGACGTCGATGTGCCGTCATCGCAGATGTACCTCTATCAGAACGGGCTTTTCCCGCTGGCCTATCTCGGAGCTGACACTCGCGAGGACCACATAGCGTGGAGTCTTCTGGATTCATTCGAGTCCACGGACTATGAGATCCCGCCGCTCCGAATCGCCGAGCTAGCAGTCACCACTGAAACCAACAGGCGAATACCGACTATGAACGACCCCATCGACTCCATAACCATCACTACAGAGCGCGAAGAGAGACGCATCGATTCAGGCTCAGAGGCCGATAAACTACTAAGCCTTGTTGAGTCGGCCAAAGAGTTTGACCCAGATGTCATACGCACCGACGGTGGCGATTCCTTCATCTTCCCCTATCTGGCTCAGCGCGCCAACCTGAATGACCTACTCCACAAGCTCATACTTGACCGGGAACATACACCGCTCCAAATCTCCGAGGTTACAGGCCGAAGTTACTTCAGCTATGGGCGAATCTACTATCGTGACACCACAACCCGCCTGAAGGGTCGACTGCACCTAAACCACAGTAACAGCTTCATTGACAGCGACTGTGGCCTCGACGGCCTCATAGAAGTGGCCCGAACGTGCATCATACCGCTCCAGCGCGCGTCGCGTAGTACAATCGGTACAAGCATGTCATCGTTGCAGATCTATCACGCCGTGAAACGAGGAGTACTGATTCCTTGGACCAAGTCTCAACCTGAAGACTTCAAGAACGGAAATGACCTCATTCTTGCCGATCGAGGTGGATTCATCTATGAGCCAAAATTCGGAATCCACGACTCGGTTGGCGAAATCGACTTCTCCTCCCTGTATCCAACAATCATGCTAAAGCATAACCTAAGCGGCGAGACTGTGAATTGTGAGTGCTGCCCAGACTCGCCTAACCATGTTCCAGAGGTCGGCTTCCACATATGCAAGCGCCAGCAAGGGATCGTTCCTGCATCGCTTGAGATCCTACTCAAGAAGCGGGTAGAGTACAAACGCCGAAAGAATGAGGCGGCAGATCCTCCGACCAAGACACGGTACGATCAACGCCAAGCCGCGCTCAAATGGATCCTAGTCTGCTCATAGCCGCCCTGAAAGCGACGGGCACTCGGTTACCTAGGATTCAAGAATGCACGATTTGGCAAGATAGATGCCCATATTGCAACATGCGCCTATGCACGTGAAGCTCTCAGAAAGGCGAGTGTCATCGCCGAATCAAGAGGCTTCCGGATCATTCACGGCATAGTGGACTCGCTGTGGCTCAGGAAAGAGAACGCATCAGACGTAGAATACCATGACCTGTGTCGGGAAATCGAAACGGAACTCGGCCTGTCAATAAGTTTCGAAGGAATCTACAAGTGGATAGTCTTCCTCAACTCCAGAGTCGATCCCCAGATTCCCGTCTTGAATAGATACTACGGCGTCTTCCGAGACGGAAGACTCAAGGTTCGTGGAATCGATCTCAGGCGACATGACACACCAGGCGTAGTTCACGACTGCCAGGAAGAGATCCTAAACCTCCTCTCACATGCGTCAAATTCGGTTGAATTCCGCGAACTTGTCCCTCAGGCACTCGGGATAGCAAGGAAGTACATACGTCACATCAGAGACGGCCAAGTCCCTCCAGAGAAACTCGTACTCGAGAAGAGACTAAGCAAATCGCCTGAGGAATACAGAAATCTCAACCATCAGGCAATCGCTGCCCAACAACTACAGAGGAAAGGTAGATACATTCACGCGGGACAGAACATCCGCTACATAGTCACTGCTGACAAGACAGCAATCACGAGCAACCGCACTGTGCCATCCGAATTGTTTGAAGAATCATCAGGCTACGACACAGAAGCCTATGTGAAACTCCTGATCTCGTCAGTCGTCAACATACTTCTACCATTTCGAGACGCCATCCCGTTCTTCAGAACTATGCATGTGGAAGACGTCGTTTCGAAGCCTCATGACCGATTTGTCTGGGATATGTAATATGGCGACTGCGATCGCGGCTTTCTGGTCAGCGTTAACGTGACGGCGCTTCATGTTGAGACGCAAAGGCGAAGAGAAACTACACGAGGCTGTCTGCGCAGGCTACACGCGAGCAGTTCTTGTCACAACCTTACGAGTTGCCAGAAAGTTGAGGAAGCAGGTGTTCCAGCGGAGAGGCATCAGGCTCATCGGCGTCGACGCGAAAGCACGGATCCACAGGTACGACGCTGACGGGTGGCGACTGCTCGGGTGAACTTGAGCAATATCTGATATCAATTCATGACATTTCTCAAAGGGTACAAGATCAACACCGCGCCGACTCATTTCAACACGATTAATCCGAGCCAGAAGTAAATGATTAGTGCTAGGGCGATGGAGACAATCAAGATACCATAAGTTCTAAACGCCCTGGGCGAACGGCGCGTTTTCCAAGCGCCCGCCTCCACGTAGTCTATCCATGCCCGAGGACTCGTGGAATCGTCTTCGCAAGGCAAGCTTATCCACCTAGCCGCTAAATTCCGTAGATAGTAGAAAAGACATACTGCACTTGCGGGCAGCAGTAAGCATGCAGGGATGATTGCAAGAAGCATGTTGCTACGGGGCATATTGGTGACAACGAATGGGAGAGTCGCCAAAACGATGACGCTGGCAAGGACAGCTGTTAAGATTTCCCATGCCAATGTGTTGTAGTAGCAGAACATTTGAACTCTATTTTCAATTCTAAGAACATCCGGACACACAGTTGAGGGAGGTCGTTCGGGCTGGGTATTTCTTGTCTGACGAGCTTCATGAACCATCGAGGACAGCAGCAGTAAGCCCCAAATCCACAACGTCCAAACAAACGAAAAGAAGCTGAAAAATGCAATCAGCCCACTTCCAGGAGTGGTTCCTATGCAAATGGTCAGACCCCAGGCAGTACTGGCATAATGCAGCAAGGCGAACCCGCTCGTGCCAGCTGAGCTGAGAATCAAAAGAACGAAGAATACTATTGTACTTTTGTTTGCGGCTACCCTTCTCAAGATGCTGTTATCGCTTTTCTGAACCGAGAGTGCAACAGCTGCCAGCAGAACGCCCTCGAACGCCAAGATCGCAATCGGAAGGGCTACAGGAAAACAGTGCTCCCACGTCCATAGTTGCCATACACAGTTAAGGTCTCCGCACAGTTCCCATCCGACTAGGACTCCTGTAACCAAGAAAGCAGCTACCCAAACTGCCCACAGGTAAGAGTTTGGGAGACCCGGCGGTCTCTCCCCTTGCATGAACCCTCTTGCCCACATTGCTAGTTGAGTTGAATAAGATACTTCGCATCATTAAGATGTGGGCAGGAGGTGAATACGTGTGAACAGAGATGTTGAGATGCTTAAGCTCACACTTGCGGGTAACAGCTATGAGGCGACATTACAGACCTTCGTCTCCGCAACTTTCGCAGCATTCGTATCCCTCATAATTCTCGGCGTTACGCTCTTATTCCAGCTAGCCAATTCTGGCGGGCTTGTCATATTCGCATTCTTCTTGACTGCAGCCACGGTGTTCGCAACGGTCATGTTTCGGTACAGCTTGAGACGATACAAGAACGCCATCACCAAACTAGACCAACACATTGGCAAGCTCAATAGCGGGGAATCCGTTCCATCGCTGGATGACCTGTTAAGTTAGAATCGAGAACGAGCAGCACCCTGTCGGAAAGAAATCCGTCCAGCATCGAGAGAACCCGAGATCCCACCCTGACCGACATCTGACGCCTATCGCGAAACCCTTGTCACGTCATCCTGCTGCTTTGCAAGAAGACCACTGAGATTGCAGGAGACCATGCACTAGCGGAGAGATGGGGGGCACACAGTTCTTGGAGAAATCCTTGCGACCTTGCAGGAATCCGTGCATTCTACTGGCTAGCACGGTCACCTGTTGAGATGCCCTTCCTGAAATCTGAGGAGTACGGTGGGCAAGGCACATATTGCCATCTGAGGGCAAGTTCCATCTTATCCACAGTGCGACTCCTCCATGAGGACTTCTGAAGAGGCCTGAGACATGCGATCCGTCTTTCGATTTGATTTCCTCAATTTCCGGCTGAGCGAGCCCGTAGATCTCAACCCATGCGAGTGTTCCGGTTATCCCATGGTCAAGAGACTGATTCTATTTCCCAGAGAGCCGGGATACCCGCGGTCTTTTGTCGCTTGGCCGTCCACGAAAGACAGAGAAGTGACTGCATTTGTAGAAATTGAAGGCACAAATAACGAATCTGCGCTTCAACAAATGGCCCAGGATTTTGTGATATGGGTCTGCTGGTTGCTCTCCCTCGCGGAACTACATGATGTCTACTACTGGGGGTCGCACCACTATTCCGAAGACAACTCAAACTGGAAGTTGCGGTCCTCTGTTTGGAAGGCAACAACGGTGAAGGATTGGAGGCCCTCAGGATCGGGCATCTTCGAGGGAAGCATCCTATTTTGGAGACTGCCTGAGTTCTTGTCGAGAGGGTTCAAGTCTTTTTCTGAGCCTCGATTCGCACGAGATGACTTCATACTTGCACTTCATCTTTTCCTAGATAGCCTTCCCCTCGATCAGCTTAGCGAAATGCGTTTCGTCAAGAAGTGGATCGCGTTCGAGAAGCTTGTGAACGAACAAGCCAAAGACGAAGGCTACGCGTATGTTTTTGGCGAGCCTAAGGCGCGTGAGTTCGCCGCCCTCAAGAAAGCCCTCGCAGAAGTCATCAAGAAGCACCCTGCGGTTCGAACCGCCATTGAGACAAGGGGCTCTCTTATGCGGAACCTGAGTTGTCTGGAGAGAGTCCCTGTCAAAGTGCTTGCTCGTCGTTTCCTAGATAATCTCAGCATACAGCATGATGGAGGAGATATTGACAGAATAGTGGATGTGCGCAACGGGATTCTGCACTACATTGAGGCGAAAGCAACTCCGGAAGAGCTCTGGAAATATGAACAGCTCCTCTCGCGACTCCTATGTCAGATTCTCTGCAAGAAGTTAGGATGGGATTACGAGAAGGAGTTACATGAGAAGTATGCTGCCCCCCACCGTGACCCACTGCCCGAGTACGTGAAACTCCATGAAGAGAGCCTCGGCCTCGAGGTCAAAGGAAGTGGGAGACTCGAAACTGAAGACCAGGCAATGAGCCTCGAATGCAGCGGAAGAGTGACTTGGAACCGTGAGAATATTGATTGTCAGCTGACCTCTCATGACCCGGAACGATTCAATATAGTCAATCTGCAGCAATCTCCGAAATATGTTAGAGTTCAATTGACTGCTGAGGATGGGAGTAAGGTACTGGTCGATAGGGGCAAGATCTCTCATCTGGAAATGCGTTTTGTTCCCCAGACGCCCGGGGGATCCCTGCAGAATGTCGAGGTGCCATTCAACGTATTTGCCCTGAGGTTGTTCATCGAGTTGCAAGGATCTCCGTGATTCCGGCTCAGACTGTTCATTTCTCTAGCGAACTGTGACCGCCGGCCTTGAGTTGAATTGCGAACTTGATGCTCAAGGAAGACTATGAAATCATGAGACTGAGAGGATCACGCGCAGAATCTCGCATTGCAGAGCAGGTGTGTCACACCGACCACGAGCGAAAGCAGGGCTCTCCTAGTTGCAGAGTGGCTGTGCAATATGGCAGATGGGCCTGATGGAATGCCCATAGAATGCTTGTTCCGTAGCGGTTGAACCTGAGACGTGCGATGAGCGCCCAAATGACAGAGAAGCCGTGTCATACTCTGAAACGAAGGAGGATCGCACGCTCAACTCCAACGGGAGCGCCCACCCCGGAGCTTTCTATATTGGCCTGTAATTCCGGATGGCAAATATCTCAGGGCTGGGTCAGACTGCTTTCAAGTGAATCGAGTGTGGGACAGTGGAAGATTCCCAACGCAATAATAGACATGCTTGATTCGGCCGACTCAGACGCTGCCGTGTTTCCACCCACGATCCTGTACAATGAGGGTTGGATGCTGAGGCTTGCGCTCTCAGCTGCCGCCCGAGGAACCTCTTGCTTCCCGTTCTCCTTTCTGCCAGACTCGCGATGGTTCTCTGAGGCCTTGCTCTACTCTCCATTCCTTCCACGGTTCAAAGGCGACCCGTTGTCCGAGACTTGGACACACATCGACGGCGTCGTGGGACAATTCGAATTCACATCTACAAGCAAGACTGGGCTTGAGCTGTCTTCTGAGGCAACCCAGTTCATCGCTCTCGAGGCAAAGATGTTCAGCCCTCTCAGCAAGGGCGTGAAGAACGCTCCGCTCTATGACCAGGCTGCTCGGACGGTAGCCTGCATTGCCACAACTATCGAACGGGCTCGAAGGTCGATTAGTGACTTCGAGTCGATTGGATTTTATGTTGTCGCCCCCGCTGAACAAATAGATCAGAAAGTCTTCTCAGAACAGATGACCCACACTAAAATTGCCGAAAAAGTTCAGCGCCAATCCTGTCTACTATCTGAAAGTGAGGTACAGCAGTACGATTAGCGCCACACATGTGAACAAGTTAGGCAACATGGCAAACGGTCCAAGTCCGAACGCACGAAAACCGAAGACCCGCTGAACAAGAGGGTTGGAGGACAGCGCGTAGAAAAGCAAGGTCAGCGAGAACACCATTAGGCCCAAAGTGAAATCCGATCTCACCTTCCGGTAGATGCCTAGATATGCGGAAAGCAGGAAGATCAGTAGTGTGGCATTGATTGTCGAGAGGTCAACCGTGACCGCATAGTACAACTGTATGTCTCCAGGAGGCTGTGGAAAAGGCGTTCTGTACTCAAACGGTCGCCCAGGTGGCTCCAGATAATTCATGCCCGCAAACGCTACGAGCAGTGCCACCAATATCACTGTCGCAAAGACAATCCCAGCTTTCT
>Ga0315280_10008940_pt1 | contig 13007 bp, 10 predicted proteins | sample YL17G06_40_MG_FD_203697 | JGI IMG/M metagenome (GOLD analysis project Ga0315280, IMG submission 203697) | Sediment microbial communities from Yellowstone Lake, YNP, Wyoming, USA - YL17G06_40 | ecosystem: Environmental > Aquatic > Freshwater > Lake > Sediment | place: USA: Wyoming | collected...
TGGGCCAGCACGATGGTGAACACGGGGTAGGCGGCGATGATGGCGCCCGTGAGGGAGATCCGCCCCTTGGACAGCCTGCAATAGAACAGCTGGCGGAAACCAAGCCATAGCGCTGCTATTTGCGCACATCGAGGCGGACCGGGTCAACGGCGGCCCCGGCTTGACCAGGCAGGCGGGCGGCCGTATCTTTGAATCATGGCTGATCAGAAACCCGTTTCCATGAGCGTTCAGGCGGCGCGCGAGCGCTCGATCCTGCGCAATGTCTATCTGTGGATGACCGGGGGGCTGGCCCTCACCGCCTTGGTGGCCTGGGGCGTGACCTCTACGCCGTCGTTCATCCAGGCCCTGGTGACGAACCGCATCCTGTTCTTCGCCCTGATCATCGGGGAACTGGCCCTGGTCTGGTTCCTGTCGGCCCGGATCACCTCCATGAGCCCGGGCGCGGCGGTGGGCAGTTACGTGGCCTATGCCGTGCTGAACGGCGTCACCTTGTCGGTGATCTTCCCGGCCTTCACCGGGACCCACATCGCCACCGCCCTGTTCGTAACGGCGGGTACCTTCGCCGGCATGAGCCTGTACGCGGTGAGCACCAAGCGCGATCTCTCGCGCTGGGGAAGCTACCTGATCTACGGTTTGTGGGGGTTGATCATCGCCTCGCTGGTCAACCTGTTCCTGCGCAACGGCCCGCTGGACTGGGTGCTGTCGTACGCCGGCGTGGCCCTGTTCCTGGGGCTCACCGCCTACGACACCCAGATCATCCGCCGCTGGAGCCTGCAGCTCGGCGACTCGGTGGCCGAGGCCGACTACGTGCGGGTCTCCATCATGGGGGCGCTCAAGCTGTATCTGGATTTCATCAACCTGTTCCTGTTCTTCCTGCGGATCTTCGGCCGGCGAAGATAGCTTGCCGCTGTAACCCGCCGCGCTACAGCACGCCGACCCTGGCCGTGAACCTCCCCGCGCCCTGGTAGCGCAGCTCCAGGACCCTGGCCACTCCGTTCTGCCGCCCGCTGCGCCGGATTCCTTCCAACAGGGCCCGGTGCGCCGGCTGGATCACGACCCCGTCGCTGTCAGCGAGGAAACGGTAGTCGAAGCTCAGGCTGAAGGTGCGCTTCGGCTTGTAGTCGGTCCGGCCCTTGTAGCCGAGCTCCAGCGCGTAGCCGTAGACCCCGTAGCCGCCGACGGGCTCCGCGGATACCGGCTTGCGGGACAGGACCCGATAGCCGCCGAGCGCTTCCAGCTCCACGTTTCCGCTGCCCTGCAGGCTGAAGCGGGTCCAGGCCAGGGCGGTGAGCGCGGAGGGCAGCTGGAAGCGCTCGACCAGCATGCTGTTGCGGCTCTCCTCCGGAGTCAGGACCAGATACACCGTGAGCGCCCGCTCCGGGGTCGGGGCTGGCTTCTCGCCGGAGGCTTCCGCCTGCAGCCCGGCGCAGCCCAGCAGGAAGAGCAGCAGAGCGAGGGTCCGGCTCGGGCGGAATCGATGAGGCACGGGCGGTCTCCTCTCGCCCCAATCATAAGCCCAAACCGCCGCCGTTTCCAGCCTCGCTCCCCTGAAAACGGGCGCGCTTGACGGCAGAGGGAAAACGTGATAGGTGTTGCTATGGGACTCTCCTACCGCTCCGCAGGGGTGGACATCGGAGCGGCAACCCAGATCAAACAGCACATCAATGAGCTGGCTCGGCGCACCTATACCGGACGGGTCCTGACCCGACCGGGCCTGTTCGGCGGCGCGGTGAGCCTTCGATCCACCGGCACGCTGGAAAATACCTCCTTGACCGGCTCCCTGGGGTTCCTGCCCGGCGCGGTGGAAGAACCGGCCGAAGTGGTCGAGCGGTGCCTGGCCGGCCTGCCCGCAGGAGCCCGGCCCGTGGCCTTCCTCGACTACCTGGCCGCGGGCAGCCTGGAACCGGAGGCGGTGCAGGACCTGCTCCAGGGCTTCACCCGGCGCCTGGTTCGGCCGCCGCGGGTCCCTTTGATCGGCGGGGAAACAGCGGAGATGCCCGGGGTATTCAACCCCGGCGCGTGCGAGGTCGTGGGCGCCCTGTTCGCCCTGGCTAAGGGAACGCCCGGAGCCGGCCTGGCCCGAGCCGCCTCCCTCTCCCATCCCTGTCTGGTCTTCAGCATGGACGGGGTGGGCACCAAGACCAGGCTGGCCCTGGCTGCCCGGCGCACGGCCGGCTTGGCCCTGGACATCATCCACCACTCCTTGAACGACATCCTCTGCCAGGGGGCCGAGGGCCTGGGCTTGCTGCTGTACCTGGGCTGCCGGGCCCGGGATGAGGCCGCCCTGCAGCCGATCGTCCGGCAGGCAGAGGAAGCGGCCCGGAGGCAGGGCCTGGCCCTGCTCCAGGTGGCCATCGCGGTCAAGCCGCAGGTCTACCAGCCGGGCGAGCTGGACGTCTGCGCCGCCATTGCCGGTCTGGCGGATGCCGGCAGGCTGCTCCAGGGGGAGGCGGTCCGGGAGGGGGACCTGCTGGTCGGGCTGGCCTCCGATGGGCTGCACACCAACGGCTACTCCCTGGCCCGCCGGGCGCTGCTGGAACAGGCGGGCCTGCGGCTCGATCAGCAGGTCCCGGAGCTCCAGCGCACCCTCGGGGAGGCGCTCCTCGCGCCGCACCGCAACTACGCCCCGGCCGTCCTGCCTCTGCTCGCCGGCCAGGCCTCCCCGGTTCGGGCCGTAGCCCACATCACCGGAGGCGGGCTGGCCGACAACCTGGCCCGGGTCATCCCGGCCGGGCTCGGGGCGCAGGTCAGGCTGGGCGCCTGGGAGGTGCCCGCGCTGTTCCGCCTGATCCAGCGCTGCGGGGAGGTGGCGGAGAGCGACCCGGCGGGACGGGGCATGCTGGAGACCTTCAACATGGGCATCGGACTGGTGCTGGTGATCGAACCCCGCCGCGGCGGGGAGGTGCTCCAGGCCTTGAGCGCCGCGGGCGAACGAGCCCGGGTGCTCGGGCAGATCGTGCCGGATGCCTCCGGAGGCTCCGGCGCCAGGGTGCGGTTCAGCCCATGAGCGTGCTGCTCGAAGTGGGGCTCCTGCCGGGAGTGCCCGACGCCGCAGGCCGGGCCGCCGCGCTCAAGATCCGCGGGCACCTGGGCATCGCGGTCGAGGAGGTGCGCACCCGGCTGCTTTACGACATCACGGCCCCCCTAAAGCCAGAGGAGGCGGAGCTGGCCGCGCGGGAGCTTTTCGCCGACCCCGTGATCCAGCGCTTCGCGGTGGGCCACCCGCTCGAGGCCGAGCCCTTCGACATTTCGATCATCGTAACCTTCCGCCCGGGGGTGACCGACAACGTGGGCCGCACCGCGGCTGCAGCGCTCCGGGAGGTGCTGCCCAGGCTGGCCTGCCTGGGGGACCAGGAGCTGCGGGTGCAGACCGCCACCCAGTACCTGCTGCGTGGCGTGACCCGGGGGCAGGCCGAGCGCATCGCCCGCGAGCTGCTGGCCAATGACCTGATCGAGAGCGCCTCGCTGCAGGAACAGGCCGAGTGGCGGGAGCGGGGCAGCCGGGTGCCTTCGGCGGCGGTGCGGGCCGCACATCGGCCGGCGGTAGCCGAGATCGACCTGGAGGTGGAGGAGGCGGAGCTGGAGCGCATCAGCCGGGAGCGGGTACTGGCCCTGAGCCTGGCCGAGATGCGGGCGGTGCGCGACCACTTCCGCGACCCGCGGGTGGCCGCCGATCGCGCCTCGGCCGGCCTGGGCCCGCGGCCCACCGACGTGGAGCTGGAGGCCCTGGCCCAGAGCTGGTCGGAGCACTGCCACCACAAAATCTTCAACGGCATCATCGAGTACACCGGTCCGGACGGGAGCCGCCGCACCATCCGTTCCCTGTTCCGCAGCTACATCCGCCGGGTGACCGAGGAGCTGGCCTCGCCCTGGCTGGCCAGCGTGTTCGCGGACAACGCCGGAGTCATCCGCTTCAACGAGCGCCTGCTTTTGGCCTACAAGGTGGAGACCCACAACAGCCCCAGCGCGCTGGACCCCTACGGCGGGGCCATGACCGGGATCGTGGGCGTGAACCGCGATCCCTTCGGCACCGGTCTGGGCGCCCGCCTCATCGCCAACGTCTGGGGCTACTGCCTGGGGGATCCATTCTACGGCGGCGATCTGCCCGCAGGGCTGCTGCATCCGCGCCGCGTGCGCGACGGGGTGCATCGGGGAGTGATCGAGGGGGGCAACCAGAGCGGCATCCCGTACGCCCGCGGCTGGGAGCTGTTCGAGGAGCGCTACATGGGCAAGCCCCTGGTATTCTGCGGCACCCTGGGGGAGATGCCGCCGGCGATCGGGGGGGTGTCCACCGTGGAGAAGACCGTACGGCCGGGCGATGCCGTGGTGATGGTCGGGGGCCGGGTGGGCAAGGACGGGATCCACGGAGCCACCTTTTCCTCGGAGGAGCTGCACGCTTCATCGCCGGTGCAGGCCGTGCAGATCGGCGACCCGATCACCCAGAAGAAGATGACCGACATGCTGCTGGAGGCCCGGGACCGCCTGCTGTACCGCGCCCTGACGGACAACGGCGCCGGGGGCCTGAGCTCCTCCGTCGGGGAGATGGCCCGGCTGGCCGGTGGCTGCTCGATCGACCTGGCCCTGGTGCCGCTCAAGTACCAGGGGCTGGACCCCTGGGAGATCCTGGTCTCGGAGGCCCAGGAGCGCATGACCGTGGCGGTGCCGCCCGCTAAGCTGGCCGAATTCCTGGAGCTGGCCCGCAGGCGCGGGGTCGAAGCCACCGTGCTGGGCGAGTTCACCGGCAGCGGCCGCTTTCGGGTGCGCTACGGCGAGCGCACGGTGGCTTACCTCGACCTGGAGTTCCTGCACGGCGGGGACCCGCCCTACCGTCTGGAGGCCCGCTTCCAGGCCCGCAGCCATGAGGAACCGGCGCTGCGGATTGCGGACCACGGCCTCTGCCTGCGCGAAATGCTCGGCCGGCTCAACCTGCGCTCGTTCGAAGAGAAAGCCAGGCAGTACGACCACGAGGTGCAGGGGCGCAGCGTGATCAAGCCGTTCTGCGGCCGCTACCTCGACGTGCCCACCGATGCCACGGTGCTCCTGGCCGAGCTGGGCGGGCGGGAGGGGATCGTGCTCACCGAGGGCATCAACCCCTTCTACTCCGACATCGATACCTACTGGATGGCCGCTTCGGCCTTGGACCTGGCGGTGCGGCGGGCGGTCAGCGCCGGCGCCGACCCGGCGTTCCTTTCGGGCCTGGACAACTTCTGCTGGCCGAACGCGGTCAAGGAGGCCATGCCGGAGCGCTCCCACAAGCTGGCCCAGCTGGTCCGAGCCTGCGAGGGGCTGGCCGACCACTGCCGGGCCTTCGGCGTGCCCCTGATCTCCGGCAAGGACAGCATGTCCAACGACTGCACCCTGACCGACCCGCCGATCTCGGTGCCTCCGACGCTCCTGGTCTCGGTCGTGGGCCGCCTGCAGGACGTGGCGGCGGCGGTCACCCCGGACCCCAAGCGCCCCGGGGACCTGCTCTACGCCCTCGGGGAAACGCACGAGGAGCTTGGTGGTTCCGAGCTGTACCGGTACTACGGCCAAAAGAGCCGTGGGCGGGCCTACATCGGAAACGGCGTGCCGCGGGTGGACGCTCCCAAGGCGCTGGAGCTTTACCGCCGCCTGCATGCGGCCATGGCCCGCGGCCTGGTGCGCTCCTGCCACACCCCGGCGCTGGGCGGGCTGGCCGCGGCGCTGGCGCGCAAGGCCCTGGCCGGCGGCTGGGGGCTGGAGCTGGACCTGGCCCTGGTACCGGGCAGCGCGGGCCGGGACGAGGCGCTCCTGTATTCCGAGAGCAACAGCCGCTTCCTGGTCACCGTGGCTCCGGAACGGGCCGCCTCCTTCGAGGGCGCGCTTTCGGGCTGCGTCCTGGCCCGGGCAGGCCGGGTGCGTCGCGATCGCCTGCTGGTCGTGCGCGGTTTGGCGGGAAGGCCGATCATCCGGCAGGAGGTCGAGAGCCTGCGCCGGGCCTGGAAGGAGGGCAGGCGTGCCGGCTGAGCCCAAGGTCCTGGTGATCACCGGGGACGGGTTGAACTGCGAGCGCGAGACGGCCCACGCCTTCCGCCTGGCCGGTGCCGACCCGCAACTGGTGCACATCGCCGACATCCTGAGCGGGGAGCGCGGACTGCAGGAGTTCCAGATCCTGGCCTTGATCGGCGGTTTTTCCAACGGCGACCACCTGGGGGCCGGTACGGTGCAGGCCGTGCGCTTCCGCCATCGCCTGCGGGAGCCTTTGCAGCGTTTCGTGTCCTCAGGCCGGCCGGTGATCGGCATCTGCAACGGTTTTCAGACCCTGGTCAAGATGGGCATCCTGCCCGGCAGGAGTCGCCAAGGGCCCGGGCGCAAGGGCGAGGGGCAGGCGGAAGCGGCTGCCTGGGAGCGGACGGCCACGATCATGGCCAACGATTCCGGGCGCTTCGAGGACCGCTGGGTCCACCTGGTCATAGAGCGAGGCTCTCCCTGCCTTTGGACCCGGGGGCTGCGCAGGCTGTATCTGCCGGTGCGGCACGGTGAGGGCAAGTTCGTGTGCCGCGACGCGGCGACGCTGGGCGAGCTCGAGCGCAACCGGCAGATCGTGCTGCGCTATGCGGACCAGGACGGCCGGCCCACGCTGCGCTACCCGGCCAACCCCAACGGCTCGGTCGAGGCGGTGGCCGGGATCTGCGACCCTTCGGGCCTGGTCTTCGGGCTGATGCCCCACCCCGAGGCCTACCATTCTCCATACAATCATCCTTCCTGGACCCGGACGGCGGCCCTGGGCCGCCAGCTTCCGGATGAGGGGCAGGGCGTGGCCCTGTTCCGGAACGCCGTGCGATTCGCGTCCGGGCGAGGCGGGGAGGCGCGAGCGTGAGCCGGCCGTCCCGGAAGCCTTCACGCCTGCCCGTGGCCATACTCATGAGCGGGACCGGCAGCAATGCCCGCCGGCTCCTCGAGCTGCCGGACCCGCGTTACGAGGTGCGCCTGCTCTTCACCGACAACCCGGCCTCCAATGCGGCCCGGATCGCGGAGGAGTTCGGGGTGCAGTACGCCGAGCTGGATATCCACCGGTTCTGCGGGCACGCCATGCTTCGCAAGCCGGAGCGGCGCGCGGCCTTCGATCGCGAGCTGGCTGCCGCGCTCCGGCGCTGCGGGGCGCGGCTGGTCGCCCTGGCCGGCTATGACTGGGTGCTCGGAGCGGAGCTCTGCCGCGCCTTCCTGCTGGTGAACGTTCATCCAGGAGACCTGAGGAAAAGGGACGGCCGCGGCCAGCGGCTGTACGCGGGGCTGGGCTGGGTGCCCGCGGCCAAGGCCATCCTCAATGGCGAGCGCTTCGTGCGCGCCAGCACCCACCTGGTGACCGCAGTCTTGGATGGAGGGCCGATCGCCCGCGTCTCCCGCGGCGTGCCGGTCGAGCTTCCCGATGGGCTCAGCCCGGAAAGCCTCCTGCCTCCCGGGGTGAGCTTGAGCCAAATCATCAGGGACCTGCGCGCCGGCGGGAAAAACTACGGAGGGGAGCCGATAGTGCGCATCGCCCGGCAGGCGCAGGAGCGGCTCAAGGTCGAAGGGGACTGGGTGGAGTTTCCGCGCACCGTTCAGGAGCTTTCCGGGCTGCTGCTCGAAGGCCGCCTGACCCAGGCCCCGGACGGGTCCGCTCTCCTGGACGGCGAGCCGGTAGGCGACCTGTTCCTCCAGCCCGAGGGGGTCCCCTGATGGCCAAGGTGCTGGTGGTGGGAGGCGGCGGGCGCGAGCACGCCCTGGCTTATTTTCTGAGCCGGAGCCCGCAGGTGGAGCGGGTGTATGCCGCTCCGGGAAACGCCGGCACGCCGAACAATGTGCCCCTGACGGCCGCGGGGGAGGAGAGCTTTCCCGCGCTCTTGGATTTCGCGCGCCGCGAAGGCATCGAGCTGACCGTGGTGGGCCCGGAGGCGCCCCTGTGCGCTGGAATCGCCGACGCTTTCCGCGCCCAGGGCTTGAGCGTGTTCGGGCCCGGCCGCGATGCGGCCCGCCTGGAGGGGGACAAGGCCTTCGCCCGCCGGTTCATGGAACGCCACGGCATCCCGCACCCGACATTCGCCGTGTTCGACCGGCTGGAGCAGGCCCGGCGCCACGTGCGCCGGCTTCCGGAGGGGCCGGTGGTGGTCAAGGCCTCGGGCCTGGCCGGAGGCAAGGGCGCCCTGGTGTGCGGGAACCGGGCCCAGGCGCTGGAGGCGCTGCACAGCCTGATGGCCGAGCGCATCTTCGGGGCCGCCGGCTCGGAGGTGGTGATCGAAGAGTTCATGGAGGGCGAGGAAGCCTCGATCCTGGCCCTCTGCGACGGCCGGCGGGCCCTGTACCTGGCCCCGTCGCAGGACCACAAGCGCGTCCTGGATGGGGATCGGGGACCGAACACCGGGGGCATGGGCGCCTATGCTCCGGCCCCGGTGGTGACCCCCGAGGTGCAGCGGATCGTGGACGAGAGGATCGTGCAGCCGGCCTTGCGCGGGCTGGAGGCGGAAGGCACGCCCTATCGGGGATGCCTGTACGTGGGCCTCATGATCCGGGCGGGGCAGCCCCGGGTGGTGGAGTTCAACTGCCGCTTCGGCGATCCGGAAATCCAGGCGGTGCTGCCCCTGCTGGAAGGAGACCTGTATTCCTTGCTGGCCTGCGCCGCGGAGGGAGAGCTTTCCGGCATGGTCCTGGCCCAAAAGCCGGGCGCCGCCTGCTGCGTGGTCCTGGCCGCCGGCGGGTATCCCGGACCGCACGCGACCGGCAAGCCGATCGAGGGCCTGGCGGAGGCCGCCGCCCTGCCTGACGTGTACGTGTTCCACGCCGGGACGCGCCGGCAGGCGGCAGGGCAGGCGGTCACCGCGGGCGGCCGGGTGCTGGGCGTGACGGGCACCGGGGCTTCGATCCGGGAAGCGATCGCCGCCGCCTACCGGGGCGCTTCGATGATCCGTTTCGAGGGCTGCCACTACCGGAGGGATATCGGGTACCGCGCGCTGGGGCAGGGGCGGGCGGGGGAGGAGGGCACTTGAGCGTGAATGCGAAGTTCGCCGAAGCGGCGCGCCGGGCCCAGGGCTGCGCCGTGATTTTCGCCGGTTCGGACAGCGACCGGCCGCATGTGGAGAAGATCATGGAGGGCCTAGAGGCCTTCCGCATCCCCTACGAAGTGCGGATCTGCTCGGCGCACAAGGAACCGGCCCGGCTGCTCGAGCTGCTAGCCGAGTACGAGAGCCTGGGCGCGCCGCTGGCCTACATCGCCGTGGCCGGGGGCACGGACGCCCTTTCCGGGACCCTCTCCTTCCATGCCCTGGCTCCGGTGATCAGCTGCCCTCCGGATGCCCCGAACCCGAGCTGCCTGGCGAACCCGCCGGGAAGCTCCAACGCCACGATCTACGATCCGGGCAACGTAGGCAAGTTCGTCGCGCAGATGTATGCTGTCTTCAATGCCGGGTACGCGGAGCGGCTGCGCCGGGCGCGTCAGGAGAAGCTGGCCCGGCTCGAGGAAAAGGACCGCGAGCTGCGCGAAAGGTACGGGAGGGTGGATTGATGGGCAGCGTCAAGGACCTGCTGGTGACCGAGCCGGCCCTGGAGGACCGGCCCGGGGTAGGCACCTTCGTGTTCTCGGACCGCTACAGCGTCTTCGACTGGGGCGAGATGCCGGACCACATCGCCAACAAGGGGCGCTCCCTGGCCGTCATGGCCGCCTTCAACTTCGAGGAGCTGGAACGCCGGGGGCTGCGCACGCATTACCGGGGGCTGGTCGCCGACGACGGCAGGCTGGTGCGCTTCGCCGAGCTGGCCGAGGGCTCCGGCGGGCTGCCGGCGATGCAGGTCAGCCTGGCCCGGGTCTATCACCCCGTGGCGCGCGAGTTCTCCGCCTCCGGCGGAGGCTGGCGCTACGACTACAGCTTTTTCGAAACCAACCGCGGCCGGATCGGCAACTACCTGATCGGGCTGGAGATCATCTTCCGCAACGGGCTGCCCGTGGGCAGCTCCGTGTTCAAGCGCCTGGTCGAGGCCCGGGCCCATCCGGACCCGCGCCAGGCGCGGCGCCAGGTGCGGGCGCTCCTGGCCGAGCTGGGCCTGCGCAGGGAACCCCAGCCGGGGGACATGCTGAGCCGCCCGGTGATGGGCTTCACCACCAAGCTGGAGCCCGGCGACCGGGCCCTGAGCGAGGGCGAGGCCTACCGCCTCTCCGGCCTCCGGCGGGGCGACTTCCGGGCACTGAAGCGCCTGGCCCTGAAGGCCAACGAGATCGTGAGCGAGCTGGCGGGCAGGGCCGGATTTCTGCACTACGACGGCAAGATCGAAGCGGCCTGGGAGCGCGGCCTGGTGCTCTGCGACGTGATCGGCACCTTCGACGAGAACCGCTTCGCCTGGCAGGGCCGGGCGATCAGCAAGGAGCTGCTCCGCCAGTGGTACAAACGCCACCAGCCGGAGTTCGTCGAGGCCTGCGACAAGTGGAAGAAGACCGGGGCGGGCTGGCAGAGGCGCTGCGACGTACAGCCGCGCAGGCTGCCCGAGGAGCTGGCCGCGCTGGTGTCGCAGATGTACATGGCCGGCTGCAACCGCTTCACGGGACGCAGGGTTTTCCAGGCCCCGGAGCTGGAGACGGTCATGGCCGCCCTGGCCCGCTACCGGGAGTAAGGGCATGGGAGGAGAAAAGGACCGCGGCCGCTACAGCAACCCGCTGACCGAGCGCTACGCCAGCGCGGCCATGAGCGCGATCTTCTCGGAGGACAGCAAGTTCCGCGCCTGGCGGCGGTGCTGGATCGCCCTGGCCGAGGCCCAGGCCGAGCTGGGCTTGGCCATCAGCCCGGAGCAGCTCGAGGAGCTGCGGGCCCGCCGGGATGAGCTCAACTACGAGTTCATGGAGGCCAAGGAGCGGGAGATCCGCCACGACGTGATGGCCGCGGTCCTGGCCTACGGCGAGCTGTGCCCCAAGGCCCGGCCCATCATCCATCTTGGGGCCACCAGCTGCTTCGTCACGGACAACACCGAGCTCATGCAGTACCACCAGGCGCTACGCCTGCTGCAGGCCCGGCTCAAGGGCCTGATCGCCGTGCTGGCCCGTTTCGCCGAGGACTGGAAGGACCTGGCCTGCCTGGGCTACACCCACTTCCAGCCGGCCCAGCCCACTACCCTGGGCAAGCGGGCCTGCCTGTGGCTGCAAGACCTGGTGCTCTGCTTCGGGGACCTGGAGCGCCTCTTGGCCGGCTACCGCCTGCTGGGCGCCAAGGGCGCCACGGGCACCCAGGACAGCTTCCTGCGCCTTTTCGGCGGCGACCAGGAGAAGGTGCGGGAGCTGGACCGCAGGGTCTGCCGCAAGCTCGGCTTCGAGGCTTCCCTGCCGATCTCCGGGCAGACCTACACCCGGCTCCTGGACAGCCGGATCATGGACGTATTGAAGAACATCTGCCTGGCCGCCCACAAGCTGGCCGTGGACTTCCGCCTGCTGCAGCACCTGGCGATCCTGGAGGAGCCCTTCGAGCGCAAGCAGGTGGGCAGCTCGGCCATGGCCTACAAGCGCAACCCGATGCGCTGCGAGCGGATCTGCTCCCTGGCCCGCTTCGTGATGAGCCAGGCCGCGGCCGCCGACCAGACCGCGGCGACCCAGTGGCTGGAGCGCACCCTGGACGACTCCGCCGGGCGCAGGCTGTACCTGCCCCAGGCCTTCCTGGCGACCGAGGCCGTGCTGATCCTGGCCGCCAGCGTGCTGGCCGGGCCCGCGGTCTATCCCCGGGTGGCCGAGCGCGAGCTGCGCGAGGAGCTGCCCTTCCTGGCGACCGAGGCGATCCTCATGCAGGGGGTCCTGCGCGGGGCGGACCGCCAGGACCTGCACGAGGCCATCCGCGAGCGCTCCCTGGAGGCGGCCCGGGCCGTCAAGGAGGAAGCGGCGGACAACCGCCTGCTGGAGCTGCTGGCCGAGGACCCGCGCGTGCCCTTCGGCCTTGAGGAGCTGCGCCGGATAGCCTATGGCGCGGACTTCACCGGCCGGGCGCGGGCCCAGGTGGAGGAATTCCTGGCGGGGGAGGTCCGCCCGCTTTTGGAGCGCTACCGAGACCTGCCCGAGCCGGAAGGTCAAATTCGGGTATGAGCGACGACTCGATCCGCGACCGCTGCGCCGTGTTCGGGATCTGGGGCGTGCCGAAGCCGGCGGAGTACGTATACCTGGCCCTGCACAACCTGCAGCACCGCGGCCAGGAATCCAGCGGCATCGTCACGGCCTCCAAGCGCAAGTTCCACTGCCACCACGGCATGGGCATCGTCAATGATATATTCGGCGACCGTCTGCTCGCCGAGCTGAACGGGCGGGGCGCCATCGGCCACAACCGCTACTCCACCTTCGGCTCCTCCTCCCTGGCCAACGCCCAGCCCATGGTGGCCGAGACCGGCAACGGCCCGGTGGCCATCGCCCACAACGGGCAGTTCGCCAACTGCACGGCGCTCAAGGCCAGGCTGCAGCGGGAGGGCTGCATCTTCAAGAGCGACAGCGACACGGAGCTCATCCTGCACTATTTCGCCCGCGCCCGGGAAAAAACGCTCGAGGGGATCGTGGCCTCCTGCTTCCGGGAGGTCAAGCCGGCCTACTCGATCGTCATGCTCACCCTGAAGGCCCTGGTCGCCGTGAGGGACCCCTGCGGGGTGAGGCCCCTGGTCTTGGGGCGGCTGCCGGCCTCCCAGGGCGGTGCCTACGCGGTGGCCTCCGAGACCACGGCCTTCGACATCATCGGCGCCCGCTACCTGGGGGAGGTCGAGCCGGGGGAGATGATCATCGCCGACGACGGGGGCTTGCGGCGCATCCGCCTGTGCCCTCCGGCGGAGGAGCTGCGCTGCGTGTTCGAGTACATCTACTTCGCCCGGCCGGACAGCTTCCTGTTCGGCTGCGAGCGCACCACCGGCGAGGTGCGGAAAGCCTTCGGCCGCCGGCTCGCCCGCGAGCACCCGGCCGAGGCCGATGTGGTCATGCCGGTCCCCGACTCCAGCACCTTCGCCGCCCTGGGCTACAGCGGCGAGTCGGGCATCCCCTTCGACTTCGGCCTGATCCGCAGCCA
>Ga0315280_10008941_pt1 | contig 13006 bp, 12 predicted proteins | sample YL17G06_40_MG_FD_203697 | JGI IMG/M metagenome (GOLD analysis project Ga0315280, IMG submission 203697) | Sediment microbial communities from Yellowstone Lake, YNP, Wyoming, USA - YL17G06_40 | ecosystem: Environmental > Aquatic > Freshwater > Lake > Sediment | place: USA: Wyoming | collected...
CGCCGACCTGGCGGCCAGGCGCGAACTGCTGGTGCTCAGCGACGAGATATACAACTTCTTCTGCTATGACGGGCTGTTCTCGTCGATCGCCCCGCTCTACGAGAACACGCTGCTGATGCGGGGCTTCTCCAAGAGCTACGGCATGCCCGGCTGGCGGATGGGCTGGTGCACGGGCCCCGGGAAGATCATCGAGAAGATGACGATGCTCCAGCAGTACAGCTTCGTCTGCGCGCCGTCGATGGCGCAGGCGGCGTGTGTGGCCGCCTTCGACGCGGACATGTCCGCCCACGTCGCCGCTTACGCCCGCAAGCGGGACATGGTCCACGCCGCCCTCGGCGAGAAGTTCGGCCTCGTCAAGCCCGGCGGGGCCTTTTACGCCTTCGTGCCGGCGCCCGGCGGCGACGCGACGGCCTTCGTCGAAAAGGCCATCGCCAACAACGTGCTCATCATCCCGGGCGAGGTGTTCTCGTCTCGGGACACCCACTTCCGCCTCTCCTACGCCACCAGCGACGAGAAGCTCGCGCGGGGGCTGGAAATACTCTGCTCGCTGGCGTAAACACAATGGCTGCGCCCCGCTCAGCGGGGGAAATTACAAGGTTTTGCGGGTCCCATAGAGCCTATAGCCTGATGAGGACCGTTTGGCTTGCCGGGGGTTAAACTCGTATTATGTACAATCGTGCGGACGATCCTCAGAGTTACCAGGAGAAGCTAATGGCTATTGTCGTCAACGGGCAGCGGATCGAGCAGGCGGAGATCGACGCGGAAGTCGAGGCCCTTCGGCCGCACTACGAGCAGTACGTCCAGGGCCAGGGCGAACCGGGCCAACTGGAACAGTGGGCCAGGGAGAACCTCGTCGAGCGGGCGATCGTCCAGCAGGCGGCCCGGGCGATGGACGTCCAGATTCCAGCCGAGGAGGTCGACGAGGTCTACCAGCGGGCCCGCGAACAGGCCGGCGAAACGCCGGCCGAGCAGGTCAGGGCCGACATCGAACTCCAGATGAGGATCGACCGCCTGATGTCCCAGGGGGTGCACGACGTGCCCGAGCCGACGGAAGAGGACCTTCGCGCGGCCTACGAGCAAGACGCCGATCAGTTCATGTCCCCCGAGCAGGTTCACGCCAGCCACATCGTCAAGCACGTTGACGGGCGGACCGACAAGAAGACCGCATACGAGGCGATCCTGAGCATCCAGATGGAGCTCGCCGGCGGCGCGTCGTTCGAGGAGCTCGCCGGCCGCGCTTCCGACTGCCCGGGCCAGGGCGGCGACCTGGGCTGGTTTCCGCGCGGGCAGATGGTCGAGGAGTTCGAGGACGTCGTCTTCAACATGCGCCCCGGCGAGGTCAGCGACATCTTCCTGACGCAGTTCGGCTACCACATCGCCAAGGTCCTGGAACGCCGCGAAAGCCAGCCTATCCCCTTCGAGCGGGTCCGCGACCACCTGACAACCGAGCTTCGCCGCCAGCGCCAAGGCCAGGCGGTCGACGCCTTCGTCGACAAGCTCAAAGAGTCGGCCGTGATCGAAGAAGTCCAATGAGGGGGTATACCTGTATCGACGCGAGCGGATGCTCAAGGAGTTCGACACGAACCACGACGGCAAGCTCGACGAGGAAGAGCGCGCCGCGGCCCGCAAGGCTATGGAAGCCCGCCGCGCCAACCGCCCGGCCCCGGAGCGCCCGCAGCAATAATCATTGGGCTGCTTTCACCAGCGCCGGGAAGACCTTGGCCAGGGCTACGAAGCAGAACTTTACGCCTATGGCGACGATGAAGATCTGCATCACTCGGCTGACGGCCAGGCTGCCGATGCGGCCCATGAGGCGGTAGAGGACGGGGGCGTAGTTGAGGATGAGGATCACGCCCACGAATGCCGCCATGCACGCGGCCAGCGCGAACAGTTGGCCCCGCTGGCTGTCGATGAGCATGACGTTGACGATGCTGCCAGGCCCCACGAGCAGGGGCGAGGCGATCGGCGTTACGGCAAGGCGGATCTGGTCCATTTGCCGCTCGTTTTCGTCGGCGGGAAGGTGCTTTCGATGCTCGGGGGCAGACAGGACGCCGCGGATGCCGATGACCACCAGCAGCAGCCCGCCGGCGAAGGCAAACTGGTCGATATTGATCTGGAAGACGTACTGGAGCAGGAACCGGCCGAAAAGCGCCATCACGCAGATCATAACAAAGGCCGTCAGGCCGGCCAGGCGGAAGACGCGCCGCCGCTCCTGGGCGGTGGCGTCCTCGGTGAGGCCGATGAACGTCGGCAGCCCGCCGATGGGGTTGACGATGGCGAAGATGCTCAGCGCCGCCTCGCCGAATGAACGCAGCGATTCGATGTCCATGTTGCCAGGTCCCGCTTGCACAAGACTTCCGTCCCGCTCGGGGCGTTGCGGATAACTCTATCCGCGCGCCCGGCGTCAAGCAACCGTCCGCGACACCACCGGCCAGCGGGTGAGCGACCTGTTTTTCTGGCAAGAAAAACAGGTCGCTCACAGAGCGGGAGAAAGTAGTAAGTAGAGAGTAGAAAAGGCGGCTGGCGCCTTGATGGACGGCCCACTTTGATCGGTAGAAAAGACCTCTCCCGCGGTCCACTCTCTACTTTCTACTCTCTGCCGAGTGTAACAAGCGTATGTGGCGGAAGTTATCGGCGGCCAGAGAAAAAGGTCGCTCACGCCAGCGGCGGCAACGCGCAATGGCTGAGGCGACGGCCCTTCCGCTTCGACACCCGCGACGCTATCCTGCTGTTCTACTATAGTCGACGCCGCCGGCTCCTGTTGCGGGCGGCGTCCTGAATGTCCGTGTCGAAAACAGGGATTGGCTCCGCCGCTGTTCGGCCGCGCCTGTACCCGTTTTCGCAGACAAGCCGGCAGCATGAAAGGGCAACCGAGATGCCGAGAGCCAAGCAGACCATTACACGCCGGTCGTTCCTGAGGCGCGCCGCCGTCGCGGCCGCCGGGTTCACCATCGTGCCGCGGCACGTGCTGGGCGGGACCGGCTTCACGCCGCCCAGCGACATCATTACCCACGCGGTGATCGGCGTCGGCGGGATGGGGAGCGGGCACGTCAACATGGTCCTGGGCGACAAGGAAAGTCGCCTGCTGGCCGTCTGCGACGTCGACGCCGCCCACCTGGCCAAGGGGCTCCAGATGGCAAGCCGGGCCGGCCAGGACTGCAAGGGCTACGCGGACTTCCGCGACGTGCTGGACCGCGGCGACATCGACGTGGCCCACGTGCCGACCCCGCCGCACTGGCACGCGCTGATTTCCATCGCGGCGGCCGAGGCGGGAATCGACATCTGGTGCGAGAAGCCGATGACCCGCACCATCGCCGAGGGCCAGAAGGTCATCGACGCCGTCCAGCGCAACGCTCGGGTCTTCCGGCTCAACACGTGGTTCCGCTTCCAGGACAGCCTGTACGGCTTCGGCTCGCCGGCAAAGCCCATCAAGAAGCTCGTTTCGTCCGGCCTGCTTGGCTGGCCGCTGACGGTCCGCGTCAGCCCGTTCACGGGCTTTGACTGGAAGGTCAACATGTGGTCGGGCAAGACCAACGTCGCGCCGGAGAAGGTTCCGGCCGGCTTCGACTACGACCGCTGGCTTGGCCCAGCCCCCTACAAGCCGTACTTCCGCCACCGCACGCACAACAGTTTCCGCGGCTACTGGGACTACGACGGCGGCGGCCTGTCCGACATGGGCCAGCACTACCTCGACCCAGTGCAGTACATCCTCGGCAAGGACGACACCTCGCCCGTCGAGATCGAGGCCTACGCCCCCTGGCCGACACACCCCGACGCCTGCGGGCCGTGGGGACAGGTCAGCCTCACGTACGCCGACGGATGCAAAATCATCCTGGAATCCGGCGAGTGGGGAAAGACCGACACCAGGGACAAGCCCTACATCGAAGGCCCAAAGGGCAGCCTTTACAGGGGCTTCCGGACCGACCCGCCGGAACTGGCGGACATGGTCAGCCAGATGCCCGACCCCGAGCCGATGATCACCAACTTCCTCGAATCGGTCCGCACGAGAAAAAAGTTCGCCCTCAACGAGGTCAACGGAAACCGAAGCAACATGCTTGTCCACCTGGCGAACTGCGCCATACGCACCGGCCGAAAGCTGAAGTTCGACCCCGTCAGCCAGCGTTTCATCGACGACGAAGGCGCCAACCGCCTGGCCGACCAACCAATGCGGGCGCCGTGGCACCTTGCCTGAAGTTGGTAGTCGGTAGCCCGTAGCCGGTAGCCGGGAAAGGCAACAGACGGAACCTGGAACCCGGAACCTGGAACCCGGGAAAAGCAAAAAGCGGAACCCGGAACTTGGAACCCGGAGAGGCAAGAGACGTAACCTGGAACCCTGTAGAAAGCTGTTGAGGCTTGCTCGCTTCAGCGAGCATGGGCGCGAAGCCCGCGAGACAGAGACATGAACATGAGAATCTTAAAGAGCAGGTCAGGTGAAAGCATGGGAAGATCGGTGGGTATTGCGCGGGCTCTTCCCGCATTGGTCCTGGGGGCGCTGGCGCTGGCAATTGTCAGCATCGCTTCAGGATCGGTGGCCGACATCGTCGCCAAGATGCCCGCCTATGACGCCGCCACGGGCCAGCCGATGCTGGAGGAGATCCTCAAGCTCGGGCCCGACGCCCTCAAGGAGCTCTGCTCGCTGGTTACCCCGCCGCAGGACACGGGCAACGCCAAGGCTCGCTACGCCGTGCACGGGCTGGTGCTTTACAGCAAGCGCCCGGGCGCCGAAGCCAGCCGGGTCATGGTGGAAAAGGCCCTGCTGGACGCCCTGGCCGCGGCAAAGGATCCGGACCTGAAGGTATTCTTCATCGAGCAGTTGCAGCTCTGCGGCGCCGACGCCTGCGCCGACGCCATCGCGCCCCTGCTGGACAGCGACCGCCTTTGCGACCCCGCCGCCAAGGCGCTGACCCGCATTGGCACGCCCAAGTGCGTCGACGCCATCCGCGCCGAGCTGCCAAAGGCCAAGGGAATCTGCCTCGTGACCGTCATCCAGGCCCTCGGCGTGATGGCGGACAAGCCCTCCGCAAAGGCGATCCTGCCGTACGCCGCCGACAAGGACCAGACCCTCCGCCGCACGGCGTGGTTTGCCTTGGCAAACATCGGCGACGCCTCGGCCGCCCCGGTCCTCAGGACCGCCGCGGCCGGGAGCACCGACAGGTACGAACGCGCCCTCGGCACGAAATACTACCTGCTCCTGGCGAGCCGGCTGGCCGAGGACGGCGACAAGGACGCGGCTGCGAAAATCTGCCGCGACCTGCTCCTGACCCGCACAGACCCGGCCGAGGGAAACGTCCGGTGCGCTGCGCTGTACGTCCTCCATAAGGCCATCGGCGACGCGGCAGCCGACGATCTGCTGGCGGCGCTGGACGGCAAGAACGTCTACGTCCACGAGGCGGCTATGACGCTTCTTCAGGGCGTAAAGGGCGAGGCCGTCACCCGGAAACTCATCGAGAAGGCCGGCGGTGCGACCGGCGCAGCCAAGGCGGCCTTGATCACCCTGCTGGGCCTGCGAGGCGACAAGCTGGCCGCGGCGACGGTGGTGGCGGCAATGGACGACAAGGACGCGGCGGTCTCGGCCGCGGCGATGAAGGCGGCCGCTCAACTGGCACCCGGCGAGATACTCAAGCTCCTGACGGTGCGGATGAAGTCCGCCGACGCGCCCGTGATCGCCACCGCCAAGACCCTGCTGGCGGGGCTGAAGGCGGAGGGCCTCGACGCGGCCCTGGCCGCCGCGATGAGCGAGGCGTCCTCGCCGGGCAAGGTGGCCCTGCTTGAACTCCTGGCCGCCCGCGGCGCCACGGGGCAGTCCAAGGTCGTATTCGATGCCTTGGGCGACAGCGACCCCGCCGTCGGCGACGCGGCCGCAAAGGCGCTGGCGGGCGTTGCGGCCCCGGCCGACTGCGGCCGAGTCCTGGCACTGATGCTCGCCGCGGCCGACGAAGGCCGGCAGGCCGCCATACAGAGTGCCGCGGTCTCGCTCTGCCGCAAAGGCAATAGCGCCAAGTGCGTGCTGGACGTCCTGGCCAAGGCCGACGCCAAACAGAAGCCGCTGCTTCTGGCGACACTCGCCCGCATAGGCGGCGCCGATGCCCTCGATGCCGTGATGAAGGACCTCTACTCGCCCGACGCCGCCATCAAGGACGCCGCCGCCCGAGCCCTTGCCGACTGGCAGGGAAATGAGGCGATCGGGTCGCTGGTGAAGTTCGCCGGCCAGGCCGACAGCGAGGTCCATCGCGTGCTGGCCCTGCGCGGCATCGTGCGGCTTGTCGGTCGCGACACGAACATCCCGGCCGACAAGGCCGTCGTTTTCTACAGCCGGGCCCTTGCCGCGGCAAAGAAGCCGGCTGAAAAGAGCCTTGTCCTGGGGGCGCTGGGTGGCATTCGCAGCACCGGGGCTCTGGAACTGGTGGCTAAGTATCTCGACGACGCCGACGTGCGCGAGGTAGCCTCGGTCGCGGCCGTAAAGATCGCCATCCCCGCCCGCCGCGGCCAGAAGGGCCTGACAGGTCCGGGCGTGCGGGCGGCGCTTGAGAAAGTCGTTGCAGTAAGCAAGAACGCCGCCGTCGTCGAGCAGGCGAAGAAGTATCTCGCAACCATGAGCAAGGGAAAGTAAGCCGGAGCCGAATGGCATACCCGATTAGCGATTTGGCTTCAGCCCCGTTTACGGGGCTTCGACCGCCGAAGCGTCAGCGAAGGCGGGTATAGACCAGGCCTTTGAGGCCTGGGTACCATCGGGGTATTCTATTATTGCTGTTCGTTAACAGCTTAGCACGCTTGGAGCGTGCTTGAGAGAAGCGGCTCTAGCCTAAAGGCTCTCAAGAACGGGTAAGCCCGCTGAAGCGGGCTCACGAGAATGACACAACAAGAATGATTAACGCCTTGCCGCCTGCCCAGGCCTGAAAGGCCTGGTCTAAACCCCCGCTATCGCGGGGGCAAAGCACCGTGAACGGTGCTTCCGATAAGGTTGTTGAACGCGCGCGGGATGGCAATCGTTGGGAAACAGGAGAACGCAAGTGAAAGACTCAGTCAAGATAGTTGCCGCATTGCTGACGTTGTCGTGCCTGGCCGCAGCGGGCATGGCCCAGGACCAAGCCGCGACAAAGCCCGCCAAGGCCCCCAAGGCCAAGCAGGCCCCGCAGCCCGCCGCCCAACCCCCCGCCGATCTGCCGCCGCTGGCGGCCCCCGACGCCGAGGGATTCATCAGCCTCTTTAACGGCAAGGACCTCACCGGCTGGGTCGGCGACACCAAAGGCTACGCCGCCGTGGACGGCGCCATCCGCTGCATGCCAGGCAAAGGCCGAAATCTCTACACGGCGCACGAATTCGGCGACTTCATCTTCCGCTTCGAGTTCTTGCTCCAGCCCGGGACCAACAACGGCATCGGCATCCGGGCCCCGCTGACGGGCGACGCCGCCTACGCCGGCATGGAGATACAGGTCCTGGACGATACCGCGCCGAAGTACGCCAAGCTCCAGCCGTGGCAGGCCAACGGCAGCATATACAACCTCGTGGCGGCCAAGAAGGGCCACCTCAAGCCCGTCGGCGAGTGGAACACCGAGGAGATCCGCGCCGTCGGCCCGAAGATCACCGTCGTGCTCAACGGCGTGACCATCGTCGATGCCGACCTCGACGAGGTCCGCAAGACCGCCGAGCCCGCTATCCTCAAGAAACACCCGGGCATAAACCGCCCGGCCGGGCACATCGGGTTCCTCGGCCACGGCGACCGCGTGGACTTCCGCAACCTCCGCGTCAAGCCCCTGCCGCCTTCCGAGGCCGGGCCCAGCACCGACACCAGCACCAACACCAACAACGTGGCCCCGGAGGGCTTCACGGCCCTGTTCAACGGCAAGGACCTGACCGGCTGGAAGGGGCTGGTCAAGAACCCCAAGGAGCGGGCGAAGATGACGGCCGAGCAACTTGCGGCCGAGCAGAAGAAGGCCGACGAGTCGATGAACCAGCACTGGAAGGTCGTCGACGCCACGCTGGTTTTCGACGGCAAGGGCAAGGCCCTCTGCACGGCGAAGGACTACGGCGACTTCGAGATGTACGTTGACTGGAAGATCGGCCCGGGCGGCGACAGCGGGATTTACCTTCGCGGCTCGCCGCAGGTGCAGATTTGGGACAACGCCGTGGGCTCCGGCGGGCTCTACAACAACAAGCAAAACCCCTCCGAGCCGCTTGCGAAAGCCGACAAACCGCCGATGCAGTGGAACCGCTTCCGCATCAAGATGATCGGCGACCGCGTGTGGGTGTGGCTAAACGGCGTGAAGGTGGTCGACAACACCGTCATGGAGAACTACTGGGAGCTCGACAAGCCCATCTACCCCACCGGCCAGATCGAGCTCCAGGACCACGGCTCGACGCTGTGGTTCCGCAACATCTACGTCCGCGAGATCCCGCCCGGGGAGAAGGAAACGGACACGAAGTAGCGCCGGCGGAAGAAGAAGATTACCGCAGAGACGCAGAGACGCAGAGGTTTAGAAGAAACAACAAGAGAAGAAGAGGACCTCGCGCAGAGGTCGCGGAGAACGCGGAGAAGAGAAGTCTCAGGCAGACAAGGACGAACGCTGATGAGCCCCGACAATGTCCCCCAGCCAGTGACTCCGCGGAAGGGTTGGGGGGGCCGCAATTGGGGATGCCTCGTGCCGGTCGGATTGATCTGCGCAGTGGCTCTTTACGTTGCACTCACCATCGAAATCCCGCCTTCGCAGGGGCGAAAGCAGGAGACTGCCGCCGCACAGATGCGGCTGATCGCCGCCATCGACGCCTACCGCAAGGTAACCGGCGCGGTTCCCGATGTCCCGTACGATCCGGAAAGCAGCGATCCTAACAAGCGTGAGCCGGCACGGCAGATCGCCCTGCTGCTGGCCAAGCTGCGAGGCGCCGGCCCCGACGACCCGGTGTACAAGGCGACAAGGCCTTTTCTCGGCGACACCGCCGAGGGCCTCACCAGCGATGCTTACGGCAACGCGATGCTGTATTTGAAGGATGGCGGCGTCGGCGGCAAGCCGGTGATTGTCTCGGCCGGGCCGGACGGCAAGTTCGGGTGGGAGCCCGCATACAAGACCGCCCCCGACTTGCAGAAGAAGTACCGGAAGGACAACATCCGCAGCGATGTGAACTGAGCGCGGTGTGTCGCTGTGCTTGGGCCCTATGACTTGTCATACGCTTTCGGAAGCCTTCTGGCGATAAAGCGCCAACATGAGAGAAAGGAGATAGATTCCATGGAAACTGACCAAAAGACCGCAAGAGTCCTGCTCGAATGTCGTCGGGACGGGTACTCGATTTGGTCCCATCTCCGCGCGGCCAGGGGGCGGTACGTGCTCCGGATTCTGGCGTGCATCGGCCTTCTTGCGTTGGCGGTACTGGGCGGCGATGCCGGCTTGAGAGTCTTTTGTGTCTGGGCATTCGGCATGCTCGTCGGGGCCATGATCCGGGATGTGGCATGGCTGCGAGCCATCAAGGCGAAATGGTCTTTCATGTGCGAAGTGCTCGACTGGGCCAAGTTGGAGGCGATAGCCGGCGGACGGGGCGTCGGCAATGGGAGTTCGGAGGTTCCCTGACCGCCGGCCGGGGCGCCTTCACGGCCTTAGGCGCCGGCCGCCGGGCATGTATCGTCTGCGGAGGGCGTCCAGCGTGGGATAGTGGGGCTTGAAGGGAACTTCCGGCGGCGTCGGCACGGGCAGGGCGTGGGATTCGGCGAAGGGGGTCTCTTTCAGCTTGAGGTTGTAGGCCAGCGGCATCAGCGTGGCAAGGTTCACCACGTCCAGGGCGTTGTAGGCCAGCAGCGTGTCAAGGGCCCGTTTGTTGCCCTTGAGGTATTCCTGCCAGAGAAGCACCGCGAAGTACCCGTCCAGGTCGCTGAGGCCCTCGCGGTCCAGGCCGAGCTGGACTTCGCAGCCCTTGAGCCCGCCCTTGAAGCCCAGGCTCGCCAGCACGAAGCGAAGGTCGATGTGCGCCTGGCCCAGCGGGCAGCCGAGCTCGTCCCGGACGTAAGGCACGTCGAAGCTCTTGCCGTTGAACGTCACCAGCAGGCGGTAGTCGGCCACGTCGCGGGCGAAGTCCGCCAGGTTCAGCCCGTGGACGTAATGCCGCAAAGTCAGCCCGTCGTAGAGGACGATCGTGGTGATGTGGTCGTCGCCCCGCCCCAGGCCCGTCGTCTCGATGTCGAAGTACGCCACCGACTGGCCGAAGTGCGGGAACAGCCGCCAGTGATGACGCTGCGCAAGCCGCCTCTGGAAGTACTCCAGCCGACCGGCCAAGAGGTGATGGACCGACTTATCCAACTCCCTCAGCAGCAGTTGGGCCTTGGCCGGCTCAAGCGGCAGCCGCTCGGCCGAGAGGGCGTCCCGCCACGTGCTTATGCCGCACGCCCACAGTTCGCGCTCGGCCTGCAAGCTGATCGTCGGAACGTGACAGAACGTGTTCTCCAACATGCCGTTGATTCTATCAGGCCCCGGGCGATTCTCGGAACGTTTTTGACCAAGTCCCCAGGTGTGCCGCCTATCGCCGCCGGGCCTTACCTGGGCCTTCGCGCGGCGGCGGCCGGCGCCCGTGGCGGGCCTGAAACGGCGGCAGTGAGCATCTGCTCGTAGTCTTCGCGCTCGAAGCCGCGGGCAAGGACGCGGCGCACCATCAGGCCGTTCTTGAAGACGAGCACCGTCGGGTACGCGTTTACGCCGCAAATCACGCGGAGCGGGGTGGCGTACGCTGAGATCTTCACGAAGCCCACCCTGTCGCCCCAGGCTTCCGAGATGCTCGTCAGCTTCGGGGCGTCCACCGCGCATACGATGCAGCCGATGCTGTAGAACTCCACCATCACCGGCCGGGGTGAACTCAGGACTGTCGCCTGGAACTGCTCCCGGGTTTCCACCTCGACGAACCTGCCGCCAGGCGCGCAGCCGAGGCACCCGGCCGAGAACATCAGCACAACAACGGCCACCATCCTCGCCGCCACGGCCGCCGCGGTGTAATCCTTCATTCACGTATCCTATTGCCTGCCGCCCTGCTGGACCAAGCCGTAGACCATCGCAAGGCCCAGGCCCGTGCCCTCGCCGAGGGGCTTGGTGAACCAACCGCGCCGAGTCATGCTCCGTTGGGGGGGCCGGAGGCTTTCATGCCGCCTTCCGTCGACTGCTTCTCCGCCCTGCGCCGCCTGCGTCTCTCCGGAAAGCGAGAGTCACAGCAAGTCCACGCCGAAACGGGCTGAAATGCCCATCTCTTGCGTCTCGGAATATCAGAAGTGAAGAAGACCGGCAGTCATGAGCTTGGCGCCATGATCCATGGCCTTCTTCTCGGAGCGGAGGTTAGCTGCGGGATTTGGCCGACACCACAGCCTGCTTGGCGATGCCCAGTGCCTTGTCGATCTCGACAGACAAGGCATCGATGTCGATCGGTTTGGGCAAACACGCGCACGCCCCCAAGCCGATGATGCGGTTGATGCGGTCGTTGCTCGGGTCGGCGGTGACGGCAATCACGGCGGTTGGCCTGGTCAGCGGATTGGACTTGATGCGGCGGCAGACCTCGTATCCGTCCATGCCCGGCATGTGCAGATCAAGGATTATGACCGCCGGCCTGACCAGACCCAAGACCTCCCCGGCCGAGTAGCCGTCAAACGCCAGGCTCACCTCCGACCGCGGGTAGCGCTGCCCGATCTTCTCGGCAAGCCGCTTGGCGAAGGATTTCTCGCAGTCAACGATGAGAATCTTAGTCGTCTCGGGCTGCAAATCCGGCGGGACCCGGAAGTTATGCCGATGAAGGAAAGTTATGAAGTCGTCTTTCTCGATACGCCTGTGTCCCCCGGGCGTTCGACCGGCCACGAGCTCGCCGTCATCGATCCACTTCGAGACCGACGACACGGCCACACCGAGTACCCGCGCAGCCTCGATGGTCGAGAGCATATTCATTCGCTTTGAAATCGGCAGACTCCTTAAAAGAGAAAACGCCAATCTAATGTGCATATCCTATCACGGGCAACTTGCCCTTTCAATACCACCCGTAGGGTAAACACTGTATTCTTCGAGTCAAGAAACCCCAGTTTCCATACAGGAAACTTGCAGGGGCAAAAGTCTTGGACAAGTGAGCATCACCAACCAGAACCATCATGCCGCAGTCGCGATGTCCCTGAACCCGTTTTCTGGTTGTCCTCAAAGGCCATGCCAACAGCGACACATGGCACACGGCCCGGCGAATGTCGCAGGCTTCTGCAAGTTTCGCTTGCGCCAATCTTGACCTTCGTCGTAGGGATTATGCCCCCGCCATCCGGCGTTTTCAAGCACTTTTTTCGCGTTCGCGAAAAAAAATACCGACGTGGGTTTCTCGGCTGTTGGCGGCAGCAAGGACCGAACACGTCGCCTTTCTTACTGTTGCCGGACCTCCACCAGCCGGCAGCGCCGGCCGACCTGGAAGCTGCCGCCCGCGCCGGCGATGATCCCGGCGACGCTGGGCTTGATGTAAGCGGCCCCGTCGCCGCCGCCACCCGTGCCGCAGCCGGCGCAGCGCGCCGAGCCCAGCAGGAGCAGCGCGATGGTGATGTGTGTTCTCATCGCCTTTATCTATCGGCAGAGGCAGGCGGAATCGTTTAACCGCAGTCGAACACGAGCCTTCGGCTCATCCGAAGATATGGAAAGACGGCATCGTCTCCCAGGGATTGCTATCCCTGGGCTTCTGGTGCTTTCCCTACTACCTATTAGCTATTACCTTCTTTTCGGAACAGAGACACAGAGACAAATAGATAGGACTCTTTGTCTTCATGTTCTCTGCGTGAACCGGCTTCTTTTTCTTCTTCTAACCTCAGTGCCTCTGCGCCTCTGCGGTTGATCCTGGCGCGTTTGCGTCCTGCCTGATTCGCTCACCGTGGATTTGCATGCCCTTGACCTCGCCTTGCGGCGGGCTGTCCAGGCCCAAGACGTGGGGCGCGGTCTTGCACTGCGGGTCGGTATTGGCCAGCCGGCCTCGGGAAAGGTCGCCCTTGTCGGGCAGCTTGAAGTGCAGGGGCTCGCTCGTGCCG
>Ga0315280_10008942_pt1 | contig 13005 bp, 11 predicted proteins | sample YL17G06_40_MG_FD_203697 | JGI IMG/M metagenome (GOLD analysis project Ga0315280, IMG submission 203697) | Sediment microbial communities from Yellowstone Lake, YNP, Wyoming, USA - YL17G06_40 | ecosystem: Environmental > Aquatic > Freshwater > Lake > Sediment | place: USA: Wyoming | collected...
GCTCTCCTTTGACTTTTCCAATGACCTCTCCCTTGCGGAAAAGCAGAGCTCCCCCCTTTCCCCCAGCGATGCCCACATCGGCCTCCCGGGCTTCCCCGGGGCCATTGACGATGCAACCCATGATGGCTACGGTAATGGGCTCAGGCCAGGTAGAAAGGCGTTCCTCGACTTCCCGGACGAGGGGCGTGAGGTCGGTCTCGCTCCGCCCGCAGAGTGGGCAGGAGACGATCTCCACACCCCGGCGACGAAGGCCAAGGGCTCTCAAAATATGGTAAGCCGCTTTCACTTCCTGAATGGGGTCGGCAGTGAGGGAAACACGGATTGTATCCCCGATTCCCTGGTAAAGCAGAATTCCCAGGCCCACGGCGGATTTGATTCCTCCCGAAAACAGGGGGCCAGCCTCGGTGAGGCCGATATGCAGTGGGTAATCGGTGAGCCGGGATACTTTCTCATAAGCAGAAATTGTGGAGAGAGGGTCTGAAGCTTTTAGGGAGATCTTGATGAGGTCAAACCCCTGGTCTTCTAACAGGTGAACGTGATGAAGGGCGCTTTCCAACAGGGCATCTGGCGAGGGATGGCCGTGCTTTTTGAGGATTGTTTTTTCCAGAGAGCCGGCATTGACGCCGATACGAATGGGCACCCCTCTTTCCCGAGCGGCCTGGGCCACTCGGGCGATGCGCTCCCTGCCGCCGATATTCCCGGGGTTAAGGCGGAGCCCGTCCACCCCCTGTTCGAGGGCCTCAAGGGCCAGGCGATAGTCGAAATGGATGTCGGCCACCAGAGGGATGGCGATCTTTTTTTTAATTTCTCCAAGTTTTTCCGCAGCTTGTCGGTCGGGAACGGCCACCCGGACAATTTCACACCCTGCCTCCTGCAAACGAAGAATTTGGCCCACGGTGGAAGAGACATTCCGGGTGTCGGTCTTGGTCATCGACTGAACAACAATGGGTCCTCCCCCTCCTACGGGGACATCACCGATGAAGATTTGGCGGGTTAGCTTTCGGGACATGAGGTCAGAAGGTCGCAAGTCTCTATCTCGAAGGGATTCGGGGTTCGACATCCGGGGGAAAAATCACAAAGAAAATCTTTCTTAAGAAGAGAACCTCATCCAATACTGGGGTATTCAATTCTCAGTCCCAATTTTTATCAATAAAACCATCATAGAAGAGATTGCCGGGGATGTCAAGGAGAGCGGCAGAACCCTTGCTCCCCTTCACTTTTCATTTTCGTTCGTGAAGTCGGGGTGATATGCTGGGACCAGGCGGGGAGGCGCTGAGTGCTGGCCAAACGAAGCGCCTCCCCGCCTGGTCCCAGCGCCGGATGATCCTCCCAGGGCCGGGGGTTCAGGGCGCTTCGCTTGGCATCATGAGGCGTTGGTCGTTCCCTGGATGGGGGCGGGAAAAGACACCCCGCCTCATTCTGCGGAGGCCCGGCTGGACCCTATGCCAGAGGCTTCCTCCCGGCCGATGCTGCCCGCGCTCATCGCCCCGAACCCCCGGACCACGAATAAGGATTCTTTAAAATTGAAGGGTGGTAAAGAGTAGAACCTTCCCCTTTCCTGGTTCTTTGGATAGTTCGCGGAATAAACTGAGGAGTGGGTGGGAGAGAGGGGCGAGAGCAGATTATTCGGCCCGCTCCCTCCGGGGAGAAAGAATGGAAACCTTTCGTTTGATCAAGAGGGCAAGGACATCATTATGGTTTTTGTTCTCGCGGATGAATCGTTTTATCTCATTGAGTTCGCTCTTCTGGAAGTCTTTCTGGCATTGCCCCAGTACCTTTTTCCAATGCGCCTCTTTCAGACTTCCGTAGGCCAGGAGGGGGGTTTCTCCCTCCAGGTTCACCCGGACCTCCTTAGGTGAGAGCCGTTTAACTTCTTTCTTCATGGCCTTGATGAACTTCTCTATCTTTGCCTTGTTCAGGTGAACCCCTCCATTTCCCGAAGCAATCTGCTTGCGCAAGTCCTTCTCCTGAATTTTTAGGGAGATACTGGATATGTGCAATCGGCCCGGAATAAGCTCGTAGAATGCCGCCTGTCCCATCCCATCCTTCGACCGCCTGATAAGGAACTTGCGCCAGCCATTGTGGGCCTCGAAATAGCTCACCTTTGAGGGCTCATGCCAGGGCCGATTGCTGACAATGGTCCCCGGATCAACCCGGAGTTCTTCCAGGGTATGATTTCGGTGGCGGCGGAAGAACCCCCTTTGCCTTATGAGGTCTTCGGAGGACCACTCCACCCCAGCGAGAGAAGGCGGCTCTCGGAAGTCGGCAAATTTTCCGAAGAGAGGGATGACCTTATTGCAATGGGTGCAGCGAAGAAGCTTTTTGATCATATTTCGTCTCCAGAGCCCAAGCCCCGTTTTTCAGGGTAGGCTGGCTCCTTGAAAGATCGGGGTAAGTACTCTCCCATTTTTAGATGTTTTATGAACATGGGGACCAACTGGGGGTCAAATTGAACCCCGGCGTTTTTCTCAATCTCTTCCACCACTTTCTTGATGGGAAAGTGCGGCCGGTAGGGCCTCTCGGAGGTCATGGCATCATATGAGTCAGCCAGAGCGATGATGCGAGCCAGCAGGGGAATTTCCTCGCCAGAAACCCCGTCCGGATAACCTTTTCCAGCCCAGCGCTCGTGGTGGAGGCGGATGGCCGAAGTGATGGCATGGGAGAAGGCCAAAGGCTCAACCAGGTACACACCCTTGACCGGATGCTGACGGATGTAGAGCCAATCATTCTGACTGAGGCTGACCTTTTTGAGGAGGCGATTGCTTATGCCGATTTTGCCTATGTCATGGAGGAGGGCGGCAATTTGCAAGTCCTCTTTTTCTTTTTGGGAGAGGTCCAGGTCTTGAACAATGAGTTCCGCATAGGAGGCCACGCGCTCGGAATGGCCGTTCGTGTACGTTTCTTTGCTTTCGAGGATGTATATGAGAACCTTGAAAAAGTCCAGATAATTAGCGGAGACTTTGTGCCCCTGAAAGCTTTGCAGTTGCTGAAGGGTTTCTTTCAATTCCTTCTTAAACTCGTTGGTTTCCGCGATAAAGTCCCCGCCCGTCACTGAGAGGGGTGGGATGTCTCTCTGTTCCTCATTCCCCCAAAGAGGAATGGTTTCGAGTTTTTGCAGGAATTTTTTAATTTTCAGGCTGGAGTTCCGCCGCTCGATGGATTTTCTGACGATGGAGATGATTTCGGCGACGTTGAAGGGTTTGGAAATGAAGTCCATGGCCCCGTAGCGGATGGCTTCCACGGCATTTGTCAAGGTGCCGTAGCCAGTTACGATGATGACCTCGGTGTCATTCCAATCCTTCTTAATCTCCTTCAAGACATCAATTCCTGGAATCCCCGGCATTTTCAGGTCGAGCGTGACCAGGTCAACACTTTCATGGGTGTTACGGATAAACTCAAGCGCTTCCTGTCCATTTGTGGCCGTATGGACCCTGTAAATGGGCTTCAAGATCATTCGCAGCGATTCCCTGGGGCCAAGTTCATCCTCCACGATCAGGATCGTTCCCTGTTGTTCCATATTCAGCTCACAGGAAGGAGATTTTGGGTTGGTTTCCTCATCATAATGGAGTGCCAGGACAGGTTGAGCAAGTTCTATGCCGAAGGGAAGGGTTCCGATATATGACTTAACTATTTGATATTTTATAGTTTTTACTTTTGGGGGATAAAAGAAAAAGTGTATTTGGTCATTTTTGTACAGGCCTTGAGATGTTCACGTTCAATCTTTCCACCCCCGCCCAATCTCCCCCATTCGCCATCCTTATCCACATGCCACAACATGGATAACCGACATTTTATTGCCTTTTGAATGAATCTTTGGCAAAGAAATTGCATCAAAAAAATAAAAACTATTGAAGGGAGATTTTGAGTTATAGTTATGGCTGCCGGGGATAAAGGGAAACAGGTCATGCTCTGCCAGCGATGTGGCAGCAAAATGACCTTCGAAAAATTTTATGATGTGAATAACGTCTTTTACGGATGGAGGTGTGTCATCTGCGGGGAAATCCTTGACCCTGTGATTCTTCTTCACCGCCTTAGCCAGGACGCTGATATTCATATTCCTGAACGAGAAGAAGAGGTTATGCTCTTAGTGAAGAAGTACCTTCATTCCAAACCGAAGGGAGTGAACGCAGGCCAAAAGGGGAAGAGAATGAGTTCTCCTTCTGCTTTTAAAGGCGAACCAAGTTTGAATTAAGGGAAAAAGGAGCCCTCATTTTGGGGCTCTTTTTCACAACTTATGAATTGCCAGACTGCCTGGGGTTTTTTGAACTCCCAGGCAGTCTTTTTTTGGAATTAAACTTGGGATTGGGTAAAAAATGCACATTTTTGGAAACCTTTTGGAAAAAATTCAACAATTTTAAGGTATCCCAATGAAGATGAACCCGTAAAAAGTCCGTAAATTCGTTTTTCTGTCATTCCCGTGAAAACGGGAATCCAGTAAAATCAACAAGTTCTGGACTCCTGCTTTCGCAGGAGTGACGGTTTTGAGACTTTTTACGAGACCATCAATGAAGGGACGATCTATTTTCAGAAAAATTTGACGAGATAGATTAGTCTTGAAAAGGCGCAATCAGGTGTGATAAATTAAAAACAAGTTCGGATTGACTCTAAGAGGTTCTCAAGGCATCCCTTTTGACTTTTTCATAGATATCAAAGTCTTAGACGCGAAAGTGATACTCCTTCCCCATTAGGGCGTGGAGGGTGTGCGGTTTAATACCGGTTGGGATGAAGGGTATTGATGGCCCGGATCAGATTGAAGGTCATTGGCAGAGTACGAAACTCTGTCCGGGAGATGAAGAGGGAGGGATGGGAGTCAGTAGTGTCAGAAGTGGTCCTCAAACCGAGGTATGAAGAAGCGCTGGAGGGAGTGGAAGATTACTCCCACCTCTTGATCCTCTTTTGGATGAACCGGGTGCAAAAGGGCCGGAGAGGCATGAAGAAAGTTCATCCCAAATCGCGCCAGGATCTGCCATTGGTAGGAATCTTTGCCACACGCACCCAGTACCGGCCTAATCCTCTCGGCCTGACTCTGGTGAAATTGCTGAGGCGGAAAAAGAACATTCTAAGAGTCCGGGGACTGGATGCGGTGAATGGCACCCCGGTGATCGATATCAAACCGATCTCCCCCCTCCATGAGTTTCCCAGAGATGCCCGAGTACCCGGGTGGTATTATCAGTTGTGGAAGGAACCCAAAAAACGACCCCTTGGGAGATCTCTGAAAAAGTGAAAAAGGGGGCTTTGAGCAGCGAAAAGCCACCTTTTTCAGAGACCTCTTTGAATTTTCTTGACAAGGCAAACCGGGGAGCTCTTTTCCTGGACCATTTAGGCCCCGGTGCGGACCCGATAGACGATTGATGGCGGCAGAAATCAGACGGAAGGTGCGCTGGTGGACCAATCCGCGGGTGAATCATACAGATCATTTTCCAAGCGAGAAAAAGTGGCCTGCGGGAAAGTGAGAAAGGGGGCCGGGGAGTGACGAAGATTATTGAGGTGAGGGCGCGGGAGATATTGGATTCGCGCGGGAACCCGACGGTAGAAGTGGAAGTCCATCTCTCCGGCGGGGCCAAAGGAAGGGCAGCCGTTCCTTCGGGGGCCTCCACAGGAGAGAGGGAGGCCCTGGAACTTCGCGATGGCGACCCGAAACGCTTCCTGGGCAAGGGGGTGCAAAAAGCTGTAAAGAATGTAAGGGAGATCATTGCCCCCAAAGTGAAGGGGATGGAGGCCACAGGCCAGGTGGCCTTGGATCGATGCCTGGTTGAGCTGGATGGCACGGAAAGTAAATCGAAACTCGGAGCCAACGCCATCCTGGGAGTCTCTATGGCCGTCTGTCGGGCTTCGGCCCAGGCCTTAGGCCTTCCGCTCTATCGCTACCTGGGGGGCCCAGGGGCCAGGGAGATCCCCGTTCCGCTGATGAATTTTATCAATGGTGGAGCCCATGCCGACAATGCCCTGGACATTCAGGAGTTCATGGTGGTTCCCGCGGGAGCGAAGAATTTTGCCGAAGCGCTGCGCATGGGCGCGGAGGTTTTTCACCACCTCCGCCTGATCCTGAAAAAGAGGGGTTGGAGCACATCGGTGGGCGACGAGGGGGGCTATGCTCCCCGTTTGCAGTCTAACGAGGAAGCTCTCCAACTGATCGTGGAAGGGATCGTCCGGGCAGGCTACGAACCCGGAAAAGACATTTTTTTGGCCTTAGATTCGGCGGCCAGCAGCTTCTACACAGACGGCAGCTATGTTTTCAAAACTGGGAAGCAGAGAAGGCTCTCCAGCGAAGGGATGGTGGATTTTTACGAGGATCTGGTGGATCGGTATCCGATCAACTCCTTGGAGGATGCTCTGGCCGAGGGCGACTGGGGGGGATGGGAAAAATTGACCCAACGATTGGGAAAGCGTGTGCAAATCGTCGGGGACGATATTTTTGTGACCAACCCTAAAATCTTCCAAAAAGGGATTGAAAAGGGAGTGGCCAATTCCATCCTGATTAAGCTCAACCAGATCGGGACAGTGACGGAGACGCTGGAGGCCATCGAGATGGCCAAGGGGGCCAAGTACACGGCGATCGTCTCCCACCGCTCCGGGGAGACCGAGGATTCTTTCATCGCCGATCTGGCGGTAGCCACGAACGTGGGCCAGATCAAGTCCGGCTCGGCTTGCCGCAGCGACCGCATGGCCAAATACAACCAGCTTCTGAGGATCGAAGAAGAGCTGGGTAAAGCAGCAGTCTTCAGGGGCAGGCAGGTTTTTTCCAGCATTGGGTAGGTTCATTCTTCACCCATGACACCTCGCCCACGGTTGCGGACATGATCCCAGATCCTTTCAACGAAGAAGGGAAGAATGGATGGGAGCTGGTCCAATTTGGGTACCAGCAGAGTGAGCTCCTGTACTTCTGGAAGCGAGCATTGGATTGAGATGAGCTACGCAGAACAGCGTTTGCTGGTTGTGCTCAAGGAGGCCATCGATGAGGAGATCGGGCAGCAGCAAAAGTATGCCCAGAGGGCTGAAGAGGCAAAAGATCCCTGGGTGAAGTCTCTCTTCCAGTATCTGCTGGAGGAGGAGAAGAAGCATGAGGCAGTCCTGATGAAGGAGTTCGAGAAGATGAAGGCTCAATTGGGAGATAAGATCCTCTCCGACATTGAGTGACGGGGGAATGACCAGAAAGGGGAGAGGCCAGGGAAAGGAGCTCTTTTTGCGGTTCCAGCCGGAGAGATCGATTTGAAGAGAATCGTAGCCACCGCCCTCATGGCCTGCTTGGCGGCGATGGTCGTCGGGGGTCTGGTATACCTCTTTTCCCACTGGTCGGCGGTCCAGGCCTTTCTATGCGGTTTTACCCTCCATCATAACATCGATCACCTCAAATCCTTCATCCTTTCCTTCGGGTTCTGGGCTCCTTTGGTTTCGGCATTCTTGATGATCGCCCAATCCGTGGTTCTTTTCCTCCCTGCTTTTCCGCTCTTTGTGGTGAATGCCTTGGCCTTCGGGCTGGGGTGGGGAATTCTTTTATCTTGGAGCAGCGCGGTCGCGGGGTCGGTCATCTGTTTTTGCATTGCCAAGACTTTGGGGCGTCCAGTTGCCCAGCGGCTGGTGAGCAGAGTGCATCTGGAAACGGCGGACGCGGCCCTGAAGCGGTATGAAAAATACGTCATCCTTTTCTTCGGTTTCGTTCCGGTCATTTCCTTCGACGTCATCAGCTACGCCGCCGGCCTTACCCTCCTGACATATTGGGAGTTCATTCCCCTGGTCTGCATCGCTCAAATCCCCAGCGCCCTGTTTTACTCCCTTTTAGTGCATAAGATCGACAAGGGCACATTGGACCTCTATTGGGTAATCGCTGCCGGGGTCTTCATTCTCTTGAGCCTTGGAAGCCTGACCGTCAGGGCCTACCTCGGTCGCAGGCGGCGGAAGGAGCTCCCCCATACGCCTTTTTGAGGAGGTCTGCGCTCTTTTCCTCCCCAAAGGCCCAGAATCCTGATCAAGAAAGAAAGTCCATCATGCCCGAGCTTCCCGAAGTCGAGACGATTGTCCGCTACCTGCAAGAAAAATTGAGCAACCTAAGAATTTCGCGGGTGGAGGTGCGCCAGGCGAAATGCATTCGGGGTTCGAGGAAGGCGTTCGTCACTTCCCTGAAGGAGAAGAAAATTCACTCCCTGGAACGGCGCGGGAAAAATATCATCTTCCGACTGAGCGGGGGCTTGGCCTTGCTGGTTCACCTGCGCATGACTGGGAAATTGAGGTTCGTCCCCAGCAATTCCCCCCAGGAAAAGCATACCCATGTCATCTTTTCCTTCAAGGGCCTCCCGTGGCAGCTTCGCTTCGTGGACCAACGGAAGTTTGGCAGGATCTTTGTGGAGAGAAAGGGGATTGGGGATGAGCTGGATTCCCTGGCTGACTTAGGGCCCGAACCCTTCGAGGTCTCCGCAGGAGAGTTCATCCAGCGGGCGCGGTCGAGACGCCGGGCCATCAAGTCTCTTCTTTTGGACCAGCGGTTCCTGGCTGGGGTGGGGAACATTTACGCGGATGAAGCCCTGCATCGGGCTCGGATCCATCCCCGGCAGCGGGCCGAATCACTCGGAGGAGAGGCTCTCCTTAAGCTGTATCGGGCTTTGCGGCGCATCCTGCGAGAGGCCATCCGGGCAGGAGGGTCCTCTGTACGGACCTACGTGGATGCCAGCGGATCTGCCGGGGGCTTTCAAAATCGCCTGCGAGTTTACGGCAGAGAGGGGCAGGCCTGTATGGTCTGCGGCGGGGTAATCGCCCGGGAGCGGGTGGGCGGAAGGAGCAGCTTCTTCTGCCCGCGATGCCAGGCCGGGGTACGATCTCGCGGGGGAAGGAGTTTTCTTCCGGGGAAAGGTTGACCCCTCACAAGAAAATTTGTTGCATAATTAGAGGCCTCATTCTAAAATAAAATTTGTCTCTTTTTCTCTCTTAGCTTCAGGCGAGGGCCCGTGGAGCAGCTGCAAATTCTGAAAAAATCAAATTTCTTTTCCTCCCTGTCGGAAGCCACCCTGAAGGAGATCAGCCGGCTTTTCGTCGAAGAAAAATACCAGCGGGACGATTACGTTTTGTTCGAGGGCGATGCCCCCGAGTGGTTTTACGTCGTCAAAGAGGGGAAGGTAAAGCTTGTCAAACACTCGGACATCGGTAAGGACGTCATCCTGCAGGTTTTCGCTCCCGGAGACATGTTCGGGGAGGTTTCGCTCTTCGACCGCAAACCTTATGCCGCCTCGGCCCAGGCCATGGAGCCCTCGACCATCCTGAAGCTATCCCGCAAAGACTTCTTCCTTCTATTTGGCCGCCACCCCTTTGTGGCCACAGAGATGATTATGGAACTGGGCCGGCGGCTGCGAGAGGCCCACGCCACCATCAAGAGTTTAGCGGTGGAGCGGGTAGAGCAGCGCATCGCCCATATCCTGTTGAAGCTGGCGGATAAATTGGGTATCCCCGAGAACCGGGGAATCCGCATCAACCTTTCTTTCACCCGCCAGGATCTGGCGGATATGGCCGGAACAACCGTGGAGACGGCCATCCGCATCATGAGCCGGTTCACCAAATCAAAGATCATCAAGCCGGTGAATGGAAAGATCCTGATCCTCACCCCGCAAACGTTACGGCGGATCTCGGAAGGGAAAGAAGTATTTTAGCCCGGCGTAGCCCCCAAAAACTTTAATGCCGATCTGCAATAGAAAGGAGGTATTTGGCGCTCCTCCCGTCCCTCCTGGAACGGGGGCTCCGTTCCTCCCCACCCCATGGGGCTTACCTGCCTTATTTTGACGAACAAAGCCACCTCCCTCCCGGGCCTGAGAATGGCCTTAACGATTTTAAGCTTGGCTTTGTTTCAGGCCAGGCGTAAAGACTATTCCCCTGACGCTGGCCAGGTTGCCCGGCGGCCGCTTGCCACCTTTCACTTTTAAAGAATCTTTATTCGTGGTTCGGGGGTTCGGGGCGATGAGCGCGGGCAGCATCGGCCGGGAGGAAGCCTCTGGCATAGGGTCCAGCCGGGCCTCCGCAGAATGAGGCGGGGTGTCTTTTCCCGCCCCCCTCCAGGGAACGACCAACGCCTCATGATGCCAAGCGAAGCGCCCTGAACCCCCGAACCTGGGAGGATCATCCGGCTCCGGGACCGGGCGAGGAGACGCTTCGCTTGGCCAGCACTCAGCGCCTGCCCGCCCGGTTTCGTAAATCCGTTAGATTTTTCAATAGAAAATAAAAAGTGAAGGGAGGCAAGGCGGCGGCCGCCATTGACTACCAAGATAAGATCGATTTAATATAAGATTGAAATCGATTGGACTGCATGGGGAGATCGATTGGGTTGAGAGAGGAGGCTTATTGATTGAGGAGGGGAAGATGACCGAGCCGCAACTTTCCGCCAATGCCCTCAAGGTCTTGGAGCGGCGTTACTTGAAAAAGGACGAGGAGGGAAAAATCCTGGAGACGCCGGGGCGGATGTTTTTGCGCGTGGCCCGAAATATCGCCCAGGCCGATTTGTTATACACGCCGGCAAAGGACCTGGAGCCGGTCATTGCATCTTTCTACGAGATGATGGCCCGGCTCCTCTTCCTGCCAAACTCCCCCACCCTGATGAACGCCGGAAAGGAGCTTCAGCAGCTCTCGGCCTGTTTCGTCCTGCCGGTGGAAGATTCCATGGAGTCCATCTTCGAGGCCCTGAAGAATACAGCCCTGATCCATAAAAGTGGCGGGGGGACCGGTTTCTCTTTCTCGCGCCTGCGCCCGAAGAACGATATGGTGCTTTCCACCAAAGGGATCGCCAGCGGCCCGGTCTCCTTCATGAGGATCTTTGACGTGGCCACGGAGACGATCAAACAAGGTGGGACCCGACGGGGTGCAAACATGGGCATCCTGCGGGTAGACCATCCGGATATTTTGGAATTCATCACGGCCAAAGATGATAAAAGCCGGCTGACAAATTTCAACCTCTCGGTGGGAGTCACCGAGGATTTCATGGAGGCCGTGGAGAAAGACGAGATGTACGACCTGATCAACCCCCGAACTCAAAGGGTCGCCGGAAGGCTGAGCGCCCGCATGGTCTTCAACCTTATTGTTCGCTCGGCCTGGAAGAGCGGGGAGCCGGGGATCATCTTCCTTAAGAGGCTTAACCGGGATAACCCCACGCCCCTCCTGGGAGAAATTGAGAGCACCAATCCCTGCGGCGAACAGCCGCTGCTCCCGTATGAATCCTGCAACCTGGGGTCAATCAACCTCTCCAAGATGGTGGTGGATGGCCGGCTGGATTGGGGGCGCCTCGGAGAACTCGTGCATTCCTCCGTCCATTTCCTGGACAACGTCATCGACATGAATCACTATCCCCTGCCGCAGATCGAGTCCATAACCAAGGGAAACCGCAAAATTGGCCTGGGGGTGATGGGTTTTGCCGACATGCTCATCCAGATGGAAATACCCTACGACTCCGAGGAGGCTGTGGCCGCAGGAGAAAAGATCATGTTCTTCATCGGGGAGGAAGCCCGCCGGGCTTCGGTTCGTTTGGCCCAGGAGCGGGGGCCCTTTCCGAACTTCAAAGGGTCAATCTTCGAATCCGGCCACGGGCGGGACCGAGAGCCACCGAGGCGAAATGCCACCCTGACGACGATCGCGCCCACGGGCACGCTGTCCATCATCGCCAATTGCTCCAGCGGGGTCGAGCCCCTTTTCGCCCTCTCCTATGTGCGGACTGTTTTGGACCGGGAGCACCTTTTGGAGGTTAACCCCTTCTTCGAAGCCACGGCCCGCCGGGAAGGGTTCTACAGTCCGGAGTTGATGGAGAAGGTTTCTTGCGAAGGAAGGGTGAGGTCGCTGGCCAACGGGGAGGTACCGGAAAAATGGCGGAAGGTTTTCGCCACGGCTTACGACATCTCTCCCGATTGGCATGTACGCATGCAGGCCGCCTTCCAGAAGCACACGGACAACGCCGTTTCTAAGACCGTGAATTTTCCGGCCCAGGCCACTGAAGAGGATGTGGCCCGGGTTTACAGGCTTGCTTACCAGAGCGGATGCAAAGGGGTGACGGTATATATCCAGGGTAGCCGAGAGTCCCAGGTGTTGAGCGTTGAAGGGACCCGGGAGAGGCCCGCCACCGGGGTAGCCGGGGATTCGACCCAGGCCCTTTCGGAACCCATACCCAGAGCAGAGCCTCTCAAACCCAGGCCCCGGCCGGAGGTAACTTGCGGCCAGACGCGAAAAGTGATCACAGGCTGCGGGGCGCTCTATGTGACAATCAACGAGGACCAAGAGGGGATCTTCGAAGTCTTTGCCCAAATGGGAAAATCCGGCGGATGCGCAGCTTCCCAGAATGAAACCACCGGGCGCATGGTCTCCCTGGCTCTGCGCTCGGGCATCGATGTGGAGTCCATCCTCCGCCAGCTCCGGGGGATCCGCTGCCCTTCCCCTGCCTGGGAGAAAGGGGGGATGGTGCTCTCCTGCTCCGACGCCATTGCCAAGACCCTGGAAAAATATCTGGAAGAATTCAAAGGAATGTCTTTCCCAAGGGAGAAGCGGGCAGTTGATGGAGGAATGATGGCTTGCCCCGATTGCGGGGGTACACTCGAACCCGAGAGCGGATGCCTGATCTGCCGCTCTTGCGGGTTTTCCAAATGCAGTTAATAAAAAAATCAAGGGTTCGAGGATTCAAGGGGCAATTCAATTGCCGATTTCGGCAACCTTCCCAGGTTGCGCTACTGCTTAGTTGCAAAAATTGGAGTACCATCCAGGTCCGGGAGCCAGGGCGCTTCGCTGGGCATCCTGAGGCGGTGCTTTCTCTGTGGATGGGGCGGGAATAAGCAACCCCGCCTCCTGCGGAGGAAAAAAACTTGAATCTTTTTCCGCACTTTTTCCCCGGCCGAGGCTGCCGGCGCTCATCGTCCTGGCCCCCGGACCACGACAAGGGGAGACCCAAATTCCTGCCCAGGTGGATAACCAAAATTTTTGCAAGCAAGTATTAGCCCGGCCAAGTGCGGGGTTGAACTCAAAAAATTAATAGTTGGGAATGAAGTCAAAATT
>Ga0315280_10008943_pt1 | contig 13005 bp, 10 predicted proteins | sample YL17G06_40_MG_FD_203697 | JGI IMG/M metagenome (GOLD analysis project Ga0315280, IMG submission 203697) | Sediment microbial communities from Yellowstone Lake, YNP, Wyoming, USA - YL17G06_40 | ecosystem: Environmental > Aquatic > Freshwater > Lake > Sediment | place: USA: Wyoming | collected...
GTCCTTGAGGGTCGAGACGTCGGCGAAGAAGAGCCGCGCGTGCCCGGCGATCGCGCGGAGCGTGGCATCGACCCGGATCTCGGGCATGTGCTCCAGCAGATCGATGGCGTAGAGAAAATCGGCCGCCACGTCGAGGTCCCAGGCGAACTTGTTCAGGAAGCGGACGTTCGGAAACTTGAGGTGCTCAACGATGTCAACGCCCAGCACCATCTTGCCGTGCTTCTCCTGGAGGAAATGGGCGTACTTGCCGTTGCCGCAGCCCAGGTCGATGGCCGTCTCGAACTCCGGGGCGTAACGCTCGAGGAAGGCGACGATCTCGTCCTTGAGGCCGGCGTGGTGATTGTAGCCGACGCTGTAGATCTCCTCGTACTTGCGGCGTTCCTCGTCCTCGATGCTTGAAGGGGCGGGAACAGGCGCAGCCGGCTCGTTTACCGCCGCGCCGCGCGGCCGCCGCGCGCCGCCGGCCAGCACCTGCCGATAAAACGCGACGAGGCGCGGCGTCTCCTGCTCGAACGAGCGCACGCAGGCCGCAAGGTCTTCCGTCGCGGCCATCTTGCGCAGCGCCGGGATAGCCGCCACGATGTCGTCCGCGCCGGCGTAAGTAAGCCCCACGGGATGCTCGCGGAAATACTCGCGGTACGACCGCAGGTCCGTCGCGATGACCGGCAGGCCGGCGGCGAGGTACTCATACAACTTGTTGGCGATGGTCGTATCCAGGAAGCGGCGCTTGCCCTGGTCGAGGTTGAACGGAATGATCCCGAAATCGTACTGCGTCATCTCCTCGATAATCTGCTTGGGCGACACGGGCTGATGGTAGTGGAGGTTTGGCGACCCGGTCATCTGCCGCGCCACCTCCTCGTCGCACTTCATGGGATAGACGTGCACGTGCAGGCCGCGCGCGGCGAGGTCGCGGAAGAGTTCGCCGAAATCGCGGTGGCCGCGCGCCCGGACCCCGCCTTCGTACACCAGGTGCACCTGGCCGTCGGCCTGCGACAGTTTGGGCAACTTGCGCCGGGGCAGGTCGCCCTGGGAAACGTAGTTGTGGAGAACCAGGGACGGCCCGGTGACGCCGTAGAGGTTCCGCGCCTCTTCCATCTGGTAAGGGGTGGTGTAGACGCGGCCGTCGGCGGCGCGGTTGGCGACGCCCTCGAAGAAGGCCAGATTGGCGTCGTCGGGGCGGCGGAGCGAGATGAGGTCGTGCGTATCGTGCACCACGGGCGCCGTGCCCGCCAGGGCCGCGACGGTCAGGAGGTCCGGCTCGTTGTGGCAGTGGACGATGTCGTACGAAGCGGTCAGGTCCCAGAGTTGGCGGTAATCGCGCACCAGGACGCACTCATCGTACGTCTCGTCGCTCAATTCCGGGTAGGCCTGGCTGAGCCGCGACCGCGTGTAGGCCAGCGTCACGCGGTGCCCGGCGGCGCGAAGGGCCACGGCCATCTTGTAATTGCGGATGCAGGGCGTTTCCTGCACGAACAGGATGTTCAAGGGGGCGGACGCCGGGGGGCCGGCCTCAGCCGCGGGGGCCGGACGGACGGACGCCGCCTGTGGCCCCTGCGGCGCGGCCAGCCGCGCCAGCGATTCGCGGACGACCGGCTGGTGGGCGTCGGCCTGGAGAGAGCGGGCCATGGCCTCGCGGGCGCCCGCGGCATCGCCCATCTCGAGCCGGGCCACCGCCAGTTGGTTGAGGGCCTTTGCGTCTCGCGCGCTCAGGGCCACGAGGCATTCCAGGGCGCCGGCGGCCTCGGGCCACCGCTTAAGATGTATGTATAAGTCAGCGAGATTGGCCAGCGCGGCGCCGCTTGCCGGATCGGCGGCGCGGGCCTCCAGCAGGTATACCTCGGCCCGTCCGAGGTCGCCGCGCCGGTGGGCGATCACCGCCAGGTTGTTGAGGGCCTCGGCGTTCTTCGGGCTCTCGCGGAGGCGATGGAGGAACCACTGCTCGGCCTCGTCGAACTTTCCCTGGGCAAAAAGCACCTCACCCTCCGACGGCAATGTCGCCACACGGCTCCCCTTTCTCAGAGGTCATTCTCGCGGAACGTAGGGGCGAGGCATGCCTCGCCCGCGGGCTCGCCGGACTTCCTCGGGCGAGGCATGCCTCGCCCCTACGCCGGCGGTGACGATAGCGCCGCCGGCGGCAACAGTCAAGCGGGAAGTCAACGATTACACAGTAGGTTATTCCTGGGGGGGGTGGCATGGTCACGCTGTTGCGTGACCATGCGCCTGCATCGGCGCTCGGCCCGTCACTGCAACATGGTCACGCAACAGCGTGACCATGCCACCCTCGTAACCAACGCACTACACGATTAATCCGCAGTTGGCCGGTTACGCAAGCCTGTCGGCGAGAATGTCGGCGATGCGGTCGGCGGCCTTGCCGTCCCACAAGGGCGGGATGCCGCAGGGCCTGCCCTTGCCGTCCATCACTTCGCGGTACGCCGCGACGATCTTTTGCGGGTCGACGCCGACGACGCGGTTGGAGCCGACCTCCGCCGTCACGGGCCGCTCGGTGCTCTCGCGCAGCGTGAGGCACGGCACCCTGAGAATCGTCGTTTCCTCCTGGATGCCGCCGGAGTCGGTCAGAACGATGCGGGCGTGGGCCAGAAGTTTCAGGAACTCGAGGTAGCCGACGGGGTCGATCAGGCGCAGCCCGGCCGCGCCGTCCACTCGCCCGAGCAGGCCGGCGGCCGCAAGGTTGCTCCGCGTGCGGGGATGGACCGGGAAAACGACCGGCAGGTCGCGCCGGACCGCCTCCAGGACGTCCAGCAGGCGCCCGAGAACAACCGGATTATCAACGTTTGCCGGGCGGTGGAGGGTGAGGACGGCGTAGCGCCCGTCGGCCAGGCCCAGGTCTTCCAGGATGGGCGACCGCTCGGCCTTGTCCCTGTTGGCCAGGAGCGTGTCGATCATGACGTTGCCGACGAGGTAAACCTTGTCGCCGGCGATGCCTTCGCGCCGAAGGTTGTCGACGCCGCTTTGCTCGGTGCAGAACAGGAGGTCGCTGATGGCGTCGGTCAGGACGCGGTTGATCTCCTCGGGCATCGTGCGGTCGAAACTTCGCAGGCCGGCCTCGACGTGCACCAGCCGCACGCCCAGTTTCGCCGCCACCAGGCCGCAGGCGATCGTGCTGTTGACGTCGCCGACGACCAAGACGGCGTCGGGCTTGTGCTCCAGCACGACTCGCTCGAAGGCCTTCATGATCTCGGCGGTCTGCGCGGCATGCGAGCCCGACCCGACCCCCAGGTTGATGTCCGGCTCGGGGATGCCCAGTTGCCTGAAGAACACGTCGCTCATCCGCTCATCGTAATGCTGGCCGGTGTGAACCAGGAGCGGCTCGATGGCCGGACGAGATGCGAACGCCTTCGCGAGCGAGGCGATCTTGACGAAGTTCGGCCGGGCGCCGGCAACGACGGCGATTCTCATCTGCGCGGGTCTCCTTGCGGCCAGACCTTCACTGAAGAAGAAGTCCGGGAGCCGGCTAACGCTATCCCACACAGCACATTACGTCAAGGCCAATCCGATCCGGCACGTAAGGGGTCAGTTACGTGCGCCTGCGGTGGGTGGCTCGCCGCGGCGAGTGCCTCGAACGGCGTCTGGCCCGTCATTGCAACATGGTCACGCAACGGCGCGTGACCATGCCACCCGGCGTAGAAAGTGCGGGCGCACGTAACTGACCCCTTACTCCGGCACACGGTGCGTTAGTACTCGGCCGGCAAGGCCTTGAGTTCTTCGCGGGTGAAGACGGGGCCGTCTTTGCAGACGAACTTGCTGCCGATGTTGCACCGGCCGCACTTGCCGATGCCGCACTTCATCCGCATTTCGAGGGAGAGGATGATGGAATCGTCGGAAAAGCCGAGTTTGGCGAGCGTGAGCAACGTGAATTTGATCATGATGGGCGGGCCGCAGACGATGGCGAGGGTGTTGCCGGCGCTGGGCGTCAAGTTTTCGAGCACGGCCGTGACCACGCCCACGTGCTGCGTCCAGTTCTCATCGGGCTTGTCCACGGTCAGGTGAACGCCGATGTCGTCGCGCTTCTGCCACGCGTCGAGGTCCGCCCGGTACATGAGTTCGCCCGGCGTGCGTGCGCCGTACACGGCGAGGACCGATCCGAACCGGCTTCGGTTGGCGGGGTCGAGGATGTACACGATGGCGGACCGGAGCGTCGTGAAGGCGAACCCTCCGCCGACAATGATAAGATCCTTGCCGGCCATGCGGTCCCACGGAAACGGCTTGCCCATCGGCCCGCGAACGCCGATGGGAGTTCCCGGCTCCAGGCTGTGAAGTTCCGCGGTGAAGAGGCCCGTCCGCTTGACCGAGAAGAGGAGGCGGGGGCCTTCAGTCGGCGAGGAGGCGATTCCGAACGGCGCTTCGCCGACGCCCGGCAGGGAGAGTTCCGCGAACTGGCCCGGCAGATACTGGAACTGTGCGGCGTCTGCCGGGTCCTCCAGGGCGAGGCGGAAGGTCTTGATGTCCCGCGACTCGTTTTCGACGGTCGTCTCGTCGATGCGCGCCAGGTAGGGAAGATAGGGGTTTCTCGCCATCGCTCAGGCTCCGACTTCTTTGAGCACCGTCCTCAAGTCCATGCCGGCCGGGCAATACCGGATGCACCGGCCGCACCCCACGCAAAACGGGCGATCGTAGTTCTCGACCGCGTACCGGAACTTGTGCATGATCCGCTGGCGCCACCGCTCCTTGGGCGTCGGCCGTGGATTGTGGCCGGAGGCGTGCAGCGTGAAGAGCGGGTAGGCGCAGCAGTCCCACGTCCTGACGCGCCGGCCCGTGCCGTTACGCACCTCGTCGGTGATGTCGAAACAGTGGCACGTGGGGCACAGGTAACTGCACGTGCCGCACCCCAGGCACTTGCGGCTGGCGGTTTCCCAGAGCGGCGAGTCGTAGGCCGCGCGCAGCCGTGGGGCGCAGCCCTCAACCTTTACCGGCGCGACCTGCTCCTCTGCCGCATGAATCCGCTCCTGGGCCTCTTTGACGGCCGCAGGGCCGGCGTCGTGGAGCAAGTCCGCCACGGAGGCGAGCAAGGCTTCGCCGCGAGAGGTCTGGGGCATCAGCAAGAGGTCCGCATCCAGCGGCACGGCGAGCACATCGGCGCCGGCCCCGTCGCCGGGTGAGCCGCCGACGGAGGTGCAGAAGCAACTCTGGCTGGGCCGCTCGCACGCCAGCGAGATCAGCACCGATGTGTCGCGCAGGCGAGCGTAGTACGGGTCGTGCTGGTCGCCGTCCAAGAACACCTTGTCGAGCGCCAGGACGGCCCTGGCGTCGCACGGCCGCACCCCGAAGAGGACGATGCGGCGGTCGGTCGGACGCGGCTCCTCGGCCTTTCCATCCTTGAGGTGGAGCAGCGTGAGGTTCTGAGGCAGGAGAAACGCCTTGGGCGAGAGCCGAAAGTTCCTGTACTCCAGCACCGCGGGCTCGCCGGAGGCGAGTTCGCCGAGCACCACATCGCCGGCGTCGTCTTTCATCGGCGCGTAGACCGTGGCCTGTTCCCGCAGGCGGGCAAGGAGCCTGTCCACGTCGGTCTGAGGAATCCGTTTCTCAGTCATTGTACCCTCCGGCCCCGCTTCCTAGTGCTCTGGTACGCATCAATTGAGGGGTGGCATGGTCACCCGACGTTGGGTGACCATGAGCCTGGCCGGGCACATGGTCACGCGACAGCGCGTGACCATGCCACCCTGTTACTCGTCGCTTAACGAGTAACAGAGCACTAGGGTTCTGTCAGAAACTCCTGCGGATCGTCCATGGAGAAAGCCGACAGGGGCGGCGTGGCGTCGATCGCCTCGCCGGGCCGGTATCCATAGAGATCCTCGACCTCCTGGCCCAACTTGCGCGCCAGCAGGCGCGTATCGATTCCCATGGGGCACGCCCTGGCGCAGGCCCCACACTCCGTGCAGCGTCCAGCCATGTGAAACGCCCTCAGCAGGTGGAAGATCGCGACATCGGAGAAGTCGGCGCCGGCGCCCACCCACCGCGGGCGCGCCTGGTCCAGAAGGCAGTCCCGGCAGTAGCACATGGGGCATGCCTGCCGGCACGCATTGCAGCGGATGCACTTCGAGACCATCTGGCGGAACCTCGCCCACCTGGCGTCCGGCGGCTTGGACTCGAATTCGGCGGTCCGCTGCCGGGCGGCCCCCGCGTCGCGCGGTTCAGCGGGCGTGCCCAGCAGCACATCGTAGAGGGCGGGCGTCGGGGACCGGCATTCCAGGCACGCATCCGCGAGGACCTGCTCGCGGCGGAGGGTGATCTCGGTCCCGTCCTCCGCCACGGCGCGAATGTTGCCGCCGGCGTCCTCGCCTGCGCCGAGGGCTTCTCGCTCGCCCAGGATGTTTTCGGCCTTTCGCGCGTCAACCATTCCCGGGCAGGCGACGCCGATGAGCACCAGTTTCTCCCGCGGCACCTGGTGCTCCTGGATGAGGGCGACCACCGAGCGGGCATCGCATCCCTTCACCACCACGGCGACCGTCGGCGGCGACGCCGCCTTCGCCTCCCGGGCATCGGCGGGCGCCTTGAACAACCGCGGCAGGTAGACCGCGAGGTTGGCGGCACAAAACGGGTTCCAGACGAGCCGCTTCGCGTCTTCGGGCGCGGTCACGAAGACAGGGGTCGTGCGGAACGGGAGGCTCGCCTTCTCGTAGCCCAGGAAGAGGTCGACTTTCTTGACGCCGAGGAACCCCACGGCGGTCTCGCGCAGGCGCGTTTCGATATCGTGGCTGGCCGTCATAGGCTCTTCACCAGTTTCTTGTTCGGGCCGAGTTTGCGGGCCTGCCCGACGACCTTCTCGATGACCGCGGCGAAACGGCCCCCTTCCGATGCCGACACCCACGTGAACTGGACCCGCTCGGGCTCGATCCCGACGAAGTTCATAAGGTCCTTCATGAGCGCAAACTTCCGCCGCGCCGCAAGGTTGCCGCTGATGTAGTGGCAGTCCCCCGGATGGCACCCGGACACCAGCACGGCGTCGGCCCCGTTCTGAAGGGCCCGCAGGAGGAACGCGGGGTTGATCCGGCCGGAACACGGCACGCGGATGATGCGGACGTTGGGCGGATACTGGATGCGGCTGACGCCCGCCAGGTCCGCCCCCGCGTACGAGCACCAGTTGCAGAGGAACGCCACGACGGTGGGCTCCCACGTCTTGGGCGACGCGGCGTCTTGTACGCTCTGGGTCTGGCTCATGGCTCCCTCAGATGGCGTTGACGGCCTCGAGAATCTGGTCGTTGCGGAACCCCTTCAGGTCAATCGCCCCCGCGCGGCAGGTGGCCGTGCACGTTCCGCATCCTTTGCACGTGGCTTCGTTGACCGTGGCGACCCTCAGGACGGGGTCCAGTTCGATCGCCTTGTAGGCACAGACGTCGACGCAGGCGCCGCACCCGCTGCACCGCAAGCGGTCCACGGCGGCGACCTTGCCCTCGGCCTCGATTTCGGACTTCGAGAGGAGCGTGGCTGCCCGCGAGGCCGCCGCCCGCGCCTGGGCGATGCTCTCGGCGATGTCCTTCGGATAGTGCGCCAGGCCGCAGACGAAAATGCCCTCCGTGGCAAAGTCCACCGGGCGCAACTTGACGTGGGCCTCGAGGAAGAAGCCGTCCGCGTCCAGCGGCACCTTGAGGAGTTGCGAGAGCGTGCGATTGTCCTTGTTCGGCTCGATGCCGGTGCTAAGCACCAGCAGGTCGGCGCCCAGCGCCAGGGTGCGGCCGACGATGCTGTCTTTCGCCTGCACCACCAGCCGCCCGCGTTTATCGTTGGAGACCTGCGGCTTGGAGGTTTCGTCGTACCGGAGGAAGATCACGCCTTTCTCGCGGGCTTGACGGTAGTACCGCTCGTTCAGGCCGTAGACGCGGACGTCGCGGACGAGCACGTAGACCCGCGCGTAGGGATGGAGTTCCTTAAGGCGCAGGGCATTCTTGATCGCCGTGCCGCAGCAGATGCGGCTACAGTACGGGCGCTGGGCATCGCGGGACCCCACGCACTGGATCATCACCACGGTCTTGAGTTTCTTCACGTCGCGGGGCTGGGCCGTAGCCAGGAAGTCCTCGAATCGCGTCTGGGTCGTGACGCGGTCGTCCTGGCCGTAGAGATATTCCTCCGGCGTGTGTTCCACGGCGCCGGTGGCAACGATGACTGCACCATGCTCGATGGCAGAGTCTTCGCCGGTCAGTTGGGTCTTGAAGTTGCCAACGTAGCCCGAGATGGCCTGAACGCTCTTGCCCAGGTGGACGGTGATGTTCGCGTCAGCCTTGACCTTGGCCACGAGATCCTTGAGGAAGGCGTCGGTCTTCTCGCCATCGAGGGTGCGGCGGACCTTACGCAGGTGCCCGCCGAGTTCGGCCTCGCGTTCCACCACGTGGACGGGGAACCCCTGGGCCGCAAGGTCCATGGCGGCGGTCATGCCCGCCAGGCCACCGCCGATGACGAGGGCGCCGTGGTTGACGGGGAGTTTGCTCTTTTCGAGCGGCTCCAGGTGCGCGGCCTTTGCGACCCCCATGCGGACGAGTTGCTTCGCCTTTTCGGTCGCCTCGGCGGGCGCGCGCTGGTGGACCCAGGAACACTGCTCGCGGATGTTGCAGAACTCGAACAGGTACGGGTTCAGACCGCTCGCCTCCAGCGTCCCCTGAAAGAGCGGCTCGTGCGTGCGCGGCGTGCAAGCGGCCACGACGACGCGCGTCAGGTGCTTCTCCTTGATCGCCTGGGCGATGATCTTCTGCGAGTCTTTGGCGCACGCGAAGAGAAACTCCTGGGCGTGCGCGACCTTCGGCAGCGTGGAGGCGTACTGGACGACCGCCGGCACGTCGACCGTCGAGCCGATGTTGATGCCGCAGCGGCAGACGAACACGCCGATACGCGTCGGCTCGCCGCGCAGGTCGAGCGGCGTGGGGCGCGCGGCCTGGTGCCGCTTGGCCTCCATGCCGCCCATCAGGGCAAGCGCGGCAGAACTGGCGCCGCTGGCCTGGATGACAGACTCCGGGATGTCCTTCGGCCCGGACGCCGTGCCGCACACGAACACGCCGCGCCGCGAACTCTCAAGCGGGTTGAAGGTCGAGGTAGCGACAAACCCGTGCTCTTCCGTCTTCAGTTTCAGCCGCTTGAGGGTTTGGCGGACCGCATCGGACGCGCACATGCCCACCGACAGCACCAGCAGGTCGAAGGGCTCCTCGGCCAGGCGGCCGTCGTCGGTGTTGTACCGGACGATGGGGTTCTCGGTGCCGGGGTCCACCTCGACGGAGGAGACCCGGGCGCGAAGGAACCGCACGTCGTGCTCATCTTTTGCCCGCTCGACGAAGCGGTCGAAGCCTTTGCCGTAGGCCCGGACGTCCATGCAGAAGATCGTGCTTTCCACGCCGTGCAGGTGCTCCTGAAGGATGATGGCGTCCTTGGCGGCCTGCATGCAGCAGATGGCGGAGCAGTAGTCGTTGCCGACCTGCATGTCGCGCGAGCCGACGCACTGGAGGAACGCCACGCGGGCCGGTTCCTTCCCGTCGCTCGGCCGCTGGATGTGCCCCTGCGTGGGGCCGGAGGCGCTCAGGAGACGCTCCAGTTCGATGCTCGTCACAACGTTCGGGAAAGTGTGGTAGCCGTACTCGTCCTTGAGGGTCGCCTCGAACTCGTCGGAACCGAGGGCAACGATTGCCGAGCCGACCTCCAGCGTCACGTCCTCGGGCTTCTGCTCGTAGTCGATGGCGTCGGCCTGGCAGAGTTTCTTGCACACGCCGCACTTGCCGCGCGTCAGGTAGAGGCAGTGGCTTGCGTCGATGAGCGGCACGGCGGGCACCGCCTGGGGGAACGGTATGCGGATGCAGCGGGTCTTCGAGAGGCCGTGATTGTGCGGATCAGGGAGGCGGACGGGGCACTTGGTCGCGCAGATGCCGCAGCCGGTGCACTTGGCCTCGTTCACGTAGCGCGGGTGCTTCCGGATGCGGGCCGTGAACTGCGGGGCTTCGCCTTCCAGCGCAAGGACTTCGGCGTTCGTCAGCAGGTTGATGTTGGGGTGCTTGCTCACTTCGACGAGTTTCGGAGAGAGGATGCACATGGCGCAGTCGTTGGTGGGGAAGGTCTTGTCGAGTTGGGCCATGCGGCCGCCGATGCTGGGCCGGCGCTCGACCAGGAAGACCTCGGTCCCGGCCTCCGCCAGGTCGAGCGAGGCCTGGATGCCGGCGATTCCGCCGCCGATGACGAGGGTCCTCTTCAGCACGGTTACGCTCCCATTCTTGTGGAACACTCGCCGTGGCGAGCGGCCGCGCGGGCCTGCTTGCGCCGGGTCGCCGCAACGATCTTGGCCATCATCACCGAGGCGGCGCCGCGAGCCTGGTCGGGGCTGCGGTAGTGGAGTTCCTCGATCGCGCCGTCCTCCTTGGCACGGTTGTACAGGGCCTCTCCGACCGTGGTCCGCAGGACGGCAGTGGTGTACCCGTCCGGCGACCCGACGCCGCCGCAGGAGAGGTCGGCGTACTCGTTGGCGAAGTCGGTGCAGGCGAAGCACGCCGGCCGCGCGAATTCGTCCATCACGCTGAAGGGGATGTGGACGGCCTCCTTCTTCGCGGTCGTGACGATGATGTCGTCCTTGACGTTCAACTTGCGAATCTGCCCGAGTTTGACGGACAGTTTCCTCTCGAGCGCCCGGCGGGTCTTCGCGCCGAACGCGAAGTTCTCCATGCAGAAGAGGCCCACCGTGAGGACGATACTGTCGGCCGGCAGCACGTTCAGCAGTTGCATCTTCCTGATGGTGAAGACCTGGCACGGCGTCCCCACCAGGGCGATGCGGTGGAGGTCGCGCTGGCCGAGCGCCTTGACTTCCCGCACGCCCGGCGAAAAGGTGGAGTACTCCTGGCCCAGGGCGTGGATGTTCTGCGACTCGTCGAAGTGCGAGCCGGCGGCCTCGATCAGTTCCTCAGGGGTCGTGGCCACCATCGGCCCGCGGGAGAACGGCCCAGCCGGCCGCGAGACGATGGCCGCCTGGATCATCTTCTTCTTCAGCGCGTAGGTCAGCAGCGCGGTCACCACGCCGCCGTCGGTGGCCACATTGCGGACCTTGCGCGACCGTGCCCTGGCCGAGACGAGTTTGCGGCAAGGCCCGATGGGGGCCTTCCAGCCGGTCTTCTCACGGAGTTCCCGGTCGAGCATCCTGGTCTGCGGGCAGATGAGGTAGCAGATGCCGCAGTGCAGGCACTTGGCCTCGTCGGCCATGACGGGCGTGCCGTCGGCGCCGGCGGCCAGTGCGCCGAACTCGCCGGCCGAACAGAAGGCGAGGCACCCGCCGCACTTGCCGCAGATGCCCTTCTCCTGCACCTCGGCCACCAGGTCTCTGAAGCCCTTGATCTCCGGGTTCATGCTTTCATGCTCCCCAGTTGCTGTTCGACCTTGGCGCGAAACGCCTCCAGAAGGTCGGCGCGCTTCTCGAAGCCGTACGCGACCAGGTCGCGGCGCATCGTTTGCGCGACGCGGTCGATCTCGGCGATACGCTTCAGCGTGTCGCTGGAGGCGTAGCGCCCTTTGATCGCCAGGTACCGCAGGGCCCGCATCACGTCCGTGAAGTTCACCTTCTGCGGGCACCGCGCGTAGCAGCGGTAGCACACCAGGCAGTACCAGATGCGCGGCGACGAGAGGACCTCCTTGCGCATGCCAAAGAGGATCTGCCGGATGATCTTGCGCGGGTTGTAGTCGGGGTCCACCTCGGTGATGGGGCACCCTGCGGCACACGTGCCGCACGCAAAGCACCGCCGGATGTTCTCGCCGCCCGGCTGCGCGGCCACCTCGTCGCAAAAGGAGAGGTCCAGGTCGCTCAGGGCAAGCACTTGTTCCTCATCAGCCATGACTGTGCTCCTCACATTCCATCAGGCCGGGTGCCACGGCTGCGCTGTTTGCAGCCGTGCTCTGCGTCAAACGGCGGCACGGTTGCTGAACTGCGCAACCGTGGCACCCGGCACGCTTCAAGGATCATCGCTACCGCTTCTTCCACGGCGCGCTCTACCGGGGCCGACAACCCGGGCTTCACTTCGGGCGGTATGCCGCTCACCTGGGCCACGATGCACGTCACGTCCACGCCGCCGAGTTCGTTCAGTTCGCGCAGCAGGTTCGAGGTCGGCAACTGGTGCATCGAGAAGTCGTCGCACTTGACCTGGGGCAGGTCCCGCGCCGAAATGGTCCATACGTCTCCCGGCTGCCGGCCCATGTCCACGGCGTCCACTACCACGATTCGCTGCGGCCTCACGCGGCTGAGGATCACGTTGAAGAGCACCTCGCGCACACTCGTGCCGACATCCATCGCGAGCGCGGAACGCGGAAGGCCGGCGTTCTGACCAAGCCGTCTGGCGACGGCGGGGCCGAAGCCGTCGTCGCCAAACAGTTCGTTGCCGCAGCCCAGCACGAGCGCGCCGCAGGCGCAGTAGTCCGGCGTGGCGTCCGGCGCCGGGCTGAACGGTTTTTCAGCAGTTGGCCAGCGCATCCAGCAGCGCTCCCTCGTGGTTGAGGATTTCCAGTTTCACGGCCACACTGCCGTCGAGGGCGTGCGTGGCGCACGAGAAGCACGGGTCATAGGCGCGGATGGCCATCTCCACCATGTTCAGGATGCCTTGGTCGTACTTGCCGCCCTTGATGAGGCTCTGGGCCGCCTGCTTGACGGACATGTTGATCGGGGCGTTGTTATGCGTTGTCCCCACGATCAGGTTCACGTTCGTGACCATGCCGTCCGCGTCGGTCTCGTAGTCGTGGATGAGTGTTCCGCGAGGCGCTTCGACGCACCCGACTCCTCGCGCGGCCCGCGGCTTGACCGGAACACGCGTCTCCTTGCTCGTGATCTCCGGGTCGTTCAGAAGTTGAACGGCCAGTTCGGCAGCGTAGAGCAGCTCGATCACGCGGGCGTAGTGGTAGAGCAGGGTCTGTTGAGCCGGACGGCCGAACGCCTTCCGGAACTCCTCTAGCTCGGCCTGGGCAAGGGGCGTCGCCATCCTGTCGCATACGTTGATGCGCGCCAGCGTGTTGGTGCGATAGACACCCTTCGGGGCCGACAGGTTC
>Ga0315280_10008944_pt1 | contig 13004 bp, 9 predicted proteins | sample YL17G06_40_MG_FD_203697 | JGI IMG/M metagenome (GOLD analysis project Ga0315280, IMG submission 203697) | Sediment microbial communities from Yellowstone Lake, YNP, Wyoming, USA - YL17G06_40 | ecosystem: Environmental > Aquatic > Freshwater > Lake > Sediment | place: USA: Wyoming | collected...
TGTTGGCGTCGGAACTGCCCCACCCTTGCGAACGGCCGCAGGGGTGGGCCGCCGGCCTGGGATTAGCTTGCTTGTTATACGAATAAGCGCTCGCCTATTGACAGGTATGCTATAATACATGCGTCAAGCCAGGAGAACAGCGAGTGGTGACCCGACGCGGGCCGCATGCCGATGTCGGGGTTCGTTTTTTCTCAGAGGCTATAGCAGAACTCGGCAGGCGACTGGTAGCACTGCCGCAGTGGCGGTGATGCGGGGAGTTCTGTGCGGGGTTTTTTTGAGGGCTGTGCAGGGCGCGCGGGGCCCCAGTATGGCTCTGACGCAGCCCTCGCCAGCCTTCGGAGTGCGCAGGCAGTAGGTGGCAAGCCCGCCCTCGGCGGGCAGAAGGAGGGGTGTCTATGCCGCACGGGTTCGCTGGTCTACGTCTACCATCGCGTCGACTTCTCATCACGGCCCTCGCCCTTGCCGCGCTCGTGTCGCTGGCCGCCGCCAGCGCCTTCGCCGCCAGCTTTCCTCTGCCCAAGGGGAGCGAGTGGACCGTGTGGCAGGCGGAGACGGCCGACCGGGCCGGCGCCTGGGAGGTGGGCGGCCCGAACGGCGCGGGCGAGCGCTACATGCAGCCCGCGGCGGGGCCGGCGTGCGAGCCGGCGCCGACTCGCGCCGCGCTGGCCTTCCCGTTCGAGACCGACCGGCCCACGACGCTGCGCGTGCGGCCGGTCTGGTGGCCCACGGGCGAGCAGAAGCTCGCGAAGCGCTTCCCCTACCCGCTGGTCCGCCAGCCCGGTCCGGAGACGCTCGACTACGTGGGCACGACCGTGTTCGCCACCGCGCCGGCCGCGGGGCGCGTGATCGCGCTGGATGCCGCGAGCGAGCGGGTTCTGGGCGCGATTGACATCGGCGGGTATCTCTCCGACATCGTCGCCGACCGCGGCAAGGGCCGGGTATACGTGGCCGACGCGCTGGGCGACCGGGTGGTTGTGATCGACGCCGAGAGGCGCGCGGCGGTGGGGGTGATGAGCGTCCCCGGCGCTCCCTGGTCGCTCGCGCTGCACAAGGACGTTCTGTACATCGCCTGCCGCGACAGCAAGCGGCTGATAGCATTCGACATCGAGCAGGGGAAGGCGGTCCGCGAGGTGGACTTGCCGGCCCAGCCGATCAGCCTCGAACTCGTCGGGAGCCCGCCCACAGCGCTCGTGGTGCGCTTCCAGCAGCAGGCGTTCGATGTGCTGACGCTGGAGCCGGCAGCCGCAGACCAGACGCAGTTCACGGCCTGGGACAATACCGGCAAGCCGCCGCTGGGATGCGGCGGGCCAGACTGCAACTGCCAATGGTACGAGCCGGCCGGCCCGCGCCAGCTTGCGGCGGTGAGCAACAAGGGGCGCGAGATCATCGACGTCGGCAGCGTAACCGTCGCCCCTCCTGACATGCCTACCACCGATCCAGGGCCCACCATGCCGATTTCGCGGCCAATCGGCGATCCGCCTGTGCCGACGGTCTTCTTCCTCGCGCCGGGTCTCGGCCGGATCGGCATTCTTGACGTGAAGACCAAAGCTGTGAGCGCCATCAGTATAGGAGGGCATCTCTCCGGCCTCGCCGAGGGCGGCGGCAAGCTGTACGTTGCCGATAGCGCGGGCAACCGAGTGGTCGTTGTGGACATCGGGACGCGAAAGGTGGAGTCCGAGATCAGCGTGCCGGGTCAGCCGCAGACCATGATAGTCGTGGGCGAGGTCGCCATACAGCGCACAGGCCCGTGGCGGCCGAAGACGGTGAATCGCCTTTATATCACGTGTCAGGGAAGCAGGGACCTGGCGGTTGTGGACCTCACCACCAAGCAGATCGTCAAGCGCCTGCCACTCGACGCGGAGCCGCGCGCGGTGAAGTTCGTGTCCATGCCGGATCCCGGCTGGTGGCCGGTGATGGCGGACGAGCGGATTCCGTTCTCGCTTCAGGCGCGCGTCGCGGTCGAGTACCGGCCGATGAGGCTGGACCTGGCGACGAAGCAACTGGCGCCCGCGCCGGCGGACACGGTCGAGGCGGCCCCGACGCGAGCCGAAGTGGCGCTGAAGGTCGAGGCAACCACGAAGCGCCTCACGGCCGGCAACGACTTGCTCGTGGGCGTTGACGGCAGGCGCTGGATAGACGTCAGCGCGTTCGCCGATCCGCAGCTTCTGCCGGACCGCCCGCTCACCGCGAAAGACACTCCAGGGAGCCTGACGGTGTCCGTGGACGACGGCCCGGAGCGCAACTGGGCCGCCGCGAGGTGGATCGCGCCGGACAGCGAGATGTTTCTGGTCAACGACAGCGAGGAGTTCTGGCGCTACAACGCCCCTGCGCTGACCGTCGGGCCTGGCAGGCATGTCATCCGGGTGAAGGCGAACAGCGCGTTCGCGCGGCTGGACGCGGTGGCGGTGCGCCGGTCGCCGGAGCCGATGCTCGAAATGGGGCTCTATCCGGCGCCGCGGGAGGTTCACGGGCGGGTGCCGCTGATCTCGTACCAGGGGGTGTTCTACGACCAGGAGCCGGCGCTGTTCACGCTCTGGCTGGCCAACCGAGGTGCGCCGTGGAGGTCGGTGAAGCTCTCGTGGACGCTGCGCAACTACATGGGCGAGATCGTGCAGACCGCCGGCCCGGACGCGGTGGGGCTGATCGCGGGGCAGACCGTCTCAATCTCGATCAAGCCCCGTACGAAGGACACGGGGCGCCACACGTTGACCGTGGTCGCTGAGACGCCGGACGGAACGGTGACGGAGGAGGCGCGCTTCCTGAAGCTGCCCAAGCTGGAGCACCCGCGGATGTTCTGGCGCAAAGAGGACGCGGCGGCGATCCAGGCGCGCATTTCACAGCACCCGGACCTCTTCCGGAGGTACGCCGACTGGCTGGAGCGCATGAGCCGGAAGGAGGGCCGGTTCCCGGAGCAGTTCATGCCGCCGGGCTTGACGGCGAAGGAGCTGGAAGCGGCCGCGCCTGAGGGCATGCCGGATTCGCAGAAGCATGAGGCCTGCGCCTGGCGCATGTATGAGTTGGGCTGGCGGATGCTGGCGGCCGAGTTCACGACGATGTTCCTGAAGCCGGACAGCCAAGTGCTGCGCGGGAAGCTGGAGGCGCTGCGGAACGCGGAGAAGACCGACGGCTACTGCCAGTACCACCACCACGGGCCGTTCTTCCCGGGGGCGGTGGCATCGCTGGTTGACTTCGCACCGGACGAGCAGCGGCCAAACCTGAAGCTCTACCAGCAGATGGCCGCAGCCGCAGGCGACGTCAACACCATGCCGTGGACTCTGGTCACGCTCGAGGATCCGCTGACGCCCGAGAAGAGGGCGCTGATCTACAAGATCATGACGCTGGAGAACAACGCGGAGCAGTACTTCGAGACTCACCGCGGGAGGCGCGGCGGCGTCTGGTGGTCCGACCCCTATACGGGCTGCTACTGCCCGATCGCGGGGTACATGCTGACATTCATGTACCTGCACAATATCTTCGGGGAGCCGCGGATGTTCGAGAAGCCGCTGTTCAGCGGCTACCTGACCTTCCAGCGGTACGCGGATCCATTCCAGGACCTCCAGCATCTTCAGCCGGACCGGCGCGGCCCGAACGGCGAGCCCTGGCGCTGGATCCTCTCGACGCTCTCCCGCCACCCGCTGGAGAAATCGAACTACCAGTGGGACGAGTGGATCGGGAAGATGGACGGGCCGATGGCGGGCGATGAGAAGGCCGCGGTTGACAAGCTGATGGCGCTCGACGGTATGCAGCTCACTGGGCCGCTGCAAGGCGGCGTGAACTGGTTCACCTCCGGCGTTGCAGTCCCGGTGGCGCTGGCGCTGGGCTGGTATGACCCGGCGGCGCCAAAGGTGACCTGGGACGAGATGCCGCCGACGGCGGTCTTCGACGTGGAAGGCTGGGCGATGATGCGCTCGGGCTGGGAGGCGAAGGCGACCGAGGTGACGTTCGCCTCAGGCGTGCGCGACCACACCACTCGCCACAAGCCCAACCACTTCACGATCATCAAGAGCGGCAACTACTTGATCGGCACTCCCGCGCTGCTGGGCGATGACGGGAACATGGTGGCGGCGTGGGCGAACTCAGTCGTGGTCAACGACTCGTGGCAGGAGCAGTGGGCTCTGAACCTGACCCAGCCGCGGGACGGCGAGCACCTGGTCATCAATCGCTTCTCCCCGGCCGCGTTCACCTACATGAGCCGCAACCGGAAGGCCTTCGGCTACAAGCCGGCGGAAGGGGGCTGGGGAGGCGGACTCGACTTGCACGGGCACACGCACACCCTCTTCATGCAGGAGGGGAGGCTGCTGGCCTACCAGACGTGGCCCGGGGTTGACTATGTCGCAGGCGACGCGTCGAACGCATGGCCCGCAGACCAGGTCTCGCAGCTCGACCGGCAGCTGGTCTTCCTGAAGCCTGACTTCGTGGTGATCTACGATCGCGTGAAGCTGGGCCCGGCGGGGCGCCAGTCACAGTGGATCGCCGCCACAGGGCCGAGCCTGGAGGCGGTGGGAGACACGTTCGCCGTGAAGAGCGGATCGGAGCATCTGATGGGACGGGCGCTGCTGCCCGAGGGGGCAGTGATCGCGACGCCGCCGCCAATGGACCTGGGATGGGTCTGGAAAGGCCAGAAGTTTCTGACCATCACCCCGCCCGAGCAGGGCGACCATACCGAGTACCTGGTGGTGATGCGCGTGGGCGGCGGCACGGACCCGCTGCCGGACATGCAGTTGATCCGCGATGAAACGTCTGCGGGCGTGAGGCTGGGCCTGGCAGGTGGGCCGGTCGAGGTGCGGTTCAACCGCAGCGGACCGGTTGGCGGCCGGGTGGTCGGCTCAGGAGGCGCCCTGCGCGGCCGCTTCGAGCTGAAAGAGGCGATTGTGGACAGCTATGCGAACTGGCGCAGCGATCCCCGCTACAGGAAATGGGTCAGGGAAGCCAGGTTCGCCTTCGTGATCCCGGAGGGGGACAGGCGGTAGCGCGGGAACGACACTATCCGCAGACCACGCAGATTGACAGCGGGAGTCCGCCGGAGACGGCGGACTCCCGCTTCATAGGCCACAGGCGGCAGGCTCCTGCCAGACGGAGCACAGGCTGGAGGCCTGTGCCACCGGACGAGATCGCCCGGAGGACCGGGCTCCCACAGCGGAAGGGGCTGCACCGGATGGTTTCGGGACTAGAAATCCCGAAACACCGGAAACGCCGGAAGGCGGCGTCATGCTATCAGCGGCAGGGCGCCGTCGCCGATGGAGACGGGTACTCGCCCGCCTGTCGGCGGGCGATGGGACAGGGGCAAGCCCCTGTCCAACGGGAACTTTGTCCAACGGGAACAGGCATGCGGGCTGCACCGGATAGTTTCGGGACTAGAAATCCCGAAACACCGGACACCGGAAACGCCGGAAGCCGGCGTCATGCTATCAGCGGCAGGGCGCCGTCGCCGATGGAGACGGGTACTCGCCCGCCTGTCGGCGGGCGATGGGACAGGGGCAAGCCCCTGTCTAACGGGAACCTTGTCCAACGGGAACAGGCATGCGGGCTGCGCCGGATGGTTTCGGGACTAGAAATCCCGAAACACCGGAACACCGGAAGGCAGACAAGCGATCCGAACGACCGCCGATGGGCGCCCTCAGGCCGCTAGGCGCGCCCTCTCAACAGCTTGGTCACGTCGGTGTAACCACCGGACATCGCCCAGTGAAGCGGCGTCCAGCCGTCATTGTCGCGCATCGTGGGATCGGCGCCCCTGGCGAGGAGCACTTCCACGATCCTGGCGTGCCCTCGCATAGCCGCGACATGAAGGGGCGTGCGGCCCTGGGGATCGCGGCTGTTGACGTTGGCCTGCCCCATGCCCAGTCGTGCTAAGACCAGCAGCGCGTCGCCCTGCCAGACGGCAGACAGCAGGCGAGCGTTCCCGGCGTTCTCAGGTGCATCGCGCTTGGTTTCCATGGGCTGCGCTCCTGTCGGACCCGCTGATCTGTATACCCTGCGCTTGCTATGTGTTCTATCGGAGCGCGGCGGCCGAGGATGAAGCGCGATCTTCAGTTGCTGAGGGCTATTCCCAGGGCAAGCGCGCCGACCGCGTACCAGAGGTTGCGGTTGCGCTTGGCGTTCCTCTGCCGCTCGGCCTCAAGCTTGGCGTTCGCCTCGTCGAGCTGCTTCTGGAGGCGAGCCATGGCCTCTGCCTGCCGCTTGCTGAGGGTGTCGATCTGGGTGCGGGTGTCGAGGCGGGCCTTTCCCAGGTCCTCGCGCAGGATCACGTTCTCCTTCTCCAGCGTGGTGATGCGCTCGGCCGGCGTCGCCGAGCCGCCGATGGCGGGGGATTCCTTCGGCGATGCCTGGGCGGCGACCGCGGCGAGCACGCCTCCCGCAGGCGCCGTGGGCGCGGGCGCGGCATGGGCGCCGACGAGAAGGGATGCGATCACGACACAACTGAGCATCAGGACCCACGTGCGTCTCATCTAGCTTCCTCCTACGCTTTCTTGACCTGGACAGCGCGCCGATCCGATGGCCGGCGCGCCCCTCCGATCCCGTACGCGGCACACCGCCGCCGCTGCCCTGCGCGTCACTCGACCCTGACCTTGCCTGTCACCACGCGGTGGGTGATGGGCCGGTGCGCAACCCCGAACAGCGATGTCTCCTCGAGGGAGACGTCGCTCTCGCCGGGCGATTTCACCATAAAGACGATGGTGAAGAGTGTCACCTCGGGCAGATTGAGCGCGGGGGCGTCGCTGCGTTCCCCGCCGATCTGGGTGACGCGGTCGGCCTGGGTCACGCCCGCGCTCCAGGGCGAGAGCAGCCGGCCCGCATCGACGAACGCCTCGCCGCGCGAGACATAGAGCGGCGCCAGAATGTTCGCGTCATAGGTGACGGTGACACGGGCGCCGGTGAACTCGCGGGCCGGGGCGAGCTTGATCGCGATGGGCACGAGCGTGGGCTGGCCGTCAGTGGTCGCCGGGACGGACTGGCTGGCCGGGTAGACGCGGATTTCGGGGGTCAGCCAAGGCACCGACACCGTGCCGCGTGCCTCGGCCGGCTTGGCGCCGGCGGCAGTGGCCTTGGCGATCGCGACGAGGTCGCCGGTAGGCAAGCCAGTCGCGGTGACGCGCCAGGTGAACTCGCTCGCCTTGCCGGGGTCGAGGCGCTCCTTCACCTGGGTGGCGGCCTGGCCTTCGCCGAGCTTCAGCCCATCGGGGAGCGACAGCGTGACCACGAGGTTACGGGCGACCTGGCCGCCAGCGTTGGTGGCGGCGCACTTGATCTCGAAGGGATTCGGCGAGTACCGGTTACTGGGGGTGACGGTGAGCTTCCCAGGGGCGGTGAGCGCGAGCGCGATCTGAGGGGCCGCGTTCACGGTGATCTCGCGCTCGACGCGGTTGGGCTCCAGGTTGTCGGATGTCGCACCTGCCGCGATCTTGAGCGCGCCGCTGGCCTCGCCGGTCGCGATGGCCCGCCAGGTCGCCTGCCGGGTCTCGCCAGACTTCAGCAGGCCGAGTTGCACCGCGGCCGCGCCCTCGACGAGCTTGAACCCCTTTGGCAGCTCGAGCGCGCAGGCCGTGCCGCGGGAGTCGAAGCCGCCGCTGTTCTCGAGATACGCGATGATGGTGAATGGCCGCGCGTCCTCGATCTGGTAATCGACCTCAGCAGGAGCGGTCAGGCCCAGCGAAAGCTGGGCCGGGCTGAGCGAGACTCCGCCGACGCCATAGAGGGTCGCGTAGCTGCGGGTCTGACCGGGCTGGAGCGGCTGCGGGTCCCAGTAGAGGGCGACCGCGGTGTCCGGCTCGGCTTCGCCGCGACGCGTGAAGTCGGCCCCCTGCGGAAAGGCGAAACTCCACGGACTGTCGGCGAGGGTGCCCCAGTCGAGCATCTCGAGGCGGTCCGGCGGAGCGACCCCGGAGCCGCGCAGCGTGCCCTGTGAGATCACCTCCGGCTTGGCGAGGGAGTCGAACGCCTGCCAGTAGTCGGGGATGTGGTCGCCCTGGAGCTGAGTCGCGGTTGCGATCGCCTGGTCGCCGGCGCGAAGAGGTGCGCCGTCGTTCGAGCCGAGCATGGTGTCGAGAACGATCCGCAGGCCGACGGTATGCGGCGACTGGCCGCGGTTGGTGATGCGGTAGGCGATGCGCGCGGCATCCCTGACGCGGGTCGTCGGGCTGCGGGCGAAGCCGAGCTCCTGGGTGACCTCCAGGTCGCCCAGGTCGACAACGCAGACGACGGCCTGATGCGAGACGTGGGGAGCCGACTTGACGACACCGACGGCAACCTCGCGGCCGGCGCGGCGGGAGGTGGGGCCGCCGAAGATCATCGGCTTGTCGTCAACGAGCACCGTGGTGAACGACGTCCAGGGCTCGCGACTGCCGTAGATGAGGACCTTGTCGTTATCGGAGGAGCGGGAGGGGTCGCCGCCGGTGGTATCCACGGCGAACCGGCCGGCCTCCTGCGGGCCAGGGTTGACCCTGATCCGGACGAACTCGTTGCTGATCGAGATGCCGCCGGGCGACGCGGCCTCGGCAGCGAAGCAGACGGCGGCCGATGCTGCAAGGACGAAAGCTGCGACAGCGATTGCGAGTGTTCGCGACACCGGTTACCCTCTCTTCACACTGCCCGCGGAGAAGACGAATGTGACGCTCACTTCACCCTCCGCGGGCTTGCCCTTGCGCATGCCGGGCTTGAAGGTCCAGCCGGCCTTCACCGCGCGCACGGCGGCGGCGTCCAGGAGCTTATGGCCAGAGCTGTTGGCGACCGATACGGATGTGATCGCCCCCTCGGGGCCCACCGCGACCGAAACGGTCACCGTGCCCTCGAGGTCCTGGTCAAGCGCGTTCTTGGGGTAGACGGCAAGCGGGCCGCCGAGGACGCCGGGGCCGTAGGTGGGGCCGCCAGGGGAGTCCTCTTTCCCACCCGCGCCCGATGGCTCTCGGCCCTTGCCCACGGGGCCGGAGGGAGTCTTGCCGCCCTTTGAGGTGAGGATGCGCGGGGGCGCGGGCGCAGCCTTGGCGCGGCCGCCCGCGCTGGAGGGCGGCCGCTTGACGGGCTTCGCGACTATCGCGGGAGCATCAGTGACTTTCAGCGGACCCTCTCGATGGCCGCCGCCGAAGACCACGCGCTGTTCGACAGGCGTCTCGGCCGGCTTCTCCACCGTGATCTCGACCGGGATCAGGACCTCGCGCACGGCCTGAGCGCGGGATGCGAGCAGGCCGATGGCGATGAGGATGATCGCATGCAGCGCGACGGAGGCGCCGGTGGCGATGCCAAAGCGTCGCCCGGCGGGCATCGGAGCAACGCGGGCTGGTTGTGCGGTGAAGGCGGTCATGTGTCGCTGTATGCTTGCTACCTTGCTCGGGGCAGGGGGCTCCCGCGCAACCATGCGGAGGCGGCTGCGCTGCCTAGTTCCGGGATTGGAAATCCCGGAACACCGGCAACCTGCATGCTCCTGCCCTACGGTCTCTTCTGCTTGGGACTGGCTGCTAACGCGATGCGATGGTAGTCGGCGAGGCGCACCTGGTCGAGCGCGGTCACCAGCTCGTCGTATGACACTTTCTCATCGGCCATCACGACGATCTGCGAATCGAGGTCTCCGCCGGTGAGGCGGTTGAGCGCGGAGCCGATCTGCTCGGTCGCCACGGGGGTGCCGTTCACCTGAACCGGGCGGCCGGGGAGGAGAGTGAGGACGACGCGGTCCTTGACGGGCTGGGTGGTGGCGGCCTTCGGCAGGCGCACCTCCATACCGGCGCGCGCGCCGACCAGGGTGGAGGCAACGGCAAAGAAGATGAGGAGGTTGAAGACCGTGTCGATGAGCGCGGTCATATCCAGGTAAGGCCGGACGCGGCGCCGGCGGCGGGGGAGTATGAACTCCTGGCTCATGCCCGGACACCGTTGGCGGACTGGATGTTGAGCAGCTCGGTGACGCGCAGCTCGATCTCGTGTATCAGGGATTCGACGCGGCCGGACAGGGAGTTGTAAATGACCAGGAAGGGGATGGCGATGCAGAGACCGGTGAAGGTGGTGATGAGGGCCTCAGCAATGCCACCGGAGAGGGCGGCCGAGTCGCCGATCTGGCCGCCGGAGATGACGTGGAAGATCTTGATGAGGCCGGATATGGTGCCGAGGAGGCCGAGGAGAGGCGACACCGTGACCATGGTGGCGAGCACCGGGAGATGGCCGTCGAGCACGGGCTGCTGGGCGAGCGCCACCTCGCGAGCGACCTCTCGCAGGTCCTCCTTGGGCATACCGAAGTGGGCCAGGGCGGCGGCAAGGACGCGCGCGACGGGGCCTGGCGTGGCCTCGCAGACGCCCTTTGCCTCCTCGGGGGAGGAGCGCTCGAGGGCGGAGCGGATCTTCGCCATGAGCTTGTCGCCATCGACGCGCGCGCCCTTCAGGTAGAGCCAGCGCTCGATGGAGACGATCAGGGCTACGATGGAACAGAGCAGGAGCGGAATCATGACGATCCCGCCGCGGACGACAGGTTCGAACACCGCAACTACCTCCCGCAGGGGGCGATGGCAGGGGCAAGCCCCTGTCCGACGAGAATAGCGGGCGTCGAGTGCTGTGCTTCCCCCGGCCCGGTTCCCCCAGACCGGGGGGTTAGACACGCGAGCGGCCGTGTTGTCGCGGGGGCATCACAGGTGAGACGCCTGGAGCGCTGAGCCGCGCGGCTCCGGCAGTGACCCGCCTTCGCCGGGGCTGCGGCGGGCGAGGGTGCCGAGCAACGGAATGGCAGAGGGGCGGACGGCGAGATTGCCACGGTCGTCGGGTTCCTGACGGACCCCTGCCTCCCTCGCAATGACAATGGGGCGCGCGGCTCCGGCAGTGACCCACCTTCGCCAGGACTGCGGCGGGCGAGGGTACCGAGCAACGGAATGGCAGAGGGGTGGACGGCGAGATTGCCACGGTCGTCGGGTTCCTGACGGACCCCTGCCTCCCTCGCAATGACAATGGGGCGCGCGGCTCCGGCAGTGACCCTACTTCGCCTCGAAGGAGCTGAGCGGGTACCAGCCGTCGGGGTCTCGGCCCTGGATCGCCAGGCGGACAGCGGGCTGGTTCGCCGCTGGGTCAACGATGCCGACGGCGAGGCGGCACTTTCCCTTCGCGCAGTCCCTGGGAATCGTGACCGACGCAGAAACCGCGTGCGGCCCGGGGAGCCAGCCCTTGATGGAGGTATCCGTCGTGACGGTGACCGACTTGCCTGCAACGTCGGTGAGGCGGAAGGCGATGCGGTAGTCGCCATAGGGCGGGGCGACGCCGACATTCCCCCAGTCCGTCCTCACAGTGAGCATTGCGCCGGCCTTAGCATCCGCGTCGTGCTCCAGTGACCGCAGCACGAGACGATAGCCGAGCTTGCGGAGCAGGCGCGCCACCTCAGGGCGGAAGCCGTCCGGGATGGGGGCGGACTTGTTGTTCACGTAGCTGGCGTGGTAGGCGAGGGCGTAGTCGAAGATGTGGCGAACGTCCCAGCCCTCCTGCACCCACTTGCGCATATCCCAGCAGGTCTCCCAGGCCACCGGCGCCTGCTGCCAGGCATCGGCTGCGCCGGCCCCCTCGATCTGCTCGGGGTAGGCATCCCTCATGTGGTTCCAGCAGGGGGAGAACCCGCCCATGTCGCCGAGGCAGTCGGCGCGCCAGCCGGCGCCGCGGCTGATGGCGTGGCTCATGCCGGCCTTGTCGCCGATGAGCATCACCTTCAGCGTGCTGGGGAAAGCGTCGAAGTAGGCGTCTATGATCTTGAGGCGGAGAGGCACGGACGGGAGCTCGACGCCGGTGCCGGACATGTGCCATTCGCCCCAGAGGCCCACGGAGCCGATGTCGATGTGGTCCACGTCGGGGTGGCCGTCGCAGCGCTTGCCGAGCTCGGCGATGAGGCGGAAGTGCGCCTGCTGGAACATCGGATCCTCGAAGTCCGGCACCCAGTGGTTCGCGCCCTCGTAGTGGAAATCGAAGCCTTTGCAGCCTTTGTCCTTGAGCCACTGGGGAGAGTCCATGTAGTCGCGGGAGCCGGTGCACATGGCGCGGAAGCTGAGCTTCTGGCCGGCGCGGCGGGCGTGTGCGAGAAGGTCGTCGAGCATGGCGAGGTTGATGTCGCCCTCGCGCGGCTCGAGCGCTTTCCAGTAGAAGCGGGCATAGGCGGCGCCGCTCGGCAAGCCCTGGAGGTTGGCGTCGTCGTCGGCGAAGCGGCCGAAGGTCTGCCAGCCCATGTGCGGGTTGGTGAGAAGCTCGTCGGTTTCCTTCGGTTCGATCTTGGCCATGGTATGTCTCCTGTGTCTCCTTGGGGCAGGGGGCGAGGTCCCGCCCTACCCGATTCCGGCGGCGGTCTCGGGGTCAAGCACGCCGAAACACCCGGCGAGTGGGCTTCGGCAGCAAGCTACCGAAGCATCCTATCTCCGCGGCACAGCCACCCGGGGCCGAGTCAGTCGATCTCGACCGCGCCGAGCGAGTACCAACCGTCCGCGTCTCTGCCCGAGATGGCGAGTCGCACTGCCGGCTGTTTCGTGCGCGGGTCCACAATTCCTATGGCCAGCTCGCATCTGCCCCTGGCGAGGGTTGTGGGAACCCGGAAGCTCTCGCGTAAGTCGGCCTTGCCGGGCAGCCATCCCTGGATAGACCTGCGGGTGACTGCGCGCTCGGTCTTGCCGCTGGTGTCGGTGAGGCGGAACGCCAACAGGTAGTTCAGGTACGGCGGCGCGACGCCGACGTTCTCCCACGCCATATGGAGGCGCACGATATCGCCGCGAGCGACGCGGGCCGGGTACTCGGCGGAGCGCAGGACGAGTCGGTAGCCGAGCTTGCGAATCAGCCTCTCTACCTCCCCTCTGTAGCCCTCGGGGATGGGCTGCGACTTGTTGTTGACGTAGCTGCCGTGGTAGGCGAGGGCGTAGTCGAAGATATGACGGACGTCCCAGCCTTCCTGCACCCACTTGCGCATGTCCCAACAGGTCTCCCAGGCGACCGGAGCGTTCTTCCACACACTCTCCCCGTCCGACTCCTTGACCGCCCGAGGATACGCGTCGCGCATGTGATTCCAGCCC
>Ga0315280_10008945_pt1 | contig 13001 bp, 7 predicted proteins | sample YL17G06_40_MG_FD_203697 | JGI IMG/M metagenome (GOLD analysis project Ga0315280, IMG submission 203697) | Sediment microbial communities from Yellowstone Lake, YNP, Wyoming, USA - YL17G06_40 | ecosystem: Environmental > Aquatic > Freshwater > Lake > Sediment | place: USA: Wyoming | collected...
CAGCAGCCCGGATTCCCCGAGTCCTGCTTGAGAAGCGCGGCGGATTACGTTAGAGTGTTCTCGTCGCGGGGGTGCGAAGGAAGCCGACATATAAAAACCCGCGTGACAACATTCTACTGATGGGCACAGTTTGGCCAGCGGTGTGCTCTTACTGTGCAGCCAATCGGAGGTAATCGGCGTGACGAAGAATGACCTGGACGTAAAGATGATGGAAGGCAGGCTGTGGGCGGCGGCGGACCAGCTCTGGGCGAACTCCTCGCTCAAGCCTTCCGAGTACTCCGTCCCCGTCCTGGGGCTGATTTTCCTGCGCTACGCGGACCACAGGTTCTCGCAGGCCGAGAAGGAACTGGCTGGCAAAGCCACGGGCCGCCGGACCATCGGCAAGACCGACTATCAGGCTCGCGGCGTCCTCTATCTGCCCAGGGAAGCCCGCTTCTCGACCATCCTCAACCTGCCCGAATCCGCCGACCTCGGACAGGCCATCAACAACGTGATGAAGGCGATTGAGGCGGACAACGACGACCTCAAGGACGTTCTTCCCAAGACCTACAAGCAGCTCGACAACGCCACGCTGAAGGAGTTACTCAAGATCATGTCCTCGATACCGATGGACATCGAGGGCGACGCCTTCGGCAAGATTTACGAGTACTTCCTGGGCAGCTTCGCCATGAAGGAGGGGCAGAAGGGCGGCGAGTTCTTCACGCCCACCAGTATCGTCAAGCTCATCGTCGAGGTCATCGAGCCGTTTCACGGACGCCTCTTCGATCCGGCTTCCGGGTCCGGCGGCATGTTCGTCCAGTCAGCCCGCTTCGTACAGAACCATCGCAAGAACCCCAGCAGCGAGATCTCCATCCACGGTCAGGAGCGTGTGGCCGACACGGTTCGCCTCTGCCGCATGAACCTTGCCGTCCATGGGCTAGCCGGCGTTATCCGGCAAGGGAACACCTACTACGAGGACATCCACCAGAGCGTCGGCAAGTTCGATTTCGTGATGGCAAATCCCCCGTTCAACGTCAGCGGAGTGGACAAGGAGCGGCTCAAGGACGACCGCCGCTTCCCTTGGGGCATGCCCAACACGGACATCGCGAACTACCTCTGGATTCAGGTCTTCTACTCCGCCCTGGGCCAAGCGGGCCGGGCAGGCTTCGTCATGGCGAATTCCGCCACCGACGCTCGCGGGTCGGAGCTGGAAATCCGCCGCAAACTGATCGATACGGGCTGCGTCGATGTCATGATCTCCATCGGCCCGAACTTCTTCTACACCGTCACGCTGCCCTGCACGCTATGGTTTTTTGACCGGGCCAAGGAAAGCCCCAAGCACCCGCTGCACGACAAGGTCCTGTTCATTGACGCGCGTCACATCTTCCATCAAATCGACCGCGCCCACAGGGACTTCCTGCCCGAGCAGGTCGAGTTCCTCGCCAACATCGTTCGCCTGTACCGGGGCAACAAGCCGGAGACAGCCTGCGGCAGCGAGGCAATGCTCAGGGAGAGTTTCCCCGAGGGCAAGTATGCGGATATCCCCGGCCTGTGCAAAGTTGCCACTCGCAGCCAGGTCGAGGCCCAGGGCTGGAGCCTGAACCCTGGCCGGTACATCGGCGTCGCACCCGGCGAAGCGGTCAGCAACGAGGAGTTCAAGGAACAGCTCGAAGCGCTGAACGAGGAACTAGAAACCCTGAACGCGCAGGCCCACGACCTGGAGAAAACCATCGCCAGCAATGTGGCGGAGATTCTGGAGGTGTGAGGATGGTGGCGAACCGGAACAAGGGCTGGCAGACCGCGAAGCTTGGGGACGTCATCGAGTTGTTCGACCACAAGCGCGTTCCGCTCAACAGCCGCGAGCGGCGCGAGCGCCAAGGGCCGTATCCCTATTACGGCGCACAGGGGATCATCGATCATATTGATGACTACCGTTTCGATGGACGCTACATCCTCGTCGCCGAGGACGGCGAGAACCTTAACAGCCGGAAGCTTCCGCTCGCGATGTTCGCAGACGGCAAGTTCTGGGTGAATAACCACGCGCATGTCCTTCGCGGCAAGGCTGAGGTCGTAGACGACCGGTTCCTTTTCTCCTGCCTGAACCACGCGGACATCAAGCCATACGTCACCGGGGCAGCGCAGCCGAAGCTCTCGCAGGCTAATCTTCGCCTGATCGAAATCCCGCGGCCTCCACTCCCGGTGCAACGGAAGATCGCGGGAATCCTCTCGGCCTACGACGACCTGATCGAGAACGGCACGCGGCGGATTCGGATTCTGGAAGAGATGGCGCGGGCGATCTGCCGAGAGTGGTTCGTGCACTTCCGCTTCCCGGGCCACGAGAAAACAAAGCTGGTGTCCTCGCCCCTGGGTCCAATCCCCCAAGGCTGGCAGCTAGAATCTGTCGGTGATGTGGCCGAGACTTTCAGAGGCCGGTCCTATCGCTCCGGGGACTTGGCGGACGAAGGTGGCCTGCCGTTCATTAACCTCAAGTGCTTGGATCGCGACGGCGGCTTCCGCCGTTCTGGTTTAAAGCGATATATCGGCGAATATAAGAATAGCCATATTGCGAGGAAGGGCGACATCGTTGTCGCTGTCACTGACATGACGCAGGAGAGACGCATCGTAGCCCGCGCTGCGTGGGTCCCAACGCTGGACAACGATTGTGGCGTCTTTTCAATGGACTTGCTCCGCATTGAACCCAAGGCACCGTTACCGAAGACGTATTTCTACTGCTTCCTGCGATTCTCTGGTTTCGCCGATGAGGTGAAGCAGCGTGCGAACGGCGTGAACGTTCTTCATCTCTCACCAGACTGCGTGCGGCAGTATCGTTTCGCAGTGCCACCGTCTGGCCTCGCTTCTCGGTTTGCGCGATTCGTCGGCCCGGCGTTGGATGTGATGGACACACTTGAGAACCAAATCGCGAACCTTCGCCGGACGCGCGACCTTCTGCTACCGAAGCTGATTTCGGGCGAGGTAGATGTTTCCGAACTCGACATCAAGACCGGGGGGGACGGCGGATGAGCAACCCGAGCGAGGACTTCTCGGAAGACGCCCTCGTCGAGCAGCCGGCTATCGAGCTTCTCGGGGAGATGGGGTGGGAGCACCTCAACTGCTACCACGAGACCTTCGGGCCGGATGGGACGCTGGGGCGCGAGACGACGCAGGAGGTTGTCCTGACGCGGCGGCTGCTGCCGGCGATTCGCAGGCTCAACCCCAGGCTGCCTGCGGAAGCGGTGAAGCTTGCGGTCGAGGAGCTGCTGCGGGACCGAAGCGCCATGACCCCTGCAGCCGCCAACCGGGACGTATACGCACTGCTCAAGAACGGTGTCAAGGTCACGTTCAACGATCCCAAGCACGGCGGCCAGACGGTCGAGAGGGTGAAGGTCATCAACTGGGACACGCCTTCCAGCAACGATTTCTTCCTCGCCTCGCAGTTCTGGGTCAGCGGACAGGTGTACAAGCGCCGCGCTGACCTGGTAGGGTTCGTCAACGGCTTGCCGCTGGTCTTCATCGAGTTGAAGGCGTCGCACAGGCAGTTGGAGGATGCATTCAGGAACAACCTCCGCGACTACAAGGCGACGATTCCGCAGGTTTTCTGGTACAACGCATTCATCATCCTCTCCAACGGCAGCCGGAGCCGGATCGGCAGCATTACTGCGGACTGGGAGCATTTCGCGGAGTGGAAGAAGATCAACAGCGAGGGGGAGCGGGGCATCGTCTCCCTGGAAACGATGCTGCGCGGAACCTGCGAGCGGGAGCGATTTCTCGACCTCGTGGAGAACTTCATGCTCTTCCACGAGACAAAGGGCGGCCTGCTCAAGCTCGTCGCCAAGAACCATCAGTACCTGGGGGTCAACAACTCCATCCGGGCGGTCCAGCAGATTCGGCGCAACCAGGGGCGGCTTGGGGTCTTCTGGCACACGCAGGGCAGCGGCAAGAGCTTCTCGATGGTCTTCTTCGCCCAGAAGGTCCTGCGGAAGGTGCCCGGAAACTGGACGTTCGTGGTCGTCACCGACCGGCTGGACCTGGACAACCAGATATACAAGAACTTCGCCAACGTCGGGGCGGTGACCGAGGCGGAAGAGCGGGTCCGGGCCGAGAGTGGGGAGCACCTCAAGCGGCTGCTCAGGGAAGACCACCGCTACGTCTTCACCCTGATTCAGAAGTTCGGCTCGCCCAGGGGCGAGGCATACCCCAGGCTTTCTGACCGCGACGACATCGTTGTGATGACGGATGAAGCCCACCGCAGCCAGTACGACACGCTGGCGATGAACATGCGGACGGCTCTGCCCAAGGCGGCGTTCCTGGCGTTCACCGGGACGCCGCTTATCAAAGGCGAGGAGGAGAAGACCCGCAAGGTCTTCGGGGATTACGTCAGCATCTACGACTTCAAGCAGTCCGTCGATGACCAGGCGACGGTGCCGTTGTACTACGAGAACCGCATCCCTGGGCTGCAACTCCGGAATAGGGACCTCAACGCGGATATGGAGCGGGTGCTGGAGGAAGCCGAGCTCGATCCCGAGCAAGAGAAGAAGCTGGAGCGGGAGTTCGGCCGCGAATACCACCTGATCACCCGCGAGGAGCGGCTGGACCGGATTGCCTCGGATGTCGTGGGTCATTTTGTGGGGCGGGGATACCTGGGCAAGGGGATGTTCATCGCCATCGACAAGGCAACCGCCGTGCGGATGTACGACAAGGTGAAGAAGGCATGGGCGGCTCGCCTCGCGGGCCTCCGGGCTCAGCTCGCGAAAGCCAGACCCGGCGAACGGGAAGCCCTCGCCAGTCAGATCAGGTTCATGGGAGAGACGGACATGGCGGTGGTCGTGTCCCAGGCTCAGAACGAGGTCGCGGATTTCCAGGCGATGGGCCTGGACATTACGCCCCACCGCCTGCGGATGGTCAGAGAGGACCTGGAGACGAAGTTCAAGGACCCCGAGAGCCCGCTGCGGCTGGTCTTCATCTGCGCGATGTGGATTACGGGCTTCGACGTTCCATGCTGCTCGACGATCTACCTCGACAAGCCCATGAGGAATCACACGCTCATGCAGACCATCGCCCGGGCCAACCGGGTCTTCGGGCAGAAGGTCAACGGGCTGATTGTGGATTACGTGGGCGTTTTCCGCGACCTCCAGAAGGCTCTCGCCATCTATGGCGCTGCCGGCGGCGGAGCCGGAAGCCCGGTCGAGGACAAGAAAGACCTGATCCGGCGGCTGAGAGAGGCTGTCGCCGAGACGACGGCGTTCCTCGGCGAGCGGAAAGTCGAAGCCGCAGGAATTCTGGCGGCGGCCGGACTATCGAGGGTGAAGCTCCTGGACGAGGCGGTGGAGGCAGTCCTCGTCAACGACGAGTCGAAGAGGAAGTACCTGTCCCTGGCGGCTTACGTTCGGCGGCTGTACCTGGCGATCCTCCCGGACGTGCGGGCCGGGGAGTTCGCGCCGATGGTGACGCTGCTGGGCGTCATTGCCGAGAAGATCCGCTCTCTCATGCCTCCGGTGGACATCTCCGATGTGATGAAGTCCGTCTCGGACCTGCTCGACCGTTCGATTGCAGCGGACGGGTACATTATCCGCGCGGCGAAAGAGGAACCGCAGTATCTCGACCTCAGCAAGATAGACTTCGATGCGCTGAGGAAGCACTTCGTCAAGAGCCGGAAGCGGATGGAGATTGAGCGGCTGAGGTGCGCGATCGAGGAAAAGCTTGCCCGGATGGTCCGGCTGAACAAGGCGAGGCTGGATTTCCAGGAGAAGTTCCAGAGGCTGATTGACGAGTACAACGCTGGTTCGCGGAACGCCGAGGAAATCTACGAGGAGTTGCTCGAGCTCGTGAAGCAGCTCAACGTTGAGGAGCGGCGGCACATTGCCGAGCGGCTGACCGAGGAGGAGCTAGCACTGTTTGACATCCTGACGAAGCCTCGTCTCGAAATGACCCGCAAGGAGGAACTGGAAGTCAAGAAGGTCGCCACAGAGCTGCTAGAGAAGCTCAAGGACGAGATGATCGTTCTCGATTGGCGGCAGCGGCAGCAATCGCGGGCGGCGGTCCGGCTCTGCATTGAGGAAACGCTCGACAGGCTGCCCCGTGCGTTCACGCCTGACATCTACAATGCCAAGTGCGAATCGATCTACCAGCACGTCTTCGACTCGTATTACGGGCCCGGCCAGAGCGTCTACGCCGTGGCGGTTTGAGCCTCGCCGGGGCGGCATCCGGGGTGACTAGCTGCTTTACCGGGTTGCCTGATTGGGTTAGAATCTACCACGATGCTTCTGTCAGTCGGGGGCAGCGATGACAAGAGCGCGGGACCTTTACGGCCAGCCGTGGCGAGAACGTGAGTATGTTATTGCGCTGCACTACTACTTCGAACACAAGGGCGAGCCACGGCATGATGGCAGCCCCTTCCTTCAGGAACTGGCTCAGGTGCTGGACAGGACCGTCGGTTCGGTCCTCATGCGCATGGAGAACTTCACGAGCCTCGACCCCGATGTGAACGTCATGCGGACGGGGCTTGCCCATGTCAGCCCACTGTGCCGCCGGGTCTTCGACAGATGGTCGGGCCAGCGGCACGCCCTGAAGGCATGTGCTGAGCTTCTGGTCCGCGATGGCCACGCAGATAATGTTCCCTCTCTTTTCGAGCCGGAACCGGTTCTGTTGCCGAGAGCGTTCGGCAAGTACGAGTTACTGGATTTCATAGGCGAGGGGAGTTTTGGTGCGGTCTTCTCGTGCATAGACCCCGACTCACGGCAGACATACGCGATGAAGATCATTCGTGTTGACAGAATGTGCGACGACGAATGTCTGCATCGCTTCGTGAGGGAGATACGTGCCCTGAAGGCGTTGGAGCACCCGAATGTCATCCGTATACACGATGAGAACCTTGATACAGAGCGTAGTTTTCCTGCGTTTGTCATGGAGCTGGCCCGGAAGTCCCTGCAGGAGCATTTCATCGAGAGCGCAAGAGCAAGCCCGGATGTGCGCCCCGTGCTTCCCTGGCCAGACCGCTGTGATATCTTCAGGTCCATCCTCAAAGCGGCCGATGCTCTTCACACGGGCGCCAGCAGACTTGTTCATCGTGATATTAACCCGGCCAATGTCCTTCAAACTCTTGACGGACGGTGGGTACTTGCCGACTTCTCCCTGGCGAAGTTCATGCCGCCGGTTCCCGTCACTTCGTCGTTCGCAACAACAACAAGTCAGGGATGGGCAACGGCGTACTACGCCTCGCCCGAGCAGTACCGGTCCTTCCGAGACGTTGATGAGCGTACTGACATTTACGCGCTGGGGAAGTTGATGTGGGATCTTTTCTCTGAGGAGTTTCCCCCACCTCGCGAAGCGAAACCCGGCCTTCCGGGCGAATTGACAGCGGTTTACCTCAAGGCAACCGAGTGGGAACCGGGCAGACGATACCCAACCGTGAAGACATTCGTGGACGCTTTTGAGGGTGCGGCCTCGGGACTGGCCCCCGATGGTAACTGAGTCGCCACGGCCAGGAGCAGGTCAGAGAATTGGCCGGTCGGCAGACACGACTGACAGCACGAATAAAAACTCAAGGAATCAAGTATTGTTCATGAAGCCAAGAAGGCATCAGAGTCTGTTGCCAGGGCAAGAGCCGGGTGCCACCGGTGATCGCAAGGATAGCGATGAGGCAGTGCGCGCGGTACTCCTCCGGGTGGACGAAATCCTGCGGGCTGCCTACGGCACCCCGGACCTTGGTAACAAGGTTGATCCCCTTGACGAGCTTCTCTTTCTCCTCATAACCCAGAGAACGAGGATTGATCTTGCCAGAAAAGTCTATGCGGACTTCAGAAGAGAGTTCTACCCGTGGCGGAAGGTGCTCCGCCCGGAGAATCGGACCAGGCTGAAGCGGGCGCTCAGCAAGGGTGGACGTGGCAACCTCCGTCAGAGGGCCGTGAGGGACCTGCTCGGCGAAGTATCCCGTCGAACGGGCAGCCTGTCCCTGGACTTCCTGAGGCAGTATTCCCTGGAAGACGCCAGGAAGTTCCTCCTGTCTCTTCCCTGGGTCGGCGAGAAAACTGCTTACTGCGTGCTCCTGTATTCGCTCGGGCACCTCATCTTCCCTGTGGACTCGAACATCATCCGTATCCTGCGCCGCACACAATTGCTTTCGCCAGTGGATGTCACGATTGATCGCGTGGACCACCGCGTTGCCCAGAAGCGAGTCCTACCGTGGATACCCGCCGACCTCGCATACACGTTGCATGTCAACATGGTTGTACACGGGCGGACAGTTTGCATTCCACAGGGCCCCAGGTGTAGCATCTGCCCCATTCGCCTCTGGTGTTCACATTACAGGCAGAAAGAGCGCAAGTCGCTGTCCAACGGCCTGACGATGATTGACCTGTTCAGTGGCGCGGGTGGAATCTCCTGCGGTTTCGCCCGGGCAGGGATTCGCCCAGTGCTTGCCGTGGACAGGCATGCGCCCTCCTGTGCAACCTATCGGCTGAATATTCCCTGGATAGACCCGCGCAGAGTTATGAAAGCCGACGTGGCCTCAATGAAGACGAAGGAAATCCGTGAACTGCTCGGCAGGAAAAAGGTGGACTTCCTTGTTGCCGGGGTGCCGTGTCAGGGCTTCAGCAAAGTCGGGTTGAAATCCAAGCCCGCACTGAGAAAACGGAAGCCACCCGAGAAGGAACCCATCAACAAGCTGTTCATGGAAGTGATACGGTGGGCGAAGCTGGCCAGGCCCACCGTGGTGTTGCTCGAGAATGTGCCCGATATGGGGAGAAGCGAGGTCTTCTTCGAGGACCGTAACGTCCGGGTCAGGGAGCTTCTGGACAAATACTTCGCTTCCATGGGCTACAGGACAGGCGCCGTGTATTTCAATGCCGCAGACTTCGGGGTTCCCCAGGTCCGAAAGCGGTTGTTCTTTGTCGCAGTCAGGAAAAGGGGGCTGGACGCAGATGTGGTCGATAAAGTCCTTGCGCTCGACACCTGCAAGGGCAGCGTGGTAGACGGCGAGTATCTGTCCTTCCTCGATGCATTGCGCGGCCTTCCAGCGCTTGAGGCCGGGGCAGGTGCAGCCGTTTGTGCCCCAACGAAGGATTACCCGGCAGAGCGGTCCCCGGGAAACGCATATGCCGCGTTTGTCTACGATAGCCCCCGTGTTATCTTCAACCACTCTGCCAGACAACACAATGAAGACGACATGAGGATTGTCTCGGCCCTTCATGGCGGCGAGACTTACAAGTCCCTCCTGTCGCGACGCCCCGATGTCGTGGCGAATCGCCGAATGAAAACATACTCGGCAACCAGCTTCCACGACAAGTTTTTCCGGTTGAACCCCATGCGACCGTCCCGGACAATTGTGTCGCATCTCGCCAAGGATGGCAACTCCTTCATACATCCATCACAGAACAGGTCCCTTACCGTGCGCGAGGCCGCCCGCGCGCAGGGCTTCCCTGACAGTTTCATATTTGAGGGTGCACGGGGTGCCCAGTACATGCAGGTTGGGAATTCGGTGCCGCCGCTGGTAGCATACGCCATCGGCGCATACTGGCGAAGTCTGCTAGAGGACGAGGTGGACAGATGAGTCACGATGCGAAGAGTTTCCGGGTGGACCTTGGCCTGTTGCGGGAGCTTGGCGAGCGGCTGATTTCGCGAGACGAGGTTGCGGTGGTCGAGTTGGTAAAGAACGCTTACGATGCAGACGCGTCAAGGGTCGAGGTCTCGTTGGACAGGGATCGGATTGAGGTCCGTGACAACGGAAGGGGTATGGACAGTCGCGAGATAGGGGACGGGTGGTTGACGCTGGGAACTCCACTGAAAAGAAAGAACACCCGCACTGCGAAAGGAAGGCGCGTCTTAGGTGAGAAAGGGCTCGGGCGACTTGCGGTACTTCGCCTCGGCAGTCTGGTGACAATTCATACAAGGCGAGCCGACGGCCCATGCTACCGGATTGTGATGGACTGGGAACACGCGAGTCGGCAGCTCGAGCGCAATAGGTTCGTGCCCATCGAAGAGATGGACCTGGAAGTGGCGACTGTCGGCGCGGGGAACCTGGGTGCGAGGAAAGGTACGCTGATTGTCATCGAGAAACTGCGAAGCACATGGGACAACAGAAGCGTCGAACGACTGAAGATCTTCCTCTCGCGGCTTGTGGAACCGGATGTCCTCGGCCGCGACCGGTTCAACATACACCTTTCGTGCTACGGGAAGGACGAAGCGGTTGAGCCGCCGGAGATCACGAGGAACCCTCACTACCGCATGGAAGCTGCTGTAGCTGATGACGGCACGGTCTCAGGAACAGTGGGCTGGAATATAGGGAACTCTCGGGGATCGGAGCCAATTCAGAGACCGCTTTTCGAGAAACTGGTTGGGGCAGACGGGGAGGTAAGAGCGTGGTCAAAGGCAGCCACTGGAGGGTGCGGTTCGTTCAGATTCAGGCTGTCTGTCTGGGACCTCGACGCTGCAGAGCTGCGCGGCCAGAAGCAGACCCTCAAGCAGTGGGGCGGTGTTTCCCTCCTGAGGAACGGTTTCCGTGTTGTCCAGCCGGACGTTGACTGGCTCGGCCTGGACCTGCGGAGAGTCCAGAACCCCACGCTGAGGTTGAGCACCAACCAGATCATCGGCAATGTGTTCATCTCATCGGACGAGAATCCGCAGCTTACTGACAAGACCGACCGGGAGGGAATCAACCAGAACGATGCTTCAGCGGTGTTGAAAGCGGCGATCCACGAGCTGATGAACATCCTTGAGAAAAAAAGGTACGCGCTGAGACGCGGCAAGGTTCTCTCTCGGGGTGTGATCTTCCGATACCTCGACACCGAGCCGCTGAGGCGGCTTGCGCGGGAGGTTCCCGCGAAACACAGGCGAGGCATCGAGCAGTATGCATCCAGCCTTGACAGATTCAGGGACATGCTCGATGAATGGATCCTCGGCCGTGACCGGATGGCAACCATGGGCCTGCTCGCGGCCAGGCTGATCCACGAGGTGCGAGGGGCGCTGGCGAAGATCACGGACAACTACCCGCTGGTTGAAAAGGACCTCCCGAAGCTTGAGCCGCGGTTGCGCGAGCGAATCGAACGAATGGTCACGGGCGGTCGCCTACTGCACAAGATCTTCGAGGAACTTGACCCGTTCCTCAAGTTTCGTGGCAGGAGTAGGCAGGATGTTGTCGTCAGAGAGGTCGTCAGTGTACTCGAGTTCCTGTTCGGCCCAGAGTTGAAGAAGAACGGCATAAAGCTGCTCAACAGCGTCCCCGCCCGGATTCGGTTCAGGGCGAACCCGACAGACTTCTACGTGATGCTTGGCAACTTCCTCGACAACTCCATTTACTGGCTTGTGGACTCGAAAGCGCGCTCTCCTGTCGTGGAGTTCAGGGCCCGCGAGACACCGGAGGCAGTAATCCTTGAGGTCGCGGACAGCGGACCAGGCATCGCCGAGGATGCGGGTGCTCAGGTGTTTGATGCGGGTTTCACAACGAAACCCCAAGGTACTGGCCTTGGCCTCTCGATTGTAAGGGACGTTGTGGAGTCTTACGGCGGCACTGTAGAGGCGAGTGAAGATGAACAGTTGGGCGGAGCCTTGTTCAGGGTCGTACTGCCACTGAAGGGGGTATGACATGGGCACGTTGATGATGATTGCGATCGATGACGACCAGCAGGCACAGGAGCAGGTTCGCGACCACTGTGAGGAAGTCGCTAGGATTGTCGGATTCGATGTTCGGTTCGCTGGATATGGCTCAGTCGAGGAATTCACTAAGGCAGGGCAGCAGCCGGACGTCCTTGTCGTGGACCTGCGGCTTGGCGATGCCCGTGGTGATCGTAGTGGGTGGAACGCCGTGAGGAATGCCTTGCAGGCGCATGTAGTGCCAGTCATCATCTACTCGGCCTACACAGGAGAAGACGTACAGGACGAATTCAAGAACCTGCTCATCGTTCGGGTCAAGAAGGGAGCCGAGCGATTTCAGAAAGTACTCGAGAAATGCTCACGGCTCAAGCTCCGGCTGAACCAGGAGCACGCTCGGGTAGAAGCCCAGTTTGCCAGCCTTACCCTGGAGACCGCGGGAAAACTTCTGGGCCCGGCGGAGGAAAAGGAATTGCACCGGCTCGATGAGAACGCACTGGCCGCGATGTCTGTTGCGCGCCTGGCCACATACCTGATGAACGTGCCGCCGGCCGGACAGGAGAAGTTGCCGCCCGAAGCATGCTTCGTCGTGCCTCCTCTGCAGGTCGAACCCTATCCCGCGGAGTGCCTCTTTCTCGGAGACTTCCTACAGGAGCGCGGGCGGCGTAGTTCCAACATGGCGTGGTTCGTCACCGCCCCTTCCTGTGACTTGGTCTTCGTCAAGGAGAGAGAGCCGAAGATTCACGAGGTGCTGCTGCTTCGGGCATACACAGGCTGGCAGGAAGTGCCTTTTCTCTGCGGCGAGGCCAAGGAGAGTAACAGGCAAACGGCTCTGTCCAACAGGGCAAGGGACCGAAGTCTGAAGATTCTGAGGTGCCCGCCGGGCGTCTTCGGATGTGAGTACCTCGTGGTATCGTTCAAGGAATATCGTACGGTGCCGTACGACGAGATCACGAAAGGGATCAAGAGCGGGAAATGGACAAAGATCGCAACCCTCGCGACACCGTACGCGGAGGCCCTTCAGAACCTTTTTGTCGGCAACCTGTCGAGAATCGGCACGCCAGACACTGCGACCAGTGATGTGGAAGACAAGTGGATCAAGGAGTTCGTGAAGAATCAGGCGGGCGCGTGAGAGTCTGCGCGGGACGCCGTGTTCTCACTACCACTTCTCGCACATCTCTCCGTACCCGCAGATTCTGCACGTGTAGTTCTCGTTCGGGTAGAAGACCTCGGCATCAATGCCACGCTGGTCCCGCGCGATCATGCATCAACACTCCATCGCCGACAGGCGCTCCGTATCGCTCGCAGCAGCCAGGCGCACGCGCGGGTCAGCCGGCAGCGAGTTCTTGAGCCGCTCGTACGCCGCGCGGGACGTGGCGACGACAACCACCTGGTCAACGCCAGCGTCGAGACACTTCCTTGCGTTGGCGGCCGCGTCGGAA
>Ga0315280_10008946_pt1 | contig 13001 bp, 10 predicted proteins | sample YL17G06_40_MG_FD_203697 | JGI IMG/M metagenome (GOLD analysis project Ga0315280, IMG submission 203697) | Sediment microbial communities from Yellowstone Lake, YNP, Wyoming, USA - YL17G06_40 | ecosystem: Environmental > Aquatic > Freshwater > Lake > Sediment | place: USA: Wyoming | collected...
TTAGTGAGAGCATGACATCAATCCTTCAGAGTGATATCGGCAGGAATTGCGCGTGGCCCTGTTGGCCTAGTATTTCTCCATTTTCGTAAATCACTTTTCCTCTACTCATGGTGAGGATTGGCCACCCCTTCAATGTTCGACCTTCGTACGGTGTCCAGCCGACCTTGTAATGAAGTTCTTCGGCACGCACCTTCTTTCTCATCTTCAAGTCCACAATTACCAGATCCGCGTCCCAACCCGGTTGTAGGCGCCCCTTTCTTTGGCTTAGGCCGAATATCTCCGCTGGTTTAATGCAGCAGACTCGTTGCAGATCAGCCAGACCTATCCGACCCTTGTTCACGCCTTCGCTAAGAAGGATGGGAAGCATGGTTTCGATAGCCGGGATACCGCCCCAGGCTTTCCAGATATCCTGCCACCCCACCTCTTTCTCAGAGCGTTCCCCTGGTGCATGTTCAGAGGTAACAATGTCAATTGTTCCAGATCGTAATCCCTTCCAGAGCGCACTTGCGTCTCGTGGTCCTTTGAGTGATGGATTCATTTTCAGGTACGGACCCTGCTTCTTCATGTCCTTCCGTGTTAGGGTGAGGTAATGTGGGCACGTTTCAGCAGTGACCCTGACTCTTCTCTTTTTCGCGTTGCGAACCAGTTCAACACCTTCAGCGGTTGACATATGGGAAATGTGGACGCGGCCATGAGTCTTGGCTGCTGAATCGACAACCTTCTTCACCGCTCTTTCTTCGGCGATGTTTGGTTTCCATTCCAAATGCGCGATGGGGTCCACTCGGTGGTTGGCGATTAGGCGCTGGTAGTTGGATTCGGCTGTGGTCTCGTCTTCAGCGTGCACATCGAGAATCGAATCGTGTGCCGCTGTTTCGAGCAGTAGGGACATCAGTGTGTGTTCGTCAACATAGTAGGGTTTGCATGTGAATGTCTTAAAGGAACGTACTCCTAGGCTTGCGATTGAGGCAATGTTAGGCAGATTACTGAGTTTCATCATTCCAGCGTGAAGAGAGAAGTCGATCAGAGACCTCTGCACGCCAGTGTCTATCTTAGCTTTCACCCGCTCCGGCGTGTCAACGGGTGTGGAGAGAACCATTTCGACTACTGCTGTGACCCCGCCAGCTGCAGCGGCGCCACTCCCGCTTGTGAAGTCTTCTCGATTCGTGAATGCTGGGTCATGAAGGTGGGCGTGACCGTCAACCAGCCCCGGCAGAATGATTTTGTCTTTGGCGTCGATTCGCATGTCGACGTGGGTAAACCGTTTTCTGCTGATCGATTTGATCTTCTCATCTTCAACTAGAATATTGGAGCGAGTAAGACGGCCGGCATGCAGCAGTCTTCCATTTTCTATCGTGATCGTTACCAATGTACTCCACTTCGTGATCGGCTATTACTTGAGGCTGACTCCTGATAGCGGATTACTCTTAGCATGGTAAGGTCAAGTTGTCGGTTGATGCCTTTGCTTTCTTCCTTCAATATGTCCGAGTAGAGTTGCGCGGTTCCCCTTCTCTTATCTCAAAACGGCCCCATCTTCCCGGAAAACGGCCCCCTTTTCCCGGAAAGCGGCACCCTTTTGCGCTGAATCCGCCTCATCCCCGTCCACATTGAGACCCCAAATTCTGACCCATCAACCGAAGAGTTGACGCTATCCTTAGCATTGACCTTCAATGGCTCTGGCTTCCCGCATAACGTAAACCATTCTGCCAATGAAGTTTTGATACGGTAGACGCCCGATTGAGTGGCTAGAGGCGTTCAGGCGGACGACCCTTAACAGGGCTAAGAGCTACGGATGCATTGCTAGCGCTTCTGAAGCAGTCCAATGTGGCCTTCAAAGCGCTGCCTCGATACCGTCGACTAAGCCTCGGGTTTCGAGACGATACAGAAGAGGTTGCCTTCCGGATCCGCCAGTACCTCGAAGTCCTCGTCTGGCTCGGGAGGCCGGTGGCGGGTCGCTCCAAGCGATAGGAGTCGTTTCACTTCGTGCTCCCGATCGTTCGTGTAGAGGTCGAGGTGGATGGGACCGGGGCTGGCATGTTTCTCGGGATCCAAGTTCACAGATACGTTCGGCCCCCGCCCAGCGGGATCCCGCAGGACTACCCAGCCCTCCTCGGGAGGCTCTCTCGGCACGTAGCGCAGCGCCTCCCGCCAGAACATTGACATCCTATGGAAGTCACGGCAATCGATGACTACGGAACCGATTCTCATGAATACACTCGACTTTGACAGTCCGTGCCGTAGGATATGTGCCCCCTCCGAACCGCAGCTATTACGGGTGTTCGTATCAGAATCCAGGTTCCTCTCAGACTTGCTGATCTGATAGTTGCGCTTATTCAACCTGCGGGACCAATGGTTGTTCGTTCCAAATTTGCGGACCTAACGGATGCTCAGCTACAGTCCAGGGGTATGCTCAGCTTTGCAGGTCCACTAACTGCTCGCCTACGATATACGGGTATAACGGCTCCTACTACACCACATGCCTAGGAACGGGTCAAGGGGAGCTTCAATGCTCAGGATACCTATACCAGAACACAAACGGATGCATCCTACTGGCAGTGCCGGTGCCTAACTACGTCAACAGCCCAAGCTACGTGACAACAATGGCAACCCAGCACTACACTCTGCACAATTTACCGTCAACATATCCTTCCATAAGATCGTGGGCCAACGTAACCGGACAACTCTACCAAGGCCACAACACAGCCCCGAACGGCGCAGCCTGCCCAGGCAACTACATCAACGCAATCTCAATATCCTAAAAACAAGACACACGCACAGAAGCACAGTTCAAATTCCGTTGCCCGCATTAGCCATACTACGCACACGAAAGCCACCTTGAAGGGTGGTCTAGGGTGGCATACACCCAGAACAGGGTGGACTCCACCCTACGTGAGATTGGATAGAAATCCCAGTTCAAATTCAGCTGCCCGCACCAGCAGACCATTTCGTCTTCATTGGAAGCCACAAATTACTGCTTTTTCCACCAGATCTCCTGCTCTGACTGAGCTGATAACCCAGATAGTGCTCTGCAGACTAGGAATCGCCACCGGGTAGCCTCGCACAGGCAATTGAATCGGAGTTGATACGGTGGACCTTAGGGCTGGAGGGCCTGTTGGGGCAGCTAGCGCCATAGGAGTTAAGTCAAGCAAGTTTTGTCTCCTCAAAGAATCGCTTGAGAACGAAGCCATGCGTCGAGGTCGGCTATCCACAATGAAATCAAAGTGAATGAAGGTTGAGCCAATAACGCTCGCATCAGGGTTCAGAGAAATTATGTGATCTATAGAATTCCCTACGCTAGATTTCACGATCTGGATTGGGCGGTCCGAATCCTTGCTGGAAGACGAAAAAACGAAACGTATCTCCTCAGGGCATTCTTCTAGGATATTTTCAGATTGAATACTGACACCGAACCAGTACGTTACACCCTCCAAGATTTTTCTTGTTTTGTAACTGGTTAAGACATCTCTTCTCGAATTATCGGGGTCCAACATTGTTGCATGGAATGAGTTGAAATCGGACTCAAGAGTCAAATGGTCAATTAACTCATTAGTCTGGCCGATGGTCTGCAAAGTGGCGCCTTTTGCAAGCCAGTGAGGATTTCGATTCACAAGGCTTGGAAAGAAAAGCAATCGCTTCCACGACGTAAAGCATAGCGCGCCGAGAACACGTGCTTTGTCCCTCTGGTGGAATAAGTAATTGATTCTGCCAATTGGTTTTCCTTCATCCAGTAGAAGTCTGAAAGGTCTAACTAGAGCGCTCGAACGGTTGACTGATTGTCCGACTCCAAAGCCACTGAAATTCGCTGTGACTACTACTGTGACTCTGTCTGCCGCATCCATCTTCTATCAGGTCGAAGACTGATGATGAATGGCTTGCTGATATTTGCGAGTTATGGGCATTGCAAACTCCCACCGTGGCTCCTTTGATTTTTTCCTCTTGTGAACTATAAGAATCGAATAAACGAAGGTTTCGAAGATGACAAAGCGTAAAACAGTATTCAGAGAATAAGCATTTGGCGTTAGCCTTGTCAATTAAGGCTGGGGAGTCGTTCGAGAGAGCAATCGCTTACATTATGGCTGCGGCCGGTTTTGTAATAAGAGAACAGCCTCACAGCGTGAAAGTAGCTGGTGAAATAGTTGGTGACTTGGATATCCTTGCGTTTGATCCCAAGTCTGACGCGGTAATAGCGGTCTCCTGCAAGGAATGGAAGGACCAACCACCACATACGAAGGATTTCAACCACATGAAGGAACTGATGGATATTGAAGAAATCAAGCATGGAGTGGTTGCATGGACGAATGTGCCAGCCGGAGTCTATCCGCTCATTCAAATCGCCGAAAAGAAGGATTACCGGTTTGTTGTGCTCGATCTTAATCGATATGAAGAATTGCATAACCACATGCTTGCGGGTGAGAGGGATAGGATCGAAGATTTCTTCCGATCTGGTCTAGGTTTAGCCGCCACAAAGGCTCCTACGTTAGGCCAAGAGATCTCAATGCGTAAGGCCCCGGCGCAGAAACGTACCCTGCACTGCCACAATTTGCTGCCTTTGCATTACGGTCTTGATCCGCCTAGTTATCTTCGCAATGCTTATTTCAAACCCTCCGAGGCGAAGCTACGAGTCGTGCCATTTCTACTGGTAAACTTTCATGCTCACAAAGAGGCAAGGGTGCCCGGCACAGGTGAACTGCTCAACAGCGTGAATATGGAAATTGGGTCAGTCTGCAATGGCATAACTGGAAAGCCAGTTAGCTCGGACGACTTGGTCACGCAGCTCTTGCGGGAACATTATGGAGAAGCTCTGAAGGATGGACTGATTGAAGAAGATGGCTTCAGTGCTGAGATATATGAACCAAAGATCAACAAGCAAGAGATGACCTACAAGCTGCGAGTAGACGCGGCCAGATCAATCGAACCCCTCGAAGTCAGTTGGACGACACGTCGGGGAGATGAAGAGGAGGAACATACTCGTACGGTTGAAGTTACACCAAACGACCTTAGAGAACTACACAGCGCAATGATCAACGTACCAATATGGCATGCACCCTATCACATAGGAGTCCACGACTATGTACGAGAATATTTCGCAACGACAGGATGGTCGATCAGAGATGACATGGCTTGTTGCCTTCAATGCAAGCAGCCAACAGCCGCAATATGTACGAAATGCGGCATCGTGGCCTGCCTCAATCACATCCGAGAATGCAAGACTTGCGGCCAGCTCTTCTGCTACGAAGACTCAGTAACCTGCGTAAATTGCAGTTCGATCTTCTGTAAGGCTGAGGCGAGAGGGCAATTCTGTATGACTTGTGGAGGTTTCGTGTGCTCAAGTGATGACGTTCGTTGTACTACATGCAACTCGACGATATGTGGTGAGCATACCATAAAGTGCATTGAGTGTGGTAAGCCAGTTTGTGAAGAGCATCAGATTGACGTGCGCTACGTAGGAGTCAAGAAGAGATTTTGTAGCGAGAACTGTCATTCAAAATTCGACTCTGAATACAGAAAGAAAGGAGTCCTTGGGAAACTCGGAAAGGCGGTTAAGCGCAGCAGGAGTTGAAATCGGAAGGTTATACTTGAAATGACGTCGGCGGAAGCCAGAAAGCGTGGGATCGGAAGGAGCACGCTTCACTACCTACGAACATACGCTAGAGCCAAGACTTCCTTCAAGCCTCATATGACTACTCTTGTTAAACTCAGAGCTCAGATTTGAGAGGGTACCTTTAGTGAAACTTGAACCTGATCTAAAGCTCGCGATGACTCTCCGAGAAAGTCCTGGCGTATATGCGCTTCTGATCGGGTCTGGTGTCTCAAGGGCGGCGGGTATTCCAACTGGATGGGAAATTGTCTTGGATCTGATTTGTGAAATTGCAGCCGCTTCCAAAGAGAAGCCGGTACCTGATCCTGCAACTTGGTACCAGTCTCAGTATGGAGAGTCTCCTGACTATTCAAGAATAATTGACAAACTGGCAACGACTCAAACGGAGCGAATGAATCTTTTACGTGCCTATTTCGAACCAACACCCGAAGAGAAACAGGAGGGGATAAAGACCCCCACGAATGCGCATAAAGCGATTTCCAAGTTGGTTAAGAACGGACACATTCGATTGATCTTGACCACAAATTTCGACCGATTAATTGAACAGGCCTTGGAAGAAGAAGGCATAACACCTGATGTCATTAGCTCAGATGATGATTTGAAAGGGGCACTGCCCTATGTTCATTCTAAGTGTACTGTCGTAAAGTTGAATGGCGATTATAGAGACACTCGTATCAAAAATACGGCAGAGGAATTGTCAACATATTCGCAGAGCTACAATTCTCTCCTCGATCGAATCTTAGACGAATTTGGTCTCATCGTTTGTGGATGGTCAGGAGAATGGGACACAGCACTAGTTCAGTCGATCTTACGATGCCCTAACCGCCGATTTTCATTATTCTGGCTAACTAGGCGAGAACCAACAGAGGAAGCCAAGAGACTCATCGACGCGCGTCATGGTGAAGTCATCACCATCAAGTCAGCGGACCAATTCTTTTCTGAATTGAATGAGAAGCTAGCTTCTCTTCGTGAACTTGATCGATCTGTACTCTCGACGGCTGTTGCTGTGTCCGCAGTAAAGCGGTACATTGTGGAACCACAGCAGAGAATTCGATTGTCTGACCTCTTTCATGATGAATTAGACCGAGTCTGCCAAGAACTAGCATCAGATCGATTTGGTACTCGGCCTGACGCGTTGACAAGAGAGGACTTTCAGGGTCGTATACGAACTTATGACTCGTTACTTGATCAGCTGATTGCAATGTCTGCAGCCTTGAGTCATTATGATACGGGAGAAAACAGCAGGCTCTTGACTCGGTGTCTAGAGAGGCTCATGCAATTCCCGAGGCAAGATGGCTTGCATAAGTTGATTTACCTTCAAGGTTATCCAGCTCTTCTGGTTAGTTATGCTGCCGGGATAAGTGCACTCGCGGCAAGACGTTTCAATAATCTTGCAGCAGTACTGCGAGAGCCAACTTATAGAGACCATGTGCTCAACAAACGAATCCCGGTTGCCTTCATGATAAACACCTGGGCAGTGTTCGTAGAGGAAAGTTACACGTGGATCCCAAGAGAAAACGCAGGAAGCGAGAGTACCGCTGTGAGCAACTATCTTTTCGATCTTCTTCGTCCGAAACTGCGAGAGTATGCTCCCGGCAATGAAGAGTATGAGGAGACTTTCGACATCTTCGAATACCTTCTTGCTCTGAATTATCTAGAACTAGGAATTAGCGAGACGGAGGCTCCAATAGGGAGACATGGATGGAAATATGGCGGATTGCGTGTTCGATTCCGATCATTGGATGATTCACCAATTGCGGATTTCTTGCGAGGTGAGATTCGGAGAGGAGAGGATTCTGAACTGATACGCAACTTTTTCAGTAATGATCCGTCTCGGCTTAAAGAGATTGACCAGAAATATCACGAAATCATTGAGTCGACAACACGAATGTGGACATAATGAGATTGCGGAACACAACGGATTGGTCAAATGCGGAAGGGGCATTGATGAGAACGATAGGTTCTGCGCGAACTGTGGAAAATCGAAGTCTAGCGATGCTTTTGGCAGAGTACGCAACGGCAGTCAGCAAAAGCCGAGTATCGGAACAACGAAGTACTCTCATTAAGCACGCAATCCTATTGAAGCGCGGGAAAGCCAACGAAGTATGAAGCATGAAGCTGAAGCACATCGAATACATTCTTGGTATCATTGCAGTAATAGGAGCCAGTGAACTTGAGCGCGAAGCGCTAGCGAATTCGCTCACCAGCCTCTCTATCATTCTCATCGTAGCTTCAATCGCTCCGGGCTTCATAGTCTATGCATACATGTACTATAGTAAGCCGAAGGCACAGAGAGAGATCGAACATCGTCTCAAACGGAGGGCAGAGGCATTCGAATTTGATGTTCCTTGGTTCATGGTATTGGCAACCGCACTTGTCCCGGAATCGCTCTTTGGTCAAATACAATGGGGTTATCTTTGGATTGGCGTTGCAATCGCAGCTACACTGGTTTTGTTTCTGAAGACCAGAACAGCTTGGGGTACTCACATCCTTCTGACTCTGCCAATCTATGTAGCGGCATCCATGGGGGCGCCTTTCAGTGTTGTTGCTGTGGTCAATCCTAACATTCTAGCAAGCTATTTCCCTCACCAACTTGACATTGTTCTGAGCAGAAGGATTGCAATTCTCTTCGCGATCGCGGAACAGACTGTTCTGATTGGTGCGCTTGGTCTGCTGATGGGAAACCTGTGGCGGAATAGTGTTCTTCGAAAGAATCGTATTAGTGAGAATCACTTCGCTGAACTCAACGAGACCGTCGCTCGCAAAATCGTTAAGTATCATCCTCTGAGTGGTCTGCAAGACCCTCTAAGCGATATCGCTGACACCATCAGGCTTTTTCAGCGGGCTGAATTTAGGGCGATGGTCGGATGGGGCTGGAGTATAATCGACAGAATCCTGATCGTGATGGGACCTAGGACAGATAAGAAGAGAACAGCGACCACATTAGGCGTAAGGTCGCAGTTTGATTTCATCTATGAAAAGAGGAACAGAACAGTCCACGAAGGCTACAGTCCAACCGTTGAGGATGCAGTTGGATTACTACGTCTCTTGAGTGAGATTGTAGTTGCTATTTCGAAAATAGATGATAGTTGGTTCGCCAGAACTGGCAGATCTGAACGCAAATGAAAGTGAGGCTAGAGCGCAGACGAATCGGGAGAAGAAATCGGGCTTCGGTGTGTTGGGTATCAATGGTGCGCACCAACAATCCGCTAACTACAATGCAAACAACCACGCGACAGCAACGGACAGACCACAAGCCAACAACCCACGAACAACGAACGGTCGTTCACTCCATTTTTCTGGGGGGGGGCGGGTCTCGTGGTGCGGGCAGTCTGATTTGAACCGTTCAGGTTCGAAGTATACTAGGATTGCGAACACAACTTATCTTATCGTATGATATCCACATGGGATTGGCTTTCCTCTTTGAATGATCTTTTGGTGAACAACGGCGTCATCTTGACGATGAACTCTGACCGGAATATCTTGGAGGGATATTCCATTGTTGTTAGAGATGGTAGGATTCATGAGATAGACAAGGCTTCGAGGCTTCAAAGCAAGTATTCTCAAGCTGACGTTTTGGATGCTTCAGGTCGTATCGTGATGCCTGGGATCGTGTGTAGTCACTCCCACCTTTACGGTATCATGCTCCGAGGCGTTGCTCTGAAGATTGAACCTCCCTCAGATTTCACGCAGATCCTTCAGCGGGTTTGGTGGCCTGTGGATGAGGCGCTCACCGTGGAGGACGCGTATGCAAGTGCCCTAGTTTCGTCTTTGGAGTTCGCTAAATCAGGCGTGACTATGTTCGCTGACACCTATTCAGGTCCAAACTCGATAAGTGGTGTTCTGGATCACATCGCGAGAGCAGTTGAGGAGGTTGGTATACGGGGGTTCATTGCTTTCGAGGCGACGGAACGACACACGAAAGATGAAGGATCAAGAGGTATCAAGGAGAACGTTCGATTCGCGGAAAAAACGTATGGCAATCCAGATTCGAAAGCGAAGCCCCTTTTCAGCATTCATGCGTCTTTCACAGTCTCCGACGATCTGATTAAGGAGGTAAGGGCGCTCGCAAGTAAGTACCGTGTCCCAGTTACGATCCACACATCTGAGGGATTGGGAGACGTTCATCATAACCTAGAGAATTATGGAAAGAGGACTCTGGAACGCTTGGAAGATGTTGGCCTGCTGGGGCCGGATGTGATTTTGGCGCATTGTGTCAACGTCACCGACGATGAAATCGACATTATTGCCCGAACGAAGACTGGCGTGGCTCATAATCCAATGAGTAACATGCTAAACGCTGTTGGAGTGGCACCGATCCCGAAGATGCTCCAGAAGCATGTGAATGTTGGTTTGGGGAATGACGGGTACATATTCGACATGTTTGAGAACATGCGAGCCGCCTTTCTCGTTCACCGTCTACAGAACAGAAATCCCAACGCCATAGACCCCTACACAATCCTCGAGATGAGCACAATCAACGGCGCCAAACTCTACGGCATGGATAAGGAGCTGGGCTCCATAGAGGTCGGCAAGAGGGCCGACATAATCGTAATCAAACCCTCCATCCTCCCAACCCCACTCAACGCTGAAACCGTCGTCGGTCACTTGATCAACACGGTTGACGGTGACGACGTCGAACACGTACTAGTCGACGGCAAACCCATCGTCAGAAACAAACATCTCCTAACATACGACGAGGAAAAAGCTCAAACGCTCTCACAAACCGCCGCTGCCAAGCTATGGTCACGCCTGAATTCAAGTAAGCCGCAAATCGATCCACTTAAGAAATAGGTCTCCGTGGAATCGCAGGTTGGATTACAAGCACGTAGTAACATCATTCATCCAAGCTTCCAACAAGATTCTGTTGCTCCGACGTAGTCCAAAGGTTGGCACCTATCGCGGCAAATGGGCCGCCGTGAGTGGATATCTAGAAGGAAACGAAGACCCTGCACAACGGGCGATGATTGAGATAGGAGAGGAAACGGGCCTCACCTCCGCGCAGGTCAAGCTAGTGAGAGTGGGTGAACCCCTTAGAGCATGCGATGAGACTGTCGATGTGGTTTGGGTGGTTCACCCGTTTCTATTCGAAGCCAGCGAATCAACCGTTCATTTGGATTGGGAGAATACTGAGTTTGAGTGGGTTCGTCCGGATGCGCTGAGAGAGTATGAAACGGTTCCCAAGCTGAGGGAAGCATTTGACAGAGTACGCTGGGATCTCCAAACAACACCCACAGCCCTGTCAGAGATCACTCGGCAAGTGCAGGAGGTCGCTCAAGATCGAACACATGGAGCAAACTATCTTGGATTACGCGCAATCGAGATTATGAAAGAAGTTTCAAGACTCTCTGATGCGACAAGTCCAGACAACCTGTTCCACGACCTCCTACTGGCAGCCTTCCAGTTGCGAAATGCGCAGCCGAGCATGGCAACTCTCAGAAATCTGGTTGGTAAGCTTCTCTACAGATTGGATTCACACAGATACCCCTCATCGTCTGTTGATGATTTCAGACAGCTCGTTCGAATGATAGCCGACGAGCAGATCTCAAGTGTGAAGAGGTCGTTGGATGAGGTATGCAAGAACTGCAGCGCGTTCATGCCGGAAAATTGCAGAGTTCTCACCCACAGTTACAGCAGCACAGTTCGTAAAGCACTGGAAATTGCTCATCAGAGCGGAAAGAGGCTCCAAGTCTACGTTACAGAATCGCAACCAGGAGGAGAAGGCGCACAGCTTACGAAGGATTTGTCATCCAAAGGGATTCAAGCGCGACTAGTGCCAGACATCAAATCATTGCCTGACATGCCTGCTGTGGATTTAGTGCTGGTTGGATCGGATAGTGTGATGGCGGACGGTTCCATTGTGAACAAAATCGGAACGAAAACAATCGCCGAACTGTCGAACCAACGTTCGATTCCATTCTACGTTGTCTGTGAAACTGCGAAGTTCAACACATTCGATTTCCTCGGTGAGCCAATCAAGATCGTGAAGTCTCTCTTCGATCTGACCCCTGGGAAATACGTTACGAAGATCATCACGGAGCAGGGTGCCATAGAGCCGCGTGATGTTGAGAATCAGATCAGGAAGGGTCTAAGGGAGATTTATACATAAGAATGAAACATGCCTCGACTCAAATCGAATAGGTTAGATCACAGTTGAGCGGCGTCCCGGAAGTCGACATTCGAATCCGTAAACTCGTTCAGGCAATCTTCCGCTCCCAAGGAATGCTGCGCGAGTATTTCACAGACTTCTTCCCCTACATGCGAGAGGCCCTACGCAAATTCAATCTAGAAGGGATCTGGGATAAGGTATACGCTGATGTCGTCACAGGTGACTACGAACTTGACAGGCTCTCGCTCTTCCTAAACCGCCTTTACAATGAGGACAAGGAACTATTCGCGTCCTTCCTCGGACATGTGACCAAGGAACTTCTGCAGAGGTTCCATGAACCGAAGGAGAACCTCTTATGGTTCTTCCAAGAATTGAAGGAGTTAGGCTTCGGCTGGGACGGCAAGAAGTTAGCTCCGACGCCCGCCTGAAGGTTACAGTGAATTCTCTTCTGGCGGCGGATTCCCGCGGAAGAGCAGGAAGAAGACGATTGCCGCCACTAGGTACACTCCACTGCCAATGAGTATCGGTAACGAGAGTGAAAGGTAGGTTCCTCCGCCGAGGAGAAAGCCTGCGAGAAACGTGCCTCCTGAGGCTCCGATTCCCCACAGCATCGATGAGATCGCTGATGCTGACGCTCGTTCCTTCGGGCTGACGGTGCCCATTAGGTATGATTGCTGTACGGGCCATGAAATGTTCATCAGAAAATTCCTGCCTATGTAAAGAACGCCAGCCAGTTGATACGCCGGAGCCGTGATCATTGACGCCATAATCAGTGCCGAGATTCCTTGAGTGGTAAGGACGCTCGATGCGCTACCCAACGCCCGAGTCAACCTTGGGATTATTGGTACAACAATTATCGAAGTGATCTCAGCAGCGGCAAACCATGGTCCGAGGACCGTCTCATTTACTCCGTACATTCCCTTGAACCAAAGCGAAAGCAGTTGCATTGCAACGCCCGAAGCGAATCCCACCATACCCAGCGTAAGCGAGAATTTCGCAATCTGCGTCAACGATTCCTCAGGCAGCAACCTCTTCGCCGATAATCGATTCGTGCTGGTATGACGCGGAGCAACCTCGCTTAGAGGCAGGACAACTAAACCGGACAGAATCGAAAGGCCAGCAAGAATCAGAAACACGTACTCATGAGAGGTCAGGTACGGTATTCGAAAAGTTGACTGTAGGAAACCAGGTAGAATACCCATCGCCGAGCCTGATGTCAAGGCGATGGTCCAGACACCCTGCGACCAAGCAAACGCTCTCGTTCGCTTCTCCGGGGACGCTTTCTCTGCAATGAGT